>Ga0181574_10000883_pt1 | contig 28199 bp, 33 predicted proteins | sample 101ome_24_FD_145600 | JGI IMG/M metagenome (GOLD analysis project Ga0181574, IMG submission 145600) | Coastal salt marsh microbial communities from the Groves Creek Marsh, Skidaway Island, Georgia - 101410AT metaG (spades assembly) | ecosystem: Environmental > Aquatic > Marine > Intertidal zone... | reverse complement strand
AGAACCTACTGCGTGATCTCGGAAATGCGCTGGCAGGACTGCGCACGGCGCTCATGCGCAGCGGCCATTGGGAGGATACGCTGGTAATGACCTATAGCGAATTCGGTCGCAGAGCGGTGGAAAACCAGTCTGAGGGCACTGACCACGGCACGGCTGCTCCACATTTCTTCATGAGCGGTGCCTTGGAAGGCGGCATTTGGGGCGTTCACCCCGACCTTGGCGATTTACAAGAAGGCGACATGCAATTCACGATGGACTATCGAACAGTTTATCACATGGTTCTGTCCGATTGGTTCGGGTTGGAACAGAATCGGTTCCAGGACTTTGATAAATCGGCAATCGACGGGCTGCTGACGGCGTGAAGTTTCATTGCTGAAATATTGAGCGTTAAAAACACGTGTCCGCTTTGCCGCTACTGTGTGGACCTGACAGGGAAATGTTCCGCTCGATTAACTTTGTATTTTGCTACGAGGGCGGAACATCATGGCAGAGCGCATAATTTCTCTTCTGCGCAAGGCAATCCCTTTACGGCCGCGCGGACGTGATAATTTTGCACTCGAAAATGACTAAAGCGGTCCCAAAAATGGGCACGATCCCTAAAACACTAATATTTCATTGGCTTGGCAGAGAAAATGGTGCCCCCACACGGACTCGAACCGCGGACCTACTGATTAAAAATCAGCTCGTGTAGTTTTGAAATCATTCATTAAATTCTGGTTATACCTTGATTATAGTTGTTATAGGCGTCACAGTCTATCGCAGTTGCCCGCTGCCTTACGCTAATTTGTCTCGCTGAATGTCTCGCTGAAAATGTCATCCAAATCCACATCCTGCAAAATTGATCAACGCGCTATCGACAAGTACGCGAAGCTGCAACGCCAGTTGGGTGAACGGGTCACGCTTTCGGATTCAGTCTGCTCGGGCTTAAAGCTTGTTATCAACAATCAGAGTGCCAGCTGGACATACGCCTATCGAAAGCGCGGCTATGCGGATGGCGGGAAAAGACATCCACAACGCACTTTGAAGGTTGGTGATCCTGCCACGCTATCGCCTGCTGAAGCGCGGTTAAAAGTGGATCAGGTTAAGGCACTGGTGCGAGAGGGCGGTGACCCCGCCGTCGAACAACGCAAAGTCGAGGCTGAACAAAGAGCTGAGGAGGCTCGACGCAAAACGCTCGATCAATGGCTATACCGCTATTCTGTAACCGAGATGAAAGATGGTGAGACCAAGTATCAGCGCGACGAAATTAGAAACATTCGCTTTGGCCTAGATGAAATCGGAAAGCTGGACGCCTTTCCAAATGAGCTGACGTCGAAAGATATCCGTAGTCTGATTGCACTGCACGAGAACCGTCCAGCAACCGCACGTCAGCGTTTTGGTGCCATATCGCGCTTTCTCGATTATCTGCTGGACGAGGAGGTTATCGCAATTAACCCGGCCAGCTCGGTTTCGAAGAAGCGCCGCCCCAAGCCACCGAAACACCGGAGCAATTTCTATACGTTTGTGCAGCTACGCAGCCTTTGGCACGCAGACGGGCTGAAACCGGAATATCAACGATATCTTCGATTTATGATTACGAGCCCTCTGAGAGCGAAGGAAGGGGCCAACCTAAGATGGGAGCAAGTTGATCTCGATCGCGCAGAGATTAAGCTTGGCTCAGAAGATACCAAAAACAGCGAAGCGTTTATCATGCCGATGAATGACATTGCTTTGGAAGTCATCGGGGAAGCGGGTGACGCTACAGCACATGTCTTTCCACTCTCACGACGCGCTGGCGCTCAGATGAAATCTTGGAGCCACTTCAATAACAAAGTGCGGGAGGCCTCTGGGGTTCAAGACTTTATACTTCACGACCTACGGCGAACGTTCTCCACACTCATGGCTGAGAATACTGATGTCTCGGAGACACTGATTGATGGTCTTTTGAACCATAAGCAGGCAGCCACCCGATCAGGCGTGATCCGACATTATCAGCAGGCTAAACACGTTGAGCATCGCCGAGAGGTGATGGCTAAGTGGGGCGAGCTTCTGGAGGGTTGGGTGTGAGCAAAAAACCAAAAAAAAACGCTCACGGCGGTAAGCGTCGCGGGGCGGGAAGGCCACAAAAATGGGATTTCTTGTTCGTCGTTAAGATTGGGCAAGCGTGCGAAAAACTCAACAGAAAGGCCATCGAAGTGTCTTTGGATCAACAAAAGAATGATCTTTTGAGACAAAAAACTGAGCTTGAGTTGCTTTGGGCAAAAATCAAAAAGATTCCACCCCTAGAAAGAAGGCAATTTCTTGAGAGCGAAGCGTTTAAAGTCCACAGTCACGACATTGGCGAAGAGCTGAAAATGCTCGCTGACAAAAAGGGCGGTGAAGTTAATCGCGTAGTTCAACTAAAAGCTAAAGCCCCACGGGGGACGCGTAAGGACATTCTTGAACAGATCGCGCAGACGTTTGGCCTCACCACCAAGCAAGTTGACAATATGTGGCAAGCCTACCGCCGGTTCGAAGCGGAAGAAATAACTTGAACTTGAATTTTAGGCACTTCTAGTCCGAGGGGTTTGGACTTCGGTAATATGAGCGCACAACGTAACTCAGAGGTGCGCAACGATGCGAATTTCAAACTGGATACCAAACCAACCACTGCCCCAATTTGCTGATAAAGTTACTTCGGCGGCAATCGTCTCTCATCACTATTTCCCAATAAGCCCACGCACTCTAGAGCGATGGCCTCTGACCGTAAGGCGACCGAACAAGGTTGCTATCTATGAGGTCGAAGAGCTGATGCGGATCGCTGAGCAAAAGCTCAATGCGGCTTGCGCCTATAAGCAAGCGGAGGCGTAAGTATGGGAAATCAGCTAATAGTCTCTCAGCCCCCCCGTCACTCCAAAACGAAGGGGATAGATGCACACGCCAACCCGACACATTGCGAGAGCAGCCCCAACTACGCGGCGTCCCTTTTCCTGCTGAACGACAAGAACCGCGTAGTTCTGTGTTCAATGGGTATTCAGTATATCCTACAGCGCCAATACGCTGACGGCTTTCGTGGAACGACGTGGAAGCCTCTGAGTCATCACGCCACTCGGAAATCACTTGAGCGTGCGTGCGAAAGGCTAGGATTGCTCTCAGAGGCATCTTCGCAGCAAGCAGTCGCCGATTTGCCTGAATACGCACATCACCTGGGAATGATCGCCCCCAAGGGCCGCAAACCATCGTTCAAAAAATAACCCGCCAGCCGCAAGCGGTCTGACGGGCGTATTGTATGGGTACGTCTTTCTATCACGACCGCGCGCTGGCCTCAAGAAAAGGAGGCAGAGTATGCCAAATTTCCCAACATTCAACGGGAGCCGCGACACGCGGCGTTATGATGGTCACGATTACAGCACCATCAGTTTTGTAGACATAAAGCGGATGTGCGGTGACCCATCCGCACTGGAAAAGTTGCAGGCACCGGCGTTCATACCATCAACCTACGCCGGGTCTTTGGCTCGTAGTCATGAGGAGCAACGACAAAGAGGCGTCTATCACGCTCTGATCGCCGATGTGGACATCGGCTCACCCTCTTTGGCCGATTTGGAGGCCGCAGTGGTAAGTGTCGTCGGTGACCATGCTCGCTTGATCTACTCATCAAGCAGCGCCACTGAGGCGGAGCGGAAGTGGCGCGTGATCGTGCCAGTCCGCAGCGGCATCAAGGGTACGGACTACGGCCAAATACAGGCAGCATACTTCGACGCCTTGCAGGACAGGGGCATTACCTGTGATTACGCCCTCGCACGCACGGGTCAGCCAGTGTTTTTGCCAAACGTGCCGCCAGCACGCCGAGGGGCGGATGGGTTGCCGATTTACTACGAGAACGCTGTGCGTGAATTGGCCGGCCTTGGCGAAGTGCCACCGGCGATAACCTTAGCCGCCGCAGAGACAAAGCGGCAGTTAGAGGCCGCGCAGGCCGAAGCAGAAGAAACCGCGCGGCGTAAAGCTGCTGAGCGTCGCCAGAGGCGAGAGCACAGTGGCCTTCTATCGCCTATAGAGCAGTTCAACGCAGACCACGATCTGTCGCAGGTTTTGCTGGAGAACGGCTGGGAGCCACGCGGGCATATGTGGTTCGCGTCCCCCTTCTCCCAGAGCAAGGGGGCCTCTGTGCGGGTCTTTGACCAGCGTGCTGTCAGCTTCACAAGCAGCGACGTTGGCAATGTGGGAAAGGAGACGCCAAACGGCTGGGTCACATATGACGCTTGGGACGTGTTTGTAGCCATCCAGCATGGTGGAAACGAACCTGCAGCTCTCAGAGATTACTGTGAACGGTCTGGCTACAATGCCACTCGCTTTGCAATCATGATGCAGAAGTGGATGCGCACATGAATTTCGATCCAACAAAAGCGCCCCATATTGCAGACGACAACTGGTTAGCTGAAGCAATCGTAGCCAAATTGGGGAAGGAAAACCTGCTCAACTTTGGGCCAGCTACATATGTATTCGAAGGTTCATGGCGCTGTTTTGATGACCTTACACTTCGCAATTTAGTACGCACGCAAATTGCTCTTCTGAATGAGGTTCGGGCAGAGGCGCGCTTAAAGCCCTCCAGTATCACAGCTAATCGTGTGAACTCTGTGGCCTCTCTGCTGAAGATGTCTGTCCACAAGTATGGGTTAAGGTTTAACCAAGGCCCCCCCGACACAGTCGGCTGCGCCAACGGGGATGTCACTTTCCGCGATGGCACTTGGCTACTGCAGCCTCCACGGCATGAAGATTATCGAATCTGCCGCATTCCTCATGCCTATGACCCCGATGCAAAGGCGCCCCGTTTTGCTCAATTCCTGCAGGAGGTCTTTGCCCCTGACGACGATGGCGAGCAGAAAGCCGAGTTCCTACTGCAGATGATGGGCTACGCGCTCATGACACATTGCCAGCACGAGCGGTTTCTGATCGCGATTGGCAATGGTGCCAATGGAAAGTCAGTGGCGTTGAATGTGATCGGCGAACTAGTGGGGACGCAAAATGCAGCAGCCGTGCATCCCAGCTACCTAAAAAACAACCACCACCGCGCTGAGTTGAACCAGAAGCTGGTGAATATCATCACTGAGAGCGAACAGGGGGGTAAACTTCCCGCCGCTGAGCTGAAGGCGTTAGTTTCAGGCGAGGTCATGACAGTGGACCGGAAGCATAAAGACCCGTTCGAGATGCATCCGTTCGCAACGATCTTGTGGGCGACCAACCATATGCCTCACCCATCGGATTACTCAGACGCATTGTTCCGTCGCGCGGGTATCATGACCTTCAACCGCACATTTGCTGAGCATGAGCGTGATCGTCAGCTCATGCTTACTTTGCGCAATGAAATGGCGGGAATTCTCAAAATGGCGCTGGAAGCCTACGGCCGTGCGGTGACATCGGGCTTTGCCGAGCCGCCCAGCAGCATCGAGGCTAAAAAGGAATGGCGGAAGCAGTCTGATGCCATCGCCTTGTGGCTGGCGGATTGCGAATTGGCCGACGGGGCTGAATTGAAGGCCAGTGCCTGCTTTGACGCATTCAGGCAATGGTGCGAGCATGCCCAGCTGCAAAAACTCACGATTAAGTCGTTCAGCCAGCGCTTAGAGCGCCTTGGCATCAACAAACGGCGCACTAGTGAGGGCATCGTGTATGTTGGGATCAAAATAGCCGCCGCGGAGGTCAGCTTTTCGTAACCAATGTAGAACTGTAGGGTGTGTAGGGTTTTTTGTGTTATGGGGATATTTTAAAAATATCTCTTATAAATTGAAAAACCCTACACATCCTACATTTACCAGCGGCTGCTGTTTCACAAATGCTGGCAGGGGCAGCTTTTGTTTTAAATGGTCAAAAGCGTCAGTTTTTTTGAGCAATTGTGGTCCCTCATTGGGCTACGCGTCTACTGTGCAACAAGAAGGTAAGTGGGCCTGCTGCCTTTAGGTCTCTAGCGGCGTGGTTTCAAACGATAAAATTTTCAAAGTGACAGAGATTTTTTTTGCCACTGCTCCCTTCAGGCCTATTATTTTCCAACGTTAGTCAGAAACGAAAATTAGTACTGTAGCCCTAGCTTGAACTGTTGTAATATAAACGTTTTATTAGCTATTTACTGCCTAAAAAAGTGGGGGAACAGGTGAAGGCACCTCATGAGTTTTAAGAAAATTAACCTGATAAGTTCTGTGGTTGCCATGTTAGTGTTTTGCGCTGGCATTATCGCAGCCTACACAGCGTTCACTACCCAGCCCCAGCCCATCGGCAGCCAGAAAGAGGCGGGGTCGCGCGTTGCGGTGTTAATTAGCCAGTTCCATGCGCGTGGCGAGTTCGTTACCGGCCACGAAGGATTAGCATGTACTGATTGTCACCAAGCTAGTGCCGGAAGCATTCGCCAGCAGTTGCAAGCAATAGCAAAAAACAGTCTTTTTGACGCCGGCTATGCTGTAGATTTCGGCTTTCGGAAAGTGTCCTCTCAAGATTGCTTGGCCTGTCATAACCGTGACAACGATCGACATCCCATCCACAGGTTCAACGAGCCGAGGTTCATAGAGGTCGTAAAGGACTTGCCTGCAAATCAATGCCTAGGATGTCACTCTGAACATAACGGTAGGACTGTGAAGTTGGATCAAATTGGTTTTTGCAAAGCCTGCCACTCTGACCTAGAGATCAAGAATGACCCAATCGATATTAGCCACTCACATTTAGTGAAATCAGAAGAATGGGGTAGCTGTCTTGGCTGTCATGATTTCCACGGAAACCATAGGCACAAAGCGCCAAAGCTTTATCAACAAGTCAAAAGCATAAGTGAGATTGAGGACTATTTTGCGGGAGGCATCTCTCCATATGGTCTTGATAAAAAGCACGTGGGGATGAGAGAATGATCAAGCCAATTCTGTCAGCTTTGGCCTTAGTTTGTCTAACAGTTTACTTTTTTGTTTCAGCGCCGGCTGAACTACCCAAGCAAGATCAATCAGGTTCTGGCGCTCAAGCAGTAAGTGTTGAAGCGCTCTTTCAGGCAGTAAACTCTATCAACGCCCATGCACGGCAGATCTACACATCGGAGATTGTGGGCGCTGGGAAGAAAGTTGGCTTGAAATTCGGTGAGGATTGGAAAGAGGAAGGCGTGGAAAAGGGGCCGCTGCCAGCGCTCTTTTTACGTGAGTTATCCTCGGAATTAGAAAAGCGCCCAGAACCATTGGGGCTGTATCTAGGCTCTGACGAACCAATAAATCCATCAAACCTTTTCAAAGGTGACACAGCAATTGATTATAAAACAGTGGTCGCTAACCGAGCGCCAGTGTTTTCTGAACTTGCAGGGTATGGCAGCATAGCTATGTTTCCAGATTTTGCGTCTGCACCTGCCTGCGTAAGTTGCCACAATGAGCATGTTGACAGTCCCAAAACAGATTGGAAGCTTAATGACGTAATGGGGGCAACGACGTGGACATGGCCGAAAACAACCACGACCGCCGAGGAGATGCGCCAGATCGTGCGTGTCGAAATTGAAGCCTTGGGTGACGCCTACCAAAACTATCTGGATAAAACCGCAGGCTTTGCGACGCCTCCGCTTGTGGGTGACAGTTGGCCTCGGAGCGGTGAATTTGTGCTGCCCTCGCGAGAGGTTTATCTAAGCGAAGTTATAAAAGCTTCTGGTTCCGACGCGCTATTGGCGTTTCTGGAGGCAAAATGAAACGCGCTTTGACACCAAAACATCCCTTACAGTGGGCAATCATTATTTGTGTGTTTGGCTGTGCCGTTATCTTAGGCTTAGGGCAAAACTGGTCATTTCTGGGACGTTCTGAAGTGAAGCAGTGGACAGGTGCTGCTCTTCTGATGACGATGGCTTATCAGTCGCTATTGTTATGGAAAAAACTCGTTGGATCTCAAATTAGTCGGTTGGACCAAGATCGGCATAGGTTTGCTTCATATGTGAGTATTTTCTTGATCCTGACCCATCTGTCGGCTGCTGTGGCTAATTGGTATTCGTTTTTGCTGTTCTCTTTTGTTTTGGCAGCCATCACTGCTTACTTTGCACGTGTCATGATGGAGCCAAAAAGTAGAGAAGCTGTCATAAGGCAGGTCTTCCTGCACACACTCTTTGGTGCCGTTGCGTTTGCTGCTGCCTTGCCGCATGCAGTAATGGCTTTGGCTTTCGAGTGAAGCGTCAGATGACGACGGACAGACCCATTCGAGTGTTGCACGATCCTCAGGAGTCGGGCGCATTGGCTTTCTCCATCAGAGCGAGTTTAGTCTGCATGTGCTGCGGCAGATCGTTCGCGTTATCCCATTGCTCGACTGTGAACCCATCAGCGCGAAGCTGGCGGTATTGACGTTGGTCTGTCCGCATCACATCCCGGCGCATGTAGGCGACCTTCCGCCCGTCGTCATGGACAACGGTCGTGGAGAGCGACGTATCGGTTTCCGTGCGGGATGACCGACGGTGCGTGTCGTCGGCGGCTTGGGGATCGACGATTTGAAGCGTTGCGCCTGCCGCCTCAGCCTTTGCTTTCGCTTCCCGGTATTTGCCGGGATCGCGGGCTTCCGCGCGAGTGAGTTGGTGTTTTGGCTCCGCGCCCTTGCGATACCAATTGCCATCGGATCCTAATTCCAGCCCCATCGACGCCATTTCGGCTATCTTTTCAGCGGTTGGTGGTTTCGACTTGCGTTCGAGGTCTTTCTTCTCGTCCAGAACGCTCCCGTTGAACTCGTGCAAATTGTCGAGGCGGGTGTTTTGATCGTTGATCTGCTTGTTCTGCTTTTCGACGGTCTCGGTTAGCGCGCTCACCTGTTTGATCAGTGCCTGAATAGCGGCGGTGGAGTCTTCGGCCATGTGTTGTCCTTCCTAAAAACAAAACGGACGCGACTGGTGGGTCGCGTCCGTTAAGCTGGTTAAGGACAACGAGACCACCGATCTGTCGAAAACAAAATACAACCCAAGAGGGATTGGTTACACCAAAGAAGCAGGTGGAGAGTGGCGTATTTCAGGTGTTGCCAATTCGGCAGTTAGCGACAACCGCGCAGTTTCGGGTGGGTTTCTATCTGGCAGCCCGGAGCGCTGAGATTGGGACGGTTTTTGAAACCGAAAAATGCGGTCTTTGCGACTCCAAGTGCATGCGTAGCTGGTCGAGCCGCAACTGATATTCTGGCTTGCGCTCGGCTGCAGTTTTACACATAGTCCTTTGAATGTGTTCAAGAATTCAGAAAGGCGCGCAGATGAAGAATGCTTTTGGAGCTGCTATAGTTGGCATTATTTTGGGTGTTCCTGCATTTGGATTCGAAGCCAACGACCGGTTAAATGCTGTAATGGATCTTGATGACAAGGAATTCACCGAGGCTCAGGGGTATCTCAAAAGAAGTTGGATGTGGGATGAAAGCAACCCGAGATTTGTCGTAACTGTTGGGTTAGTGACATACGATGTTGAGCTTGACGATGGACGAGGCACAACGAAAAGAGCCATGCAGTGCCCTCAGCAGGAAATTTTTGGGAATCCCAACGAAGGCTGTTCTATTTCGTTTGATGGGATTTATCACACGAAAATATCGAACAATAATGTGGAAGTCGATCTAACCATTTGGAACTTGGAATTTATTGAATAGTGTTCCATCCCAAACTAATGATCGCGCAGTTGAGCCACCACCGAAGTGGTGTGCTGCCACGGGATGTCGAAGCCGTTGCTGCCGACCTTGACGATCAGGCCGTCTGACAGCACGAGCACGGCATAGCCGTCGCGGAACGTGTCGGTGTCACCCATGGTTAAACCGGCTGATCACCCCCGCGCAACTGGTCCGCGATGCACGCGAACATGGCGTCGAGGTCCGGCCTGTAGATGTCAATTTCTCGCAATGGGACAGCACACTCGAACCAGCTTCCCTGCGCAGTGACCACGGTACCGAACCGCATGGACCGGAAACGTTACCGCCCCCATCCACAAACTCGCCGAAGCGGATGCCATGCGCTCCATGTTCATCGACCGCCGCCAAGCATTATGGGAGGCCCGCGCCCTCAAGGACGCCCCCGCCCTGCCACTCTTTAATGAAACCGCCGATGAAGGAGCGGAAATTCCCGTACCCCTGCCCGAAATGCCGGTCTGCGAACAGGTGGTCAACGATTACTAAACCATGCACCTCTCCCTAAAAGCGCATCCCATGACGTTTTTCCGATCAAGCCTCCACGAACAAAACGCCACCACCTGCGCAAACTTACAGAAGAGTTGAAACGGACAACAAATCACACTTGCAGGCTTGGTCCTGATCCGCCAGCGACCCGGCAGCGCAAAGGGTGTTTGCTTCAAAACCATCGAGGATGAAACCGGTGTCGCCAATATTGTCGTCTGGCCGCAAACGATGAAGGCCTACCGCAGCGTCGTCATGCAGGCGCGACTGCTTCTTGTACAAGGGCGCATCCAACGGGATGTCGACATTATTCACGTCATCGCCGACCGCCTGGAAGACCGGTCCGACCGTCTTCTTGCCCTCTCGAAAGATCGCGAGTTGCAAAGTACGCCCGCAGCCGCGTCTCACGGCCACCCACGAAACAACAGGATAATCCCCCATAGCCGCGATTTCCACTAAACTTGGCGTCACGACCCACCAACGAGGGCAAGACCCCAAAAGCGCTCACGACAAAATATCGCGCTCAACACTCGCCGTGTTTCTCAACCCGTGCTACAAAATGAGAAAAGAGCACAAGACATGACAAAATCAGAGAAACCTTACAGCCGCATTCAAAAGCAAAATCGCGAGAAAATCCTCGATGCGGCTCTCGTCGTCTTCTCACAATTCGGCTTTCGCGGCGCGACACTCGATCAAATCGCCACGGCGGCAGGCCTGTCAAAGCCCAATATTATTTACTATTTCAACGGCAAAGAAGATATCCACCGCACACTGTTGGAACATCTACTAGACGCATGGCTCGCTCCGCTCCGCGCACTAGACCCCAAGGGCGACCCCCGCGAGGAAATCCTCAAATATGTCCGGCGCAAATTGCAAATGAGCCGCGAAATGCCGCGTGAAAGTCGCCTCTTCGCCAACGAAGTCCTGCAGGGCGCGCCACGACTGGGAGAAATCCTCGGCAGCGATCTCAAGGAACTCGTTGATGAAAAGGCATCGGTGATCGCGCAGTGGTCATCCGAAGGCAAGATCGCAAACATAGATCCCTACCACTTGATATTCTCGATCTGGGCTCTCACCCAACACTATGCGGATTTCGACACCCAAGTTCGCACAATCTTGGAAAATCAGGATCCTTTTCCGGGAGCAACGGATTTTTTAGAACACGTCTATAAGAGTATTCTGAGAGCTTAGACGGCCATACATAGGAGTTCTGTCCTACGCCTAATTTGTCTCAACCATTCTAGTGACGCCACAAATTTACAGCCGCAACAAGAATTCACCCGCACCATTACAATAGAGGAAATCCTCCATTGAATTACACTTAGGTTATGATCTGATACTAATAGCGATTAATCAAAAGCGAGGTGTATGTTTGATAGTGTAAATCAAGCAGAAATTGCAACACAGAGCATCGAGAAAATTCTGCTCAGCAATAGCGTTTGCGATGCTTGGGAAAGCCTGAGGCGACCCCTCGAAAGCTTTGGCCTGAACAGGATCATTTATTGTCAAACAAGCGCCCAAAGCGGACAAGGCACAACCGGCGAGGCTGAATGCCTGATTTTCACAAATCACGATAAAGATTACTCAGACTTCTTCTTTGAATCATTCCGTTATCAATATTCCCCATTCTTTATATGGAGCGTCAGAAATACAGGTTTTATAAGTTGGGAAGTACTTACCAGCTACAAACTCCCCTCAAGCATGGAAAAAGCAGCGAAAAAAATTTCAAAGAGATTCTCGGAGTTCAATATTAGAGCCGGATATGCGGTAAGCTTTCCAAACACCACTCAAGGTAGAAAATCTGCAGCGTCTATATGCGGTAAACCCGAAGTTACGCAATCTGAGCTGGAGGATATTTGGGAGAAGAATAGATTATTTATCGAAACACTCTTGTTAGCATTTGACAGCAAGGTCGCAACACTACCACATCCTGAGAACAAAATAAGTTTAACGAAGCGCCAGAAGCAAGTGCTCTCATGGGTCGCCCAGGGAAAAACCAATCAAGACATTTCTGATATCATGAACATTTCTGAAAGCTGATCAGGGTCCGTCGATGCTAGTGTCGCTACTTTTTGTGACCGACCGCGCGCCTGTAGCAAGATCAACAGTCACAGACACCACCTCGCCGGCGCGGTGGAAATCTGCGATTTCTGCGAGTTTCCTTCGACCCGGTGATGGTATCATGAAGACCTTGAGCCCGCCGCCACATGGAAGCTGAATATCGACATAGGGGGATCCTGTGGCATACCCGATTGATCTGGGCTTTTGTGCCTTAAGAGCCTGAAGGGCGTGGATGATAATATCAACTTCGCCTCATCCTGAAGACAATGTGACGATGTCCAGCAAAGACATCACGGCACTGAGGGGCCTGTATGATGGTCCGTCAATTCAGATAATCACTGCGAGAACGCCATCTTCCCTGCTGCCCAGAAGACGCTGGATCGGTTCGATTGCCGAACTGAAGTCCACACTGGGTTCGGCCCCGTCAGACGACTTCAACATGCCCAGTTCTGACATATCGCTCTCCAGTCGTGTCTATCCACTCAAAGGGTCAAGTCGGCAGTTCCAGCAGACGAAGGCTGAATGCAACATACGGGTTGGCCGCAATCGCCGGTTCAAGTTCCGCGGCGAAGACCTCTTCATCATTTACCCGACAGGAAAAGCGTTCCACAATTCGGACCGGGACTAAGAGACCGCTCTTATCGCGGCGAAGACCGGTCTCCATAGGGTGGTTGATGATGGTGCGAACCGTGAAGATCTCGCCTGCGGCAACCTCATCGGGCAGGGCAATGCGGATGCTCGGTGTCCAGCCAGGGGGGAACTGGTCATTTGCCACGGCGTCTTCACAGGCACCATATGTGACGTTCACCCGCCTGACCGCACGAAACGTATCGCCATCTGACATTTGAACAATCGCCACAACGTCCTGAAAGGCACCCAGTCGAACGCGTGTACTGATCCGAGCTTCGCCACAGGCAGGTGAGAAGAACAGGGCTGCGACGCGTGGTCGCGGGTTGCGCGGTGCATAAACTCTGACAACACTTGGATGTTCGGTTTCGGTCATTGGGGAAGGCACAAAAATATCCATGGGAACCGAACTGCCGGAATCTGAGAACTCGGGCATCACGATCTCAATCCTGCCGGATTGGAAACTGGCGCCGCCGAAATCATGCGTAATGGCCGCGAGCATATCAGCCTCATCACCCCAAGATCGCTGTGCGCAGAACGCCAGTCCGCCCGCCAGAACGGCGCGACGTGAAATCGGCAAACGGAGATGCCTTTGCGGCAGAGACGCACATGTTTCGGGGTTGATCAAACTGGGCCTAACGATCATCATCTCAATATGTTATATCAAATTAGCTGAACAACCTTCAAAAAAAATTTCGTGATTTCCAATGCGTTGCATTGGAATAACCAATGTGAATTTCCGCAATCCTTGGCCAAACTGCGGAGGATGACATGGTCGCTTTTCAAGCCAGCCAAATTCGATATCTCGCGTTTGCAATACTCGCTTCAGTGGGTTTGTCCTCGGCAAGCTGCTTAGCGCAGGACGGGCCGCCGACGGTGACCGTCGAAAGCTGCACGACCTGCCACGGGCCATTTGGGCGAAGTCTGGGCGATATGCCGACGATTGCGGGCATGGACGAAGCCGAGATGGCTAAAGCGCTCATTGATTTCAGAGCGGGGCTCAGGACGGGAACGATCATGGGTCGCCTGGCTGGCGCATTCACAGATGCCGATATCTCCGCCATTACGCAGTATTTTTCACAGATAGAGGAGGCGGGCTGATGCCTCGAAAACTGTCAAGGCGTCAGGCATTTGGCCTTGCCGGTGCCGCACTGGGCACACCTATGTTGGCAGCCTCGGCGCGCGCCCAACCAACTGCCCGCGTCGTCGTGGTCGGAGGTGGTTTCGGAGGCGTGGCCGCAGCGCGTACATTGCGGCGGCTGGCCCCCGATATTGCAGTCACGTTAGTCGTCGAAAGCCCAGTCTTTACGACCTGCCCGTTTTCGAACACGGTCATTGGTGGCATGCGAGACTTGCAGTCTATCCAGTTTTCCTATGATGCATTGCAGTCCACAGCAATTGACATCCATGTCGACAAGGCCTTGGGCGTCGAAACGGGCGGCAAACGGATCAGGCTAGCGTCTGGCGAATCGCTCACTTACGACCGCGCGATCCTGTCGCCTGGCATAGATTTCCGATATGATGCCTTACCCGATATTGGCCCGGAGGTGGCTGAGCAATTGCCGCATGCATGGAAAGCGGGCGCGCAGACCTTGCTTTTGCGCGACCAGATTCGCGCAATGCGGCAAGGCGGGACGATCATCATTGCCCCGCCCGATAATCCGTTTCGCTGTCCACCTGGGCCATATGAACGCGCCAGCCTGATCGCGCATTATCTGTCACGGCACAATCCGACCGCAAAGATCCTGATCGTGGACGGTAAAGACAAGTTTTCGAAACAGAGTTTGTTCCAAGCCGCGTGGGACGAGCTCTATCCAGGCATGATCACGTTCATCCCCTTTTCCGAACATGCAGGGCTGAAATCCATCGACGTAGGCCAACGCCGGATAGATACCTTTTTCGGATCGTTCGACGCAGATGTCATCAACCTGATTCCGCCACAGAGCGCGGCAAAGATCGTGCTGGATGCGGGGCTCGCGGGGACTGGGTATTGGTGCGAAATTGATGGCCTCACGTTTGAATCGAAGGTCGCGGAGGGCGTCCACGTTATTGGGGATGCCGCGATTGTGGGCGATATGCCCAAGAGTGGGTTTTCGGCATCGACACAGGGCAAGGCGTGCGCCCATGCTGTACTGGCGCTACTGCGTGACAACCCACCGGAACGCGCATTGTTGATGAACACATGCTACAGCTTAGTCGGCCCGGACTATGGAATTTCCGTCGCCGGCGTCTATCAAAGCGACACCGAAACCAACCGGCTCTCTAGCCTGCCAGGAACGGGCGGAACAAGTGAGGCCGGGAACCTACCTCAATTGCGTCAGGATGAGGCTGCCTTTGCGCGAGGATGGTACGCAAATCTTACGCAGGAACTTTTTGGCGCATGATCAAAGCCTCTCTATGTGGCGTACTGCTCGCGGTGGTCGCAGTTTATTCAGCGCCAGCACATGCCGGACCTATGGGCCGGTTGACAGATATGCCGGGTGATGCTCGGCGCGGTCAGGCGATCTTGTCCGACATGAGCCGCGCAAGCTGCCTGATTTGCCATGAGATCGAGGGGCTGGACGAAAAGGACCAAGGTCAGATCGGCCCCCCTCTTAGGGGCATTGCCAATGTTTTGTCCGAGGCGGAATTGAGGCAACGGGTTGTCGATGCGCGTGTCATGAACCCTGACACAATCATGCCGCCCTATTTCTCCTTGGATAACCTTTTTCGCGTTGCTGAAGACCATCGTGGTAAGACGATTTATAGCGCGCAGGATGTCGAGGATGTCGTGGCGTATCTGAAAACGCTCAAAGGGAAGTGATCATGAAGCTTATAGGCCCCTTGCTGCCGCTGCTTTTGGTCTGGTCACCCCCCGCGATGAGCCAGGCCAACGAGACTCCTAGGTCAGGCTATGAATTCATGGAGGCCGCAACGCAGGCGCTTCAGGATGATGACTTTCTCAATCCCGGGTTCTTTCTAGTTGATGAGGGCGAACGCCTTTGGTCAAAGCCATTTGGTCCTGAGGGAAAAAGTTGTGGCGACTGCCACAAGAGCATTGCCGACTCAATGCGCGGCGTGGCCGCACGATATCCCTCATTTGATGCCGAATTGGATCGCTTGTTCAATCTGGAAACGCGATTGCAATACGAAATCTCAGAGCGGATGGGCGGACCCAGCTTGCCCTATGATGCACCCGAAATCCTTGCTCTTACAGCCGCCGTATCGCTTCAATCCAGAGGAATGCCGGTCATTGCGCCAGCCGACCCGGCATTGGAACCCTTTGTAGAAATCGGCGAACAAATCTATGCTCAAAGGCACGGACAGCTCAACCTTTCCTGTCGGCAATGCCATGTCGACAATTCCGGGAACCGGTTGCGCGGGGACATCATTAGCGAGGGGCACATAAATGCGTTTCCGATCTATCGGTTGTTGTGGAGCGAACCGGGCAGCCGTCACAGGATGTTTGAATGGTGCATGCAATCCGTCCGCGCCGAGCCCTACGCACGGGGATCACAGGAATTCATCGCACTTGAACTTTATTTGGCAAGCCGCGGGGCGGGACTACTAATCGAGGCACCGGGTGTACGGCGATAGGAAAGGACTAGGGGAATGAGAACTTTAAATCGTGTTTTGGGCTATTTGCTTGTTGCTGGCATTGCCACTGCTGGTGCGGCTTTGTGGTGGGCAACCAGCACTGCTGAACTTGAGGCCATAGATCCCAGCACACTCTCATTTTCTGATGACGACATTGAACGTGGGGAACAGCTCGCCAAAATCGGCGACTGCTCGGCCTGCCATACGGCCCCTGGCGGCAACGAACTGGCAGGTGGGTTCGGGCTGCCCACACCATTTGGCACCATCTACTCGACCAATATTACGCCGGACCCTGATACAGGCATCGGGAGTTGGAGCTATGAGGCCTTTGCGCGTGCGATGAAAGAAGGTGTGGATCGTGAAGGCAATCATCTCTACCCTGCTTTTCCCTATGACAGCTTCGCCAAGACAAAGGACGATGATCTTCAGGCCATATATGCCTATCTGATGTCCCAACCGGCTGTCGCTTCACCAAACCAATCAAATGAACTGCGTTTTCCGTTCGGGTTCAGGCCTTTGCTAGCGGGTTGGAAACTCTTGTTCCTTGATACCTCACCGTTTGAAGCGGACGGTTCTTTGGACGAAGAACAAAACCACGGGGCCTATCTGGCAACATCCCTGGGGCATTGCGGTGCCTGCCATTCGCCACGAAATGGCTTCGGTGCTGTCATAGCAACGCGCATGTTTGAGGGCGGCGAAGCAGAAGGCTGGCTGGCGCCACCACTGGGCTCACATTCCATATCTCCGGTGACTTGGGAGATTGATGACTATGCAGACTATCTGTTCGACGGATGGAGCGAATATCACGGTATCGCAGGTGGGCCGATGACCGCAGTGGCTGACCACCTGTATGACGCCGATGAGGACGATGTCTTTGCCATGGCGGCATGGCTGGCTGCGATTACCCCAGCGCAATCCGAGGAGGAACGCGAAGCTGCGATAGCCGCGGCGGTGGTCTTGGACTGGCCAGCGGTCGAAGGTACCTTGTTTGAGGAAAACATCACGGACCCCTTGTTGCTGGCAGGCAGGGATGTCTTTGCTGCGAAATGCAGCAAGTGTCACAAAGAGAGAATATCCAGCAAGCAACCGATCTCACTTGGCCTTAGCTTCGCCGTCCGGGCGGAAACGCCGCAAAATCTTCTGAATGTCGTTCGGTTCGGGATTGCCCCCCCTTACGGCGTGTCTGACCGGAAAATGGAGGCCGTTGCGTTGTCCGATGGCGAACTGGCGGCACTGGCGGCCTATGTCCGCTGGCATTTCACGGATGAACAAGCGTGGACGGATTTGGAAAGTACCGTTGCAGCGCACGTTGAATCAGCAATTCACTGAGGTACGCGAGGACTTATTCGCAAGGGTAATGGCGAATGAACATCTCCTTTGCGGTTTCAAATGCCGGAAGTCTGTCGATATACCCGGTTGAAACCACAACATCTGGCCCGATCAGTGTTTGCAGCAGATCTTGCCGGGATGTTCCAACTGGTATGCATGCCTTGCCCTGAAGGACGATGACCTCTGCATACGCTTGTGCAAGGCCCTCGCAGAGAGCCTGTATTTGCAGTTCGCGTCTCAGACAAAGTGCTACGACGTCACCCGTCCTCAAGAACAACTCTGGCTTGACTGGACGCGCACCGTTTGCTTGTCTGGATTGATTTTCCTGAGCAGTCGCAGAAGCGAGCATCAGAAACGTAGCGCAAGCCGCCGAAAGAAATTTGGACTGGGCCATCCTTTGCATCGCCTCCGGAGGGATCATGTCGCCGATACAATATTATAAGCTTCGAAACTCAAATCTTACAGTGTGCAGATTGCTGGGCACCAGCGCTTCACAAAAAATTGGCTTGCGTTTCCGAAAAGCCCGCAGAGACTAGTATTGACCACACGCAACGGTTCGGTCGAGGAATTTATCTTCTGTAGGAGGGATCTGGAATGAGATACGCAAGTCTGAACCATGCGCTATTTTCCGTGGTGCTATTTTGCTTAAGTGGGGCTGCTTCGGCGGAGAGCATCGTCGCGAACTGCACCGGCATGGTCAACTTTGATATTTATACAATTGACACCCAAATGGCCTCTCAAGAGGTTGAAAACATTGGAATGTCTGACACCGCAATCGATGACGAAGCGATCGTCCTGACCGGAGATTTCGGTGAATACCGCTTCGATCTTAATGTCGGTACGCTCTACCATAACGGGAGCGATACCGGCGTCTATTGCACTTATTCAACCAAAGACTAGCACAAATACCCGTCACTGACGCTGATGTGAAACGCCAGAGCGATGGTGCAGAAGCTGAACAGGTATGTGCGGAACAGCACGGCTGTTGAGCATTGAAAAAGACAATATAACAGATAGGCAAGATCCGGCAAAATCAAGTGTGCACAATTCGGTGTTACCTCCATACTGATTCCAGTGGCGGATTGACGCGAACAGAGCGTCACGGATGTTGCCGAATTTAGTTTGCGCCCCCCTTAACCGGGTAGCGCAACGTTTCCGAGGTTCAAGCCATGTCCGACGTCCGGCCCCGTGTTCAACTTGAGGAGGAACTAGATGGCGATCACATTGAACATCAACGGTGAAGACCACGAGATTGATGCTGATCCGCAGATGCCCTTGCTTTGGGCTATCCGCGAGAAGGCAGGTCTGAATGGCACCAAGTTTGGATGCGGCATCGCTCAGTGCGGCGCCTGTACCGTCATTGTTGACGGCAATGCTGTAAGATCTTGCAACACACCCGTTGCCGCAGCTTCAGGCAAGGCAATCCGGACGATCGAAAGTGTTTCGGAAAACAACGACCACCCAGTCCAGCTGGCGTGGCAAGAGCTGACGGTGCCGCAATGCGGGTATTGTCAATCGGGTCAGATCATGTCGGCGGTGGCGCTTCTGGAGAAGAGCCCAGATCCGTCGGACAACGAGATCGACAAGGCAATGGCCGGCAACATTTGCCGATGTGGAACCTATCCACGAATCCGCGCTGCCATCCACCGTGCAGCCGAACTCAGCAAAGGGTAAGGGAGGAAGTCATGAACGACATGAAATTCACGAGACGGAGCTTCCTGCAAGTATCGACCTCGGCCGCTGGCGGGTTGATGATCGGGGTACATTTCCCAGGAATGGTCGCCGCCGAGGGTCATGGCGCCGCAGCAGAAATTAACGCCTGGCTCACCATTGACCCGAACAATATCGTTAGCATTGTGACGCCGCAAACCGAAATGGGTCAGGGCGCGTTCACGGCTGTCCCGATGATGGTGGCTGAAGAGCTAGATATTCCGTGGGAAAACGTTCGACATGTCTTTGCGGACGCGAACCGCCACGTCAATAACGACAACCTCTATACCACAACATCGACCGGAGGCTCCACGACTGTCTCGCGCAGGCATCCCTACATGATGCAGGCAGGTGCTTCTGCACGTGAGCGCTTGCGCGCTGCGGCAGCCGAAGCATGGCATGTGCCGGTCGAAGCTGTCACAGCCAAACAAGGCTGGTTGACTGCGCAGCATGAAGAGCAAGGCACGATCCAGGCGACCTATGGCGAAATGGCAGCAGCAGCTGCACAAATCACTCTCGAAGAAGAACCAGCAATCAAAGAGTATGGTGACTGGTGGCTTTTGGGAAATGATGTGCCACGGCTTGATGTTCCACTCAAGACAAACGGTACGGCAACCTATCCAATCGACGTCGAAGTGCCCGGCATGGTCTATGCCGCAGCGATGGCTTGCCCGGTTCCCGAAGGAAAGCTCGTCAGCTACGACTTTGATGCCGTCAAGGACATGCCCGGCGTGATTGCGGCCGTCGAACTGGAACAGACGAAAGACGTTCCGGCATTCACTGATTTGCGCAGCGGTGTCGCGATCGTGGCCGAGAGTTGGTACCAGGCCAAGAACGCGCTGGCGGTCATGCCAATTGAATGGGACTACGGCCGCGGGGCCTCGATTTCGACCGAGAGTCAGGACGCAGAGGCACGCCAGCTTCTGGCGCAGCCAGGGACGCTAGTACTAGATGAAGATGGCAATATCGGCAAGAACCGTGACAAAGGCGTGAACCACGATGCCGTCTACGGACTCATTGAGGCGTCGGATCGGCAGGTCATCGGTGAAATCTACCACCGTCCCTTCGAAACCCATGCAACGATGATGCCGCCCTGCGCGGTCGCCGACGTCAAAGACGATCGGGTCGATGTCTGGACCTTTACGCAGGACATCGCACGGTCACTGAACGAGGTTGCGGATCAGTTGGGCCGTGACACCACAAATGTCTTCCTGCACCAGACTTATCTGGGCGGTGGCTTTGGGGGCGGCTATAACATGGACGTTCACCGACAAGCTGCAGCGATCTCGGCCGCTGTCGGAAGACCGGTGAAGGTCATTCGCTCACGCGAAGAGGACATCGCGCAAGACAGCCAGCGTCCCCCGATCTGGGGCACATACAAAGCCTCACTTGGCGACGACGGACTGCCCGAAGCTCTTGCTGTGCATGTAGTCGGTGAGGAAAAGTTCCCTGTATTCACGCAACGAAGCAACGCGGATATGCCGTATCTTATCCCGAACCGCAGGCACGAATACAGCGTAGTGCAAAGCCATATTCCTATTGGCTATCATCGCGCGCCAGGGGCCAACTCCAACAGTTTCTTCACCGAGCAAATGGTAGACGAATTGGCGCAGGCAGGCGGCTGGGATCCGCTGGAATGGCGACTGAAGCTGACCGAGGGCCATGAGCCATGGCAGCGCGTACTGAAGGCTATGAAAGAAAAATCAGGCTGGACGACAGATATGCCGCGCGGTGAGGGTATGGGGTGCGCGATCGTGGATTCCCACGGTACAATTGCGGGCTGCGTGGCCACGGTTGCGGTAAGCCGTCGTGGTCAGATCTTCATTGACAAGCTCGATTTCTACATCAACAGCGGCTATGTCATCAATCCACTTGCAGCGCGTGAGCAGGCTGAAAGCTCGGCGATCTGGGAGCTTAGCCACGCCATGTTCGGCGGGTTGGTCATCCGTGACGGACGCATCGTCAACACCAACTTCGACAGCTACCCAATGATGAAGATAGCCGATACGCCACCGGAAATCGACGTCCATTTGGAAATGTCCGAAGACCAATGGTGGGGTGGCCTTGGCGAACCCACAGGACCGCCAACACCACCTGCGGTTGCTAATGCGATCTTCTATGCCACTGGGACGCGCATTCGGTCGACGCCTATGGCCCAGGCCGAACTCTAACAAAGGCCGGGGACGCTCAATTGGCGGCCCCCAGCCTAACCCGTCCTCCTCCGGGATTCCCGGTAGACTACAAGGGGCCCATCTGGGCCCCTTGCTGCGACGGGACTTGAGAACAGGATGGAGTGATTTGACGAGAACCTTGCCGAGGCGTACTTCATTGCAGGTGCCCCAGTCAGTTATTGCTATCACGACCCTGCTTGTTCTGCTGCCCGGTCCAGCAGGTTCTTGGGACAGTGACGATCTAAACCTCTTTCGCGCGACATTAGAATGCGAAGCTTGCGACCTTTCGGATGCCAATCTGGTCCGGACCGACCTGCGATCATCAAAATTGACTGGCACCACACTTGCGGGCGCGAACCTTTACTACGCGCTTCTCATCGGTGCAGACCTTAGCGCGGTGGACCTTGGGGCCGTCGACCTGCGCGGGGCTAACCTTTTCTATGCGATCCTTTCGGGTGCCAAATTTCACGGAACACAAGCGACTGGGGCCAATTTCGCAGGTGCAAACCTGCGCGAGGCTGTTTTTGAGGATGCCGATTTGCGAGGCGCTAACTTTTTTGCCGCCAATCTGTCCGGTGCGATCTTTCAAGCGACGGATCTGGACAGCGCGTCATTGGTCCGCGCTGATCTCTTGAATGCATCCATTCAGAGGCGCACACTTAAGGCCGCCATTCTATGTGACACGAGGATGCCCGATGGCACGCGTTCGAACAGGGATTGCTGATTTTCATCGCGATGCTCTCGGGATTGGTCGCCTGCTGCGGGCGTATCTCTGCGCGATCGTTATTACTCTCCTGCTGCTCGGGTGCAAAGCTCTGGCGCAAAGCGCGGAGCCAGATGCTGTACCATTGCTTGACCGCATCTCAACGGAGGTCCTGTTCGAGGTCTTTCCGGGCGCAACACGACTGAAACTACTTGATGATGGCGGCCCAACCGCAGCAGAAACCTATCGCGGCCAGAACCTGGTCGGCTACGTTTTTTCGACACTGGATGTCCTGCGCGCACCGGGCTATTCTAGCACGCCTTTTGACGTGGTCGCCGGCGTAGACTTGGAGGGACGGATAACCGGCGCGGTTGTCTTGTTTCACCGCGAACCGTACTTGATCAATGATGCCAGGCGAACAGCACAATTGGTCACCTTCCTGCGGGCCATGCGAGGCACTGAGGCGCGCATGGGTGTGGAATCCGAACTTCCACCAGGTTTTGTCGCCGGCGCAACAATTTCGGCTCGGGCGATGCGCAATGCGGTTCAAGAAGGTGCGCGAATGGTGCTGCGGTACCGTACCGAGGATTTCACGGTCGCCGAACCCACTATCGACATGATCAATTTCAAACCTATGGATGCAGATCAACTTGTCGAGAATGGAGGGTATGTAAATGCCAAGGTGACAAATGCCGACCTTTTGACGGCGATGTCACGCGCGGGACTAGGCGACCTCTTGCCGGAGGTACCCATGACCGGCGGGCAGGATCATATCTATATCGACTTCGTTGCCGGATACGCCAACCCGCCAAAGATTGGACGCAATGGAACCGGATTGGAGCCATATGACACCCTGGTGAACATACTACCCGAAGGCACACATGGTATTTTTGTTGCTACACTTGGGGGGGTCTATGATCACCGCGGGACACGATACAACAACCTGTCGTCGGGATTCTTGCTCGACCGCGTATCGGTAACGCAGGGTCGCGAGGAATATCGGTTCGACAAGCCCGACATGATCGTGACCTGGGGCAAAGTGGCCGACATACTTGTCCTGCCGCCGGACAACGACTTTGATGCCATGGCGCCGTTTCAGGTCAACCTGTTTGCGTCGGCGTTGCGCCCCGATAGGACGCGAGAGCCGTTTCTTCTGGCCAGTCTGGACTACCAGTTGCCTGAGGCATTCATCCTTATGCCCGAACCGCCGCCACCTCCGGTCTGGATTGAAGCCTGGCAAGCAGACCGGTTCGAGATTGCCGTCCTGTCCGTGGCTCTTGCTCTCCTAACGGCAATACTGGCATTTCAGACTGCTCTAACCAAGCGTAGGCGGGTCTTCCGACATCTAAGGAACGGGTTCCTTGTCTTTACACTTGTCTGGGTGGGTTGGATTGCAGGCGCACAGTTATCGATCGTCCACCTTGTAAACTACCTAAAGGCACCATTCGTCGACCTCAGCCTGGCCTTCTACCTCGCTGAACCGCTGATTGTAATTATTTCTGTTTACACAGCTCTGTCCCTGATCGTGTTGGGCCGAGGCGTTTTTTGTGGCTGGCTCTGCCCATTCGGCGCATTGCAGGAGTTGTTAGCTATTGCCGCCCGAACCATGAAACTGCCGCAATGGAACCCGCCCGAACGCTTGCAGCGCCGGCTCTGGTCGGTGAAGTACGTTTCCCTTGGAACCATTCTGGTTCTTATCGTCACTGCACCAGATTTGGCGATCATCGCTGAAGAAGTCGAACCTTTCAAAACCGCAATCACCGCGATGTTTGCAAGAGCTTTGCCCTACGTTATATACGCAGTCGGCCTTTTGATCATTGGCTTGTTCACCGAACGCGCATTTTGCCGCTTCCTGTGTCCTTTGGGTGCTGCTCTAGCCATTCTGGACAGGTTGCATATTCTGGAGTTGCTCAAAAGGCGCCCAGAATGCGGAAACCCTTGCCATCTTTGCGAACGCTCCTGTCCTGTGCGCGCGATAGAAAGCACTGGAAAAATCGTTATGGCGGAGTGCTTTCAGTGCCTTGATTGCATGGTTGAGTACCATGATGACCAGCGCTGTCCGCCGTTGGCGAAGCTGCGCAAGGAACGTGAACGCGCGGCAGGCACGCGACCTCGACCAGCCATTCCCGACCCAGCGATCGGGGTTTCGGCATGAAAAATCTCACCCGCCGAACTGCACTTCGGGTGCTGGCCGCCTGCGCATCGGTTCCGATTACCGCAATGGCAATGCGCTCGGTGCGGCAACACATAGAACCGGTATCCTGGCAGGGGCAAGCTCTGGGCGGCCTGGCCGGCCTGACCTTGTGGAGCACTGATCCAAATCGCGCAAAACGCACTTTAATCCAGGTTCAGGCAGAAGTTGCTAGGCTTGAACGCGTGTTCAGTCTCCATAGGACCGACAGCGAGATCGCACAATTGAATCAAGTAGGGCAGATTCATCACCCCTCACCGGATCTGCGATTTGTGCTGGAAGAAGCGCTTCGGGTTGCTGAGGTGAGCAAGGGGTCATTTGATCCGACCGTGCAGGCGCTTTGGAGACTTTATGTGAGCGGTGTTAGACCAACAACTCAGCAGCTTGAAGATGCGCTGAAAGCAGTGGACTACGCCGCCATCTCACTAAACAGACGGCAGATCCGCTTAGACCGCAAGAATATGGCAATTACGCTGAACGGCATTGCGCAAGGCCACATAACCGACAGGGTGACCGAACTGCTTGGTAATGCGGGTTTTGAGAACGCCGTCATTCAGTTGGGAGAAACACGCGCATTGGGTGCGTTACCGGATGGAGATCCGTTTCCGATTTCTATAGTTGACCCCGACAGTCCGGACAGGCTGGTAGGATCGCTTGCGTTGGCCAATGCGGCACTCTCGGTTTCTGGCGGGTACGGGCACCAATTTGACGCAAGTGGTATGCATCACATTTTCGACCCCACAACGGGACGTAGCGCGGAGTCGCTCAAGCAGGTGATTGTAACGGCAAGGACGGCAATCTCCGCGGATGTCCTGTCTACGGCGATATACGTTTGTGGCGAAGAGCATGCCCAAAGCGTCCTGCTGGCAGATGCCGGTGCCCACGCGGTTCTGACCCGCAAAGATGGCTCTACAGTTGCTTATTGAACGGTTGCGCCGGCCAGCGCGGCAAACCCGAGCGCAAACAGCATAGGGTCGCGGATTTTTTCCGCCAGATTTAGGGCTGTGGGCGTATCGCCTGCTGCTGCTAGCTCGGAAACGATCACGAGCATAAATTCTTCGATATCGCGTGGATCGGCATAAGAATTGGCCATTTCTAGCGCCATCGCGTTCCTGCCTTCTCGCGCAAGCATTTCAACAATGCTCAATGCCTCGTCGAACCGTTTGTTCCGATCCGCGATCCTGAGCAAGGTTTCAATTCCGCCGTCAATGTTACCCACACGCGCCAATTCAGACGCGATAGCTACCCAAGCAAGGTCCGAACTTTCAACATCGGCTATCTCTTCGGCGATTTTGACCGCACTTTCGAATTTACCGGATCGGGCGGCATATGCGGCCGTATCTGCGAGCGCCCTGCCGTCACCATAAGTGGCCTGTATTTCCCGCGCCAAGGTAAGCCCTTCGTCGAGATCCCCTTGCCGAGCCATGTTTGCCGCAATTGCACTCAGTGCATTACGGTCACCGAAAGCGATGTCGATTCTGCGCGCGGTTTGCAGTGCCAGTTCTATTTCGCCCAAGCTGGCCTGGGCCCCAGCAATTCTGGACAGCGCACGCGAACGCCCAACAAGATCGGGAATGGCATAGGCAGTCTGAAGCGCGGCATCGAAATCGCGGTTCTCGCACTGAATCTCGGCGATTCCTGCCAGCGCCTCGTAGAACCAGTAATGGTCGAATTCGGCATTTCGTGCGACGACGCCGCTGGCAACCTTATAGTCGCTTTGCGTATCGGTGAACCAATACCCCATGCCGATGCGGCTTGCGGCCCAAATGGCCTCGGATATGTTTCCTGACTTGGCGATGGCGACCGCAATCGTCGCCTGCGCTTGTGACCGGCGATAGGGATTGGAAATTGCCAGAACTGTGTCGAATGCATCATCCACGTTGCCGTCTAGTGCCAAGTGCGTGGCTAGAGTTTCCAGCGCATCTATCTGTGCGGACACGATCCGCCCGTCTGCCGCCGAAATCGCCAGCTGGAATGCGGCGTCGAAATTGCTCTTGCGCGCCGATGCAGACGCGATTTCGCCCAAGGCATCTGCCCGTGTGCTTGCGTTGTCAATTCTGACGGATTCAGCAATCGCTTCGTCTATGCGCCCTAGCCTCGCGAGAGCAGTGGTCAGTGCCAGATGGACTTCGTCGCGCTCAAGTTGCCGGGTCAATTCTGGAAGCGCGGCCCGCGCCTTTGCCAGCAAACAATCTGCTGGCAGTTCCACGCAATCGTCGGCCGCGTCCTCCGCCCGCAAACGGCTGTTATCGAATAATATGGCGCTTCCGAAGACGCAAAGCCAGAAAAGGCAGCCCAATATCCCACGCATATCGCGAGCGTATCGCAGTCCCGCCGCCCCGCCAACCCGTGAGAGCTGAGATAGTTGTTTTTTTCGTTAATCCAGATTATGGTGGTATGGCGTCTATTCAGTTGAGAGGAGCAGGAATGAAACTTTCAATTACGGTGTCAGTCGCTATGGCTTGGCTGTTCGCCACCCCTTGCAGTGCCTGGGACGAGGCTCATCTTGCCAAGCTCAAAGAGACGGGACAATGCGCTGGCTGTGACTTGTCTGGTGCAGATCTGAGATGGGCGAATGTCTATGCGGCTGAACTGGGCGGGGCGCCAAACCTCGTAGACGCAGTCTTGGACGGCGCGAACCTCTCGAATGCCAACCTATTCGGGGGCAACCTTGAAGGCGCCAGTCTGAAAAACGCCAATCTAGCTGGCGCAAACATGTCCTGGGGTAGTCTGATCGGAGCGGATCTGTCGAATGCAGACATTACGGATACAAAAATGACCGGTGCTATTTTCTGCAATACAGTGATGCCTGACGGCGAAAAACTAAGCACGGGGTGCTGATCGCGGCACGACAGTGCATTTGTATACAAGGGAGTGTGAACACGAGATGTTCGCACCCCCCGAGATGCATCTGACGCCCCTGAATTCACTCCCTCATATGGTCCCAAGCGGCGCCGCACAGTGTCAGGACGATCCTGAAATTCAAAGTTTCACGACTGCGGACAACGTGTTGTCGTCCATAATCTGATGATGTCGTTCTTGCAATCCAGAGTTGACTATTGTCACCATCGGGGCAATGTCGCGCGCGGCCGCGACGTCCGCGGCCCATTCTTCGCAGTCAGAGTTTCTCGAAATGCTGAGGTTTCTTTGCAATGGAGATTCGGGTTCTGCTTCAGTTTAGGCGACCGCAGTGTGCCGGTAGACTAGTTTGAACTGATCCAAGATAGCAAAAGGCCGATCGCCCTTATGATTTCGCCAATCGACGAGAGCCGTGGCCCGTTCGATCTTGACTTGGTTTCGGTTGGTTAGGTTGCGGTCGTGATTGAAATGTTTGAAAATGGGTGTACGGACGGATGCAAATTTCTGCAAAATTCACAGTAGCCAAAACAGTGACATTGCGCACTCGTGTCATCCGAATGGCTGGTGCGATTTATCGATACGGTTGTTAAGATTCTGGCCTATCGATTGCTGTGGCTGTGCTCGCGCTTCTGTAGGTGCTGCCGAGGAGGAGCGGTGAGCCTCCCCCACTGAACTGGTCCACCACTATGTTTAGGAAACGGAGGACAAGGAATGGCAAACAAGCGACCGAAGCCCGAAGAGATCGTTACAAAGTTACGCCAAATTGAGGTGCTGATGGGTCAAGGATTGTCCCGCCTTGATGCGATCAGACAAATTGGTGTTGTTGAGCAAACCTATTATCGCTGGCGCAGACAGTATGGCGGTATGAGCGTTGATCAATTTGATCCTCCCCCCATGA
>Ga0181574_10000882_pt1 | contig 28248 bp, 29 predicted proteins | sample 101ome_24_FD_145600 | JGI IMG/M metagenome (GOLD analysis project Ga0181574, IMG submission 145600) | Coastal salt marsh microbial communities from the Groves Creek Marsh, Skidaway Island, Georgia - 101410AT metaG (spades assembly) | ecosystem: Environmental > Aquatic > Marine > Intertidal zone... | reverse complement strand
TGGGTGCGGTCGTCCAGCGCCCGGTATCGCGAGGTGGCGTCGATCTGCCACGTGCCCGAGCCGACGTAGCGCGGCGGCGTGGCGGTGGCCGTGGCGGGCATCCCGCGGATCTCGCGGGAGACCCCGTCAAGGCGGCGCGCGGCCTCCGGAGTGTCCGGTGCGCGTGCAGCCAGGAAGATGGGCGTGGCGTTGCCGCCGGGGAACTCCCGGGTGAGGACCTCGTCCACCTGCCGTGCGCTGGCGGTGGCGGGCAGCACCCCGGAATCGGTGGTGGTGAACTTCACGCCCAGGGCCGGCAGGGCGAGCAGCACCATGAAGGCCCCGCTCGCGATGGCCACGATGACCGGCCGGCGCATCACCAGGTGCGACAACCGGTACCAGCCGCCGGACTGCTCCACGCGGTCCGCCGCCTCGGTGCGCTCACGCCACCTGCGCGGGGCGAGGGCATTCACGCGGGCGCCCAGCAGCGCAAGCACCGCGGGCAGCACGCCCACCGCCACCACGGCCGCGACCAACGCCACCACCAGGCCGCCGAAGCCCATGGAGAAGAGGAAGTCCTGCGGGAAGATCATGAGCGCCGCGAGCGCCGCGCCCACCGTGATGGCGCTGAAGATCACACTTCGGCCCGCGGTGCGCATGGTGACGGCGAGCGCCTCGCGCCCGGGACCCGATCGCGCGATCTCCTCGCGATAGCGCGACACCATCAGCAGGCTGTAGTCGATCGCCAGCCCCAGCCCGAGCCCGGTGACCAGGTTGAGGGCGTACACCGACAGGCCGAAGGCCTCGTTGCCGACCCCAAGGAAGAAGAATCCCCCGAAGATGACCAGGGCGCCCATCAACGGGGGCAGCATCGCCGCGACGAGGCCGCGGAATACCCACAGCGACACCAGGAACAGCAGCGGGAAGGCGATCAGCTCGGCGCGCAGGAGGTCCTCGCCCACGATGCTGCTGGTCTCCGCCGCCGCGGTCCACGGACCACCCACCGTGACGTCCGGGATGGTGCTGAGGTCATCCTCCAGCCGCGCGGCGGCGGCCTGCGACTGGTCCTCGTCGATGTCGCCGAAGTAGGCGACCACGCTGGCCTTGCTGCCATCGGTGGACGTGAGCTGCGGTGCCCGGGGCGATGGGGCGAGCACCCGCGCCACGTCCGGGTCGTCGTCCATGGCCGCCACCACGCGCGCGACTGCGGCCTGGCCCTCGGGCGAGGCGATGGGTGCGCCGGGATCCACCACCGCGATCAGCGACGGGACCGCTGAGGCGCCGGTTGCGGCGACGATCTCGTCCTGCGCCACCACGGCGTTCGACGCCGGGTCGTTGAACCCGCTGGCCGAGAGGCCGCCGATCAGGGAGATGCCGATGCCAAGCGCCGCGGCGGCGACCGCCAGGGCGACCAGGATCACGCGTATGGGGTGGGCGTCAGAGACGCGCGCGATGCGGTCGAGCACGTCCGGAGCCTAGGGCACGCGTGCCTGCCATTCGGCCAGAAAGGGGCGGGCCTGGGCGCCCAGCCGGTAGCCGCCGACCCCATTGGCGAGGATGGCACGCCCCGCCGACGTGGACTCCGCCAGCTCCCACTGGCACGCCTGGGGCGTGACGCAGCCCGCGGGCAGGCGGCTACGCGGATAGCGGTCCGTGCCCGTCAGCAGGAAGTGCAGGCGCGAGGGGTCACCCCCCGCCCGGCGGTACTCGGCGCGGAACGCCGCGGGGGCGCGCCGCCACTCGGTGACGGTGAAGGGTGACGGCCGCGCAGTGATGCCGTGGTATATCTCGATCCACACGGCTCCCGCACGGGCCAGCCCGGTCATCACGGTGCGATAGGTGCGAAAGCGGGCCTTGCCGTCGCGGCCCAGGTTGCGATCCGGCCCCCGGCCCGCGGCCATGGCCGAGGTGACCGCCGGGGCGATGTACACGTGCACGCGGCAGGCCCACGTGCCGCCGTACGGCGAGGGCACGTCCAGGGCGATGAGTGCCTGTGCCAGTTGGGCGCCGGGCGACGACGGGTCGGCGGTAGCGCCGCCACCCGCCCGGGGATCAGGACGTCGCCTGGGCCACGCAGCCCGAGGAATCACCCACGCACGTGGCGACCACCCGCACCCGTGGAAGGCCACCCCGGCGCGCCGGACGCGACAGGACGATCAGCGCGTGGGCGGAGTCGTCCGAGCGGTCACCCACCAGCAGGCGATGATCCGGGTCCGCGACATGGGTGAGCAGGTAGCGCCCCGGTCGCACGCGGGAGATGTCGATGTACTGGAACTCCACGAAGGCCGCGTAGTCGTCCGCGTACCCCACGTCGATGCCCATCCTCATCCGCATGAGACCGGGCAGCGACCGGCCGCAGTTATGGTTGAAGACGGGCGTGTGGGGTGCCCCCGCCACCTGCGTGTCCACGCGGTAGCGGCTGCCCAGGCAGAAGCCCACCTTCCTGGATCGGGCCACGCGGCGGCCCGTGGTGGGGTGGCGCAGGTCGAAGCGGTCGAAACCCAGCAGGTGCCAGTGGTCGTGCCACCCGGGCTGGAAGCGCATCCGGGCGTTGAGGGGGATCTCTCCGACGGAGCCGTCGGCGCGCGTGACCCGCTGCCGCACGGTCATGGTGCGCGTGCCACGCGGGCGACGACCGTCTACCACGAGGGGACCCGCGCCCACGTTCTGCACGGCCGAGCGGAATACCAGCACGGCGCGCCCGCGGTCACGGCGCACCGCGACCTGCGACGGCACCTCCTGCCGCAGGTCGGGCAGAAGCTCGGAGCCGGTGACCTGGCTGCCGGCGACGGCTGCCACCACCACCCCGAGTGCCCCGACAGCGGCAGCGACCAGCGCTACGAGCACGATGCGGATTCGTGGCCCATGACGCCTCATGCGCTCAGGCTAGGACACCCGCCCCGTGTGGCACAGTGCCGCTCGATGCAGCGAGACGACGACGTGATGGTGCTCATCGAGATCCCCGGTGGGTCCCGCAACAAGTACGAGTTGGATTAGGAGTCCGGCCGGATCATGCTGGACCGCATGCTGTTCACCGCCATGCGGTACCCGGCCGACTACGGATTCATCGAGGGCACGCTCGCCGAGGACGGCGACCCGCTGGATGCCCTGGTGCTGGTGGGAGAGCCCACCTTCCCCGGGTGCTGGATCCGCGCCCGCCCCGTGGCCGTCTTCCACATGAGCGATGAGAAGGGCCCCGACGAGAAGGTGATCCTGGTGCCGCTGAAGGACCCGCAGTGGTCTGGCGTGCAGGACATCGGTGACGTCAACCCCAACCTGCTGAACGAGATCGAGCACTTCTTCACGGTCTACAAGGACCTCGAGTCAGGCGACACCAGCGTGCGCGGCTACGGGGACCGCCAGGAGGCTCTGGACATCATCCACGCCTGCCGCGAGCGGGCGGCCACCGCCTAGCGCGAACCGCCCCCGGCAGATGCCCCGCTGGAGGCACGTATGCTCACGCCATGACACGGGACGCCATGGCGCGGACGATCCTCACGCCCCGGGGAGGCGACTCCGGGTGGGCCACGGCGCTGCTGGTACTGCGCGTTGCCGCCGGGCTGCTGTTCATCACGACGGGCGTGGGGAAGTTCGTGACCTTTCAGGCCGAGGTGGATCACTTCGCCGACTTCGGAATCCCCGCGCCCACCGCTGCAGTCGTGCTGGCCGCCATCGTCGAGATCATCGGCGGCATGCTGCTGGCGCTGGGCCTGCTAGTGCGTCCGGCGGCCCTGGCCCTGGCCGTGACCATGGCGCTCGCCATCGGCACCGCCGGTCGCGTGCAGGGCGGCGCCTTCCACCTCGGAGTGGCACCGGCCCTGCTGGTGCTGATGCTGGTCCTCGTATGGAGTGGCGGCACTCGGTGGTCGATCGACCGCGTGCTGCTCAACCGCGTGGCAGCGGCCTGAACCGGAGCATGTGGTGCCCGCCCATGGAGATCTCACGCGGCAACAGCTGTCCGGACACGCCGTGGATGATGCCGGCCATGTATCGGCTCACGGGCAAGACCTGCATCCCCCGACCGGTATCGCGCGTTCCGGTGCGGCTTCTCGCTGCTACCGGGCTTGCCGATGAGGCCTGGCGCCCGGGGTGCGCTGGATAGCCAGCGGTAGGAGACAAGGAGGCTTGCGTGGATTGGGTCCAAGCAATGATTTGGGCGTTCGGCGGACTTGTCGTCGGCGCCATGGCGGGCATTGGCATTGCCACGGTGCTCGATTATCACGGCATCTTTGAATCGCTTGATAGCCCGGGGAGCTTGTGGCTCATGCTGGGGGTTACAGTCGCCGGCGTTGCTGTGGCAAGCGTCATTGGGGCAATTGCTGCCAGGCGTTAGCGGTTGATCAGCAGGAGCCAGGCCTCGAGGCCCGGGGGCGCGGTGTTATTGGACGCCACGCCCGTGGTGCACGCCATGCGGGACCACTGAGCATCGTCCACGTTCGCACTCCTGGGATCGGCCCCTGGGGACCCGACTCCCCCCGAACCCCACCCCGCAAGCCCGCTAGGTCGGGCAGCCAGTGTTGGTCTTGGTGCCGTCGGGGCAGATGGTGTTGCTCCAATAGCCGCCGGTCAGGTTGGCGTAGGACAGGTCCGCGTCGGTCAGGTTCGCCCAGTACAGGTTTGCGTAGGACAGGTTCGCGCCGGTCAGGTTGGCGTGGGACAGGTTCGCGCCGGTCAGGTTGGCGTGGGACAGGTTCGCGTAGGACAGGTTCGCGCGGTTCAGGTTCGCGTAGGACAGGTTCGCGTAGGACAGGTCCGCGTCGGTCAGGTCCGCGCCGACAAGGTTCGCGCCCAGACAGTTCGGCGCACATGAGGGCGTCGCGTTGCCCCGCTTCGCCTTCTTCCCGTGCACCGGCGGGGCGTACTGGAACTTCGCCCCCTTCAGGTTCGCCCCGCGAAGGTCGGCGAACTTCAGGTTGGCGCTGCGAAGATCCGCCCCCTGGAGGTTCGTGCCGCGCAGGTCAGCGTGCCGAAGGTCGGCCCGCCGCAGGTTGGCCTTTCGCAGATCGCCGTGATGCTTGACCTTGCCGCGCAGCTTGGCTCCCACGCACTTCGCCCCACGGGTGAGGGTGCAGGTGCGCTTCTTGCCGTTCACCCCGTAGGTGTGGGTCCTGTCCCACGTGCCGGTAGCGACGTCGAAGACTTCCCCGTTCGGCAGGCTGCCGACGTACCCGGTCGCGCTCCCCGCCACCCCGAGGGCCAAGGCGGCGGTGATGGTCAGGGCGAGAAGGCGGGAGATCATGCGGGGAGGGTACCCACAACACCCTGGGGCGTCGGACGAAGACCCGGACCACCCTTTACGACCGCGCCCCGTCTGTACCCATTGAGGCCGCATCGCTGCGGGATAGGTTCAGAAGAGTTGGTTCTCACCCGCGAAGATCTCCGACACCGACTCATCGCAGAACACGTTGTGGATGGTGTCGGCGAGGATGCGGTCCACGGACAGCACCTGGATCTTCCCGTCGGCCGTGCCGTCGATGATGTCGATGGTGTCGGTGACCACGATCTCCTCGATGACCGACTCGGCAAGCCGTTCGTACGCCTGGCCCGAGAAGATGCCGTGTGTGGCAGCGGCCAGCACCTTGGTGGCACCGGCCTTCTTCACCACCGCGGCGCCCGCGCAGAGCGTTCCTGCGGTGTCGATCATGTCGTCGATGAGCAGGGCGGCCTTACCGTTCACGTCACCGATGAGGAATGTGATCTCGGCGGTGTTGTGCTCCGGGCGCTGTTTGGCCAGGACCGCGAGCCGGGCGCCAAGCTTCTCGGCGAAGTGGTTGGCCAGCTTGGCTCGCCCGGCGTCGGGGGACACCACCACGAGGCCCTCGGGGAAGTCGCCGGCGTACAGGCGCTCGCTGAAGTGATCGGCGAGGATGGGCGTGGCCGTCATATGGTCGACGGGGATCTGGAAGAACCCCTGGATCTGGCCCGCGTGCAGGTCCATGGTCAGCACGCGGTCCACGCCCGACGCCTCGAGCAGCTGGGCCACCAGGCGTGCGGTGATGGGCTCGCGGGGGCTGCTCTTCTTGTCCTGCCGCGAGTAGCCGTACCAGGGCATGACGGCCGTGATGCGGTGTGCCGACGCCAGCTTGGCGGCGTTGATCATGATGAGCAGCTCCATGAGCGACTCGTTCACCGGGGTGCTGGTGGACTGCACCAGGAAGATGTCGGCGCCACGGATGCTCTCATCGAACCGGACGTACACCTCGCCGTCCTGGAACCGGTTGATCTGCACGTCGCCCAGCTCGATGCCCAGGCGGTCGGCGATACGCGCCCCGAGGGCCTTGCTGGAGGTGCCGGCGAACACCATGAGCCGCTTGCTGTCGTCGCGGTCGATGCTCTTGGTTCCCACTAGGCCGTCCCTGCCTCGGAGTCGCTTTCCGTGGCGCGCCGGGCGCGCGCCTCGGCCTTCGCCGTGAATCCCTCGATGTTCTGCTGGCGCGCGCGGGCGATGCCCAGCGCGCCCTCGGGCACGTCGCCGGTGATGATGGATCCGGCGCCGGTCATGGCGCGGTCGCCGATGATGACGGGGGCCACCAGCACGCAATCGCTGCCGGTCTTCACGCCGGACCCTACCGATGTGGAGTGCTTGCGGAAGCCGTCGTAGTTCGCGGTGATGTTGCCCGCGCCGATGTTGGTGTCGCTGCCGATGTCGGCATCGCCCATGTACGACAGGTGCGGCACCTTGGAGCGCTCGCCGAGGCGGGTGTTCTTCATCTCCACGTAGGTGCCGGCCTTGCTGCCGTCCTCCATGGTGACGCCGGGGCGCAGGTAGGCGAACGGGCCGACAGTGCAGCCCTGCCCCACCTGCGACGCCAGCACGTGAGCGCTCACCACGCGCGAGCCGTCGCCAATGGCGGAGTCGTGCACCAGCACGTCGGGGCCGATGTCGCAGCCCTCCCCGATGACGGTGGCGCCGCGCAGCACGGTGCCGGGCCACAGGGTGGTGTCCTGGCCCACCTGCACCCCGGCGTCCACCAGCACGCGCGAGGGGTCGGGCATGGTGACGCCGCCGATCATCAGGTCGTGGCGCAGACGGTCCTGCATGACGGCCTCGCACTCCGCAAGGTCGGCGCGGGTGTTGATGCCCTGCACAACCGTGGCGTCGGGCGCCACCATGGCACCCACCTCGCCCTGGATGATGGGCAGGACATCGGGCAGGTAGACCTCGCCCTGGGCGTTGTCGGAGCCCACCTGCACGATCGCGTCGGCCAGTGCTGCGCGGTCGAACGCGAACAGGCCCGCGTTGATCTCGCGCACGGCGAGCTGGTCCTGGTCGGCGTCGCGGGCCTCCACCACGCGGACGCCGCGGTGGTCGCGGATGACCCGTCCATACGACCCGCCGTCGTCGAGGATGGCGGTGACCATGGTGGCGGCGCGCCCACTGCGCTGGTGGTCGGCCACCAGGGCGTCCACGAGCGCCGGGTCCACCAGCGGGGTGTCGCCGCACATCACGACCACCGTGGACACCGCCGGGTCGAGCACCTCGAGCCCGATGCGCGTGGCACCACCGGTGCCGTCGCGCACCTCCTGCAGCCCGGTGCGCATGCCCGCGGGCAGCGCGGGTTTCACCTCATCGGCCTCGGGGCCCAGCACCACGACCACAGATGCGGGGTCGATGCCGCCCAGCGCGTCAAGGGCCCAGAGGATCATGGGCCTGCCGGCCAGCGGATGCAGCACCTTGGGGAGCCGGGACCGCATGCGGGTTCCATGACCCGCGGCAAGGACGATTGCGCCGACGCTCATCTCGCTGGGCTCACCTGGTTGCCTGGTTGGGGCGGGAGGATTCGAACCCCCGATCGCGGGACCAAAACCCGCTGCCTTACCACTTGGCTACGCCCCAGCGCGCCTCCCGGCACGGCACGCCGGACCATACCAGCGTGGCCCGGCGTGCCCGTGACGGGGGTTGCCTACAGATCGGGACGCGTGATGGCGCCCTCGCTGGCCGACGACACCAGCGCCGCGTACTTGGCCAGCACGCCCGTGGTGTAGTTCGGCGGCGGGGGCGTCCAGCCACGCATGCGCTCGGCGATCTCGTCGTCGGTCAGTTCCACGTTGAGCTCGCGCTTCTCCACGTCCAGCACGATGGTGTCGCCCTCGCGCAGCGCGGCGATGGGCCCGCCCCGGTAGGCCTCGGGCGCCACGTGGCCCACCATCAGGCCGTGCGTGGCGCCGCTGAAGCGGCCATCGGTGATCAGGGCGACCTCCTCGCCAAGGCCCTCGCCCACGATGGCGGCGGTCACGTGGAGCATCTCGCGCATGCCGGGGCCTCCGGCGGGACCCTCGTAGCGGATCACCACCACGTCACCCGGGTTGATGCCGCCCGCCTTGACCGCCGCGAAGGCCTCCTCCTCGCGGTCGAAGATGCGCGCGGGGCCGCGGTGCAGCAGGCGCTCGTGCCCGGCCAGCTTCACCACGCTGCCCTCGGGCGCGAGGTTTCCGCGAAGGATGGCCAGGCCACCGGTGGCCTTGAGCGGCGCCTCGATGGGCACCACCACCTTCTGCCCGGGCGCCTCCGTGACGTCGTCGGAGATCTGCTGCAGGGTGCGGCCGTCCACGGTGGGCGCGGTGCCGTCGATCTTTCCCTGCTTCAGGAGCTCGCGCATCACCAGGCCGGGGCCGCCGGCGTTGTAGAGGTCCACAGCCACGTACTGGCCGCCGGGCTTGATGTCGGCGACGATGGGCGTGCGCTCGGCGATGGTGTCGAACTCATCGATGGTGAACGGGATGCCGAACTCGCGGGCGATGGCCACCAGGTGCATCACGGCATTGGTAGAACCGCCCGTGGCGGCCACCGACGCCACGGCGTTGTCGATGGCACGCCGGTCAACGATGTCGGCGGGCGTGACGTTCTCGCGTACCAGGCGCATGATCATCTTCCCGGCCTCCTCAGCCGCCGCACCCTTGCCGGGGTCGGTGGCGGGGATGCCGTTGAGGTCGGCGGGGGCGAGACCGAGGAACTCGCACACCATGGCCATGGTGTTGGCCGTGAACTGGCCGCCACAGGCGCCCGCGCCCGGACAGGCGGCGTTCTCGATCTCGAGCAGTTCGTCGTCGTCGATCTTCCCGGCGGCGTGCGCGCCGACGCCCTCGAACACATCCTGCACCGTCATGTCACGGCCCTTGTAGACACCCGCCGCGATGGACCCGTTGTAGAGGACGATGCCGGGGATGCCCAGGCGGCCCAGGGCCATGACGGCACCGGGGATGGTCTTGTCGCACCCCACGAGGCACACCACGGCGTCGAAGGAGTGGCCGCGGCACACCAGCTCGATGCTGTCGGCGATCACCTCGCGGCTGATGAGCGAGGACTTCATGCCCTCGGTGCCCATCGAGACGCCGTCCGACACCGACACGGTGTTGAACTCCATCGGCGTGCCGCCGGCCTTCTGGATGCCGACCTTCACGTGCGTCGCGAGATCACGCTGGTTGATGTTGCACGGCATGGTCTCGATCCACGTGGTGGCGACACCCACGATGGGCTTCGCCAGGGCGTCGTCGTCGAAGCCGATGGCCTTGAGCATGGCCCGGGCCGGCGCGCGGTCGGGGCCGTCGGTCATGACGGCGCTCTTGCGCTTCGCGGGGTCGGTGGGCTGCTGGTACGGGTTGGGGTTCGTCATGCGCCGGACTCTAACGGCGACCAGCCAGCCAGTGCGCGGGCCAGGAATCCCGCGATCTGGCGCGCGACGTCAGCGGCCTCGCGCTGCAGGTAGTGGTCGGCGCCGTGCACGACCGCGAGCTCGCCGCCGCCGATGCCCGCCATCCAGTCGGCGATCACCTCGACCGGGGTGATGTGGTCGTTCTCCGGATGCGCCACGCACACGGGGCGCTCCCCCATGTCGTCGGGCAGCGACGCGCCGGGCGCCACGGCCGACACCGCACGCACCCGGGGGTCCATGGCGCCCACGTGGAGCGCCACCCATGCGCCAAACGAGTACCCGCAGATGGCGAGCGGGGTGGCCGGGGGCAGGGAGTCCTCCAGCAGGTCAAGCGCGCGCACGGCGTCCATCCACTCGGTGTGGTCGGCCACCGACTCGCCGGCGCTCTCCCCTGCGCCCCGGAAGTCGAATGCCAGCGCCGCCATGCCCTCGGCCACGATGGCCCGGGATAGCGCGCGCACCACGTGGCTCTCGCGCGTGCCGCCATACATGGGGTGCGGATGGCACACCACCACGCCGCCCAGGGCAACGCCGGAATCGGGGCGCATCAGGTCGGCGGCAAGCGCGGGGCCGTCGCCGCCGATGGTGATGTGCTCGGAGATCACGCCTGCTCCAGCACCTCAACGTGCAGCACCCGGGCCACGGTCTTGTCCGAGGTCTCGAGCGACTCGGGTGACACGACCTCCTGCGTCTCGCCCCGGCAGTCGATGCGCACCACCTGCCCCTCCTCCAGCACCGGCGAGAGGGCGACCGCCAGATCGCCCTCCACCTCGAAGGTGTTCAGCTCCAGGGGCACCTCGGTATCGAGGGTGATGAGGAGCAGGCGCCCGCGGTAGCGGTCGTCCTCCTCGAACAGCAGGGCGATCTCACCGGTGAACGACCTATGGCGCGGCGACGTCACGGCCGCGCACTTTATCCTCCGGCGCATGACACCGAGCCCGCGCAGCTACCTGCTCCTCGGCCCCCCGGACATCCTTCACGACCTGCTGAACGACTTCGCCGAGGATGGCTGGGCATGCTCCGCCGACCGGTGGCAGGCGGTGATCACCCGACCCGCCGGTGACGACGGCCCCGACCCCGGCGGCTGGCCCACCGAGGTGACGCTGCAGGGCATCTCGCGCAACGGCCACGAAGCCGCCTGCCGGGCCCACCTGAGCCCCCTCGAGTAGGAGGGGCCTGCCCCCTAGGCGACCGTCCAGAGTCCGTCGTCGCCGATCGGCTCCACCGTCACCGTGCCCCGGCCCACCGCGCGGATGAGCGACTGCGCCGCCGCGCGGCGGTTGATGGGCTGCTCGATGTCGGTGCGCATCACCTCGGCCACCTCCTGGGTGGTGAGGCCCAGCGGGAACTCGGCCAGCACATCCTCGGGCCGGTCATCGGGCACGGCGCGCCGCGAGCCGGCGGGGTCGAGGTTGGCCACCACCACGTCGTACGCCTCCATGGGCTGGAAGCCACCGGCCTCGAGCACCCGGTCGCCCGCGCGGAAGATCAGCGACGGAGCCGTATAGCGCACCGCGCCATCGGTGTCGGCGGCCTTGCCCTGGAACGCGGTGGGGCTGCCCGCCGCCGTGCGCGCCTCGGCCTTGTCGGCCTGGTACGCCTGCTCCACCTCGGGCGCGTCGATCGTCGCCACCACCTGCTGCACGTCCAGCCCCGGCACGCGATGCAGCGCCGTCGCGATGTTGTCGTCCTCGTCCATGAGCATGCGCGTGGTGAACCAGCCCAGCTGAAGGGCACGGAATGCCGTGATCTCCTGCCCGGGCGCGAGGAGCCGCACGGCGTGCAGCGCGCGGCAGGCCCGGCCCGTTCCCGTCAGGCGGGCCCGGGGACCCTGCGTGAAGGGCATCCCGAACTGCCGGAACATCTCCATGCGCTGACCCATCATGATGGGGTCGTAGCCGCGCTGCTCGTACATGGAGGCGTCCTCGGCGATGCCGATGGTGACCAGCCGCCACTGCAGCCGCGGCCCGTAGCGCCACTCCAGGGCCGCGAGCGAGGGCGATGCCGAGTAGCCCCACGGGCAGCCGGGGTCGGAGAGGAAGGTGATCTCGATGTCCATAGCCACGATGGTAGGCGCTGGGGCTCGGGTAGCCTGCGCCCATGGCCGAACCTCTCCTCGTCTCCGACGGCCGGGCCATGGGCCTGGTCGACGACCACGCCCGGCTCTCCTGGCTGGTGGCGCCGCGCATCGACCAGCCCAGCATCGTGAGCGGGCTCATCGATCCCGAGCGCGGGGGCGGCATCGAGCTGGTATTCCCCGACTCCGAGCCCGTGGCGCATCGCCACCGCGAGGGCACGCTGATCGTGGAGACCGATCTGGAGGGCCCCACGGGCGCCGTGCGCGTGATCGACGCGCTGGCAATCCCGCCGCGCGGCCCCGTGCAGGCGGCGTGGCCCGGCATGTTCGTGCGGCAGGTGCTGGTCCTGAAGGGCGAGGTGGAGATCGGCCTGGTCACCCGCCTGCGCTACGCGTACGGCCGCAACCCCCCGCGCTGGCGCGGCGAAGGACGAAAGATCATCGGATACGGCCCGGGCCTCACCATCGAGCTGCAGAGCGAGATCCCGCCACGCGCCTATGGCGTCGACCTGGGCGGCACCACCACGCTGCCCGAGGGTGAGCGACGGGTGATGGCCCTGCGCTGGCAGGACCCGCAGGCGAAGGGGACTGACCTCCGCGCCACGGTGGAGGACACGGCACGGTTCTGGCGCGCATGGGGAGCCGACTGCGACCACGACCCGAACGCCGTGCTGCTGAAGGGGATGATGTACCACCCCACCGGCGCGATGCTGCGCGCGGCCACGACGTCATACGGCGACGGCCCCCTGGCCGATGGCCGCCTGGCATGGATGGAGGACCAGCCGCGCGCGGCGGCGGCCTTCCGCGCCCTGGGCTACGAGGGCGAGGCCGCGTACATCGAGCAGTGGATTGAGCGGGCAGGCGACGGCGGGCCCGTCCGTGACCTCAGCGGGGGTGAGCCCCCCGCCGAGGCCAAGGTGGACGACGTGGACGCCGACATCATGATCGGTGCGCCGCCGGGCGATGCGCGCGGGAACATCCCGTACCTGCCCGACCTCCTTGACCAGATAGGCGCCTGATCAGTCGAAGTTCCGGTAGCCCATGGTCTGGGTGTACGGGATCATGTCCTGCCAGGCGGCACCGCCGATGAGCAGCTGCACCGCGTCGCACTCGTTGTCGTCGAGCGCCGAGCCGGACTGCAGCGGATACCACACCTTCTTCGACCGCGGTGCGTAGTAGATGCCTGCGCCGTCGAACGTGTACTTCCGGCAGTTCGACGCCCGGCGGTTGAACCTGGCGCCGGCGATCGTCTGCGTGCGGGCGGAGAGCTGCACCGTGTAGCAGCGGGCCGGGCCCCTGAACTTCGCGGCCTTCATGATCGCCCGCTTCTGGGCGGCCGTTGGGCTCTTCTGCTTGCTGATGGCCCCGCCCGAGAGGGCAAGGGCGGCGGTCACCGCAAGGGCTCCGATGGCCGCGATCCCGGTGGCGATCCAGCGCGTGGTCATGGGGTGTCTCCTGGGTCGGGGGGGACGGCCCGCGCGACGTTACCGGCAGCCCCGGTGGGCTACTCTCGCGCGCATGGATTGGGGAATCACCTGGCGCGCGGCGCTGTCGCAGGCGGTCGTGGTGGCGGTGCTCGGTGCCGCCACGGGCCTGGCGTTCTCCCATGAGTTCTTCGAGTCCTGGGGGTGGGCCATCGGGCCCCTCGCATGGCTGGCCGCCACGCTGGTGACCATCGCCATCTGGTCGCTGCCCGCATGGCCCACGCTGTTCGGCGCAATCGTCGCCGGGCTGGTGAGCCTCGTGGGCGTGGCGACGGGGCTGCACTGGACCGGATCGGTCATCGCGCTGGTGCTGTTCGCCCTGTGGTGCGGGTGGCAGGGGCGGCGCCCCGGCCTCCGGCTCGCGACCTGAGGGGCGCCTAGGCGCCCTGGCCCACCGCGTCGCCGAGGGCCTCCCACACGTCCAGCTTCGACCGCACCCGGCGGATGACCTCGTCGGTGAACGCCGTGGTGCCGCACTCGCCGCCCAGGTCGGGCGTGCGGAAACCATCGGCCACGGCCTCGAGCGCGCCCTCGTAGATGGCGCGCGATGCCCGGCGCGCGGGTTCGGACCGCATGTAGCCCAGCACCGCGGCCCCGGCCAGGATCATCGCCAGTGGGTTCGCGACGTCCTTGCCGAACAGCGTGGGCGCGGTGCCGTGCGGGGCCTCGGCCATCACCACCGATGGCGTGAAGTCATCCGCGAAGGCCAGCAGCAGCGACTCGGCGCCCGCGATGGTTCCGAACAGCTGCAGCACCATGTCGGAGAGCAGGTCGCCGTCGCGGTTGAGGGACGGCACCACCAGGGCCTCACCCGTGTGCCCCACCAGCACCGCGTAGAGGGCATCGATGAGGGTGGGCCGGTACGGAATGCCCGGGTACCGGGCGGCGGCCTCGTCCAGCTCCTCCTTCAGCATCCCCTCGTACACCGGGGACACCGTCCACTTGGGCCCGCCGATGACCGTGGCGTTCATGCGGCGCGCCTGGAGGAACGAGAACTCGGCAACGGCGCGGCAGACCCGCCGCGAGATGTGCTCCTCGCGGTAGGCCACCTCGTCCAGCCCCTCCCCCTCGCGCCACTCGCGCGCGCCATAGGCATCGTCCACCGCCATGCGCACCACCGAAATGGGTGCGTGCACGCCGCCGATGGGCCGCACGCCGGGAATGCGCCGTCCGGTGCGGATGATGACCCGGCCATCGATGGCCGTCCGCAGCAACGCGTTGGGGCTGCCGACGTCGCCGGCGCCCTCCGGGGTGACGGTGGCGGCCTTCAGGCCGTATCCGGTGCGCTTCAGCGCATCGGCCGCCTCCTGGACCACGGCATTGCCGCTCGCGCGGCGCGACTCCAGTGACAGGTCCACGCGCTCGAGCGCGAGGGGCATGCCGATGACGTCGGGGGCCAGCACGCGCAGGGCCTGCTCCAGCAGATCCTGGCCGGTCTCGTCCCCCTCCATGACCACGAGAACGGGTGATGACATGCGCCTCACTTTAGGGCGGCATGCGGCGCCACCGCACGGCTTCGGTCAGCCGCGTTGCTGCCCGACTGCCCCCCGGCGGCTGCCTCCCACGCCGACCAGACCACGTCGCGCAGTTGCTGCGCGGCGGCCGCGGGATCGTCCGCGTAGATGACCGAGCGGCTGGCCGACACCAGGGCACCCGCGGCGTGCCCGCCGAAGGCCGGCCCGAGCGCCGCGGGGTCGCCCCCCTGTGCGCCCACGCCGGGGAGCAGGAAGGGCTGCCGGGGCATCAACGCGCGCAGCCGCACAAGGCGCCCGGGGACCGTGGCACCCACCACCGCGCCCACCGACGACAGCCCGTCGCCGGATGGCAGTTCCTCCCCCCACCCGCGCACCCGATCGGCCACGGCCTCGTGCCACAGGCGGCCATCGGCCAGCGGCAGGTCCTCCAGCTCGGCGGCGCCCGGGTTGGAGGTGCGCACCAGCACGAAGAGGCCGCACCCGGAGTCACGGGCGGCGTCGAGGAAGGGCTGCACGGCATCGGTTCCGAGCATCGGGTTCACCGTGAGGGCGTCAATGGGAGGGCGCAGGAAGGCCGCGGCGTAGTGGCGCGCCGTGGCATCCACGTCGCCGCGCTTGGCATCGGCGAACACCAGCAGCCCGGCATCGTGCGCCGCCTGTGCGACGTCCTCGAATGCCTGCCAGCCATCGGCCCCGAACCGCTCGAAGCACGCCAGCTGCGGCTTGGCAGCCACGCAGTGAGGCGCCGCCTGCTCGATCACGCGCAGGCAGAAGTCGCGGGCGCCCGCGGCGCCGCCCGGCAGGCGTGCGGGGTCGGGGTCGAGCCCCAGAACCACCTGCGATCGGCGGCGCGCCACATGGTCGGCGAGGCGGGATGCGAAGGGCTCGGGACTCATAGGATGACCGCCGTGACGATGGGGATGGTGAACAGGGACAGGACCGTGGTGACGGCCACGCAGCCGGCCAGCAGGCTGACGGGCAGACGGTAATGGGCGCCCATGACGAGGGCCATCATGCCGCTGGGCATGGCCCCCAGCACCGTGATGGTGTCGAGCTCATTCCCCCGGAACCCGAAGGCGTACGCGATGGCAAAGGCCACCACCGGCGCCACGGCCAGCTTCAGCACCGATACCCCGGCGATGGTGCGCCAGTTGCGGGTGATGCCCGACCACTCCAGCACGATGCCCGCGTACAGCATCACCACAGGCAGCAGGCCGGCGGCCAGGTACTCCACGGGGAACTGCAGGAAGTCCCACAGGTCATGCACGCCGGAGAGATTGAGGACCAGCCCGAGGATGAGCGCCCACATGGGCGGCAGCAGCAACCCGCGCAGCGAGCCCAGGATGGCGCGCGCATCCTGCACCTCGCCGCGCCCGAACCACGCCGCGACGATCGGGTTGAAGGTCCAGATGAGGATGCCGGTACCAAGGGCGTCGTACATCACTGCGACCGTCAGCGAGTAGTCGCCGCCCGATGCCGCGATCAGCGGGAGCCCGAAGAAGCCCGTATTCGCCACGCCCACCATCACCATCACCCCGCCGACCGCACCCCGGCTGAGCCCCATCATCCGGGCGAAGGCCAGGGCCAGGGGGGCCATCACGGCAGTCACCGCAAAGGCGACGAAGGGCACGAGGATGAGGCCCCAGTCCAGGCTGGCGCCGATCATGATGTCCAGCACCAGCGCAGGCAGCAGCGCGTACAGGGTGATCTGCACCAGGATGGGGGCCTGATCGCGCCGGATCACCCCGAAGCGCTGCAGCAGCACCCCGATGGCGATCATGATGAGCGCCGAGAAGGCGGTCTCGATCACGGGAAGGAGCGGCCCACCAGGTACACGGCGCCCGCCGCGAGCAGGTTGGGCCGGCGCAGGCGCGCACCCTCCAGCGGCCGGCCGCGCTCATCCAGCAGGACGCGCCGGATAGTCATGAGGTCCTCGTGCTCCAGCAGGGTCTCGAAATCGCGGATGGTGCACAGGTGGATGTTGGGCGTGTCGTACCAGCGGTATGGCAGCGACCGGCTGGTGGGCATGCGCCCGCGGGCCGCGAGCGACCAGCGCAGCCGCCAGTAGCCGAAGTTGGGGAACGACACGATCCCCACGTGCCCCACGCGCATCATCTCGTGCAACACCAGCGCCGGGCGATGCGTGGCCTGCAGCGTCTGGGACAGGATCACCACGTCGTAGGCGTCGTCGTCCACGTCGCCCAGGCCCTGGTCGATATCGGCCACCACCACGGGCACGCCGCGGGCCACGCAGGCGTGGAAGCCCTCATCGGAGATCTCCACGCCCGCGCCGGCGCACTCCTTCTGCCGGATCAGGTGGTCCAGCAGCACGCCGTCGCCACACCCCAGGTCGAGCACCCGCGAACCGCGGGGGACCATGGCAGCGACGACGTCGAGATCGGGGCGAAGGGCCATCCCGCTCAGGCTACCCGCCGCACCCAGAGGACAGTCGCCTAGATGCCCCGGTCGTCGGCCGTGCGGGCCAGGAACGCCTCGACCGTGCGGTGGTACTCCGGGATGTCCAGCAGGAACGAGTCGTGGCCCCAGGGGCTCTCGATGTCGCGGAAGGTCACCGGCACCCGCCAGGCCTGCAATTGACGCACGATCTCGCGTGAGTGCTCGGTGTCGAAGCGCCAGTCGGAGTCGAACGAGACGACGAGGAAGCGCGTGGAGGTGCCCTCCAGGCGGGCGCCCACCTCAGCCGGGTCGGCGAAGGCGTCGAAGTAGTCCATCACCCGGGTCATGTAGAGGTACGTGTTGGCGTCGAACCGCTTGAGGAACGACTCGCCCTGGTGCTGCAGGTACGACTCCACCTGGAAGTCCACGCTGAAATCGAAGTGCGGGGCGTCGCCGTGCTGCAGACGGCGCCCGAACTTCTCGCGCATGGACTCCTCGGATAGGTACGTGATGTGGGCCATCATCCGCGCGATCGACAGGCCGGTGTCCGGCGCGCGACCGCTGCCGTAGTAGTCCCCCGCCTGGAAGTCCGGGTCGCGCATGATTGCCTCGCGGGCCACGGCGCTGAAGGCGATGTTCTGGGCCGAGAGGCGGGACGACGAGCAGATGACGAGCGCGGCATCGATCTCGTCCGGGTGGTCGATCACCCACTGCAGCACCTGCATACCGCCGAGCGATCCACCGATCGCGGCCGCGAGGCGGTCGATGCCGAGATGCGCCAGCAGCGCCCGGTGCACCTCCACCAGGTCGCGCACCGTGAACAGCGGGAAGGTCAGCCCATACGGCCGCCCGGTGGCGGGATCCTCCGACGACGGGCCGGTGGTGCCCTGGCAGCCGCCCAGCAGGTTGGCGCACACCACGAAGAAGCGGTCGGTGTCCACGGGGCGACCAGGCCCGATCAGGTTGTCCCACCAGCCACGCCGATCCGGGTCACCGTGGTGGCCTGCGGCATGCGCATCGCCCGTCAGGGCGTGGCAGATGAAGACGGCGTTCGAGCGGTCGTCGTTGAGGGTGCCGTACGTCTCGTACGCCACCTCCACCGGCCCCAGCCGTGCCCCCGACTCCAGCACGAGCGGGTCGTCCTGCGTGAACAGGACGACCCGCCGGGTCTCGGCCAGCCCGATCCCCTCGGCTGGGGTGCGGGTGGTCAGGCGGGCGCCCCCGCGCCCGCCGTCGCCTTCGTGATCGCCTGGTCGAGGTCGCCGATCAGGTCGTCCACGCTCTCGATGCCCACCGACAGGCGGACCGTCTCGGGGCGCACCCCGGCCAGCGACAGCTCCTCGTCATTCAGCTGCGAGTGCGTGGTGGTGGCCGGGTGGATTGCCAGCGACTTGGCGTCGCCGATGTTGGCCAGGTGGCTGAACAGCTCGAGGTTCGAGATGAACGCCTGGCCGGCCTCGCGGCCACCGCGGATGCCGAAGGTGAGGATGGCCCCATAGCCGCCGTCCAGCATGCGGCCGGCCAGCTCGTGGTACTTCGACGACGCCAGGCCCGGATAGTCCACCCACTCCACGTCGGGGTGGGCCTCGAGGTGCTGTGCGATGGCCAGCGCGTTGCTGCAGTGCCTCTCCATCCGCAGGTGCAGCGTCTCCAGGCCCTGCAGGATGAGGAACGCGTTGAACGGCGAGAGCGCGGCGCCGATGTTGCGCAGCAGCACGGTGCGGATGCGCCCGATGTAGGCGGCCGGCCCGAGGGCGTCCGACCACACCACGCCGTGGTACGACGGGTCGGGCGCGGTGAGGCCCGGGAACCGGGCGCTGTTGGCGACCCAGTCGAAGTTGCCCGAGTCGACGATGATGCCGCCGATCGAGGTGCCGTGGCCACCGATGAACTTGGTGAGCGAGTGCACCACGATGTCGGCGCCGTGCTCGAACGGACGGCACAGGATGGGCGTGGCCACCGTGTTGTCCACGATCAACGGGAGCCCCTGCGCGTGGGCGGCCTCGCTCCAGGCGTCGAGGTCGATCACGTCAAGGCTCGGGTTGCCGAGCGACTCCACGAACACCGCGCGGGTGTTCTCATCCGCCAGGCGCGCCACCGACGACGGGTCGTCCTGGTCGGCGAACCGCACCTCGATGCCGAACTGCGGCAGCGTGTGTGCGAAAAGGTTGTACGTGCCGCCATAGAGCTGCGGCTCGGCGATGACGTTGTCGCCAGCCCGGCACACGTTCATCAGCGAGTACGCCACGGCCGCCTGACCGGAGGCGATGGCGCACGCGGCGATGCCGCCCTCCAGCTGGGCCACGCGCTGCTCCAGCACGTCCCACGTGGGGTTCATGATGCGCGTGTAGATGTTGCCCGGCTCGGCGAGCGCGAACAGGTTGGCGGCGTGCTCGGCGTCGTTGAACACGAACGACGTCGTCTGGTAGATCGGCACGGCGCGCGCGTTCGTGGTGGGGTCGGGCTGCTGCCCCCCGTGAAGCGCGATCGTGTCGCGGTGGTGGTCGCTCATGCGGCGTGTGTCTCCTGCTCGTGAAGTGTGATGACGAAACTCATCGGATGATACTCTAAAAACTCTTAGACGTTTATGGGTTTACTGCCCCGTCCCGTCAGCTGCGCGCGGGGAACAGCCCATCGAGGGCAATCTGGAACGTGATCACCGATGCAGGCGGCATCAGGGGGATCGGGGTCCCTCCGCCCGTCTCGCCTGTTTGGACGGTCGACGTCGTCGGGCCCGGCGCACCCACGGCACCCGCGCTCGTTCCGCTGCCCGCGGGGCCCAGCGCCACCTCGTGGGAGTGAGCGGGCAGGTTGTCGGTGTTGAGCGTCCATGCCTCCGTACCGACCGTCGTGCCCGTCTGGCGGGGGGTCAGGTCCGGTCCCGCGCCGGCGCCCAGGGGCATCCGCCCGCGCAGGTCGGGCAGGGCGAAGGTGGTGGTGCCGTTGCCCCCGAACAGGTTGCCGATGAGGCTGTAGAGGGCCGTATTCTGATCAATCTCGACAATGCTTCCATCGCAGAGCGCCCAGCCCGTAGGAGCCCACGGGAACGCAGTCATGCTCACCGAACCCATGTAGGGATCGCTATCCATTGAGCCTCCGGTAGTAGGCGCGATGGATGATCGCCTCGTAGCGCGGCGAGGACCCGTAGTGCATGACGGGCACGACGAACAGATCGAATGAACGCCCGCCCACCGTGATGCGGTGCGTGCCCTGGGGAATGCGGACGCCCTCCGGACCGATGAGATCGACCCGGAATGCGTTCTGCCACTCATTCGTGCCGGCCCGCGCATCCTTCGCGATATCAAGCGGGGTGATGTCCCGGATGGTCAGGGTCACGGGCCCCCCGGCGAGGTGAACCACCACCCGGGCGCCGGTGGCGTTCTCGAACACGCCGCGCTGGTAATGGGGATGCGGGCGACGAACCACATCGATTGGCGGGTGCGCACCGCGGGACACAGGTGGGGAGGTACGGCCACCCGCTGCAGCGGTTCCGGTGAGCGCACCCAGCATTCCCGCACCTGCCGCGGCCCCCGCCGCGCCGGCGAGGAAGCGGCGGCGCGAGGTCGCGCCGTGCGCCTCGCCGCCTGCTGGTCCGTCGGATCCGAAATCGTCCATCCGAGGCACAGTAGCGCCCCTTCAGCGTCGCCTGCCGTGGCATTCCCGCGGAAGCCGCCCCTGCTTCATTAGGCTCCGACGGATGAATCAGGCCCAGTCGCAGGTGCACGAGGTGGTCGAGTGGCTCGTCCTCGGCATCGAGGTCGTGGGTGCCGCGATCATCACCATCGGGGTGCTGATCGCGATCACGCTGCTCGTGCGGGCCCTGCGGCATCCCGAGGCACCGTCGGCTTTTACCCGCGTGCGACTGGTGTTGGGGTCCTACCTCGTCCTGGCGCTGGAATTTCAGCTCGCAGCCGACATCCTCAAAACCGCAGTCACCCCGTCCTTCAGCGACATCGGTCAACTGGCGGCAATCGCGGCGATCCGCACGCTCCTGAACTACTTCCTGACGAAGGAGATCGCCCAGGAGAAGGCCGAACTCGCCGCGAGCAACGAGGTGATGAAGCCCCTCCCGACCCCCCGCCACTGACACGTGCCGGGCTGGTACGCCACCGCGATCGACGACGGGGCAGTGCCGTTCCTCGTCGCGCTGGGCATCGCGGCATTCGCTGCCTGCGCACTGCGCGGCCGCTGGCGGATCGGGGTCGGACTGGCGCTCGACTTCTGGCTCGCGTCGGGACTCCTGGCGCTGGGCCTTACCTCGGATTGGCGCGCCATACTCATCGCGGCAACCATCATCGGCATTCGCCACGCAGCCATGTGGGCGCTCAATCGGGACCGCGCACCGCGGGCGGTGCGGCACGGCTAGTCCGCCGCCACCTCGCGCTCGGTCACGACACCCGTCTCCAGCGCCCGACGTGCGAGCTCCGACCGCTTGTCGTTCTGCGGCACATCGTCCATCCCGAAGCGGTTGTAGAGCTCCTTCAGATGGCTCTTCACCCCGTCGATGCTCAGGACGCATTCATCAGCGATCTCCTGGTTGCTCGCGGGCGTGGCGCGCCGCTCGCGCACCTGCGGTCCACAGAGCGCGATGAGCACCCTCTTCTGGGCCGGGGTCACCTCGGGCGGCGCATGCTCGGTGGCCGCGATGGTGCCGGGCTCCGCGGCGTCGGCGGGGTTGCGGAACACCAGGATGGTGTCCCCCGCCCGCAGCCAGTCGCGGTCGCGCAGCCGGGTGCGGCCGGCAACGCGGATGCCGTTCACGTACGTGCCGTTGCGCGACAGGCCATCGTCCTCCACGGCCCAGGCCCCGCCCAGCAACTGCATGACCGCGTGCACCCCGGACACCCGGCCATCGAAGGGCAGCGCCAGGTCGTTGTCGGCGTTGCGGCCCAGGGTCACGCGATCGCGGCCATCCAACGGCACCACGACGAACTGATCGGCGCCATCGCGCAGGAACAGGAACGCGCTGCCCGCGCGTTCGGCCGCGATCACGGCCTTCGACTCGGCCACGGTTTCGGCCTTGGGATGTCGGGGTTCGGTCATCGGCACATGACCTCGCCCGGCACCCTACCCGCCGAGCGCCCGGTGGGCGGCCGCCATGAGATCGGCGGCGGATGCGAACCGCCCCGCGGGATCGCGTGCCAGGGCCCGGGCGATGACCGGGTCGAGCGCCGGATACCCCGGCACGCCGGGCGGTGGCTCCGTCAGGGCGGCCGACAGCGACGCCCCCGCCGTGCCCCGCGCATACGGGGCGGCACCGGTGAGCATGGCGAACAGCACGGCGCCCAGGCCGTAGACATCGGCAGGCGGTCCGGTGTCCTCGCCCATGATCTGCTCGGGCGCGGCGTAACCCGCGGTACCGAGCACATCGCCATGCGAGGAGATGGTGCCCTCCTGCGTGCTGCGTGCGATGCCGAAGTCGGTCAGGTAGACATGCCCACCGGCGGCGCGGTCCACCAGCACGTTGGCGGGCTTCACGTCGCGGTGCACCAAGCCCCGGGCGTGCGCAGCGTCGAGGGCCGATGCCACGGCATCACCAATGCGCAGGGCCTCGGCGGGCCCCAGCGGTCCCCCCGCGCGCATGGCCGCGGCGAGGTCCCCGCCCTCCACCAGGCGCATCGCCATGAACAGCACCTCGTCGTCGTCCTCGGCGGCGAACACCGGCAGCACGTTGGGGTGCTCAAGCTGGGTGGCAACCCGGGCCTCGCGGCGGAAGCGCTCGCGGAACCCCGGATCACCCGCCACATCCGGCGCCAGCACCTTCACGGCCACCGCGCGACCGGTGCGGATCTCCTCGGCCCGATAGACGACGCCGGCCGCGCCACGCCCCAGCACGTCCACGAGGTGGTATCCCGGCGCGATGAGGTCGGCGGGGTCGTCTCCCCCAACCTGCGTGCCGTGCAGCACCTGGTCCACGGCAGCCTCATCCGCGGCGGCGAACCGACGGCGCAGATCATGCCGCTCGGCATCGGCGCGCACGTACGAGAGCACCAGCCAGGCCGCGATGGACACCCCGAATGCGATGAGGGGCGTGATGACCGGGATGATGACCCCGGCATCGAATGACGACTGCGCAGTGATGAGGAACGCCAACAGGGCGGCGAAGCCACCGGTGGCGGCCCACAGCTGGCGCCGCAGCGCGAGCCCGGTGACCGGGATCACCATTCCCATCGCGATGATCAGCAGCACGTCGACCGGCCAGGGCGACGTGGACATGAACCGCCCATCGAGGGCGTTCTGCACGGCCTGCGCGTGCACCTCGCCGCCCGGCAGGGTGTCGTTGCCCGGAGCCGTCGTGGTGAGGCGATCGACCGGGGTGGTGAGGTCGGTGCCCACCACCACGGCCTTGCCCCGGATTGCCGACGCCGGCGCGCGCCCGGCGAGCAGGTCGCCCACCGGCACGGTGCGCACCGTGCCCGCCGGACCGGCGAAGTCGATCTTGGCGTCACCGTCGGCGAAGACGGAGTCGGGCACCGCCATGCCCGCCTGCGCCGCGACCGCCACCGCAAATGCGTCGAGGCCGCTCCAGCGCGCGGGGATGCTGCTGACCGGCCAGTCGCGGTTCACCTGGAACCCCGTGTACCCGGCACGGGCACCGATGCGGTCGAGGTGCGCGCGACCGCCCGGAAGCCACGCGAGGGTCTCGGTCCCACCGTCGGGCGCGGCCTTGGTGGCGGCGAACACCACGTTGCCGGCACGGCGTGCGGCGTCCGATAGCGCGCGATCGTCGGCCGCCCCGAACGCCGAGGGCTCGGTGAAGGCGATGTCGTACCCGATGGCAGACGCGCCCCGGGCCCGAAGGGTATCGATCACCTCCGCATGCACGGCACGCGGCGGGGGCCATTGCTCGCCCAACTCCTCGAGCGTGCCCTCATCGAACACGGCGAACACCACGTCGGGCACGGCATCTGCGCGCTCACCGCGCACCTGGAATCGCCAGTGCTCGCTCTCGATCTCCACCCGCTGCAGGGTCCCGGTGGCCCACAGCACCAGGCCGGTCACCGGCGCCAGCATCAGGACGAGCGCCATGATGATGCGGAGTCTCACCGCTTCCGGACAATGTAGGTGCGCTTCGCGCGGACGGTGACGGTCCGGCGGGTCACGAGATTCCGCACGCCCACTACGCCGCGAAACACCTTGACGCGGCTATAGCGACAGGTATCGCTGGCGCTCCACGACGTGCCCCGGGCGGTCCCGGTGATGTAGCGCGACCGGGTGCGCACCACGCCGCGCTTGCGCCGCTGCTTCGTCTTTGCCACCGACACGCGCACCGTGCGCGATCGGGTGCGCGGGACGCGGGCACGCCGCTTCTTCGCCGCCTCCTTCCGGGACGCTCCGCATGCGAGTGGCTGCGACAGCCGGATATCCGTCAACGTCGGCTTGCCCTTTCGCACGTTCTGCTGGAAGGTGAAGACTCCGCGGGATACGACGACATTGCGCGTGGGGCCTGCCGTGCCGCCCTCGCGGATGCGGATGGATACCGCGCCACGGCGGGTATCCACCTGCGAGCCCACGGGCAACTCCTGCGGGACGCCCCGGTCGAGCGATACGAACTCATCGGTGCCGGGCAGGCGCACGGTCACGCTGCCGCGCACCGCGCGCGCCACGCCGTCGCGGCCGATAGCCGGCTGGGGAGCCGCGGGCGACGCGGGCGGCGCGGGCGGCGCCACCGCCGGGGGTGCTGGGGCCGCGGGGGACGGGTCGGCAGTGGCAGTGCCGAGCAGCCGGGTCACGAAGGGGGTCGCGGCGCCCGCGAATGCGGTGAACGACCCGCCCACGGAAATACCGCCGTCGGCCTGCATCGCAACGGCGGCGACGGGAGCGTCGAACCCGGCACCGGGCGCGAACGTGGTGTCGAGGCTGCCGTCGGCATTCAGTCGGGCGATCCGCGAACGGCTGGTGCCGTCGTAGGCGGTGAACTGGCCGCCCACCACCACCTTGCCGTCGGCCTGCAGGGCCAGGGCCTCCACCGTGCCGTCGAAGCCGTTGCCGGGGGCGAACGAGGTGTCGAGGCTGCCGTCGGCATTCAGTCGGGCGATACGCGGACGGCTGGTGCCGTCGTAGGCGGTGAACTGGCCGCCCACCACCACCTTGCCGTCGGCCTGCAGGGCCAGGGCCTCCACCGTGCCGTCGAAGCCACTGCCATTGGCCCAGGCGGCGTCAACGGTGCCGGAGGTGCCAAAGAGCGCGATCCGCCCGCGGGCGGTTGTCTGCGCCAGCGTGAATGCACCGCCGGCAATCAGGGCCTCATCAGAGCGGCGGACAATGGCGTTCACCACAGGCGACGGACCATCGACGTACCCGAACCAGCCGGTCTCCAGCGTGCCATTTGCGCGGACCTTGGCGATGCCCTTCTGACTGACTCCGCTGTACGTGGTGAACGCACCGCCGAGCATCGCGCCACCGGATGGCAGAGCAAGTACGGCCCGGGCAGCGGCACCCGCTGTTCCCGTGCCGGTGTCGAATCCCGTGTCCAGCGATCCCGTGGGCCCGAACTCGGCGAGTCCACCTCGGTTCTGCCCGTCGGCCTTTGAGAACGTGCCCGCCACCAGGATGCCGCCGCTCGCACGGAGCGCAACCGCCTCAACGGGGCCGTCGAGTCCCGACCCCGGGTCGAACGAGGTATCCAGGGCGCCGGTCGTCGTGAGCCGTGCAATCCGTGATCTGCCTGTGCCGTCGTAGGCAGTGAAGGCCCCTCCCACCACGATGCGCCCATCGGACTGGACGGCGAGGGCGTTGACTGCTCCATTCAGCCCCGAGCCCACGATGGCGAACCCGCTGTCGCGGGTGCCCGCCGACGCGGCCAGCGCGATGCCCGCACCGGTGCCGAGCGCAACAGCCACCGCGGCGGTGGCGGCGGCGCGGCGCGTGCGCCGCTTGGGCTGTCCGGTGGGGTGGGTCATGCGCCGAGGATCCCCCGCGTGCGGGCGCAGCGGGTACACCCGCGGGTGTGGATGCGACCACCTGCCCCGTGGGTGGGGACCGACTCTACGCGCAGGCAGCGCGGCGTGGGTTCCTCGAGGGTGTGCAGGGAACCACTCGGGCAGGTGATGGCCGCACCCCACCGCATGCATACGGTGCGGTGCATGAGCGCACCCCGTCTCGCACTGGCGCTGCTGCTGATGCTCATCGGTGTGCCGACTGCGGCCACGGCACTGGCTCCGCCGTGGAACGCCATGCTCCCGGCCCCCGTCACCCTGGCAGGGGCCGGGAGTGGCTCATCCGGCGACCGGGTTGCCTCAGACCACGCGGCACCGCGCATCACCGACGCGCGCGCCCGGAGCGCAGGACCGCGCCTGGTGATCCACATGCGCCTGTCTGAACGCGCCCTCATCAGCGCCTATACCGCCGATGATCCCGGTAGCGGCGGGTGGGACCGCCTCGCGATGGTGGTCGCGGGCGCCGGCCGCCAGCGCCTGGTGCTCCGGCCCCCGCCGGCCGGCACCGACCGCGTCAGGCTCCGCGCCCGCGACGCCGTGGGCAACCACGGGGCGATCACCATCCCGATCGGCGCGTAGCGGTGACGCCGCCCCTGCCGCGGGAACTGTCCCCGGGGTAGGGCATACGACGAGGGGCGGGCCATCCGGCCCGCCCCTCGCGTGGTGCGGAACTGCTGAGCCGTGGGGCTCGGCCTACATCATCCCGCCCATGGCGCCCATGCCGCCCATGTTCTGCGGCGGAGCGCCCATCGGGCCCTCGTCGTCGGGCTTGTTGACCACGACGCACTCGGTGGTAATGATGTTCTTCGCGATCGACGCGGCGTTCTGCAGCGCCGAGCGCGTGACCATGGCCGGGTCGATGATGCCGGCGTCGACCAGGTCGATGTAGTCGCCCGTGTCGACGTTCAGGCCCTGGCCGTCCTTCAGCTCACGGACCTTCCCGACCACGATCGAGCCCTCGAGCCCGGCGTTATCGGCCAGCTGGCGGAGGGGCTCCTCCAGCGCGCGGCGCACGATCTCCACGCCCGTGGCCTCGTCGCCCTTGGCCTTGACCTTCTCCAGGGCGGGAGCGGCGTTGACGAGCGCCACGCCACCGCCCGGCACGATGCCCTCCTCGAGGGCGGCGCGGGTGGCCTGCAGGGCGTCCTCGACGCGGTGCTTCTTCTCCTTCATCTCCGTCTCGGTGGCGGCGCCGACCTTCACGACCGCCACGCCACCGGCCATCTTCGCGAGACGCTCCTGGAGCTTCTCGCGGTCGAAGTCGGAGTCGCTGTTCTCGATCTCGGTGCGGATCTGCTTGATCCGGCCCTTGATCTCGTTGGCGTCACCGGCACCGTCGATGATGGTGGTGGTGTCCTTGGTCACCACGACCTTGCGGGCGCGGCCGAGCTGGGCCAGCTCGGTGTTCTCGAGCTTCAGTCCCATCTCCTCGGAGATCTGTTCGCCACCGGTGAGGATGGCAATGTCCTCCAGCATGCGCTTGCGGCGGTCGCCGAAGCCCGGGGCCTTCACGGCGATACCGGTGAAGGTGCCACGCAGCTTGTTCACGATGAGGGTGGCAAGGGCCTCGCCCTCGACGTCCTCGGCGATGATCAGCAGCGGCTTGCCGGTCTGGATGACCTTCTCCAGCAGCGGAAGGACGTCCTTGACGTTCTGGATCTTGCCGCCGTGCGCGAGCACGTAGCAGTCCTCCAGCACGGCCTCCATGCGCTCCTGGTCGGTGACCATGTACGGCGACATGTAGCCGCGGTCGAACTGCATGCCCTCGGTGAACTCGAGCTCCATCCCGAAGGTCTGGCCCTCCTCGACGTTCACCACGCCGTCCTTGCCAACCTTCTCGATGGCGTCGGCGATGACATCACCGATCTCGCGGTCACGCGCCGAGATGGTGGCGACGCGGGCGATCTCCTCCTTGCCGGAGATCTCGCGGCTCTGCTTGTGGATCTGGCCGACCACGTTGTCGACGGCGGTCTCGATGCCGCGCTTCAGGCCCATCGGGTTGGCGCCGGCAGCCACGTTCTTCAGGCCCTCGCGCACGATGGCCTGCGCCAGCAGGGTCGCCGTGGTGGTGCCATCACCGGCGACGTCGTTGGTGGCAGTGGCCACCTCGCGCACCAACTGGGCACCCTGGTTCTCGAACGGGTCCTCGATGTCGATCTCGCGGGCGATGGTCACGCCATCGTTCGTGATCGTCGGGGCGCCGAACATCTTGTCGATCACGACGTAGCGACCCTTGGGGCCGAG
>Ga0181574_10000877_pt1 | contig 28319 bp, 29 predicted proteins | sample 101ome_24_FD_145600 | JGI IMG/M metagenome (GOLD analysis project Ga0181574, IMG submission 145600) | Coastal salt marsh microbial communities from the Groves Creek Marsh, Skidaway Island, Georgia - 101410AT metaG (spades assembly) | ecosystem: Environmental > Aquatic > Marine > Intertidal zone... | reverse complement strand
GAGGCCAGGAATAGCCCGTAGGTGCAGGGATTACGGGCGGTGAAGGTAAAGCCGGAGACCGGATTCGAACCGGTGACCCCCTGTTTACAAGACAGGTGCTCTGACCAACTGAGCTACTCCGGCGGGACCCGCCACGCGGGCCAGGGGGATGATGCCTACTCGACGACCTCGACGGGGATGCCGGCGTGCTTCTCCACCTCGGCTGCGACGTCCGCGCCGAAGACCTTGCCGAGGAAGCCGTGGTGGCTGTGCCCCACCACGATCAGACGCGCGTGGTATTCCTGCGCGGTCTCCACGATTAGCGCGCCCGGCTCGCCGATGGCCCACGCGTACTCGGCCTTGGCGACGGCGCCATCCTCCACGCGGCTCTTCGCCTGCTGCAGCACCTCGTGGACGTCGGGCATCTCCGGGAACGGACCCTGCATGGGGCTGCCGTCGCCCATGGTGCCGAAGGCGCGCGGCCCGGTGGGGTCGAGCACGGCCTCATGGACGGCGAGGACCAGCAGCGGCGCGTGCAGTTCGTTGCACCGCGCGATCGCGTGGTCAAGGGCCTTCTCCGCCGACTCACTGCGCTCGTAGCCGACCAGGATGGGTGCGCTCATGGGGTCCTCGGGTTCATCGGGGTGCCGTGACGCCCCGGAACGTACCCGGAAACGCGTGATGCCGCCATGAATGGCGGCATCACGTCAAACCCTCACCCTCCGATAGAGGGATGGAACAACCCTCTACCCGAGGTCGAGCACCTCGCGCTCCTTGAGGTGCACCTCCACCTTGCGCTTCACCCGCTGGAGGGCGTTGTCCACGCTCTTGGGGTTGCACTCGAGGCGCTCGGCGACCTCCTCGTACGAGCGCCCCTCGAGGTACATGGCCAGCACCTGGCTCTCGAGCGGGCTCAGCACGCGCCCCAGGGTGTCCACCAGGCTCTGGAGCTCCTCGGTGGAGATGGCCTGGTTCACGGGGTCGGTCACCGGGTCGTCCGGCAGCACGTCGGCCAGGGTGGTCTCCTGCTCGCTGCCGGCGCGCGAGTTGCTGAACGACACGTAGGTGTTGAGGGGGGAGTGCTTGTTGCGCGCAGCAGTCTTGATGGCGGTGATGATCTGGCGCGTCACGCAGAGTTCGGCGAACGACCGGAACGACGCCTCGCGCTCGGGCCGGTAGTCGCGGACGGCCTTGAACAGGCCGATGAGCCCTTCCTGGATGAGGTCCTCGGAGTCACCACCCGCGAGGAAGTACGCGCTGGCCTTGAGGCGCACGAATCCCCGGTAGCGGGAGATGATCTGATCCATCGCCTGGCCGTCCCCGGCCCGGGCGCGGCGGACGAGGCCCTCGTCGACGATGTCGACGTGCCCCTGTTGGTCCAGATCGGTCAGCCGGCGCGCAGCGGCACCCATGTTCACTCCCGTGTGGCGTTTCGGAGGGCTCTCACCATCCCTCAACCTTCACTTAAGACTCAGGCTGAATCTTTACTTGAAGGTAAGAGATGCGGGATTGATACCGATCGCACAAGGCGGTGTCAACCTCTGGGCCCGGATCAGCCCCCCGCGACCGCACGGAAGGCCAGCACCGCTGCGGCCGTCGAGAGGTTCAGGGACCCCACCCTCCCCCGCATCGGGATGCGCACCAGCTGGTCGCAGACCTCCCGTACCTTGGGCCGCAGGCCCGCACCTTCGGCGCCAAGCACGATCACCGCCGAGGGGTCCCACGCCACCTCGCGGTAGTCCGTGCCGGCATCCGCGTCGGCGCCGACCGACCAGCGCCCCGCCCCCGCCAGGTCGTTGACGAAGGCCACGACCGACCCGATGCGCGCGATGGGGAGGTGCTCCACGGCGCCGGCCGATGCCTTGCACGCCACGGCCGTGATCCCCGGGCTGCCCCGGGACGGGATGACCAGCCCGGCGAAGCCCGCGGCATCGGCCACCCGCGCCACCGCGCCCAGGTTGCGCGGATCCTGCACCTCATCAAGCACCATCACCGGGCCGTCACCCTCGAGCACGGACTGAGGGTCGGCGTAGGGGTACTCATCGGTGATCGCCACCATTCCCTGGTGGTCGCCGGTGCCCGCGAGGCGGGCCAGGTCCTCGCGCCGCTTCACCACCACGCGCACGCCGGCGAGCGCGGGGTCGTCGGCGGCTTGCGCCAGGGCCCACACCTCGTCCACGGATCGCCTGCCGGCAATGATCAGCTCGCGCACGGGGTTGCGCCCGTACACCAGCACGGGTCCATCATCGTCGCCGTGACGGGGCCACCGCCCATGGCGCCGGCCGGTCACGACGCCGGGAACACCTCGGGCCCGTCCGGCCCGTCGCGGAGTTCAAAGCCCAGGGCGAGGATGGCATCGCGAATCTCGTCCGAGCGGGCGAAGTCGCGATCCGCTCGGGCCCGCTGGCGATCCTCAACCAGCGCGCGCACAGCATCGGGCACTTCATCTTCGCCGGGCGACGCGAGCCCGGCGAGAGCGAGCATGTCCAGCAGGGATGCGAGGTCCAGCCGGACCTCCTGTACCTGCCCCTCGGGAAGTCGTCCGCGCTCGAGCGCCTGGTTGATCGCGCGCACCAGGTCGAAGACCGCCGCCATGGCGCCCGGGGTGCCGAAGTCGTCGTCCATCGCCGCGATGAAGCGCTCGCGCGCCGCCGCCGCCGCGGTCGCGAGCTCCACGTCGATTGCGTCCCCGGGCTCCGCGAGCGCCCGGTCCAGGGCGCGCACGGCGTTGCGGATGCGCCGGCAGGCCGCCTCGGCGTCGCGCATGCGCTCGTCCGAGAAGGGCAGACGCGACCGGTAGTGGCTCTGCATGAAGTATGCGACGACGGTCTCGGCGCCCCACTGCCCCACCACGTCCGCGAGCAGGGCGATGTTGCCGATGCTCTTGCTCATCTTGCTGTCGCTGAGCTCGAGCATCTCGTTGTGCATCCAGATGCGCGCGAAGGGGGCGCCGTGCGCGCCCTCGCTCTGGGCGATCTCGTTCTCGTGATGGGGGAAGACCAGGTCGATGCCGCCCCCATGCACCGAGAAGCCCATGCCGAGTTCCTTCTCGGCCATGGCCGAGCACTCGATGTGCCACCCCGGGCGGCCCGGACCCCACGGGGAGTCCCAGCAGGCGTCCTCGCCCTCCTTCAGGCCCTTCCAGAGCGCGAAGTCGAGGGGATCGTCCTTGAGATCGCCCGGGTCGGTGTCGGGCATGTCATCCAGCCGCCGGCCCGACAGGCAGCCGTAGTCGCCGAACCCGCGCACGCGGAAGTAGACGTCCCCGCCGGCCTCGTACGCCAGGCCGCGGTCCACGAGATCGGCGATGAGCGCCACGATCTCGTCCATCGAATGGGTGACCAGAGGCTCGGCATCCGGGCGCCCGAGCCCGAGCAGGTCGGTGTCCTCGATGTACTGCCGGGTGCACCGCTCCGCCAACTCGGTGGACGGGATTCCCTCCGCCCGCGCGGCGTCGTAGATCTTGTCGTTGACGTCGGTGACGTTGATGACCAGGCGCGCGCGCTGGCCGCGGCGCTCGATGTAGCGCTTCAGCACCGAGAAGACCACGAACGGGCGCGCATTGCCGATATGGATGCGTGAGTACACGGTGGGGCCGCACGCGTAGATGCCGATCACGCCATCCGCATCGGCGGCGACGGGCTCCGGCTGGCCCGTGAGGGTGGAGTGCAGGCGCAGGCTCACGGGGCATCCACCAGGGCCACGGCCTGGCAGGCAATGCCCTCGCCGCGGCCCGTGAACCCCATGCGATCGGTGGTGGTGGCGTGCACCGATACCGGCGCACCCACCACTGCCGTGAGCGCCTGCTCCATGGCCGCACGATGCGGCGACACGCGGGGGCGCTCGCACATGACGACCGCGTGCACGTTCACCGGGGTGACGCCCTGCTCCCCCAGCACGCCGATCACGTGCGCAATCATCGCCGTGCCCGTGACACCGGCCCACTCGGGCGCCCCCGAGGGGAACAGCACGCCGATGTCGGGGCCTCCCGCCGCCGCCAGCAGGGCATCGCACACCGCGTGCGCCACGACATCCCCGTCCGAGTGCCCCGCAAGGCCCTCGGGGTGGTCGATGCCGATCAGGCCCAGCACCAGGGGAACGCCCGCCTCGAGGCGGTGCGCATCCACGCCCATGCCGACTCTCATGCCCATCGAATGGCCACCTGCTCCGGTTCGCGGCCGCGAAACCGGGTGATCGTCTCATAGCCCGCGCCGCGCAGGGCTGCGACGGCCGTCGGATAGTCGCGGGCGACATCCTCGGGCCGGTGCGCATCGCTCGCGAGGGTCACGGGTATGCCGGCGCGGCGGAAGGCCGCGAGCCAGTCCGGGTCCGGGTACAGCGCGCGGCATGGCTTGCGCAGGCCCGCCGATGAGCACTCCACGGCCACGCCCGCCTCCGCGATGTGGGCGATCACCTCGTCGCGGCGCGCCGTGAGCCGCTCGGGCATCGGCGTGCCGAACACCTTCGGCAGGTCCGGGTGGGCCAGGACATCGAAGAGGCCGCTCCCGGCGGCTGCGGCGAGTTCATCGAGGTAGCGGCCCCAGGTCTCCTCAGCACCCAGGGAGTCCCAGCAGGGGTAGTCGGGGTGATCCACCGCGAGGTCGCCCAGCCAGTGCACCGATCCCAGCACGATGTCGAACGGCTGGGACGCGAGGAGCGCGCGGACGTCGTCCGCGCGCCCGGGGATCCAGTCCATCTCGATGCCCAGCAGCACGGGAAGCCCGGTATCACGGGCCCGGTCGATGGCCGCGCAGTGCTCCGCCAGGTCCTCCGTGGCCTCGGCCTGCCACCAGGGGTTGGGGTGCCAGTCACGCACCTCCCGGAACCGGTGCACGTGCTCGGTGATGGCGATCTCGTCCACCGCACGCGCCCGCGCGGTCTCGACGTAGCGCGCGATCCATGCAGCGGACCGGGCTCCGCCGTCGGCGTCCCAGCGGTGCCGGTCGGCCTCGCGGGCCTCCGGGCCATCCGGCTGCAGGTGGAGGTGGTAGTCGGTGAGCACCGCCGGGGGACGTTACGTGATGCGGCCCGCGCCCAGCAGGACCTCGGCCAGGCGCAGGTCGGCCGGGGTGGTCACCTTCAGGTTGGGGGCGCCGGGGTCGAGCATGTGTACGGGCACGCCCCGCCGCTCGGCCATTCCGGCGCAGTCGGTGGCGGCATCCAGCTCGGCGTCGCCGGCATCGGCGAACGCGGCGCGGAGCACGCCTGCGCCGAACACCTGCGGTGTCTGCGCGCCCCAGAGGCTCGCGCGGTCGACGGTCGCGAGTACCACGTCGTCCCCCCCTGCGTGCTTCAGCGTGTCCGCGACCGGCGCGGCGGCGATAACCCCCGAGGAATCAGTGACGCGCGCGGTGAGGCGGTCCACCAGCGCGGGCGTGAGCAGCGGGCGCGCTGCGTCGTGAACGAGGATGGCCTCGACGTCGGCGGGCAGCGCGGCGATGCCCGCCGCCACCGAGCGCTGCCGGCTGCTGCCGCCGGGGACGATCGCATGCACCGGGGCCCCGTCGCCGAGCGCCGCTGCCATCTCGCGCTCGCGCCCCGGCGGGCACGTCACCACCACCGCCGCGATGTCGGACGCCCGGGCAAGCGCGCGCACCGACCAGGCCACCATGGGGCGCCCCGCCACGCGCACGAGGGCCTTGGGCATGTCCGCACCCAGGCGCTCGCCCGAGCCCGCGGCCACCACGACGGCACCGGTCCTCACTGGCCGGCGGCCGGGCGGCGGGCGAAGATCATCTTGCCGGAGGGGTTCTGGATGGCCGATGTCACCTCGACGTCCATTGGGTCGCCGCCCACCATGGAGCGCGCGCCCTCCACCACCACCATCGTGCCGTCATCCAGGTAGCCCACGCCCTGGTCGTACTCGCGCCCCTCGCGGATGATGCGCACCTCCAGCCGTTCGCCCGGCAGCACCGACGGCTTCAGGGCGATTGCCAGCTCGTTGACGTTGAGCACGTCCACACCCTGGATGCGGGCCACCTTGTTCAGTGCGTAGTCGGTGGTGACGATGCATGCGTGCATGTCGCGGGCGAGGTTGACCAGCTTGGCGTCCACGCCATCACCGGGAACATCGCCGGGGCGCACCTGCACCCGCTGCTCCCCCACGGACTTCATCTCCTCCACCAGGTCCAGGCCGCGCCGGCCGCGCTGGCGCTTTTCCGGATCGGCCGAGTCGGCCACCCGGTGCAGTTCCTCCACCACGAAGGCGGGGATCACGATCTGGCCGGGCAGGAAGCGGGCGCGCATGACGTCGATGATGCGTCCGTCGATGATGGCGCTGCTGTCGATGAGACGCGGCGGCACCGATGCGGCGCCGCGCGACCGGATGCCGACGAGCCGCAGGATGTCGGCGTGCTTGCGGGCCGCGATGCGGGTGAACACATAGGCCACCAGCAGCACGACGGGCAGCAGCAGGTAAGGGCCCACCACGGGGAGGCGCGCCACGGCCACCCCGGCGAGCGCAGCGGCCACCAGGCCCACCACCAGCCCGAGGGCGCCGACGATCAGCTCGCCCGCCGACCGGGTGTCGGCCGCGCGGTCGATGGCCCGCATGCGCGACGGCAGCCACCGGGCCACCAGGCCACCCGCAAGCCACCCCACGATCGCCCCCGCGGCGATGGCCCCGGCATAGGCCAGGTACTGCCACGGATCGCCAAGCTCGCGTCCGAAGTTGATGGTGCGGCCGATCTGGTAGGCGCCGAGCGCACCCAGAAGCATGAGCACCCACTGCGCCACCAGCGCCACGATGCCCCGGGGCTCCCGCGGAGCCGGCGGCCCCGGGTACGGCAGGCCGGACGGCGTGCCCGCGCGGGCGTCGTCCGTGCCGGTTGCCGTGGTGCGCTCGCTGTCGGTGGACGTCGTCATCACCCCCTGGGCCCGCTCATCCCGCAGATGTTCCACGCGCCGCGGGCCCGATCCTCCACCGGACCGCGACAGGTCCCGCGAGCATTGCACGCCGCGCGGCCGAGGTCACGCGCCGTTCCCCGCGAATGCCGCGCGGATAGCATCGGGTACCTCGTCGCGCAGCAGCACATCCGCACCTCCGGGTGCCACGGCATCGCCCACCGGCCCGCTGACCACCCGGCCCACATGGTGCGCGGCGCACACCGCCAGGCGGCGGCCGGCGTGGCCCACGGGCCGCACGGCGCCGGTGAGGCCGATCTCCCCCATCGCGGCGGTGGTGCCGGGCAGCGGCGTGCCGCGCGCAGCGGATGCCACCGCGAGCGCGATGGCCAGATCGGCGGCGGGGTCCTGCGCCCGCGCGCCTCCGGCGACGCTCACGAACACGTCCTGATCCCCCAGCCGCACGGCCGCGTGGCGCGAGAGCACCGCGAGCACCTGCGCCAGGCGCGTGCGGTCCACCCCGCCGGCCACGCGGCGGGGTGGGACGATGTCGGTGGGGCCCACCAGCGCCTGTACCTCCACCAGCACGGCCCGGGAGCCCTCCACCGCGGGGAACAGGCATGAGCCCACGCGCTCCCCGGCCTCGGCCAGGTAGACGGCCGAGGGGTCATCCACCGACACCAGGCCCTCCGGGCGCATCTCGAGGATGCCGGTCTCGTTCGTCGAGCCGAAGCGGTTCTTGAGCGCCCGGAGCACGCGCTGCGCCCGCAGGTCATCCCCCTCGAATGCGATGACGGCGTCCACCATGTGCTCGAGCAGGCGCGGCCCCGCAAGGCCGCCATCCTTCGTCACCTGCCCCACGATGATGACGGGGATGCCGTGCTGCTTCGCCACGCGCACCAGTTCGGCCGTGACCTTGCGCACCTGTGCCGGGCTGCCCGGGGCACTGTCCACCGCGTCCGAGGCCAGCGTCTGCACCGAATCGATGGCGCACGCACCGGGCGGGTCACCCTCGAGCGCGGCCACCACCGACTCGAGGTGGGTCTCGGGCAGGACGCGTATGCGACCGCACCCGGGGCCCAGGCGGTCGGCCCGTGACTTCACCTGTGCCGGTGATTCCTCGCCGGTCACCAGCAGCGCCTCGCGCGACTGCGCCATGTGCGCCAGGGCCTGCAGCACGAGGGTGCTCTTGCCGATTCCGGGCTCGCCCCCGATCAGCACCAGCGATCCGGGCACCAGCCCCCCGCCGAGGACGCGGTCCAGTTCGCCGACGCCGGTGGGAATCCGGTGCTCGGCGAGCGGCTCCACCTCATCCAGGCGCCGCACCTCCGCGGTTGCGGGCGCAGCAGAGGGCCCGCGCCCGCGTGCGCGGTACGCCGCCGGGGCCGGGGCCTCGCGGAGGGTGTCCCACTCCCCGCAGGCCGGGCAGCGACCCACCCAGCGAGCCTCCACGTGCCCGCAGCCATCACATACGAACTGGCTGCGGGCCCGTGGCGGGCTCAGCGGTTACTCCGCGTCGGCGTCCGGGTCGGCGCCAACGGCGACCGCCTCGGGCGCCTCCGGCGCGGCGGGCGCCTCGCGGCGCTCCATCGACATCTTGTCGCCGTCGCGATCCACCACGATCACCAGCCCCTCCTCGAGGGTGCCATGCAGCAGCTCGTCGGCAAGCGGGTCCTCCAGCAGGCGCTGGATGGCCCGGCGCAGCGGGCGGGCGCCCATGGCGGGGTCGTAGCCCTCCTCCACCAGCAGGTCCTTCGCGGCGTCGGTGAGCTGGATCGACACGCCCTGCTCGGCCAGCTGCTGCTGCAGCCGCACCAGCATGAGGTCGATGATCTGCTTGATCTCATCCTTCGACAGCTGGTGGAAGACGATGATCTCGTCGATGCGGTTGATGAGCTCGGGGCGGAACACCTTCTTCAGCTCGCCCATGATGCGGCTCTTCATGTCGTCGTAGTCCATGCCGCCACCCTCCTCGGCCACGCTGAAGCCCAGCGGCGTGGACCGCGTGATGGTGGAGGCGCCGATGTTCGACGTCATGATCACGATGGCGTGGCGGAAGTCCACCTGACGCCCCTGGGCGTCGGTGAGGCGGCCGTCCTCCAGGATCTGCAGGAGGATGTTGAACACCTCGGGGTGGGCCTTCTCGATCTCGTCGAGCAGGATGACCGAGTACGGCTTGCGGCGCACCTGCTCGGTGAGCTGGCCGCCCTCGTCGTAGCCCACGTAGCCGGGCGGGGAGCCCACCAGGCGCGACACCGCGTGCTTCTCCATGTACTCGGACATGTCCACCTGGATCAGCGCCTGCTCGTCACCGAACAGGAACTCGGCCAGGGTGCGCGCGAGCTCGGTCTTGCCCACGCCCGACGGCCCCAGGAAGATGAATGAGCCGGCCGGCCGCTTCGGGTCCTTGATCCCGGCGCGGGCGCGGCGGATGGCCCGGCTGGTGGCGGTGATGGCCGCCTCCTGGCCGATGACGCGCTTGTGCAGCTCGTCCTCCATGCGGAGCAGCTTCTGGGTCTCGGCCTCGGTGAGCTTGAACACCGGGATGCCCGTCCACATCGAGACGATGTCGGCGATCTCCTCCTCGCCGATGTTCGGGCGGGGGGCGTCCTCGGCCTTCCACTCCTCCTCGAGGTCGCGCTTCTTGTTGGTGAGGCGACGCTCGGTGTCGCGCAGGTTCGCGGCCTTCTCGAACTCCTGCGCCTCGATGGCGGCTTCCTTGTCCTTGCGCACGCCCTCGATCTCGTCCTCCAGCTCGCGGAAGCTGGGCGGGGCGGTCATGGTGCGGATGCGCATGCGGCTGGCGGCCTCGTCGATGAGGTCGATGGCCTTGTCGGGCAGGAAGCGCTCGGAGATGTAGCGGTCGGACAGCACCGATGCGGCCTCCAGGGCCTCATCGGTGATGTTGACCTTGTGGTGCTCCTCGTACCGGTCGCGCAGGCCGCGCAGGATCTGCTCGGTCTCCTCGATCGAGGGCTGGTCCACCTTCACCTGCTGGAAGCGGCGCTCCAGCGCGGAGTCGCGCTCGAGGTACTTGCGGTACTCATCCAACGTGGTGGCGCCCACGGTCTGCAGCTCGCCGCGCGCGAGGGCGGGCTTGAGGATGCTGGCCGCGTCGATCGCGCCCTCCGCCGCACCCGCGCCCACCAGGTTGTGGATCTCATCGATGAACAGGATGATGTCGCCGCGCTGGGCGATCTCCTTCATCACCTTCTTGAGGCGCTCCTCGAACTCACCGCGGTACTTCGACCCCGCCACCAGCGCGGCCAGGTCGAGCGTGTAGATCTGCTTGCCCCGCAGCAGCTCGGGCACTTGGCCCGATGAGATGCGCTGCGCCAGGCCCTCGACCACGGCGGTCTTGCCCACGCCCGGCTCGCCGATGAGCACCGGGTTGTTCTTGGTGCGACGGGCCAGGATCTGCATGACCCGCTCGATTTCCTTCTGACGGCCCACCACCGGGTCCAGCTTGCCGTCGGCGGCGAGCTTGGTGAGGTTGCGGCCGAACTGGTCGAGCAGCTTGCTGTTCTTCTTGTCGCCCGACTGGCTGCCGGAACCGCTGCCCTGGCCCTGCCCCTGACGGCGGCCGGGGCCAGAGAGCATGCGGATGATCTCGTTGCGGATCTTCTCTGAATCGGCGTCGAAGTCGGCGAGGATCCGTGCGGCGACGCCCTCGTTCTCGCGCACCAGGCCCAGCAGGATGTGCTCGGTGCCGATGTAGTTGTGGCCCAGCGACAGCGCCTCGCGCAGCGCCAGCTCGAGCACCTTCTTGGCACGCGGCGTGAACGGGATCTGCCCCGACGTGACCTCCTCGCCGGATCCGACGATGCGGATGACCTGGGCGCGGACCTCCTCCACCGTGATCTCGAGGCCCTCCAGCACGCGGGCGGCGAGTCCCTCCTCCTCGCGGAGAAGGCCGAGCAGGATGTGCTCGGTGCCGATGTAGTTGTGCTTGAGGGTCCGCGCCTCCTCCTGGGCCAGTACGACCACTTGGCGGGCGCGCTCGGTGAAGCGTTCGAACATCGTGCCTCAATCCTCCTGGGGCCCCATGCCGGAACCGTTGGCGGCGGATGAAATAGAGGACGAACGTAGCACCGGATCAGCCCCCACCGGGGGTTGTTCGGTCGTCCACGGCGGGCGGATCACCGCAGGGCTGCGGCGCGCCCTCGCAGCAGGTCTCCACCTTGCGGTGGCAGCGATCGCACCACAGGCCGTTGTGCCGCCATGCGAGGGCGGCGTCGCACGCGGGGCATGCACCCATCTCCATCGGGAGAGGATGCCAGCAGGGCCCGACGGCGCGCGCGCCGCGGGCCCCGCCGGGGGTACTACTCGGCCTGCTCCTCCGCGTCGCCGGCGCCCACGGCGACCGGCTCCTCGACGACCTCGGTCACCTCGACCTCGGGGGCATCGGTGGCGGGGGCCTCCGCAGTGGCATCGGCGGGTGCGCCCTCAGGCGCGGCGGCCGGCACCGGGTTGGCGGCGCGGTGCGCCTTCACCGAGCGGTCCTGGTCCGGATACGGCAGCAGGCCCATGATGCGGGCGCGCTTAACCGCCTGCGCCAACTGCGTCTGCTGCCGGCGCGACAGGCCGGTGATGCGACGCGAGCGCAGCTTGCCGCGCTCGGACAGGAAGCGCCGGAGCGACGGGAAGTTCTTCCAGTCGAGCTCCTCGGGGGCCAGAAGCGGACGACGCTTGCGCGGGGCCGGCGCCCCGCCCTTCTTCTTCTTGACCCGTCCGCGACCGCGCGGCTTCGCCATGTGACCTTCCAGGTTGCGACTGCTCTACGAAACGGCGCGGGACGCTATCACCTCGGCGCCCGCCAATTCCACCCCTGCCGGTTTCCGGCCCTACGTGCGCATTGCCGGGAACAGGATGACCTCGCGGATCGAGTGCCGGTCAGTCAGCAGCATCACCAGGCGGTCGATGCCAAGCCCCAGGCCCCCCGTGGGCGGCATGCCGTGCTCCAGCGCCACCAGGAAGTCCTCGTCCGCCGGCTGGGCCTCATCGTCCCCCGCGGCGCGGTCGGCCTGCAGCATGGCGAAGCGCTCGCGCTGGTCATCGGGGTCATTCAGCTCGGAGAAGGCATTGGCGATCTCCATGCCGCCGCAGAAGGCCTCAAAGCGCTCGACCAGCCGCGGGTCATCTGCGCGCCGCTTGGCGAACGGCGAGAGCTCCAACGGGTAGTCCATGAGGATCGTGGGCTGCACCAGGGTGGGCTCAAGGGCCTGCGACAGGATGCCGTCCACGAGCTTGGGCCAGGGGGCGTCGTCCGGGGCGTCGAGCCCGGCCTCGCGCATGCGCGCGCGCAGATCGGCCGCGTCGGGGTGCTCCAGGACATCGATGCCGCTGGCCTCGCGCAGGGCGTCCACCAGCCGCACGCGGCGCCACGGCGGCGTGAGGTCGATCTCGCCGCCCTTCCAGGGGACGACGAACCCGCCCGTGGCCTCGCGCGCCGCCTGCGACACCATCTCCTCCAGCATGCGGGCGACGTCCTCGTAGTCCGCATAGGCCTCGTAGGTCTCGAGCATCGTGAACTCGGGGTTGTGCTTGAACGACACGCCCTCGTTCCGGAAGTCCTTCCCGATCTCGTACACCTTGTCGAGCCCGCCCACCAGGCAGCGCTTGAGGTAGAGCTCCGTGGCGATACGCAGGTACAGGTCGCGGCCCAGCTCGTTGTGGTGGGTCACGAACGGCCGCGCGGCCGCGCCCCCGTAGATGGGCTGCAGCGCGGGCGTCTCGACCTCGATGAAGCCGCGGTCATCGAGGAACCGCCGCACGCCGGCAATTGCGCGCGCGCGGGTGACGAACTGCTCGCGGACCTCCTCGGAGGCCATCAGGTCGAGGTACCGCTGCCGGTAGCGCGTCTCGGGATCGCGCAGCCCCGCGTGACGGTCGGGGGGCGGGCGCAGCGCCTTGGCCAGCATGTCGACCGAGGATGCCGCCACCGACACCTCGCCGCGCCGGGTGCGCACGACCGCGCCACGCACGCCGATGATGTCCCCCAGGTGCGCCTCGGCGATCAGGGCCAGCCCATCCGGGCCCAGGCGGTCGAGGGTGGCCCACACCTGCATGCGGCCCGAGCGGTCCTCGATGTCGGCGAACACCGTCTTGCCCTGGCCGCGCCGGGCCACCAGCCGACCGGCGACCGCCACCTGGCCATCGGCCTCATCGCCCGGCTCCAGCCCCTCCCCCGCAGCCCGGGCCGTGGCAACCGGGATACGGCCCGTGAAGCGGGCGGGGTACGGGTCCACTCCGGCGTCGCGGAGCTCCGCCGCCTTCTGGCGGCGGTCGGCGATCAGCCGCTCGATGCCGCCATCGGCCCCGGCATCCGGGGCGCCATCGTCGGGGGTGCTCAGTCCCCTGCCTCGATCTTGACGACCTGGTACTCCACCTGGCCGCGCGGCGTGGCCACGGTGACCTTGTCGCCCTTCTTGCGCCCCAGCAGCGCCTTGCCCAGCGGGCTCTCGTTCGACAGGCGGTCCTGCAGGGGGTCGGCCTCGGCCGACCCGACCAGTGCGAAGACGCGGCTCTTCTTGTCGGCGGTGGTGCGCACGGTCACCTTGGTGCCGATGGACACCACGCCGGTGTCCACGTCGTGGCTGTCCACGATGCGGGCGTTGCGCAGCTGATGCTCCAGCTGCAGGATGCGCGACTCGATATGCGCCTGCTCGTTCTTGGCGTCGTCGTACTCGGAGTTCTCCGAGATGTCGCCGAATTCACGCGCGGTCTTGATGCGTTCCGCGACCTCGCGGCGCTTGTGCGTCGTGAGGTACTCGATTTCCTCCTGGAGCTTGTCGTAGCCCTCTTGCGTGAGGATGACCTCGCGCTCCATATCGACTCCCCTCGGCGTTGGGACCGCGTTTGGCGGCCGCGCACGATAACCGAGCGGATCGCCCGCGCGCAAGCGGCAGGTGACGCCGTGCCCGGCGGGCTAGGCGACGGCGCCGTCCGCCGTCGCGGGCGCGGCACCGCGCATCGCCCGGAGCCGCGCCAGTGCCTCGTCCAGCGCGGCGTCCTCCATGAGCGCCTGCACCTCGTCCTCCGGCAGGCCCCGACCGGCGAGGTACCAGGAATGGAATTTCCGCAGGTAGTGGCACGCGCGCTCCTCGCCCATGAGGTCCGCGATGTCGCGCGCGAAGTGCTCGAGTTCCGCGATCACCTCGCCCGCCGCCGGTCGCGGATCCGGCTCGCCACGGGCGATCGCCCCCAGGGCCCAGGGGTTGCCCAGGGCGGCGCGGCCGATCATCACCGCCGCCGCGCCGGTCACGCCGAGGGCATCGAGCGCGTCGGCGGCGTCGGTGATGTCGCCGCTGATCACCACCGGCACATCGACGGCCTCCACTACCCGCGCGCTGATGGAGTGGTCGGCGGTGCCCGCATACTCCTCGGCCGCAGCACGCGGGTGGATGGTGATGAGCGCGGCGCCCGCGCCCTCGAAGCGGCGTGCCACCTCTGCCGGGTCCATGTCACCCGGGCGAATGCCACGGCGCATCTTCACCGACACCGGAATGCGCACGGCGTCAGCCATCGCGCGCACGACCGCCTCGCCCTTGGCGGGATCAGCGAGCAGGGCGGCGCCCGCTCCGGTCTTCATGATCTTGGGGACCGGGCACCCCATGTTGATGTCCACCATGTCCGCCCCGGCATCCTCCACCGCGCGGGCGGCCTCGGCCATGACCTCGGGGTCGCCCCCGAACACCTGGATGGCCACGGGCGACTCGGCCGTGCCCAGCTGCAGCATGTCGCGCGTGCGCCGGTTGCCATGGCGTATCCCGTGGGCCGCGACCATCTCCGACACCACGAGCCCGGCGCCGTGCCGGCGCGACTGGGCGCGGAACACGCGGTTGCCGATGCCGGCCAGAGGTGCCTGCACCACCCGGTTCGGGATGGTCAGGGATCCCACCCGGAATGGCTCGGCAATCGGCCAGGTCCCGTCGGTACGTGGCGGCGCGACCGGCTCCCGCGCGCGCGCCGCCACGAGGGCGCGCATGCGTTTCTTCACCGCCGACGCCCCCGCGCCGGCGCGCCGGCGGTCCTCTCGTGGACAATGCGGAGGCCCTCGAGGGTGAGCATGGGCTCGTGCTCCTCCACCAGCACCGAGTGCGGGATGACCAGGCCGGCCAGGCCGCCCGTGGCCACCACCACCGGCTGGGCGCCCAGTTCCACGGCCACGCGGCTCACCATGCCGTCCACCATCGCCGCCGCACCCAGCACCAACCCGGACTGCATGCTCTCCACGGTGTTGCGGCCGATCGCCGCCGGGGGGGTGGCCAGTTCCACGCGCATCAGGCGCGCGGCGCGCTGCGACAGGGCATCGAGCCCGCTGTCCACCCCGGGGGCGATGACACCGCCGAGGAACTCCCCGGTCTCGGACACCACGTCCAGCGTGGTGGCAGTGCCGAAGTCGACGACCACGCAGGGCCCGCCATGCAGCGCGTGGGCCGCCACGGCATTGGCGATGCGGTCGGCACCCACCTCGTGCGGGTTGTCCACCAGGAGGGGCATGCCCGTGCGCACCCCCGGCCCCACGACCACGGCGGGCCGGTCGAGGTAGCGGTCGGCCAGGGCCTGGTAGGCCACCGTCAGCTCGGGAACCACCGAGGCCACCACCACGTGGTCAACCTCGGTCAGGCTGCCGCCGCGCAGCTGCAGGATGTTGTCGTGGCTGGCCGCGAGTTCGTCCACCGTGGTGCGGCGGATGGTCGACACCCGCCAATCGTGCAGGAGCTCCTCGCCGGAGAAGAGGCCCGCGACGGTCTGGGAGTTGCCGACGTCCACCGCGAGCAGCATCAGGCCACCGGCTCCTCGTCATCGGCGCGCAGCACCTCGACCGTGATGTCCTGCGTGGTGTGGATCTCCACCCGCGGGATGATCCGCGTGGGGCGGTTCTTGTCCCACACCCACACGTCCTCCATCACCACGTGGAAGAACGGGTATGCCGCCTGGGGGTCCACCTGGCGCTCGAGCCGGTTGCAGAGGTACGTGGCCTCCTGCGTCAGCACGCAGTAGCGGAAGAGCGGGAACACATCCGCGTATTCGCGCTTGAGCCGCAGCTCCAGCTCGGCGTCGTACTCGTCCAGTTCGTCGGTGTGCGACATGGGCCGGAAAGCATAGACCCGCCCCGCGCCAATGCCCTGCGGGCCGCCGGGGGTCCGGTGTTGCCCCCGGCGAAAAAGCGCGAGAGGCGGATGGCCCCGGTGTATCGGTTGGCGACTACCGCAGGCGGGTCACCCGCGTGAGCGCACGGGCGGAGCCCGTTCGCACGCGGCGGCGTCGGCGAGTTGTCGCCAACCGATACACCGGGGCCAGCCGCACTGCTGTGGTTATCGCCGGGGGCAATACCGGACCCCCGGCCGCGTCAGGTCAGGGGACCGAGGCGGGTCACATGCTGCGCCTGCACGGCGGGCGCCGCGAGGAGATCGGCGATGCGCTCGCCGTCCGGCAGCACGAGGTCGGGAGCGATCTCGACGAGGGGCTCCAGGGCGAACCGGCGCTCGTGGAGACGCTCATGCGGGATGACCAGGTCGGGCGCGCGCCACGCGCCGCCGTCCCAGGCGAGGATGTCGATGTCGAGCGGGCGCGGGCCCCAGCGGGGTCCGTCGACGCGGCCGGCCTCGGCCTCGAGGGACTTCGCCAGGGCGAGCACGCCCGGGGGGTCGAGCGCGCCGTGCACGCGGCACGCAGCGTTCAGGAACTCGGGCTGGTCCTCCACGCCCTGCGGCGCAGTGGCGTACACGCCACTCACCGCCTCCACCTCCATGCCCTCCTCGGCGAGTCGGCCAAGGGCCCAGCGCAGGGCATCGGCCCGGTCGCCCAGGTTCGAGCCCAGGCCGAGCCACATGGTGCTCACGCCGGGTCGCGCTCCGCGTGCAGCGTCACCGAGACGTCGTCGAGCACGTGGGGAATCGCCACCTGCGGCTTCGCAACGGTCACCGTCACGGCGCGTACCACCGGCTCGCGCAGCGCGCGGTCGGCGATCAGGCGGCACAGGCGCTCGAGCAGCGCCACGGGCTCCCCGGAAATCATGCCGGCAACGTCATCCGCGATCACCGCGTAGTCCACGGTGTCTGCGAGGTCGTCGCTCGCCGCGGCGGCATCGTTCGCGAGCACCATGTCCAGGTCCACTACGAAGCGCTGGCCGAGGATCCGCTCGGCCTCGTGCACTCCGTGCCGGCCAGCCACCTCGAGCCCCCGTATGCGCACCACGACATCGCTCATATCCCGCCCCCGCGAATCTCGGTGAACACCCGGAGGGCGTCCACGGTCTCGCTTACATCATGCACCCTCACCACGGCAGCACCCGCGGCAACGGCGGCCAGCGCCGCGCCGAGCGACCCGGCGAGGCGGTCCCCCACCTCACGCCCCGTCAACGCGCCGATCATCCCCTTGCGCGATGCACCGACGAGGACGGGGCGCCCCAGCGAGGTGATCACCCGGAGCCCCCGAAGCAGCGCGAGGTTGTGATCGAGCGACTTCCCGAAGCCAATGCCCGGGTCGATCACGATGGCGTCCTCGGCCACGCCCGCGCGGACTGCGGCGGCCATGCGGGTCTCCAGGAACGCGGCGACCTCGGACGCCACGTCCCCGTAGCGCGGTCCATCCTGCATCGTCAGCGGCTCGCCCTGCATGTGCATGAGGCAGATCCCGACGCCCCTCTCCGCGACCAGCGGAAGCATCGCCGGGTCCCCGCCGGCGGAGACATCGTTCACCAGCACTGCACCGGCGTCGATGGCCGCCCGGGCCACTGCCGCATGCCGGGTGTCGACCGACAGCGGCATCGCCGGCACCGCACCCGCCAGCGCGCGCATCACGGGCGCGAGGCGCGCCATCTCAACCTGCTCCCCAACCGGCGTCGCGCCGGGCCGGGTGCTCTCCGCACCCACGTCGACGATTGCCGCCCCGCCGGCGGCCATGGCGCGCGCATGCTCAGCGGCAGCGGCGCCATGAAGGTACGCGCCCCCATCGCTGAACGAGTCAGGGGTCACATTGAGGATCCCCATCACGCAGGGCGCACGGAGCCAGGTGAGCGGTGACGCGGCGATGACCGGAGGCTACCCCGGTGCCGGGCAGCAGCGCGGTGCCCGCCGCGGAGCGGCTAGGCGCCTGCGGTGCCCGGGGCGCTGCCCGGGGCGGGAGGCGGCAGTGGCGAGCGGCGCTTCGATGCGCCGGCCTCGTCGGCCTCCCGCTCGGCCTCGGCGGCCTTCTGGCGTGCGCGCTCGTCCTTCACCCGGAACACGTCGGCCTCCGACTCGCCCTCCAGCAGGCGGAGGAACTCATCGCGCTCGATGGTCTCACGGCGCAGGAGGATCTGGGTGATGTTCTCCAGCGCCAGGCGGTGCTCGGACAGGATGTCCTTCGCACGCTGGTAGGCGTCCTCGATGATGCGACGGATCTCGACGTCGATCTGGCGGGCGATGTCATCGGAGTAGTCCGGCTCGGACTGCATGTCGCGACCGAGGAACGGGGCGCCGTGGTTGTGGCCGAGGACCCGCGGGCCGAGCTTCTCGCTCATGCCGAAGCGCATGGTCATCTGCTTCGCCGTGGCCGTGACCTTCTCGAGGTCGTTGGCGGCCCCCGTGGTGATCTCGGCGAACACCAGCTCCTCGGCGGCACGGCCGCCCAGCGTCATGGCCATGGTGTCCTCCAGCTGCGCGCGCGTGGTGAGGAACTTGTCCTCGGCGGGCATCGAGATGGTGTAGCCCAGGGCCTGACCGCGGCTGACGATCGAGATCTTGTGCACCGGATCGGCGTTCGGGAGGAAGTGCCCCACGATGGCGTGGCCCATCTCGTGGTACGCGGTGACCACCCGCTCCTTGTCGGACAGCAGGCGGGTCTTCTTCTCCGGGCCCGCGATCACGCGCAGGATGCCCTCCTCGAGCTCCTGGCCGTCGATGACCTTCTTGCCCTTCCGAGCGGCGAGCAGGGCCGACTCGTTCACCAGGTTCGCCAGGTCGGCGCCCGTGAAGCCCGGCGTCTGTCCTGCCAGCGTGTCGAGGTCGATGTCCTTGGCGATCGGCTTGCCGCGCGTGTGCACCCGCAGGATCTCCGCTCGGCCGGCGCGGTCGGGGCGGTCCACCATGATCTGGCGGTCGAAGCGGCCGGGCCGGAGCAGTGCCGGGTCGAGGATGTCCGGCCGGTTCGTGGCCGCGATGAGGATGATGTTGTCCTTGGCCTCGAAGCCGTCCATCTCGACGAGCAGCTGGTTCAGCGTCTGCTCGCGCTCGTCATGGCCGCCGCCCATGCCCGCGCCGCGGTGCCGGCCCACGGCGTCGATCTCGTCCATGAAGATGATGCAGGGCGAATTCTGCTTGGCCTGCTCGAAGAGGTCGCGCACGCGGCTGGCGCCGACGCCCACGAACATCTCCACGAAGTCCGAGCCCGAGATGGAGAAGAACGGCACCCCGGCCTCGCCGGCCACCGCGCGGGCCAGCAGGGTCTTGCCGGTGCCCGGGGGGCCGTAGAGCAGCACGCCCTTGGGAATGCGCGCGCCCAGCGACTGGAACCGCTTCGGGTTCTCGAGGAACTCCTTGATCTCCTCGAGCTCCTCCACGGCCTCCTCGGCGCCTGCGACGTCGCTGAAGGTGATCTTCGGCTGGTCCACCGACATGCGCTTGGCACGGCTCTTGCCGAAGCTCATCACCTTCGAGCCGCCGCCCTGCATCTGGTTCATCAGGAAGATCCAGAACACGAAGAACAGCAGGAAGGGGGCCAGCGTGATGAGGAAGCCCCACCATGCCGAGCCACCGCGGCCCTCCACGACCATGGGCACCTTCGCGGCGTCGATGGCGCTGGTCACCTCGGCACCGCTGTCATCGGGGAACCCGGTCACGTAGGTCGTGCCGTCCTTCAGCGTGACCTCGAGCTCCTGGTCCTTGGTCTGCATCGTGACGCGCGACACCTTGCCCGCAGCAAGGTCCTGCTGGTAGCCCGTGTAGGTGGGCTGCTCAGCCGGCTCCGATGACGACGTGACGAGCCTCTGGGCCACGAAGGCCAGGAGGATCACGATGAGGATGGGAAATGCGGCGCTCTTGAAGAAGCGGCTCAGCGGTCAGCTCCCGCTCGACGACGTCGCACGAGGGTAGCAGCGCCTGCCGGATCCGCGAGCGGCAGCGGGGGGCCGGAACCCCGGTCTGCTATCGGGGCAGGGCGCTGATGTACGGCAGCTCGCGGAAGCGCTCCCCCGCGTCCAGCCCGTAGCCCACGACGAACACGTCGGGCAGGTGGAAGCCCACGTACCGGGTGCCCAGGTCCAGCCGGTCCGCGGCGGGCTTGCTGAGCAGGGCGCACGTCTCGAGTGACGCGGGATCGCGCGCCGAGAGGTTGCGCATGAGGTATCGCAGGGTGCGCCCCGAGTCGATCACGTCCTCCACCAGCAGGACGTCCCGCCCCTCGATCGCGACGTCGAGGTCCTTGGTGATGCGCACGACGCCGGACGAATGCGTGGCCGAGCCGTACGAGGACACCGACATGAAGTCGATCTCGCAGGGGATGGTGAGCTCGCGCACCAGGTCGGCGGTGAAGAACACCGCGCCTTTCAGGATCCCGATCACCAGCAGGTCGCGGCCCGCGTAGTCGGCGGAGATCTCGGCGGCCATCTCGCGCACGCGTTCGGTGAGCCGCTCGCGCGTCACCAGCACCTCGCCGGGTACGGCCCCGCTCACGCGGCCACCGCCCGAAGGGCAACGGCGGCCTCGCCGGGCATCGCGACCGCCGAGGGGTCCACCCGGTACCCGGGCACCCACACCACCCCGCGCCGGTCGGCCACCACCGCGACGCCCTGCCGCCGGCGCGCCGGCACCCCGGCCGCGGCCAGCATGCGGCCGAGCGACTGATGTCCGCCGCCCGCGAGGCCCACACGATCCCCCGGAAGCGGGCCCCGCACCACCAGGTCGCCCTCGGAGCGCACCCAGGCTGCATCGGCGCCGGACCCGGCGACGGCGACGCCCGCACGGGCGCTCAGCCGGGTTCCCGCGACCTGCACCGTCCCCGGTACCGGAAGCGGAGTCGGCACGATCGGGCCGGCGCCCTGCCCTGCGGCCTCCGCCACCAGGACCCCCCGGTCAACGGCCACGAGCCCACCGGGAACCTGGGTGGATCCCGCGCCCGACCCGGCGCGCGCGAGAACCGCATCGATCACGTCGGCCGACCGCGCGTCACCGGGGAGGCCGGCGTCGGCGAGGAGCCCGCGCACGAGCATCCGTGCGATCGCCACCGGCTCGGCTGCGAGCAGGCCGGCATCCAGCCCGCCGTCGCGCCGCACGCGGGCGCCCGCGACCGCCACGGCCGCCTCCACCACGTCCGCCTCGTCGGCCAGCAGTTCCGCCATGCGGGCAAGGTTGGCCTCCGCCGACGGATGCACTGCCCGGAACGCCGACAGCAGGCCGTGCCGCACGCGGGCCCGCGCGGTCGCCATGTCGTCATTGGTCGGGTCGTCCACGAAGGGGACGCCCTGCGCCCGGCACCATTCCCGGGTCTCGTCGCGCGAGACGCCCAGCAGCGGCCGGACCAACCTGCCGCGCCGCGGCGCGATGCCGAGGGCACCCGTGCGGCCCGTTCCCCGCGCGGCACGGAACAGGATGGTCTCCACGTGATCGGTGCGGGTGTGACCGGTGGCGATCGCGTCCAGTCCGAGTTCGGCACGCACGCGCTCCGCAGCGGCAAGGCGGGCATCCCGGGCACGCTCCAGCGCATGCGGTCCCGGCGCCAGCCCAAGGTGCTCCACATGGGCAGGCAGGCCAAGGGCACGGGCGCGCGCGGCGACGTCGCGGGCCTCGCCCGCCGAAGCGGTGCGCAGCCCGTGGTCGAACGAGAGGACGTGCACGGGGCCGTCATGGACATCGGGGAGCAGGTGCATAAGCGCAGTGAGTCCGCCCCGCCCGAGACGAGCGCCAGCACGCCATGACCGGCGGGCAGCAGGTCGTGGCGGTCCGCGAACGACCGCACGCGCGTGCCCAGGTCGTGCGCGTCGGGGGTCACGACTCGTCCACCAGGGGGTCCGTCAGCCGCGACAGGTCCGCGTCGGTCACGGGTCCGGCCCATGTGGCGGCCAGGCGGCCCGCGCTATCCAGAACGAAGGTCATGGGGAGCCCGGTCACCCCGTAGCCATCCCCCACCGCGTCATCGCGATCGATGCCGAGCGGGAACGTCACGCCGACCTCGCGGGCGAATTCGCGGGCGCTGTCGGTGGTGTCGTCGATGGCGATCCCCACCACGCGGACGTCCGGATGGGAGCGGGCAAAGGCCTCGACGGCCGGCATCTCCTCGCGGCACGGCCCGCACCACGAGGCCCACAGGTTCACCACCGTCGGGCGCGCCGCCGGCCTGCCGATCTCAAGCGACCCGCGGCCGGTGAGGCGCGGCACCTGCACCACGACCGGATCGGGGCGGTCGGCCGCGGCCCGGACCTCGGGCGCGGCCCCCGTCGTCGAGGACCCGCAGGCGGACATGCCGACGACCGCCGCGGGGGCGACCGCCACGGCGGCGACGGGAATGATCCAGCGGGGAACCGGCACGCACCCGAGCCTAGCCGGGCGCGGGGACCAGGGCTGTCCTAGCGTGAGCCAGGTGCAGGCCGATGACGTCACCCATGCGATCCTCGTGGCCGACCGGCGTGCGGGCGACGGCATCCGCGCCGCCATCGCAGGGGTGCCCGGCGGCCGCGACTGGGCCCGACTCGCCGCCGATGCCATGGCACCGGCATTCCAGGGGCTCGCGCTCGCGCTGGTCGTAATCCCCGGCTCGCGCATGCTCGGCCTGCGCGCCGTGGCGGCGGGCGCGATCGCCGGCACCCTGGCGAAGGTGGCGCGCGATGCCATCGACCGCCCGCGCCCGGGGTCGCGCACCGAGGGGGGCTTCCCCAGCCGCCATGCTGCATCGTCCGCGGCCATCGCGGTGGTGGTGGCCCGTGAGCGGCCGCTGGTGGGTACTGCCGCGCACGCCGCGGCAGCGCTCGGCATGGCGGCCCGGGTGGCCGCCGCCGATCACGACCCCCTGGACATCGTGGCCGGCGCCGGGCTCGGCGCGGCCGCGGGCCGCCTCATGCGGCGTCGGCGACGGCGACGGCGCGGAACTCGCCCGTAGCCTGCTCGTCGGGCCGACCGACGTCTGCAGCCATGTCACGGCGCAGATCGGCATCGGCACGCTCGATGAGCGACGAGGGCCCCGTGTCGGCGGACGTCCACGCGGCGGCACCGACCGCCACCGACCCCGCCGTCACCCGGAGGCCGTCGTGGTCGCGCACCGCCACGGCCTCGAGGGCCGTCGCCAGACGGTGCCCGAGGTCGCGGGCGGCATCCTCGCCCCCGGCGACCAGCGCCACGTAGCGCCCCGGCGCGTCCTCCATCACCAGGTCACCGCCGTGGACCACCTGCGCCACGGCGTCCGCGCAGGCACCGAGCAGATGCTCCAGCACGTCGTCGCCGTGCACGGCGCGGAGCGCACGGATGCGCGGGATGGCCGCCACCGCCACGGCCACGGCGCTGCCCGTCTCCGCCGCCCGACGGCAATCGCGCTCGGCGATCACGTCGAACACCGCGGAGGGGGCCATGGCCGGTCCCCCGGCGCCGCCACGCGATCGCCAGGGGGCCCCCAGTCCCTCCGCCAGGCCTGCATGCGCCGCGCCCAGCGCCGCCACCACGACGATGGCGACGAAACCCATCGCGGCCTCAACGGTCGCGACATCACCCGACGATGCCGCGGCCAGCGCGATGGCCGACGCCAGCAGGGTGGCCATCAGGCCCGTCGCACCCGCGAGGGGGGCCGCGAGGGCAGCGGGGACCACCAGCAGCGGCCAGAGCCACCACGACCCCATCGCCACGATCGGCACCACGGTGGCCACGAGCAGGGCTGCCAGCAGGACGAGGCGACGTTGCCGGTACCGCGCGGCCAGGGCGGCATCCCGTTCGACGTCATGGTCGGATCGGCTCAGCACCGTGTGAGGCGTTGAACCGGAGCACTGTGCACCGGTTTGGGTGAACCTACGCACCGCCCCGGACGCGCCACGGTAGGCTCGGACAATGAGGTCCATCGGCATCATCGGCGCAGGCACGATGGGATGCGAGATCGCGCACGTTGCCGCGGTCGCGGGCATGGACGTCCTCATGGCCGATGCCGACGCCGAGCGCGCGGCGATGGGCCGCGACCGGGCACTCGCGCTGGGCGCCCGGCTGGTGGAACGCGGACGATTGGAGGAGGCCGACGCGCATGCCGCGGCGGGGCGCATCCATCCCGTGGGCTCCGTCGCCGACCTGGCCCCGGTGGATGTGGTGATCGAGGCGGTGCCCGAAGACCTGGCGCTCAAGACCGCGGTGCACCGGCAACTCGATGACGTGGTCCGCCCCGACGCCCTGGTGGCCACGAATACCTCGGGGCTCTCGGTCACCGCGCTGGCCGATGCCACGCGCTCACCCGGACGCGTGATCGGCCTGCACTTCTTCAACCCGGCCAGCGTGATGCCGTTGGTCGAGGTGATCGCCGGCGCGGCCACGACGGAGGACACCGTGTCGCGGGCCATCACCCTCGCCGGGGATCTGGGCAAGACCCCCGTGCGGGTGCGCGAGTGCCCCGGCTTCGTGGTGAACCGGGTGCTCGTGCGCGCCATGGCCGAGGCCTACCGGGCCTCGGCGGGCGCACCGGTGGAACGCGAGGGCGCCGACCGCGCGGTGGTCGACGGCGGTCCCGCACCCATGGGCCCCTTCGCGCTCGGGGACCTCGTGGGCCTCGACGTGCTCGAGAGCATCCGCGGCGACCTGGAGGCGGCGTACGGCGACCGGTTCGCCGATGCCGGCACGCTGGCCCCCCTCGTAGCCGCCGGCCATCTGGGTCGCAAGTCCGGCGGCGGGCTGCTGCCCGGGACCGGCGGCGGCGGGTCCGGTGCCGAGCCGGTCGTCGCCGCGGTGTACTACGCCGCCGCGCTCGACGAGGCACGCCGCCTGGCCGACGAGGGCGTGGCCGCGCCGGACGACATCGACCTGGCCATGCGGCTTGGCGCGGGGTGGACCCAGGGCCCCCTGGCCGCGGGATGACGCGCTAGATCATCACCGGCACGGCCCAGTCGGGATGGATCCCGAACCGCTGGGCCACCGGCGTGAGGACATCGCCCTCCAGCACCTCGATGTGCGCGAGCGAGACCTGCGACGGATGCCCGACCCCCGTGGATCGCGAGAGGCGGGTGATGTCCCGGCGCATCGCGATGACGTACGACGCCGCGCGGGCGGACTTGAGCGTGGGGTCGATGCCGCGCTGGCGCCAGTGCGACTGCGTGGCCACGCCGCTGGGGCAGTGCCCCGTGTGGCATCGCTGCGCCTGGATGCACCCGATGGAGAGCATGGCCTCGCGACCCACGTTGATCATGTCGGCCCCCAGTGCGAACGCCATGATCGCCTCATCGGGAAGCCCCAGGCGCCCCGATCCGATCCATGTGACGTCGTGCTGGATGCCCCTCTCGGCGAAGGCGCGCAGCGCACGCGCCTGGGCGAGGCGGTACGGCAGCCCCACGTGATCCACGAACGACAGCGGGCCCGAGCCGGTCCCCCCCTCCCCGCCGTCGATCGTGATGAAGTCCACGCCACGCGTGCCCCGGTCCATGAGACGGGCGAGCTCGCCCCAGAACGCGCTCTCCCCGACGGCCGACTTGATGCCCACGGGCACCCCGGTGGCATCGGCGATGCGTTCCACGACGTCCAGCATGCCGTCGGCGTCCGAGAACTCGGGGTTCACCGGTGGGCTGACGCAGGCCTGTCCCGGCTCAACCCCGCGGATGCGGGCGATCTCGAGCGTCACCTTCGGCGCGGGCAGCATGCCGCCCACGCCGGGCTTCGCGCCCTGGCTCAGCTTGAGCTCGATCGCCCGCACCGGGAACCGCTCCACGAGATCCACGAGCCGTGGGAGGTCCAGGCGTCCCCGCGCATCGCGCGCGCCGTACCACCCGGTGCCGAACTGCAGCACCAGGTCGCCACCGTGGTCGTGGTACGGGGTGATCCCGCCCTCGCCCGTCGTCTGCATGCACCCCGCCAGAGCGGCGCCGGCATTCAGGGACTCGACGGCGCGCGCCGACAGGGCACCGAACGACATCCCGGAGATGTTGACCACCGACGACGGTCGGAACGCCTGCCGCCGCCCGCGCGGGCCGCCCAGCACCTTGGCGGATGCCAGGGGCCAATCGTCCGGGTCGCCCTCCGCGGGCGGCGGGGCCGGGAACGCGGCGGGGCTGATGATCAGGTAGCCCGGGGACCGCTCGAATTCGGCATCGGTGCCGAACGAGAATCCGGCGTTCTGGCGCTTGCTGCTCGCATAGATCCACCGGCGCTCGTTGCGGCTGAAGGGCCGCTCGTCATCGTTGCTCGTGACGATGTACTGGCGCAGTTCCGGACCGAACGCCTCAAGCACATAGCGGAGGTGACCGACAACCGGGAACACGCGCAGGATCGAGTGCCTGCGCTGCAGGATGTCGTACAGCGCCACCAGCGCGATGAACGCGCCGATGCCGATCAGCACCCACCAGCCCGCCGCCATGGCCGCCCCCCGGTCGTCGTGTCGCCCCGATCGTGCCGCATGACCCGGACGGGAGGCCCGCCAACGCCGCGATATCCTGCGCCGGTGATCGATCACGCTCCCCATCCGTCACTGGCCGGCCGCTCGGTGCTGAGCCTGATGAACCACCCCTCCGATGCCGTGCGGGAGGTCCTGGACCTCGCCGCCGCGCTCAAGGCCGCGCCGCAGTGGCCGGCCACCCTGGCCGGCCGGAGCGTGGCCCTCATCTTCGAGCAGCCATCCACGCGCACGCGCGTGTCATTCGAGGTGGGCATCGCGCGCCTCGGCGGGCACCCGGTGGTGCTGGCGGGACGCGACATGCAGCTGGGGCGCGGGGAGTCGATCGAAGACACCGCCCGCGTCCTCTCGCGGTTCGTCGACGCCATAGTCATCCGGACCGTCGATCACCAGAAGGTGGCCGCCCTCGCCCATCACGCGGACGTCCCGGTCATCAACGCCCTCACGCATGACCACCACCCGTGCCAGGGGCTTGCGGACCTCATGACCATCCGCGAGAGGTTCGGGGACCCGGCGGGCATGCGGGCGGCATACGTCGGCGACGGCAACAACTGCTGCCACTCGCTCATGGTGGCCGGTGCCCACATGGGCATGGAGGTGGTGGCCGGCTGCCCCGAGGGCTACCTGCCCGACCCGGAGGTGGTCGCACGGGCCGACGGGATCGCCCGCGCCCACGGTGGCGCCGTGCGGGTGGTGACCGACCCCGAGGACGCCGTTGCCGGCGCGCATGCGGTGTACACCGACGTGTGGGTGTCGATGGGGGATGAGGAGGAGGAGTCCGAGCGCCTGCGGGTGTTCGCCCCGTACCGCGTGGATGAGGCCCTGATGGACCAGGCCGCCCCCGATGCCATCGCCCTGCACCCCCTGCCGGCCCACGACGGCCTGGAGATCACCCGCGCCGTCTACCACGGGCCGCGCTCCGCGGTATGGGATGAGGCGGAGAACCGCCTGCACGTGCAGGCGGCGTTGCTCATGCACGTGCTGGGGTAGCCCGCACGCCATGGCTCGGATCCTTTCCGACGACCAACCGCGTGATCGCGCACCGGTCCTCACCTACGCCCTCATGGTGGCCTGGGTGGTGCTGTGGGTGGTCCAGTCGCTGCGCCCCGACGACGGGAACATCGTGGATTCATCGCAGGCGCTTGCCTGCCGATGGGGAATGGTGCCCGCGCATCTCACCGGCGACGCCACGGCGGCGGCCGACCCCTGCGTGGTGCTCTCCGCGCAGCAGTCGCCGTGGATCGAGGCGGCGTCCGCGCAGTTCCTGCATGCGTCGTGGTGGCACCTCCTCGGCAACCTGCTGTTCCTCTGGGTCTTCGGCCCATCCGTGGAGCAGCGCCTGGGGCGCGCGCGGTTCCTGCCCGTGGTCGTCGCCTGCGGGTACGGGGCATTCCTGGTCGAGGCCGTGGCCGACGCCGGATCGGCGCAGCCGGTGGTCGGAGGTTCGGGCATCGTCGCCGCGGTCCTCGGGGCCTACCTCGTGCTGTTCCCCCGCGCCCGGCTGCACCTGGTCTCCGGGGGGAGCGGCACGGGGGCGGGGCTGCCGGCCTGGATCCCCATCGCCGCATGGATCGGCCTCGAGACCGCATATGCGGTGGCGGACGCGGGGTCGGGCACGGCCCACTGGGTGCACGTGGCCGGGTTCGCACTGGGGGCGCTGGTGGCGCTGCCCGCGTCCGCCGGACGGGGCACCCCGCGCCCCGCGCGACCGGACGCCGGCCAACCCGCCTGGGTGCGCGTGGCCGTGGCCCGGAACCAGCCCGAGGCCGAGATGATCCAGGGCATCCTCGCCGATGCCGGGATACCCGCCTATGTACGGCGCATGGCCGGCTTCGACGTGCCCGACTTCCTGGCGGGTGGCCCCCGGGACGTCATGGTCCCGGAGGGACGCGCCCTGGAGGCGCATGCGGTGATCGACCCGCTGGAGCCCGACCCCGCGGACGCGGGCTAGC
>Ga0181574_10000873_pt1 | contig 28367 bp, 31 predicted proteins | sample 101ome_24_FD_145600 | JGI IMG/M metagenome (GOLD analysis project Ga0181574, IMG submission 145600) | Coastal salt marsh microbial communities from the Groves Creek Marsh, Skidaway Island, Georgia - 101410AT metaG (spades assembly) | ecosystem: Environmental > Aquatic > Marine > Intertidal zone... | reverse complement strand
TGAAAATGCAGTTGATTGGCACTGGGATGATTGGCCAGAATACAAAAGAGATAGAGATGGTTTAATTGACGATGCGGTTAGAGGTTACCTAAGAAGTTATTTTAGGAAAGACTTTGAAATGATGGTTAAAATGTTTGAGCCAATGGAATCAGCGGCTGTTGAAGTAAGCGAAGGTCTAAATAAGAGCGATGTACAATATCAACTTAGCATAGCACATAATGGTAATACACCACCAAAGGTTGTAAAACTTAATAAGAAAAAACTAGAGGTTAGATACGCATATAGAGTAAATCCAGACTATGTAATCGCTCAAGTAAAGATGCTATATCCAGAAGTAGAGCTAACGCACGTTAAATGGAGTAGTATTATGTCAGGTGGAGGAGTTCATTCATTTGATATTAAAGAATCAGTAGTTACCGAAGCTAAATACGATAAGAAGAAGCTTTTAAAGTTAATCAAGAATCACGATGACGCCGAAATCCTAGTTAATGGAAAGTGGTACATCATCTATAATCCAGATAATGGTAACGATGAAAACACTGAGATGTGGGCTGCCGATGATTATATCTACGCACTTGATCCAGACGGTGAAGAGTTTGAAATCAAATATAAAGATATTGAGCAATTTAAAGAATCAGTAGTTACTGAAGCTGAAGTAAAATCAGATGATGACTTCAAAGAATATGCTTTTGCAGTACTTCAAAAAGCATTCGGAGATAAATTTGACGAAGAAAAAGCACAAGAAATAGTCGATGGTTTAATTTCAAAACATAACGGAGATTATGGTGCAATGGTAGGAGCCTTACAATCTTCATTAGGATAAATGAATAAACTATTTACATACGAAGAATTTTTAACGGAAAGAGAGGTCAGAAATACTGACCTCGAACCGTTATTTGAAGGTGGAGCATATGGTCACCTTACTCACCCGTTTGAAGACTTAGGTTTAACAATGACGGATGTAAAAGATATGATTGATGCTACAGTTCAAGGAGCATTTGGTCCAGAAAACTTCGTCCAAGAAAAAACTGACGGCCAGCAGCTTTCAATTTCATGGAAGAATGGTCAACTAATCGCTGCAAGAAATAAGAGTCATCTTAAGAATGCTGGTGAAAACGCAATGACAGCAGCCGATGTTGCTGCAAAATTTAAAGACAGAGGAGATATTGAAATTGCATACAACACAGCAATGCGCGATCTAAATGCTTCAATTGGAGCCCTTTCTCCTGGTGATAAAGAAAAGATGTTTGGTGAAGGTACAAAATTCGCAAGCGTCGAGATTATGACTCCTGTAACACAGAACACTGTTCCTTATGGTCAAGACATGCTAGTATTTCATGGTATTGTAGAATACGACATTGATGGAAACGTAGTTGGAGAAGACAAGCAGGCTGGTAGAGATCTTGGTAAAATGATAGCCGATGCAAATGCTGCTGCACAAGAGATGTTTTATGTTAGGGGTCCTCAGGATATTCCTATCAAGCCATTTAAGAATACCAAAGCGAGAGCAAAGTATTATAATGACAAACTAAAAGGTATCATGCAGGATGCAGGTATTAACTTAAATTCAACAGTACAGGATTTTGTCGTTGGTAGAGCAGTTAACGTCGTTAGAGGCCTAGACATGGATATTCCAGAAGAGTCAATTGAAGGAATTGCTAATCGACTTGGAGGGATCAACAAATCATATAGTGTTGCCAAAATGAAAAAGGACATGGGTCCTGATTTAACAAAAGAGTATAGTGATTTCGAGAAAAAGAACGAAAAGATGATTAAGAAGCAAATCTATGCTCCTCTTGAAAATCTTTTCCTAGAGGTTGGTACAGAGATGATGCAGCACATGGAGGCTTTCTTATCCGCAAACCCAACACATGCTGGAGAGCAGATGCGCAAAGAGATCGAGACTGCTATTAATACTATTAGAAAAAATGGAGATGCGACAGATGTTGAAAAACTTGAACATGAATTAAGTAGAGTTGCAGCAGTTGGAGGATTAGAGAACATTGTACCTACCGAAGGTATTACATTTGTTTATAAAGGTAAAGTCTATAAGTACACTGGTATTTTTGCACCAATCCATCAAATCAGAAGTATCTTAGCGTACAAAAAATAAAGATAGAAATGAAACACATAAAACTATTTGAACAATTTGTAAATGAAGCCGATAAGAAAATCGAGAAAGAGGCTAAAAAATGGTGGGCTAAAACAATGAAAGGAAGAGATGTTTGGGATGCAGAAGACATGGACATGTTTATTGACTATTTAATGGATAAAGGTCTAGTAGATCCAAATTCAGATGAACTAAGCGATACTAGAGAAGAATTAGAATCACATGTTGAAAACGTTCTAGGTTATGAGTTTGGTTATTAAATAAAATATAGCATCAAAATGAAACACGTAAAACTATTTGAACAATTTGTAAATGAAGCAAAATCAAATCTTTTTGAAAAGAGAATCAACTTAAAACAAGCAGCAGACTACGAAAAGAAGCTAAAGAAAGCAGTTCCTTCTGTTACTAAAGCTAAAGCTGCTAACCACAGAGGTGAAGTAAAACTTTTTGTTAACTATACTCGCTATGCAGATAGAGCTAAACTTAAAGCAGCTGGGAAAGACCTAGGACTTACCTATATCAGCGATGGTCGTTCCACAAATAGACCTTACATGGACTGGAAGGCTGGGGATAAGATGGTCGGTGGAAGTGGTGTTTTAGGTATTACTGATAATTGGATGGGATTCATAAAGGAATAATGAAACACATTAAAGAATACATATAATTATGAAACATATTAAACTATTTGAACAATTCATTAACGAGGCTGATGTAACTCAACCAATTGAGGGTACTGAAATTGTTGTAATGCCTGGAAGATTTCAGCCATTTCACAATGGTCATATCGCGGCACTTAAAAATGCTGCTAAAATCTTTGGCAAGCCAGTAGTTGCAATGCAAATAGTTTCAAAGCGTGAAGAGTCTCCATTCCCAGAAAGCCTTCTACTTCAAATTGGACAAGAGGTTGCAAAGAACGAGAAGGAGATCGCAGATTTCTTTATTTACCCAAATAGCTATGGTAGAACAGTAATTCCTTGGTTTGTTAGATTCTTAAGAGAACAAGGATATGAGACTGTTGGTGTAGGTGCTGGAAGCGACAGAATCAAGGCATACACACCACAGATTAAATATGTTACTGGACCAAAGACTGATACGGTTGTACATCCGGATTTTAAACTAGAAATGGTAGATGCAAGAGCAGAAGGAGGACCTAGCGGTACAAAGACTAGAGAAGCACTTGCAAATGATGATAGAGAAGCATTCGAAAAGATGGTGCCGAAATATCTTTATAAATACTATGACAAATTAAGAAAACACATATAATGAGATACGTTAAATTATTTGAGCAGTTTATAGGTGAATACACGATAACGCCTACAGAAGTAGGAAGAGATAGAGGTGTAAAATTAAACCTGAGAAAAGTGGCTAAGATACTTAAAAAGGCTGGGTATCCGGCAACTATTGAAAAAGAGGGAATTCTGCCAAATAGAATGGATTATATTCTGACTGGACCTAAATACAAAGATAATGATCGTGATTACGGATCTATTCGATTTTTTAGAAATGGAGAGGTTTTTGGTGATGACAACTGGGCTGATGAAATTAATTCTGAAGATGATGTAATTCCAACAATTAAGGAATTTTTAAAAGACCAAATAGAATATCATAATAAGTAAAAACAGAGATGAGATACGTTAAATTATTTGAACAGTTTGTAAGTGAAGATAAGATTCCGCGATCAAACTTTTCTTCAAAGAGGGATCCTGAATCAATCCGCAGAGAGTACAAAAAACTTAAAAAGATGTCAACTGCTGAATTAAGAAAGATGTGGTCGCTAAGTTATAAAATTGGTAACCCTAAAGGGCTTGACAAAGAAGGTCTAATCTCAGACATATTACATAATAAACACGGTCGTAAATATGTTGCAGCTGCGTTTGAACAGTTTGTAAGTGAAAGTGGTAATGCAATTGCACAGTCCAGACCATTTGAACAACATGAAGTTGCAGCAACCCTAGAATGGATCGAGAAAAACGTATTTCCACACTTAGGAATTGATGGTATCGGAGAGGATGCTGCAGTTATTGGTAGCGCTGGAAAAAAGAATCCAGGAGAGACTAGCGGAGACATTGATATTGCTGTTTCTGCCGATAAGATTGCAGGACACTTAGACACTTCACTGGCTAAAGTTCTTTTCGATATGAATGATTTATTGAAAGAAAAAGGGTTAGACACCTCGATGGCTGTAGGATTCCAGCAGGTATCAATCGCTGCTCCTATTGAGGGTAAATCAAATAATGGAGTAGGTCAAGTCGACCTAATGTTATCAAGAGATATTAATTGGAGTAGATTTATGTACCACTCTCCAGACTTTACAAAAGACGAGTCAAAATATAAAGGTGCATATAGAAACATCCTCCTAATGTCAGCAATTGGTAAATCATTTGTTGAGATTATAGATCAAACAGAAGAGGGAGAAACAAAAGAGTACGAAGCATATGTAATTCGCTTGAATCAAGGAGTTGTAAAGGTTCGTAAATCATTTGTTGGTAAGAGAGGATTGGTTAAAAACGCAAAGTTACTAAAAGAATTCGATAAAGAAATTACAAGACTACCAGAAGAGATAGCAGACCTTCTCTTCGATGGCGCAAAAGTAAGTGATTTAATGACATATGAGAGTTTAAGAGATTTAATTAACTCATCAATGTTTAAGTTTCCTAAAAAGAGAGATGAGATCTTTAAAGAATTTGAAGTTAAACTAGGAATGTCAGGTCTGCCTCTACCAGAAGACATCGCTAAATAATAAAACTATGGCACTACAAAGCTTACATACATATTTTGAATCAACGAATAGAGAAGATTTTATGGAGATGCTAAAGTCTCCATGTGTTGTTACTGAAAAAGTACAGGCATCTTCGTTTCACGTTCAAAACAATTCAGTTGGTTACACCTATTTTAAGAGTGGTAAAAAGAAGTCGTTGGATAAAGTAGATCGCACAATCGCTAAATATTATGAGAATGCAATTAAATATTTTGAATCGGTTGATGACGCGACAAAGGCTGAAATGCCACTTGACTGGAAGTTTGGTTTTGACTACATGACAGACAGTCAAACAATTGACATTAAATACGATCAAACACCAAAGAACGGGCTTATCTTAACGCATATTCAGGTAATGAACCCTCTAGACAATACACTAATAAAGAAGGTTATTAGAGACCCAAAGGTTCTTTTTGAATGGGCAGATAAATTAGATGTTCAAAGACCACAGGTTGTTTTTAAAGGAGTATTGAGTTCTCATCAGAAAGATGAGCTAGTAAAACTATTAGAAATGAGTGATGCCGAAAGAAATCAAGCATATGAAGCGTTAAGTTTTACCAGAAGAGCATATAACATTTTTAATAATTCGTTAAGTAAGACGGCTCTTAATGAAGATCTTGACGGAGATATTGATTCTTTAGTTATTAATTTCTTTGATGGCAAGACGGTAAAAAACTTTAAACTTAGTGGAACAAAAACTGAGGTTAGTGAGTCTAGAAAACCAAGCGACACATATCAAATTTCACTATTAGACCTAGTTGAGTTCTTTTCTGAATATGATGTTGATAATATTCAACTTGAATCAGACCAAGCAGACGAGAGATACATTGAACTAATTTCAAATGCATTTAACGCATATGTTAATGAGAATGCAGCAAAATATGTTGGTGTTAGTTTTGACTCTGCGGATTTTAGTGATCGACCTGAATTTGAATTAAATACTAAATTTATCAAGAACGAAAAGACAATCGAATACGTAAACAATAGGGTTCTTTCAGAACTATATAAGATTGCAATTGGTTCATTTAGAAAGAGAAGAGCAAAAGAGACTGATATTATAAATGCAGACTTAATGGAGCAAATCAATACAATTGTCGATAAAATTGAGGCAATTGTTATGTTAAAGAGTAACGAATCAAGCGTAATGCCCTTTAAGACTTATTTGAACCATCAAAAGTTAAAAACGCAAGAGAGTCCTATCGATGAGTCGAATCTTCTTACGTTTTCTCAGTTCTTAACTAAGAAAGATATATAAAAAAACAAAGAAACAATTAAATATGAATTTTCAAGATTTTTTAAACGAGGGAAGTAAAATAACCCTTAAGAGAAGATACACTGAAAATCATCCTGCGGTACAAGTTGGAAAAAGCGCTAGCGTTAGAAATAAAATGCTTGAAGCAATTGCCGATGGAAAAATTACACAGGAAGAATTTGATGCGATCTTAAAAGAATATTCTAAAGACTCTTCAAAGTGGATCAGAAGAAACACAAAATACTTTAACGTTTCGGAAGACGGTATTTCGCTTTCTACATTTGGAAAAAGAGCACTTTCACAGATTGCAGTTATTGAAGAAGGTAGAGCATTTGTTGCTGCTGCTAAAAAAGCAAAAGACGAAGGTAAAGAAGAATTTGAGTTTGACGGAGAAACTTTCCCAGTTACAATTAAAGAAAACTCAGAAGAGTTAGAAGAAGAGTTAGAGGAAAAAGCTCCAAACCTAGCTAAAAAGCTGGCTCCAGGACTTACAGGAGCTCTAGCAGATACAATTGGTGTACCAAGAGGAACTGGCCTTGATGCTAGCGTAATCGATGATGAGGACGGCGATGGCGTTGAAGACGAAGAAGAAGATGATCAACTTCACGAGGCCGATAGGTTTGAAAAAGAGGCTAAACAAATCTTAAATGATTTAATGGATGAGTTTGACCCATGGGAATTAACAGAGATGATGCCCAAAGAGGCTGAAGAAACAGTTGCAACTTATGGACATAAGGGTTCAAAAGCTAAAAAGATTGCCGATCACCTTTACAACCTAGCATCAACAGGAACATTTGAATCAAAAAACAATAATAAAGAAATGAAAAATAATTTTGTATATGAATCATTTGGTGAATTCATCGAATCGCTAAATGAGAATAAATATGCTAGCGCTGGTAAACTTGGTTATAATGATCAGTTTTTAGATAGAAGACAATCTCTTTCTAAAGCACTTTCATTAGACTTAGGTCTAAATCCTAAACATGAGTTTGGAGGTGGAGACTGGTTAGGTTTTGACCACGTATCGCTATATGCATCTGGAGGTAGAAAGACTGGAACTATTCTAGACGACGCACTAACAGGAAGATACACCTATGATGAACTTAAATCAGCTGCTGCTGAATTCTTAGGTATTAAAGAGTCAGTTAATGAAGCTGAAAACCCAGCAGCCTATGTAAAGGCTGGAAAATTAGGTTACAATGACCAATTCTTAGGAAGAAAATCACTTTCATTCACACTTTCAACCGATCTTGGTTTGAATCCAAAGGATGAGTTTGGAGGTGGAGACTGGTTAGGTTTTGACCACGTATCGCTATATGCATCTGGAGGTAGAAAGACTGGAACTATTCTAGACGACGCACTAACAGGAAGATACACCTATGATGAACTTAAATCAGCTGCTGCTGAATTCTTAGGTATTAAAGAGTCAGTTAATGAAGCTGAAGAGATGGTTGCCGAAGCATTTCAATCAATGAAGTTACAGTCAATCTTAACGGGCGCAGGCTCTATGCAAAAAGATTTTGCTAAAGTATTCTACAATATGGCAAAGATTCAACTTGATAAAATCCAAGATGTAGATATTATCGAAATGGATCCAGTTGATGCAAGAAAAGAAAAGAGAAATAATGCAGTTTACCTGTATTTTACAACTAATGAAAAGAAGAACCCATATGCAGGTAAAGACTCTTGGGGTGTATATGTGATTCCTGCAAACACATTATTAGGTGCAACTAATGGAAAAAATGAATGGCTTGCTAGTGAATATCTTAGAAGATTTGGAGCATCAAGAGAGAAAACCTTATCAACATCTAGAAAAGAGGATGCTGTTGGGTTTAATAAAAGTAACGTTAGAGACTCATGGGGATCTGGAATCTCAAGTATTACTAAAGTAGCTGAACTTGCTGATAGAGCATATGTTCTTGATCTTGACATTCTAAGAGCAAGATATTCTACCGAGGGAATGCGTGTTAAAAGAACTACTGCAAGAAAAGGAGCAATCTCGTTTAAAAATGATAAAGACTTTAAGAAAGAAAATCTTGACAGATACCACATGATCCTAGCAGATAGAGCTGCTAAAATGCCTATCGATAAAGAAGTCTTAAATGCAATTGATGTAGTTACCTCTCAAATTAAAGATGGTTTAGCTACTGGTGAAAAAGGAAAGTACGGAGATGTTATCATCGGAAAGGATCCTAAAGGCCGTGAGGTTAAACTAAGAGATGCTTCAAACGTAATGCAAAATCTTCTAGATGATTTTAACAGATATGTAGACTATACAAATCAAGCAAAGCGTGAAGAAGAAGAAGGTTACCCTAGCAAATACTACTCAAGAGAAGTAAAGAATTACGCTAAGTCAATTAAAGACAGAATCTCTAAGATTAAAAAAATGGATTACGTTTGGTAATTAAAAACTATACTAATAAAAATGAAACACGTAAAATTACTTGAACATTTCGTAAATGAAGCAAAGGTAATCTCTACATCAGCATTAAAGAAAGAAATTGAAGAAGCTTGTGATTATTTAGAAAACACTTCAGATATATCTCAACAAACTATTGATTTTATTAGGAAAATGGGACCCCAAATGATAGATTTTACATCAAAATATCAAAAATTCTAATCAAAATAAAAGCAAACTATGCCAAGTCAAAGTAAAACGCAGCAAAGATTAATGGGAGTAGCATACGCTGTTAAAAAGGGCGATATGCAGATTTCGGACGTCGATGTAGATTATAGAGACAAAGTAAAAGATCTTGCCAGTGGTATGACTCTAAAACAATTAAAAGGTTTTGCAGAAACAAAACACGAAGGCCTCCCAGAGGTTGTTGAAAATATCTCAATTGATAGCGTCGGAGGAATCGGACCGGTCAAGCTTCCAACATCTACAGAGAACGGTTCTGGTGATGTTCCTGCAGGGCAAGGAGATGCTGAAGAAGAATACAGAAAAAAGAAAAGAAAAATGAAACATTTAAAAACATTTGAAGCATTTGTAAATGAGGGCATCGTTAATGAGGCAATGACATTTCAAGATCTTGTAGATAAGTATAAAGACAATCCGTACGGCATAGGTGCAAACTCTGTTGAGTATGTCGAAAGTGAAAACTGGGGTAATCAATTAGTTTTAAGATTTGAAGATAATTACGATCGCAAAGAAACTGAAGCTAAACTTAAAAAGATGGGCATCAAAGCTAAAACGATGTCAAAGTCTACAGCAGATAAAGCATTTAAGTACAGATACGAACTTACAGTTAATGAATCTAAAGTCAATGAAGAATATATTGAACTACCGAGTTTTGATGTACCAGCAACGAACCTAATTGAAGAGTTTAAAGATTGGTATAAAGAAACTGCAAATAATTGGGAAGATTTTTCAAGATATATGGCCGAAGATTCTGTTGATGAAGCTGCTAAGAATGCTCAGATGGAAATCTTAGCCTACCTTTCTAACGAGATGAATAATGTTATTAAAGACCGAAAGTTTAAGGTTAGAGCTGACTTTAGATAACTTACATAATTTTTAAAAGATTTAAGCCGAGATTTTTTAGTCTCGGCTTTTTTGTTTATATTAGTATAAGAAACAAGTGTAAACCCGCCTATATAAACAATATGAAGGTAATCTTTTTGGACAATGATGGTGTAATTTGCCTCTCAAATAACTGGGGTAGTAGATTTAAGAAACAGAACGCATTCTTTACCGAAGATAACCCCCGCAGAGGCTTTGGTGATAATGAGCCAGTTGAAGTGCGTTTCGATAACTTTGACAAGAAAGCAGTCAAATTACTTAACTCAATCCTAGAAGAAACAGGAGCGGAGATAGTAGTATCATCAGATTGGAGATTTCATGCAAACCTGGAAGAATTGGGAGATTACTACAAGTCTCAGGGTATTATAAAGAGACCGATTGACGCTACTGGAATGTTTAAAGACTTATTTCCAAGTGAATGGCCGAGGTTTAGATCTAGGGCAGATCTTGAATTAGAGCGCAGTATGGAAATTCAACACTGGTTAGATAACAACGAGGTTACGGACTGGGTTGCAATTGATGATTTAGATATGGGAGTTGAATTCTTAGGAGATAGGTTTGCGGCAAAAGATGGCTCGGATAATAAGCCAGGTTTAATCAATTTTGTACATACTCCAAGATCTAACGAAGGAATTAAGCAGTCCGGCATAAAGGATAAAATACTTAAATTTTTAAATGATAATAAATGAAAATAGCACTAATAGCACACGATGGCAAAAAGGCCGACATGGTTGCCTTTGTCATGAAGAGACTAGACTTTTTCAACCGGGAAGACGTAGAACTTGTAGCAACGGGAACAACAGGATCCAGCATCTTGCACGCTGGAGTGGAAAAGGTAGAGCGCGTCAACAGTGGTCCTCTTGGAGGAGATGCAGAAATCGGAGCAATGGTTGCCCGAAAAGAAATGGATGCAGTTATCTTTTTTAGAGACCCACTCGACAAACACCCGCATGATGTAGATATTTCAATGCTAATGCGGCTATGTGATGTTCATAATGTACCACTTGCAACAAATTACAAAGCCGCCCATATTATTGCTAAATATTTAAGTAGCCGGGTGGAAACATCTCAAGATTCTCATATATAAACACTAATTAAAATATAAATTGAATGCTATTAGATATAGAACAAAAAGACCAAGAGGTAATCGTATCATATTATAACAAAGAGGGTAAAGTAGCATTTAAGAGGTACCCAGTCAGTCAATTTGAGAATTGGGTAGTTACGGAAGAAAAAGATAAGTGGAAAGACGGAAGTTTCACAAATTGGGACGGAAGACCTATTAAAAGACAGCGAGCGAGATCATTTAATAAGTTCTCGCTTGTTTATTTTATGGATTCTCTGCCAGAGCGTGATCGTGAAGAAATATTTGAGTTTAATATTCCAAGAACATACTTTGTCGATATTGAAACTGAAATCCTCGATGGTTTTCCAAGAGCAGAAGAGGCTAAAAGTAGAATCTTAACATTCTCAATCATCACACCTGAGAGAAAGGCAATCGTGTTAGGTCTTGAAGATTTGTCAGCTGAACAAATTAAAAAGATCGAAGACGATACGCTTAAGCATTTCAAAAAGTACGATCAGGACTGGGAGTTTAGTTATTACAAGTTTAAAGACGAATACAATATGTTGTATACGTTCTTACATAAATTCCTTCCTAAGTTCCCAATGATGACGGGTTGGAACTTTATTAATTATGACTGGCAGTATATCGTTAATCGTTGTAAGAGACTTCAGATCGACTTGACAGAAATAGCAGTTACAGGTTCTCTTGATAATAATGATAGTCGACCTCTCCATATGGGCATTCTCGATTATATGCAACTTTATGATAAGTATGATCGAAGTGTAAAAGTAAAAGAGTCAAATAAACTCGACTTTGTTTCAGGTCAAGTACTTGATGTCGCAAAGATTAAATATACTGGAGGTCTACAGGACCTTTATGAAAACGACTTTCAAAAGTATGTTTATTATAATGTTGTCGATTCAATCCTCGTATATTACATTGACCAAAAGTTAAAGTCAATGGAAGTACTCTTGACTCTTGCAACAATTACCCAGATGCCACTTTATAAAGCGGCTTCTCCGGTAGCAGTTACTGAGGCTCTAATGGCTAGAAAGCTTGCTGAAACAAATCATAAGATTGGAGTTGATTACAATCGAGAAGAAGGCAAGAAGGATGGTAAATATGCTGGAGCATTTGTAAAACAACCAATTGTTGGTTATTATTCTGGAGTAAGTGCATTTGACTTCGCATCCCTATATCCGTCAGTTATGAGACAGTTTAATATTTCTCCTGATGCATATATCGATATGATACCAAAGGATCAAATCGAAGAACGTAGGAAGAATCCTGATGAAATTGTCTGTGAAAATGGTGTAGTCTATTCAAAAGAGGACTCAATTCTTAAAAGAATCCTGAGTGATCTATATGCTCAACGTAAAGAGTATAAAAAGACCTCATATGAATACTACGAAAAAGCACACGAACTTAAAAAAAAATTTAAGTAGAAAAGTGCAACATCCCTTTGGAGAGTTTGATATATAAAAAACAACAAACAACCAAAGGGTCTAAATCTCTATTTAGACCCTTTGTAGTCTAAAAAATAAGGTATTATAAGAATATTATGTCATTATTTCATGAAAGAATAGAATTTAAGCCATTTGAATATCCAATCTATTATACAGAAGGCTGGCTTAAACAAGCACAAGCATTTTGGCTACATACAGAAATCTCTATGCAAGGAGATGTAAAAGATTGGAATGAAAGAATGGAACCACATGAGAAGAATCTGGTAGGTAACATTCTTTTAGGATTTGCACAAACAGAATGCGCAGTTTCAGACTATTGGACTGGAATGGTTACAAATTGGTTTCCAAAACATGAAATAAAACAAATGGCAATGATGTTCGGGTCACAAGAAACGATCCATGCTACTGCTTACTCATATTTAAACGAAACACTGGGACTTGAAGATTTCACCGCATTTCTACATGAGCCAGCTACAGCCGATAAATTCGAGCACTTAACATCAGTTGAAGCAGACTGGACACACGAAGACCTAGCAAAAAGTTCAGAAGCCAGAAAACAAGTTGCAAGAAGTCTTGCTATTTTTTCGGCATTTGCAGAGGGAGTTTCTCTCTACAGTTCATTTGCTGTTTTATACTCTTTCCAAATGAGAAACTTATTGAAAGGTATTGGGCAACAAATGAAATGGTCAGTTCGAGATGAATCATTACACAGCAGAATGGGATGTCAACTATTCCGTCATATGTGTGAAGAATACCCTGAACTAAAAGATGAGGTACGAGATGATGTTATCAGAGCTGCTGAGTTAATGGTTGAAATGGAACATAAGTTTATCGAAAAGATGTTCGAAATGGGCGATCTAGAGAATCTTAAAGCAGATGACCTAAAACATTTTATTGTAAAGAGGGCAAATGAAAAGATCGCGGAGCTTGGATATGTTGAAGGGCCGTTTATGGAGTTTGATGAAGAAAAAGCCTCTGAATTAGATTGGTTTTATCATTTGACTGGAGGAACAACACACACTGACTTTTTTGCGATTAGGCCGACTGACTACTCAAAGGCTGGAGAAGATGAAAATTGGGACGAAGACGATTTGTTTTAACAATGAGAATATTCGAGAAAGATTTTTTAACAATGGATGAAATATCCCTCTTATTAGGGACAAAACCTGGTTCCTATAAGATTAATAAGGTTCAGAATCCTATAGCCGGTAAGGTTATTGATAGGTTAAGAGAACATTTTAACTTTGAAATTAAGGACGAATCTTATTGGAGAATAGAAACAATGCCACAAGGACATGGATGGCACAAAGACACTGGTGACAATAATCATATGTTGTGGTGCCAGGTAGGAGTTTCTATCTTATTAAATGGATCTTTTACAGGAGGAGAAACATATTATGCTGATGATGAAGGAAAAACCAACGTTGTCAAGCAGGAAAGATCAATTGGCGACCTATGTGCACATACATCAGATGAATGGCATATGGTTACTTCACATGAAGGCAAGAGAACAGTCTTCTTGATGTTTATATAAAATTAAAATGTTTAAAATGCAAAGACAAGATAAAGCATATTCAAAAGAATTAAAAGCAATACAAAAAAAAGCAGTTAGCAACAGTTTCTCAGAACAATCAGAAAAAAACCAGGGTTCTCATCTTGATTGGGAACTAGGAGTTGATTTTCCAACATGGGCAAATACAGAAGTTTATGTTAAGACCATAAGTAAGGGTTACCTATTAGAAGGTGAGACTCCGAAAGATGCCTATTGGAGAGTAGCGACAACAGCTGCAAAAAGACTTCAAAGACCTGAAATGGCAAGTAAATTCTTTGATTATATTTGGAAGGGATGGTTAAACCTTGCTTCTCCAGTTCTATCAAATACTGGAACCGAGCGAGGGTTGCCAATCTCTTGTTTTGGAATTGATGTTGCCGATTCAATTCATGATATCGGTGCAAAAAATCTAGAGATGATGTTGTTGGCAAAACATGGAGGTGGAGTTGGTATTGGAATCAACCAAATCAGACCAGCTGGAGCCACAATTAGAGGAAACGGTACCAGTGATGGTGTTGTCCCGTTTTGTAAGATTTATGATTCAACGATTCTTGCGACAAATCAGGGCTCAGTTCGCAGAGGAGCAGCATCGGTAAATATTGATATTGAACACAAAGACTTTTGGGAATGGTTAGAAATTCGTGAACCGAAAGGAGACGTAAACAGACAATCTCTTAACCTTCACCAATGTGTTATTGTTCCTGATGGTTTTATGCAAAGAATCAAAGAGGGAGACAAAGAGGCTCGCAAGAGATGGGCAGCTCTTCTTAGAAAAAGAAGAGCTACTGGAGAGCCATACATCATGTTTAAGGGTAATGTAAATAATGCAAACCCAGATGCATATAAGAACAATGGTCTAAAAGTATTTATGACAAACATCTGTTCTGAAATTGCTCTCCACACTGATGAAAATCATTCGTTTGTGTGTTGTTTAAGCTCATTAAACCTAGCAAAATATGATGAGTGGAAAGATACCGATCTTATTTACACAGCAACTTGGTTCCTTGATGGAGTTCTTGAAGAGTTTATTCAAAAGGCAAAATACATGCGAGGGTTTGAGAACTCTATTCGTTCAGCAGAAAAAGGAAGAGCATTAGGACTTGGAGTCCTAGGATGGCACACATACCTACAAGATCGTAACATTCCATTTGAAGGCTTATCGGCTCAATTTGAAACCCGTAAGATCTTTAGTGAATTAAAGACCGAAAGCGAGAAAGCAAGCCGTGATATGGCAAAAGAGTACGGAGAACCTCTATGGTGTGTTGGTACTGGAATGCGCAACACTCACTTACGAGCAGTTGCTCCAACAGTTTCTAATTCAAAGTTGAGTGGTAATGTTTCTCCAGGAGTAGAGCCATGGGCAGCAAACGTATTTACTGAGCAAACGGCAAAAGGAACATTCATTCGCAAGAACCCAACACTTGAAACGGCACTCGAGGCAATTGGTAAGAATACAAAAACAACTTGGAATAAGATACTAGAGGACGGAGGAAGCGTTCAGGGAATTGCCTGGATGGATGATTACTTTGTACATCACGGAACATTATATAATGATAATAACGGTCTTGGTACACCTATTCATAAAAAAGAGTTATCAAAACTAACAGCAGATCAAGATAACTTTATCCCAATGAAAGATGTGTTTAGAACGTTTAAGGAGATTAATCAAATGGAATTGGTTAGACAGGCAGGAGTTAGACAACAATACGTCGATCAGTCAGTATCATTAAACTTGGCATTTCCAAAAGAGGCTGAACCTAAGTTTATTAACCAAGTTCATCTCGAAGCATATGACCAAGGTATTAAGACACTCTATTACATGAGAACGGAGAGCGTTCTACGTGGAGATATTGCAACAAGAGCAATGGATCCTGATTGTTTATCATGTGATGGATAAAGACGGTGAGGTTTGAAGACCTCGTCTTAGGACCGTGAAAGTTCACGGATTTTGCCAGGAAGATTCGCTACTTCCTGGCTTTTTTATTTAGATTAAGAATATATAGATAAAGTTAGAAATAAAAAGTAACAGCATGAAACATGTAAAATTATTCGAACAGTTTGTAAACGAGGCAAATATGTCGGTAGAAGATTTTGTAAACAAATATAAAAACGCTAAAACCTTTCAACCAGCAGACCTTGTAAGACTAAACTATTTTGGAGTTATTCACTCAAGAACAATAATGGGTCGAGATGAAAAAACAAATGCAGTTGGATCTGGAATGTATTCCTTTGTTAGGCCGACCGATGTCTTAAAAATTACTGGAATTGAAGTTCTTGAATTTGATGAAAATCAATATAAAAAAATCGGAGTCTTAAAGAAGTTTTGGAAATCTATCCAAAAACAAGGTGGATTAATTCAAATCAATATCGATGACAAAAGCGTAATAAGCGAGATTATTTCAACACCTGAATGGTTTGAAGCCTATTCAACAATAAAATAAGTTATTTTTTAAAGAGCTTGCCAGGGAATTCACTATTCCCTGGCTTTTTTATGTGAAACAGTTTGGCTAGCCCTCATATAATAATCAAATTCTTTAAACAAATAAAAAAATATGAAACTAGTAATTGATCGAGTTGACCAACATGCTTTGACTGATTTTATCAATCGAGTAAAGCTAATCGATTCATTCATCTACATGAAGATGGATCCGAATCGCATCACATCGGCAGTTTATCTCCCACAGAGAGATGCCGTTAAGTACCATGCTGTTAACACTGATGCTATCTTTAAGTTAAACGCGGCCCCAGAGACTGACAAAGAGATGAAGATTGCATTTTTTGACGGCGCAAAAGTTATTGATGCAATTAAGCACTTTGATACTGATGCTATTAAAGGTGAAATTGAATTTATCGAGAATGATGAAGATCTAGTAGCTTCAACACTCCGTCTACATAACGACGAGCTTGAAATTACTCTTGCATGTTCAGAGCCTTCTCTTGGATTCAAAGATCTTACACAAGACCAAATTGAAGGAATCTTCTCTAAAGATGGTAGCGAATTTAACTTTGAACTTGATACTTATTCAATTAGCAAAGTTAAGAATCTTTTCTCACTTGATAAAGATGAAACATTTGCAATCAAAGCAAATGGAAGTGGAGTAAACGTTAAAGGTAAATCTTTTAATGTTGTAATTAATCCAGAAAGTAACGGTAGTGGTGATGTAACGGTTTACAAGAAGTACTTAAATCTCCTTGATAAGGAAGAGCAAAATGTTTTTATCTCTTCTTCAAAAGTACTATTCGCATCAAAAGATAGCGAAACGCTTCTAACCGTATCTACTTGCCAAACTGCCTAATATGATTCTAGAAGAGTTAAAGAATAAACCAACTGATCAATTAACCAAAGACGAAGCAGAACTCCTCATTAAACATTATGAGGAGCTTTCTGCTAAGTATACGGCGTATGAGCAGGCGGTAAAAGTAACTTTGAACTCTATCTATGGTGCATTTGGTAACAAGTGGTTTCACTTCTTTAATATTGACATGGCTGAATCGATCACACTACAGGGTCAAGATGCCATCCTCTATTCTGAAGCTATCTTAAACAAATACTTCCAAGAATTCTTTCATAAAGATACTATTGTGCACGAGCACTTTAATATCAAAGTAAAGCACAAGCTTGAAAGACCATCAGTAATCTATATTGATACAGATTCTTGTTATGTTCAGTTTGAAGAAATGTATAATTCAATTGAATGGCTCGATGAGAAATTAAGCATCGATACTTTTATTATAGAATTATATGCACTTAGACTTAGAGAATACATCGTTAAAGCGATGGAAAAGTATGCTGAGAAGAGAAATACTGATAACTACCTAATGTTTGAACTTGAGACGATAGCATATGGCGGTATTTGGATGAGTAAAAAGAAGTACATTCAAAACATCGCATGGGATGATAAACTTGAGGTTACTGACCGACATCCATCTCTAAAGAAAGTTAAGACAATCGGATTTGATACAATTCAGTCTTCTACTCCTTCTTTCGCGAGAGCAAAACTTGTAGATGCACTTAAGATTCTATTTAAGAAACATGAAAAGCCGACTGCAGAAGATTTACAAGAGTTGGTTAATTTCATGAAACAGGCAAAGAAAGAGTTTAAATTAGCGGATGTTGATGACATCGCATTTAACAAGAGAACAAACAATATTGAAAAATATATTGTTGATGACCAGATCGAACTACAATTCGGATCTAAATGTCCTCCAAATGTAAAGGCGGCAGGATTTTATAATTACCTATTGAATAACAATAAAAAATACAAGAACAAGTATAAATTAATTGGTAATGGAGAGAAGTTAAAAATCTATCATGTAAAAGGCAACATTAGCGATATGTTCGCCTATATGCCAAGTGAGCATCCTTATGAATTTGCTCCACCGGTAGATTATGACACTCAATTTGAAAAGTCAATGATTGACCCACTTAATCGTGTACTAAAAGCAATCGGACTACAAACGCTCGATACTAATTTGATTTATGCTTCAGCACTATTTTAATTATGGAAAACTTAGAACAACTTATCGTAGAACTACATAAGCAATATTCAAATAATTTTGAGTTTGGTGAAGAAGTAAGAAAAATTGCATGGTCTCTTGAAAAACAAGAAGTAGACCCAAACCAACTTACACTCTTCTCAAATGAAGAAATGGATTCGATGAAGAGATGATAGATTTTAATCAACTCACAGAAGAACAAAAACAAATCGTTAATGAATACCAACAAATTCATTCTCGACTACAGGATCTGGAGTCACAGATGGCAGAGTTAAGCGCGGAGGCAAAAGACCTAATCGGAAAGCTTGAAGCTCTTCGAGAAAAAGATAAAAAAATAAACGAAAAAAATGGCAAAAAGTAAACAATTTAGTTTTGACGACATTAATGCAGAGCTGGCGACACTAAATCCGCTAGGCTCAGTTATGTCTAATTCAACATTTAGCGATGTTACAGAATGGATCGACACTGGTAATTATCATCTAAATGCATGTGTATCGGGAAGTCTATTTGGTGGATGGCCAAATAACAGATCATGTTCAATTGCTGGACCTTCAGGTACCGGTAAGACTTATCTAGTTTTAAATTCTATCCGTAGAGCAATTGATATGGGCTACAACATTATCTTCTATGATTCAGAAGCAGCAGTTGATAAAACTCTTATGAAAAAGTTTGGTATTGATACCGATAAAGTTAACTATCAGCCAATTAATACCGTTCAAGAGTTTAGATCTTCTGTAACTACAATCACGAAGAGAATGCAAGAGGCAAAGAGAGCTGGAGCTGAACTTCCAAAGATGATGATTATTCTTGATTCTGCGGGTAACCTTGCAACTCAAAAAGAAATTGATGATGCAGTTAGTGGTTCAGAAAAGAGCGATATGACCCGTTCTAAAATATTGAAGTCAATCTTCCGTATTATCATGACGCCATTGGCTGATCTAAAGATTCCTTTTATCTTTACCAATCACACATATCAAACCCAAGACTTTATTAGTCGTCAAGTAGCAGGCGGCGGTACAGGTCCTGAATATGCAGCATCTATCGTTCTATTCTTGGGTAAGGCTCAACTAAAAGATACTAGCGGTGAAAAGGCAGGTATTATCGTTACCGCAAGACCAAACAAGAATCGTTTTGCAAAACCCCAACCTATCAAATTCCACTTACACTTTAGTGAAGGAATGAACCGTTTTGTTGGGCTTGAAAACTATATCGACTGGGAAGATATTGGCATCACAAAGGGTACAATCGAAAAGGGTGAATATGTTCCTAAGAAAACAGCACGTAACTGGATCTGTAAACACCTTGACCATACAGTACCAAATAGTGAATTCTTCACAGAAAAGGTATTTACACAAGAAGTTCTTGAAAAAATAGAAGAGAAAATCAAACCAATATTTAACTACAGCACTGAAGTTGAATTTGATTATGAAGAATTGATGGAAGAAACAGAGGACTAGTCCGCTCTATAACCTTTAAATAAGATTAATATGCAGTTCGGACAAGACTTCGAAAAAATATTCTTTCGTCTATCATTAGAAAAGCCAAAGTATCTTCAATCAATTAAAACCGGATATTATACTTCGGAAGAGATTGATGTCTTAAGCTATCTTGCGAATAAATTCTATGTTAAGTTTAATGAGACTCCTGGAAAGGATCAACTTAAACTTTTAGTACAAAATTACAAGAAGGCAAAAGAAAAGATTACTGACGGTATTCTTGATGTCATCTTTGATGTTGACCTTGCACAATACGATGAGGAATGGTTAACATCTACTGCTGAGTCGTGGATCAAGTGGAGAACTTTCGATACTTCTTTGATTGATACTATTGAATTTATTAAGACAACACAGGTTACACCTGAGAATGCAGACAGTATTATTCAGAAGGTAAAAGGTCTTATTAATGATAGAAACAATATTACCTTTAACTCAGACCTAGGACTTGACTTCTTTAACGCAGAAGATCATGACCAGAAAGAAACCGAAAAAATAGACTCAGGATATAATTTTATTAATCGAGTACTTAATGGCGGTTATGATAAGGGTGGTAATTTAGTTGTATATGCTGGAGAGCAAAATATTGGTAAATCAATTTATTTAGCAAATGATGCTGCTAATTTTGTAAAGATGGGAGTTAATACCGTCGTCATTACCGCGGAGATGGCAGCTCATAAATTTGTAAAGAGAATTGGTTCTAATCTTTTAAGTGTTGACATCAATGATTATGCAGAGAAAGCAAAGAACCATGAATATGTTAAGAGAAGACTTGAAACCGTTGGCGACGGATTTACTCCTCCCGGTCAGCTTTTTATTAAGCAAATGCCAACTTCACAAGCAACTGTACTTGATATTGATGCATATCTTACACAACTTGAAGAAGAAAAGCAAATTAAGATCGGAGCAGTTGTAATTGATTACATTAATATCTTAGCAAATTATCGAAACCCAAATAGTGAAAACATGTACTTAAAGATTAAGCAAATTGCTGAAGATTTAAGAGCAATGGGTCAAAGACATGATTGGTTAATTGTAACGGCAACACAAATTACTAGAAATGGTTATAATTCAAGCGATATAACGATGGGCGATATTGCTGAATCCGCAGGTCTTTCACACACGGCAGATGTTATGCTTGGTATTATTCAAGACGATTTAATGCGAGCAAGTGAAGAGTACTGGCTTAAAATCTTAAAGATGAGAGACGGTGAAGGCAAAGGCACCAAATGTAAGTTAAATATAAACTGGAATTATATGCGTCTAATTGAAACAGACGAAATAACAAACAGCAATCTACACGGAATATAATGGAAAACAGAGATAAAATATTTGATAATAATTTTGATTCACCAGATTTTGAGATAATTCCAAACTTCTCATTTAATCTGGATCCTAGTTGGACTGATTCAAAGTCAGAAGAGGAGAAGATTCACTACCAATTAATATCAACAACAATTCACGAATTAGTCATTAACTCTAGATTTAAGAAGTTTAATGAGATCGATGAACATGGAAGAAACACAAAGTTAAAGAAGGTCGAGATTAACGATGTATACGGGTACGTTGTCGGAGAGATGGTTAAGAACTATAGCCGAATCGATATCTTTAGTGAGATGTGCACGTACTTCGATATTAATCCAACCAAGTTCTACAATTCTCTTTCAAATGTATACAAAGAGGATTTAATTGAAGAGCTTGATAGAAAGACGGGAATATTAGACCGCAAAAACATCAATAAATTATTCTAATGATTGAGGGAAATTTAAGTGAAGGGGTAAAAAGAGTGTGGATTCTTGGTGATCTACACTTTGGCGTGCGGGCAAATTCCCAAGAATGGCTCGAGATTCAAAAAGACTTCTTTGAGAACTTTTTTATTCCAACACTCAAAAAGAATGTAAGACCTGGAGATATTTTAGTCCAAGTCGGAGATACCTTTGATAATAGACAATCAATCAATATTAAAGTACTAAACTATGCAGTTGAAGTATTTGAAAGACTTGGTGAGATTTTACCAGTTCATGTTATTGTCGGAAACCACGACATATGGGCAAAGAAAAGTAATGACGTAAGTTCAATTGACTCTTTGAAATGGATCCCAAACGTACAGGTATATAAAGAACCAAAACAATTAGACTGGAACGGAAGAAAGGTACTCTTAATGCCTTGGAGACGTGATGTTGACCATGAAATCGAGACTCTTGCAGAATTTCCAAATGCTGAGATAGTGTTTTGTCATTCTGAAGTAAGCGGACTCTACCTAAACGAAAAGGTTAAGAACGACCACGGTACCAGACCTTCAACATATCGCAAATACACTCGAGTCTATAGCGGACATATTCACTATCGTCAAGAAAAAGAGAAGCTCTTAATGGTTGGAACACCATATGAATTAACTCGCTCGGATAGAGGGAATCAAAAAGGATTTGACCTAGTTGATTTAGACAATATGGAAGAAACTTTCTTCCCCAACAATATATCACCAAAATTCTTAAAGTATAACATAACCAAATTGTACGATGTTCCTCTAGGTGTTTTTAAGGAAGAGATAAAGAATAACTTTGTTGACCTGTTTGTTCCTAGTAAAATTGCAGCGTCAAATTCTCTTGGTCAATTAATTAATAAGATTCAGAACATAGGCCGAAGACTTGAACCAAACATTTACCAGGACGATGATATAATCGATAAGGACTTTCATGACCTTGACGAGGAAATCTATAAGAACTATAATATACTTAGCCTGTGCGATAGTTACGTTGATAATCTAAACTATGACGATGAGACGAAAGAACAACTAAAGCATAAGTTAAAACAACTGCACGATCTTTGCGCATATAACCACGATATTGACCAATGAGAATAGATTCGATAACATTTAAGAATTTTGCAAGCTACGGAAACAAACTTCAGACTATTGAGTTCGAACAGGACCATTCTGAGCTGTTCTTAACGCTTGGTAAAAACGGAGATGGAAAGACAACTATCGCAAACGCCATCATATTTGCTCTATACGGAAAGGTAGAAGGTGTAAAGCTTGGCGATCTTCCAAATAGAATTAATCGTGAACTTTGGGTTAACATCAAATTAAGATGTGGATCAATTGATGTAGATATTGAAAGGGGTCTAGATCCAGGTATTTTTACGGTTAAATTAAACGGAGTTGAATTTGACAAGGCTGGTAAAAAGAGCGTACAGGAGTATCTTGAAGAAGAGGTGTATGGAATTCCGTACCATGTATTTAAGAACATTATCATCCTATCAATTAATGACTTTAAGTCTTTCTTGACAATGAATAACAGTGATAAGAAACAAATTATCGATAAGATGTTTGGATTCTCTGTCCTGAATGAAATGCAACAAAAAATTAAAGAGGAAAGGCGAAATATTAAACTTGAGATTAGTGCATATGACAGTGAACTCAATCAAATAATGGAGTCAATCCAATCAGTTAGATCTAAACTAAATACATTGCTCGAAGAATCTTCACAAAAGAATAAGGAGAGAATTAAGCAATTAAAAGAGGAGTTGACAGAACTAAATGATACTGTAAAAGGTCTAAATGCTGACCGAGACGGTTTAGTTGCTCAGATAGGAACTTCAAAGGAAGAGTATGAAAACTCTAGAAGCGAGGCTAGTACACTTAAGCACGAGATTGAGTACTTAAAGAAAAAGATTAATCTTTATGAAGAGGGCAACTGTCCAACATGTGAGACTAAACTTGATAGTGAATGGCATAATCAAAAACTAGACACATATAACGATAAACTCAAAGATAGTGCTGATCAAATCAAGCAGCAAAAAGAATTGATGGATGTTGCAAAAGAAAAGACTAATCAACTTAATAATAGTAAAAGAGAAATCGAGTCAAAGATTTCTCAAATTAAGTATGATATGCAATCTTTGAAGAACGAATTGATTAAAATTAAGGAGACTGCAGATGAAGATCAGTTCGAGCATTTGAATAAACTTATTTCTGATTTTGAAGAGAAAGAGGCTGATAAGTCTGCAGAGTCTAGTAAACTTTCGAACGAATATCAATTCACCGAAATGGTTGAAAATATTTTGGGAGAAGATGGCGTTAAGAATTTGGCGGTTAAAACTATCCTGCCTGGACTTAATACTAATATTGCAGCAATGACTCAAACGATGCATCTATCGTTTCATATTAAATTTGACGAAAAGTTTAATTGTATTATTAATCACCTTGGAGAAGAGATCAATCCAATGACTCTTTCAACAGGTGAACGTAAAAAGGCCGACTTTATTATCATTATTGCGATTATTAAGATATTGAAGTTGAGATTCCCACAATTAAACTTGCTCTTTTTGGACGAGTTATTGAGTTCAGTTGATAATGATGGAGTTCATAACATTTTAAAGATTCTTTCTCAGGTAATTAAAGAGAACAGAATTAATACGTTCGTTATTAATCACTCAGTCCTACCGCATGAGATATTTGATAAAAAGATCCAGATCTATAGAGAAAATGGATTCTCAAAGCTCGAAATAGAAAGAATTGAATAGGATATATACCTAGTAGAAATATTCTATATTAGATGGCAACTTATAACCTTAAATTTAACAAAGACGACAGTGTAGTTCGTCACTTAATTATCGGGCTACTTGCAGACCTGAATGAAAAGATGAGCTTTTATCGTCAGGTCTCTAATGACCAGAGGGTTGAAGTTGATGTACCTTTCTATTATTCTATTACAGGAGATGAGAACTTTTTAAGAGACAACTTCTTATTTTCGACAGCACAGGGAGTAAATTGTGTTCCTGGTGTTGGTAAGGCAGATGGTAATTACGATCAAATTCCAAGAGGTGTAATTAATGTTACATCACTTAATGTTGACCCTTCAAAATTGGTCAACAAAAGAAATGAGGGATTCTATGCTAAACTAGACGAAAATGGTACGATGCAGAGCTATATGGCAGAATTTGATATGATACCAATAGTGATAGGAGTTGATGTTGTAATCGTACTTTCAAGCCAATTAGATGTGTTTAAGGTAACTGAAGGGATCATCAAAAAGATGTATCGTTCTAATTATTATAATGTAGAGGTTGGACATCTAGAGGAAGGGCTATATAGAATATCATCTGAATATGCAGTGCCTGACGATTACTCTATTGAAAGACCGGTTGAATTTGCATTTGGTGAAAAAGAGGATTTTAGAGTAACTTTTGCTCTTGAAATTAATTCATTTATTCCTTCATTCGACTTCAGTACTGAGAGACATGCTGGAAATAGAATGTATCAAATTGGAAGTGTTGGAAATAGCGGATCAGGTAAGACTAGCGAGTCTGTACTTGGAGATAACTATAACGTGATCGGAAGAGAGCTTCCATTTAAGGAATAGCATTGAGATATATAAAAAAAATCAAAAAAACGATAAAATGACAGCATTAAATAAAAATGTCTTTACGGTTTGCGTTAATGAAGATTCAATTAGTAGAGTTTATTCTGCCGGTAGATTCTTTGAACTTAATGAAAATGGTGTAACTCTAACAAACCCTACACAGCTAGAATCAACACTAGCGTGGGTATTAGAAAACTTTACAGTTACTGAAGCTGGAATCGAATTTCATTACGATATTAAGGCAAATAGCATCAAACACGCGGTTGAAAGCATTTCAACTGACCTTCAAAATGATAAATTAAATGAATCAGTAGAGGCTCATTTCGAACTATTCGAATTAAATGAGAGACTTATTGAAGTTGAGGCCTTAAGAAAGACTCATAAATTGGCAAACAATGAAGTTGCAGTTTCTGAAGCAGTAACGATCATCGAAGATCTAACTAAAAAGATCGAAGAATTAAAGAAGAGCGCAACATACGTAAAATATTCATATGTTGCAGAAGAAAACAAAGTATACGTTAATAACAGAGAGGTAGTTCTTGAAGGATTTGCAGATGAAGCATATGCTACAGGATATGTAAATCTTAAGAACAAATCTATTCTATCTGCTTTTGAAATAGCTGCTAAAAACTTTAATAGCTTTTCAGTTGTAGAAAACCTAGTAGAGGTTAAGGAAGGAGGTGTATCTTATTCTACTTTTAGAGTTAGAAATAAAGGATACGCTTTTAGAAATAACACAGAAACTAGACTAGAAGAATTTAATGAATTTTCTCCACTTGCAACGATCAATTATGTTGCTGAAAAAACAGGAGAGGATGTATCATTCATGTTCGAAGACGTACTTCAATCAAACGAAGATCTAAAGTCAAGAATAGATGCGAAGTTAGAAGAGACCTATGAGTTAATCGCATTCTTAAAAGACCAGAGAAATATTCTTGCCGGAGCAAATAAAAACATCACTGAAATTAAAGAGGCAGATAGGCTAATTAATGATGAGATTAAAAAGTTTGAGGCAGTCGTTTCTATCTTAGAAGATGATGAGTTAACTAAGAATGACGGCTATATGGATGCTACTTTAGGATCTGGATATGACGGAGCCCCAGAAGGTACATCAATTAAAGTCGATGCCCTTGACTATACATCAGCCGCAAAAGATGATATGATTACGGTGATTGTAGAAGACAAACCAATGAAGGTTGTTAAGAGACACGTTGACCTTATGGTTGACGATTCAATCTAATTGATTCACATACATAATATCTAGAGGCCAATTGGAAACAATTGGCCTTTTTTGTATATAAAATTAAAATAATAATCCAACCGTGGCAAGAAAGAAGAATTATCTAAATAATAGAGACCTGTACGATCAAATAGTTTTATCAAAAGAACAGGACAAATTAACAGCAGACGCAGAAAAGATGTTGGTTCTCCTAGCTGAGCGGGCTATTAGAAAATTGTCTTATGTAAATGAAGATGACAGGCAAGATTGTTTACAATTTGCTCTATTGGATCTTCTTAAATACTGGAGAAACTTTAATCCTAAGTATACTAATGCATTCGCATATTTTACTGAAATTGCTAAACGTGGATATGCAAAAGGTTGGAACAAAATCCACCCTAAAAAATACAAGTCAACCCTAAGTCTTGATAAATCAAGCGGATCCTATGGAGAAGAGGGAGGACTGTTCAATATTTAATGTCAATAAAAAACGTAAAGCCAACCAAAAATTCAGGGTTTATACAAGGTTATTTCGAACCAAAATATCCAAACAAATATTTAGGAAAGACCCCAATTATCTTTCGTTCCTCATGGGAGCGAAAGTTTATGGTTTTATGTGACAATAGAGATGATGTTATTCATTGGTCATCTGAACCGGTAGAAATTAAGTACTGGTCTACTCTCGATAAAAAAGAGCGCAAATATTATCCTGACTTTTATATGAAAGTCCAAAAAGGGGATAGTTATGAAGAGTTCTTAGTTGAGATTAAACCTTCTGAACAAATCAAGAAGCCACAGCCTCCAAAAAAGAACTCAAAGAAGGCACTTGCGTCATATAAGTTTCTAGCAGAGCAGTTTGTTAAAAATAGAGATAAATATGCATATGCTAAAAAATGGGCCGAAGAGAGAGGCTGGAGATTCGTAGTCCTAACTGAAAAATCTCTTAAATAATGGGAGTTATTAAGACTGAAATTAGAAAACTTAGTAAAGAGGCTGGTGGTAAAAGACTTGCTAGAGTAAAGGCACATGCTTGGTTTGAGAACGGCAAAAAGATGATGAATGAAAAGTCAGTTGTCGCTACTGGAAAGAGATTTAGACCTGGAAAGATATATGTCTTTGAGTACACCTCACCGAAATGGGCAGATAAATTGGAATGGTGGGATAAAAATCCAGTGGTATTGGCTCTCGACCCATATAATGGAAATGACGTGGGTATTAATCTTAATTTACTTCCAGTTAAAGTAAAGGAAGAACTTCTTGATTATGTCTATACAATTATGCAAAACCAAATTAAAAACCAAATGAAAGGCAGTAAGTCTGGAGATGCGATAAGACAAGGACAAATAAACCTTTCATATTCTGGAGCAAAAAAGTTCTTGGGTAGATTTGGATTTGACTTTGCAATTAGACAATATATACCAAATTTAAAGAGCGGACAAGCAGTGATTTCATATGAGAATTGGAGTACAATAGCACTTTGTGACTTTATAGATCTAAATGGATCTACAGTCGGAAAGGTCAGAAGACAATTTAGAAAGCACCTAGGTAGTTAAGAATATATAAACAGAATATAATAGTAAAAAAATGGCAGGATTTACTGATAGAAATGGACCATTAAGTACGGGAAAGAGACCATTTAGAATCTCTACCGCATTGAAAAATCTATCATCGTTCGGAATGAGATACGATGACTTGGTTCTTCGACAGTCTCAAGCAATTGGGCCGATGGAGGATCAACTTGGCTATGGTCAAATGAATCCAATGGGTATTGATAATGATGACATCTATGGAGCGTTTGCCGCTCTGTCGATGACTGATGTCAACTTAAAGAAAAACATCCCATTCTTTGATAAGGATTACGAAGGTAAAAGAGATGAACTAAGAAGATTTTCACTTAACGACGAGATCGAGGATATTCTCGATATTATGTGTGATGAGACTATAGTTTATGATGAAAGAAATTTCTTTGCTCAACCTGAAATCATTGGAATGGAAGTTAGCGATGAAGTTGAAAAAGATCTTAACAAATATTATAAGCAACTTTATCAGTACTTTGGATTTACACAAG
>Ga0181574_10000865_pt1 | contig 28458 bp, 24 predicted proteins | sample 101ome_24_FD_145600 | JGI IMG/M metagenome (GOLD analysis project Ga0181574, IMG submission 145600) | Coastal salt marsh microbial communities from the Groves Creek Marsh, Skidaway Island, Georgia - 101410AT metaG (spades assembly) | ecosystem: Environmental > Aquatic > Marine > Intertidal zone... | reverse complement strand
AGTTTTGCCCATAATTTTGGCAAACAAACCGTTGCTTTTGCGGTTACCTCGAGCTTTTAATTCTTCTTCTGCGCTAACAAGATTTTTTAAAGGGGCTAGAAAATCACTAACCTCTTTGCCGTTTGCGACAAATTTTTTGATTGTTGAGTATGCAGCATTGGCAGCTGCTAACTCAGCTAACAACCTAAATCTTGGATTTCACACTTAGCCAAATCGCTGCTCCAATAAAGACAAGTATTCCTGTCGTTAAAAGGCGAATGGCAGTCCGACCTACTTCCGTTTGAATGTTACGCCAGCTTAATACCAATTGGCGCATGTCTTCTAAATCTTTAGTTGCAGTTTTATCTTCCAAGCCTAAACGCTCAAGAGCTTCTTGCGCTCCTGTTTTTGCAGCTTTGTGCAACATGTCTTGTAACTCGTCTTTGGTAATTTCAATCATGCTACGCGCTTCCATATTCCATTGTCTTTTACAAAAGATTGGAGTGGCGAAACCCAATTGCCTTTATAATTAACGTAAGGCGCAACCAATTTCCATTGATTATCGTGATAAGCGTAAGAATAAGCTAAAAAATCAATAACATTTGGACTTGCTGCAATTGTAGAGGTTGCAGTCAATCTTGCATGAAGCCCGTCGATATAATTAGGAACAGCAACAAGTGAAGTTGTGGCTCTTAGCTGAGCGCCTAAATGTTCTGGAACAATGTAAGCGTCAAAATTTAACAGAGCATCAACTGTAATATTTTTTGCTCTATATCCTGTAACATTAGCTGTAAAACTAAATGGCGTATCTGTTTCAGCATTTAATGCAAGTTCGCCAGTAACATTTGCAGTAAACTCGGCGTTAGCGTCTACTTCAGCATTAACACCAAGCTTGCCAGTAACAACTGCATTCCAAGAAAAATCAGCATCTGTTTGTGCATTAACGCCTAATTTACCTGTAACCAACGCATTGTAACTAAAGTCAGCATTTGTTTCGGCATTTAAACCCAACTTACCTGTAACTAATGCACTGTAATCAAAATCAGCATTGGTTTGAGCATTTAAAGCTAATTCGCCTGTTACGTTTGCGCCAAAAGCATAAATAACATTGCTTTGTGCATCTGTAGTAAGACTTCCAACAGCATTAGCTGTAAATTCTAAATCTGCATTAACTTCTGCGTTAGTTGCTAACTCGCCAGTAACATTAGCTGCAAAATTTAAATCTGCATTAGTGCTTGCGTCAGTTGCTAATTCACCTGATGCATTTGCTGTAAACGCGTAAATAACATTAGAGTCTGCATCAGTTGCAAGTTCACCGCTGGCATTTGCAGAAAAATCAAAATCAACGCTGGTTTCTGCGGGAATATCAATAGTGCCAGTTGCGCTACCAGTAAATTCAAAATCAAAATTAACATTCGTATCTGTTGTTAAACTTCCAACAGAATTGCTTGTAAAAGTTAAATTTGAATTAACATCTGAATCAGTAGCTAAGAAGCCAGACGCATTTGCCGTAAATTCGCCATTTGCATTTACTTCAGCGTCAATTGACTGCTCTGCCTGATTAGCGCCAATAAAAGAAAAAGCAGAATTAACACCAGCATCAACAGTTAAACTGCCAACGCTTGTTTGTGTAAATTCTAAATTTGCATTTGTTGCTGCATCATCTGAGAGAACAGCATCGCTATCGTCTGCAAGAGCAAAACTTGCGTTTACATTTGCATCAACAGTTAATGAACCTGATGCACTTGATGTAAACGCACCGCTTGCGTTTGTTGCAACGTCAACAAAACTAACTGGTTGATTTGAAGCTGTAAAATTAAAACTCGCATTAACATTTGCGTCTAATGCAAGCTGACCTGACGCAGAAGACGTAAAAGCAGTGCTTAAATTTGCTTCTACATCCACAAAACTTGTTGATTGATTAGCAGCAGTAAAACTAAACGCAGCAAATACATTTGCATTTTGTGCTAATTGCCCGTCAATACTGTCTGTAAATTCAAAATCTGCGCTAGGCGCTGCATTTTGTGCTAATTGCCCGTCAATGTTGTCTGTGAATGCAAAACTTGCATCTACTTCCGCTAAATCAAATACATTAGCAGATGCAGTTATTAATGCATTTGAACTTAATGACGATGCTGCTGATTGGGTTAAAGACGCTACAGCTGCAATTGTGCTGTTTGCGCTCAACGAGCCAGTGCCTACTCTTGATACTGTACTGGCTGAAACTTTTGAACCAACTGCATTTAAATCTGCTGATGCTGTTTGCGTTAATGCAGATAACGCAGAAATAGATGTACTTGCACTAAGAGCAGAAGTTGCTGTTTGAATAAGTTTAGCCGCTGCCGCTAATGACGCGCTTGCATTTAAACTTAAATTTGCAATTGTCGTTAAATTTGCTGTCGCTGATATAGCGCTACTGGCGCTTAATGCAGTTGTTGCTGATTGTGTAAGAAGCGCAGCCGAAGTTAAAGAACTGTTTGCATTTAAATTTGAAGCCGCAAGTTGCGTAAGACTCGATGCAGCCAATACAGAACTGCTTGCGCTTAATGACGTAGATCCTTTATGCGTTAATTTTGCATTAGCTGAAACAAAGCTACTTGCGTTAAATGACGCGGTTCCAACCTGCGTTAAACTGCTTGCAGAAACTTTTGAGCCAGTTGCTGACAAAGATGCAGAAGCTGTCTGCGTAACGCTAGATGTTGCCAATAACGTACTGCTTCCTGCAAAAGTCGCAGAAGCTGCTTGCGTTAAAGTCGGCGCTGATGTTTGCGTACTACTGGCAGATAAAGTTGCCGCTGCTAATTGCGTTACACTTGATGTAACCGCAAGCGTACCAGTAGCGCTTAAAGACGCCGATCCTTGTTTTGTTATGCTTGCTGTAGCTGTTAAAGAACTTGTTGCAGCAATAGACGCGCTGCCGCTATGCTGTTGGCCATCCTCAAGTAAACTTGCAAGTGGTGCTGATGCGAGAGGACTAAAGCCTAGCATTTGTTAGCCTTCTAAGGGCGCTGTTGGGATGTTGCTGGTTTCATCGGCTGCAGTGTAGCGAGCCAAACCTTGAGTAATGCGAAAATCTTGGATGTAGCCGTTCATATACGACGAACTTCCGGGGGCAGATGTTCCTATTTTAAATTCTACGGCAGAACTGTCGTAATTACCATTAGCTGTAAAGTTTCCTAATTTTATTCCATTTTGATGTAAGTAAAAAACAGCACTTGCATCTCTAGTAATAGCTACGTGATAAAAATCAGTGTTATTCAAAGTATAAGTGTTTGTTTCGTCTTTAACTTCTTGAGCAGCCGCCCCACTTCCTCTGTGATAAAATTCTATTCTATCATCGCCTCGCATTTTAAGGCGCATTTCATTTGACGCATCTTGATATATTGCCCAAAAACCCGAAGAAGCGCCGCTATTTGTTTTTAACCACATTTCTATAGTAAATGGTTCAGACGCATTTAATACTCCCGCAGGGATAGTAATAATGTCTGAACTATTAGATTTACTGTTTATATAAATAGAGTTTTCTCCACTCCACTTTGTCGTTGAATCACCAACAATAGAGGTAGACCCTAAATCAATATTATACCGTTGCGATTTATCTATGATCGAAGCGTCAGTGCCTTTGAAATGCAGAATTGCGTTAGAGTTAGAAGCTAAAGGTTCTGTTGGTGGAGTAAAATTAGAAGTAGAAGTGCTAGTTCCATACGAACCATAAAGACTTTCGCTTACAATTCTAAGGTCTGATATATAACCAATAAATTTTTCACTGCTTCCATCCCATCCTAAATATAAACTTGCGTCTACAGTGCTTTCTGTACCATCAGAACCTACTCGACTAGCGTTATAACTTGTGTTGTTGTAAAAGTTTATTCCGTTTTTATAGGCTTTTAAGGTATTGCCTGATCTGTCGAGAACAACGTGAATCCATCTGTTTGTTTCAGTACTTGATAGTCCACCAATATTAGAAACATCCCTAACTGCACTATCATTGTTTGATCTTAATCTAAGTCTTCCCCATTTTAAAAAAGTATCATCAGTAGCGTTTGAGCCAGTAACATAAACCCAACATTCTAAAGTAAAATTACCATTAATTTGTTGATTAAAATTAGAGATAGTTGCGTAGTTAGACGCATCAAAATATACAGACCCACCGTGATCTGTTGCTGAGTATTCAGTGTAGTCGTAGGGGCCAACAGCAACTATTTTAGGGTCACTAGAAACAGTTATTGTTTTTGGAGTAGAGTTTGCATCTCCAAAATAAGGTAAAGAACATCCTAAAAATACTGTGTCAGAATTTGCAGTTAAAGGGGTTGTCGGGATTTCAACAGTATCTGCTGCGGTAGTTATTCGCACATTTGAAAGCTGACCTATAAAACCAGCACCATTATGTGCGTGATACGCTATTCTCAGTAGTGATTGAGAATAATTTGTACTGTCAGACCAAGAGCCAATGCTTGATCCATTTCTGTAAAGCGTGCCTGTTGTTCCACTTCTTTGATAAATTATATGTTGCCATTCATTTAAAGTAAGCTGTGTAGTAGATGTCTGAGAAATCCCAAAACCGCCGCCATCTTTATAATAACCTAACTGACCTGACCCACTTAATTGAATTGTTGGATAGGGGCCATTTGTAGAATTGGGGCGAAAATCAATTAAAGCGCAATTATTCCAAGACAGAGGTTTAATCCAAAATTGAATAGTAAATGCGCCTGACCCAAAAGCAAAATCAGAATGTGACGCAATAGTTAAATAATCGCTTGAGTCAAATTCGACAGCATATTTTCCACTACGATAAGGGCTAAACGTACCCGCCGCAACACTGCCAGTTACTGTAAAGTTTTGTGAATTTCCTGACCCATCAATGTAAGTAATGTTATCATTGTCTGAAGTACCTGTAGCAGTGGCTAACAAAGTTGTGTATTTACTGTCCGTCACAACCGTAACAAACGACAGGCTGAACGCATTAGCGCTTGTAGCCTGATTGATACCATCTGAAGCAGTAAACGTAAGAGTAAACGTAGCCTCTTGGCTGGCGTGAGGCGTCACTGTGAATACGTTTGTATTGCTGCCAGTGCCTTGCGTTACTGTAGATCCGTTTAGCGATCCGCTAGTAACGCTGTAGCCGTATGTCAGAGGTACTTCTTCTGGATCAGCGGCTGTAACGGTAACAACTGTAGCAGTCTGATCTGTAGCCAAAGTAAATGGCGTAGTATTGCTAGAGGCGTCTTGGACAGAGGTAATGTTAGGATTTGTGTTCACCAAGCTAACAGAGTACCAGCCTGAGCCATTATTGATATAAAAACGATTAGTGGCAGTGACGTAAGCCATATCGCCAGCGCTATTGCCAGAGAGAGGTAATAAGTCAGCCGTAGCGTAGACTACAGCCCCCGCTGCAACGGTATCAAACGCAACGCCGCCAGAGCCAGTAGACTTTAAGAACTGACCGTCAGAGCCATCGTCTAAGACGTTTGCAAGGGTGCTGAGATTTGATGCGTTGCTCATATTATGTTACCTCAGTCCAATCAGTTCCATCAAAGGTAAACTTGTTGCCTTTCCAATCTTCTGGGGCGCTAGAAACACTTGTATGCAAGGTTGCCGTAGCATTATTCAAGTCAGAGATAATAAATTGAGCGGGATCACCTACGATTATATTGCTTTCGTTCAAAGCCACAAAAATGCTGTCTTCCAGAAGATATTTTGAAAGCTGGGTGCTATTCTCTACAATCGTTTTCATAACTAACCCTTTACAATTATTTTGGAGGCAGAAACTGCTGTTCCAGCAACTACAGACGGGCTATCAGCCAATACATTTAAAGACCCATCACGTTGAACATAATATTTCTGACCCGCACTTAAACCGCTTTGCGCATCGTCTACAGAACCAGCAATTTGAATTGTGGCAGTTGCAGTATCAGCATACGCTCCGTCAGAAATGCCTATGTAGTTTTGAGAAGTTAAGTTGGTCAAACCAGAATTAGCGTTTTGAAAAACTATACTGGTGCCGTAGTTTGAGTCGCTCCAATTTTTAAAAGCAACCACAACCTTATCGGAATTAGGATCATAAACAGAGTCGGTATCCAAAGCCCAACCGTTATATGCTTGCACAATCGACCCAAAACTCATCGACGTTCCACTAACCGTTCCAACAATAAATTTACTATCTGATCCATACCCACGATTGTAAAAAATAACGTGTTTATTTGCGCTGCTATCATAAGATATAGTAGTGTTACGGGCTTTGGTACTATCAAAAACTATTGGTGTTCCAAAGCTAATCGAAGTTCCGCTAACGGCTCCAACAATAGCAGTACCATATTCAGAGTTTGTGTTATCACTGTAAACAATTACAATCTTTTGAGAACTTGTATCATACGAAATGCTAGTGGTTTCAATGGTATTGGAAGTAAAATTGGTGGCAGAACCAAAGCTTATTGAAGTTCCACTAACAGTACCAACTACGGCGCTACCAGAAGTTCCATAATCAGACCAGCAAATTACAATTTTCTGTGCATTACTATCGTAGACTGCGTTTGTATATAGTGGGTCTGTACCAAATTGAACAGAGCTACCAAAGCTTATTGAAGTTCCGCTAATCGTTCCAACAGCGGCATAGCCTAAACTCGATGAAGTATTTCTTGCAAACCCCACAACCTTTTGAGTTGAAGGGTCATATACACCAGCAGGATTATCAGATGAGCCGCTATAATACTGAACAGCGCTACCAAAGCTTATTGAAGTTCCGCTTACAGTCCCAACAATGGCGTATGCGCTGTTATAAAATATTACTATTTTCTGAGCATTCTCATCATAAATTACATCGCCCACCTTAGTGCCAGAACTGTTATGAAATACCACAGGTGTGCCAAAACTTATTGTAGTACCACTTACAGTACCCACAACAGCCTTGCCTTTTTGTCCATCACCGCCATCTCGGTAAGCTACAACAATTTTCTGTGCGTTTTTGTCGTACCCAACGGCAAGAAACTGTGTTTCAGAGCTTTCAAAGGTAGTTGTACTTCCTACGGCCTGAGATACAGAAGAGGTAGCAACAGCGCTCACAGTGCCATTAGAATTTACGACAACTGTATCACCATTTGCTAAAGCCCCAGATGCAACAGCTTCTAATGAACCGCCCCCGCCACCCGTAGCGGCATCAGCAAACTCTAACGCTGTAGCTCCGCTATTCATTTGTAAGATTTGACCCGCTGTGCCTAAGCTTGAGGGCGTATCAGTAAAATCTAAAATGCTTCCAGTAAGCTTACCGTGATTAACGATAGACACTTCATCATTAGCTGCCAAAGTCATCACAACAGAAGTGCCATTCGTAGCTGTGTATTCGCTGGCTGGCCTTAAAACACCATTTACATAAACAGCTAGTTTACCCGCTTGATACGCTGGCAATGCAGGGGTGCTAGATGCATCAAACGTGTTAGATCCAGAAGAAGCGGTGTAGTTTGTAACGCTATAATTGGTAGAATCTAATTGTGTTTGCAAATCTGCCGCAGAAGGCGAAATAAAGAAATCAGCTGCGCCATCAATATCAAGCAAACTGCCAGTTGATGAACTTGCTAAAGAACGAGAAACAGTTTGCGCAGAATTATTGAATGTTCCTGATCCAATTTCCCAATCAGTACCATGCTCAATAACATAACGAATTGTCTCACCATCGAGCGAGGTTGGTACTGACTGGAATCCCGCCGCAGCAGAACCTAAATAAATTGTTCCAGTGCTTGGCCAAGCCCCACCGTTTTGCGCAATCGCAACTTTAACTCGATCTGCAAACTTAACCATTTATTTTTCCTAGCTGGAAGTCACTACAAAATCGCCAATCCCAAATCGCAAAACATCACCGCTATTGACAGTTTTTGATGTTGAAAGAGACCCCATAAGCAAAGGCTGCTTACTTCCTGTCACGCTGGAATTATATACATCCACACGCGAACTTGCCGCATCAGCCGCATTGCCGCCTCGGAATAATGCCCAATACGCCATATCGCCCCAATCGCTTCCCGCTTCTGGAAATGCAATTGCAGATGTATTGCTTATTGTTGTAACGCCGCTGCCGCTTGTTGTTGCGTTTCCAAAATCACTACCAGAAACTTGCACACGCGCATAACTTGTTCCTGTGTTTTCTACAGAAGTTAAACCCGCGCCAGTTGGAAAAGCCGAAGCTGAAACCCCCAAATACAATCGGTGATCTTCAAATCCAGCAGAAGTACTGGTATGAAAACTAAAATAAAACTGCGAACCCGTAGATATATCGTTGTCATCAAATCCCATTAGATAAGCAGTTTGCGCTCTCCATTCCCGTCCACCAGTTGTATGTGCATCATTTAAAATTGTAGGAAAGTTAATTTCTAAAGAACCGCTAGAAATTCTAAACTGGCTTCCTGATGAAACTGTTACAGACGCCGAAAGAGAGCCATGCATAAGCATATTATCGTCAGAATTTGCTCCATCAAATATTGCCCAATAAGCAATATCACCCCATCCACTACCGCCAGCTTCCGCAAAATCAATTCCACTGCTGTTTTTAATTTTATCAGCCGTTGAATCGTATCCACATTTATTATCAATCTGAACACGAGCATAACTATCGCCAAAATAAGTTGGGCCAGATGAATTATAGCCTGGTTCTTTTGCTGCTGCGGTTGTTCCATTGTCGCTTTCAGTAAAAGCTGTTGTGCTTATACCAAGATAAAGCTGAGATGACCGCGTATATTCACTTTTTTGAAAAATGTGATCAAGCAGCTTAGGCTCAAAATAGTCAGATAAAATAGCCATTTGCTACTCCTTACGCTATGGTTAAATCAATACTGCCAGCAGCAAATTGAATTGAATCACCAGAATTAACAGTTTTGTTAGTTGCTATGGCTCCATGCCAAAGAAGATTGCCGCTTGATGCAGCGTCAAAAATTCCAATAGCTTGAATTGTTCCAAAATCACCGCCAGAAGCAGTAAATGTAGGAGCATTAGAATTATCTGTTGTGCCGCCTGTTCCGCTTGCTGTGTTAAATGTAATTGTTTGGCGACTATATCCATTGCCAGAAACTTCTGTGCCGCCACCCGCGTCATTAGGGGCTGATGTAAACAAAGCTAAATGAAGACTCGAGGGCGCTGAGCCTGTTCCTGTCATAAGAAAATTAAGCAGTAAATTTTCTGCGTAGTCTGAAAGTGCGGCCATTTTAAACTCCTGTGTCTGACTGCATTAGGAAGAAACCATAAACCAAACGTCACCGTTCTGACCGCCGCTTGGAAATGATGTGCTAATTGTTATGCGCTCAGAAAATTCGCTGTCCAATTCTGGTTCACCAGTTGTGCTATTGAACTTTAAATATTTCCCTGCTCTGGATTGCGCTGATGGCAATGCCATATCAATGCTTGCGCCATCTTGAACTGGCGCTTGCAAAACCCGATTGCTTAAAAGCTTTTGCTCTTGAAGAATTGTATAAAGGTTATCAATTTCTTCACTTAAATCAGCAATCGTAAACGTGTCTGTTGTAAGGCGTGTTTTAGACGTAACAGACGCAATAGTAACAGTTGCATTAGAAACTGCTGTTTCTAGCGTTAGCGTATTGCCACTTGTTGAAAACTCGTTCGTTTGCGTTACACCAAAAGCTGTTGTTTCAGTACCATCTATATAAACCGCAATAATATCTTCATCCCGAAACGTAAACGGAATGTCAAAAGGCCCAGCACTTGCTGTTCCTCCAACCGAATAATTAATAATTCGGGGCGTTTCTGTAGATGTTAATGTACCCATGCGCCAAACTGCTATTGCTGTTAGTCCGACTGGCAGGTCGGCGCTGATTTAAACTTACGCTTATTTTTTTTATTAATCTACCCCTGCGTATTTTCTTTCCATTCCGTCTACTGCACTGTCAAACAAGCCTTTTAAACCAATGTGATTTCTCATTGGCAAAGCCCAACTAAATTTATTTATATCGCCCTCAACAATGCCTTGTACTGCGTTACGGGCTACAGATGGCCCTGCCCCTGCAATGTTAAAAGCGGCATCAGTTAAAGAAGGCTCGTATCCATTACGCGGATCAAACGGAAACGGGTTTTGCCCCGTTAAACCAATAGCTGTTCCCTGCAGAAGATTTGTATATTGAGACAACACTCCAACAACGCCAGATTGATCTATTGCGCGTGTCATGCGTTGTTCTGTTGACATGTTTTCCCAGATATTTGGATCTGTTTTAATTTGGGCAACCATGTAACCAAGACCAACAATTGCAGCAATCCCGCCAAGTTTTTGAGAACTTGGTTCATCAAGACCAGCAATTAAGATTTTGTTTGTTGCCGCTATTGCGTAATTCCAAAAAGTAAATGGCAAAGACAGCAAACCAGATTGCGCTCTGTAATAATCTCCGACTTCTTCCAGTCCTAAAGATTTTGCATATTTATCCATGCCGCGATTTTTGCGCAGATAAATTACACCGTCATTTATAGCTGGTTTATCCGCAGCCGTGGCCGCTAAAATTGTGTTTTCATTACCCTGACGAACCGCAGCGCGGAATTTACGCACTAAATCTTCATCACCCCATGTATCTGTATTAGCAAGAAACGCGCCATCAAGTTCATCAATTGGTTGCTCTGACATTAATTTTGCATCTGCTTTGGAAATGCCAAATCTTGCTAAATACTCTAGCTCCGCTTCTGTCGCAACTTCTTCGCCAACATGTATGATTTTTTCCAGCAAATCAGGAACGCGCACACTTAAATCCAGTTGCTTTAAATGCGCTGTCATAGGAGCCAGCCCGTTTAATAAGAAATATTTATTAGCAAATGTTTTTAAATGATATTCAAGCCCAGAAGTTGTCGCTGCATCAAATCCAGTTTCGCCAAATCCTGAGAGCGCTGTTCCCATATGAATATCCATGATAGCGCCAGCGCGTTTGCCTTCTGCTATTGAGGCTTTAGCAACTTGTCCTACTGCACTGTCTAAATCGTGAAACGCAGCGTTAAATGTTTTGCTTAAACCGTGACGCATAATTAACGTGCCAAACTCTTGTATAGCTGGCAAAGCCGACATGCCCATAAATGTTACATGGCTCCAATCGCGCAACACAGTCGCAACGCGGTTGTCCCATCTGTTAGGATCTTTAAAGACGCGGTTTGTTACGCGTAATTTAAGCTCGTTAAGATCGCGCTCAATAGGCGCCCAATGATTTAAAAATTGAGCATCAGATCCTTTAAAGCTTTTGCGTTCAGCCACACGCGCATTTTCAACAGCTTCGTTAAATCCTTGTGACCAGTTTACGCCATCAATAGGTCGCGCAAAACGCCGCGACATTTCTATCGCTGGGGCCATGCGATCATTATACATTTTTAAATTCATAACATAGTTGGTTTCAATAAAATCAGCTACGCCATTGCCGTTTGGCCCATCTCTTAGCAAAAACGAATTTGGTATGTTTAACTGCCTGTGCCGCCCAAATGTTGGCCTGTGACTTTCCCGAAATACTTTAAGATCGGCTGGCTCGGCTTCTTGCATAATAATGTCGATAAATTCTTCTGCTCGATCATCAATTGCTTGCGGATTGGTGCTTGCCTTAATCCTAGCCCATCTTGAGGTAGGCGGCGCAGTTTTTAACCGATGCTTTAATTTCCAGATTTTACCAGCATTTGCTTTTGGGTTTTTGTTAAAATGCACAAGCAATGCGTTTAATTCATCTGCACCAAGCACCCATGTATCTATGTAAGGCTGTTGCCGCATCCATTGTTTAACAAGATTTTTAAACGCAGCGCGATGTTCTCTAATGTTATTGCCTTTGTATATGCGCGTAAAATAATCTTCGGCTGGATAGTCTTTTGACATAGCCAGCATTTCATCGGTCATTTCTATTTCATTTTGAATTGATTGGCGCTCAACATCGTCTTTAGCCGTTTGCAGCCGATTGTTTAAAATTTCTTTTTGTTTGGTTAATGTTTTACCCGTTACAAAAACGCCCATTTCATCAGCGGCCTCTTTGTACTCACGATAAGCGGCTCGAATATGCTCGGCCATTTCATTAACTTCATTTACCTGATGCCGTGTGCCAATAACAATAGATTTAGAAACCGCGTCTCTAAATTGCTCAATAGACATTTTACCTTCTTTGCCCATTGTTTTGGCAGCGGACACACCCAGCACTTTTTTGTCTGACACGCCTAAATATCTGGCAAAAATATCGTGCTCTAGTTCAATAACACGATCTACAATTCCATCCCATGTTTTGGTTGTAGAATAAACAGACGGGCCATTAGTTAAGCCCGTCTTATCTGACTCCCGCAAAAACCCGCCATCAGCAACAAGCGTGTCAAACAAATCTCTTGTTGTTCCGCTTTTTGCATTTCTATGACCACGTTTATACGGGCTGTCCATTAAACGAGCCAATGCTTCCAGCCGCGCATTTTTTAATATTTTGTTGTTTTTTGCCCTGTAGGCTTCGGCGGCTTTGAGGGCTTCTTCTTCGGCTTGTTGGATTTTTTCATAATCACCTTTCTTGGGTTTCCACCCAGCTTGCACATCCCCTTTCATAGGGATTTCAACAACGCCAGCTTTGTTTAATTCGGCTGCGCGTTTAACTTCATATTCCACAAATTCATTTTTGTTTTTAATGCTTGGCGGCTTATCGCCAGCGTCAAAACGTTGATGAATTTTTCCTTCATCTACATGTATTTCAGTATTTGTTTTTTTAGCTTCAAGTTCATCACCAAGCTTAATAATCTTATCATTAATTTGACGAATTTTGTCGTTAATAGGTTTTAATCTTGCAGCAAATTTCTTTTTTTGTGCCTTAGCTTTTGCGGTAGATAAATTACTAATTTCGTCGTTTATTTCGCTTCTTTTTTGCTCAAAATTCTTTTTAATTCGAATAAGACTATCAAATTCTTTAACTATTTCACTTTCAGATCGAACAGAATTAGTAATTTTTACGCCAGTAGGTGAATCGTTATTTTGAAATTTAACCTCAAAGCCATCAACCAATGCTGTGTTTTTGCCAATGCCTCTTGCTTTAGCAATATCTTGCGTAATGCTATCCACAAGCTTGTTTGCTTTAACGCCTTTATATGCAGCTACACCGCCGCCTAATAATCCTGAGAATACCGTAGCAGCCCCTACACGCACCAAACTATCTGTAGGGTCGCTTAGTGGGTCAAAGTCTGATCTGCCTAATTCTAGGGCCGTTTCTGCGGCTCCACCAAGGGCTGCGCTGCTTCTTGCTCCGCGCACAAAATTACGCGTACCAGATTTGGCAATAGAAGCTCCCCATCCGATTGGAACGCCCATCGTTAAAAGCGCATCAGGGCTTGTCATAGCTCCCATAAATGCAGCAAAATGATGATTGTTTATATCGCGCCGTTTATTGCGTTCTGTTTCTAGCTGTATTTGTTGCTTTAAATGTTCGTAATGTTTTTCACTTTTTGCCTTATGAAAATAATTGACTAATTTTTTGCTCGTGTAACCGTCTTTAACAGCTTTAACCGCGCCGTTAAATTTAGGATCTTCTTCATATCTTGCTGCGTTTATTTCGTGTTTTACCAATCGAGATATAAAAGCATCTGTCCATTCATCCATAAAAGCTTGCCCAGCACTTGGAGGCAACATATTGCCGCCTGTAGATGGCCGAATAGGAGTTCCGTAATCTTCTACAATTGGCTCAAAATCAGGCGCTGCGGGTTGCGTTGGCGAATTGCTCGGCACTTGCGTATCCACAACAATAGGTTCTTTTGCCCAAGGCGGTAAATCAGGCGTGGTTTTAATATATGGATCGTTTTGTTCATCAAGCCAAAACCCAGCGTTTGGACGCATTTCCGATCCCGCTGGATCAAACGGATCGCCAATTGTATTTTTGCTAGAAACTCGAACAGACGCATTGCTCGAAAGCAAATTTAAAAAATTCCCTGGTCTAACACGCGCTGCGTTTTTACCAACACCAGAATAATAACTGCGCCCTTTAGGAATACGCTGATTGCCACGATATGTGTCTTGCAACACGGGCAAAGACGCCCATTCTTTTGCCAAACGATTGCCAAATTCTTCATCTGTAATGCGGCCTTCTTTCCAAGAAGATAAACCGCGACGTTCTAATAAATACAAATTTGCTTTGTCTTGCGTTTTTTTGTCAAATTTATCGTTAGGATCAATTACGCCGTTTTGCACCAAATCGCGCATTGTTTTGTAAATAATCTGTCCGGCTCCAACTGCCGTAAATTGCTTGCCTTTAGGCTGCTTTAGATTTCTTTGCTGCCATTCCATAACTTCAAGCACAGACATGCTTGTAACGGGTACATTTGGCTTTACACGCGTTTTATTGTTCCAACGGTTGTAATCGCCGTTGCTTTCAAGGTTATAAATATAATTTAAAATTCTAGACGTTTTTTTATTCATCTAGTTAGTCCCTCTGAAAGCTCTTGAACGCGTTTTGCTCTTTCCATCAAGAAATCAAAATCATCATCAAAGCCGCTGTAAGGATCCCACCGCCCTTCTTTAATTGCTTCTGCCATAATTTCAGCCCCTGCTGGGCCTTCCAAAACACCAGATAAAGAAAACAAAGATCCTGTTAATTTTTGATATGCTGGTGCGGGATTAAATTTTTCGTCAACAATATGACCTGTGCTTTGATCTTTTGTTAGCATTTGAATTTTGTATTGCGGCGGGTATCCATGTTGCTCAAGAGGTATAAGCCGATAATGAACGCCAGCCTCCCATAGGCTTCGGTCTTTTTTCTTCATATGCAATGGGTCAAAAACACCGTCTTCAATCAACTGATTTATGTGGTCATTAACAATAAAATCAAATGGCCCTGCTAATAATCTAGCCGAACCAAGATCGGGATTAACAACCTCATTGCTTGGTGGTCGTAATGGGCTAAACGGGTTTATAATTTCTACCCATTGAATAAAATCTCCAATAAGCTGCTCGTCAGCTTTAATAAGATTTCCTAGTGCTTTTTTTCCTAATTGAGAAAACACTTCTAAAATGTTTTCTGGCATAGGTTCTGGGTAGAATTTTTCTGGCGCGTACATTGATTTTTGCACAATATAATCAGAATCAACAAAACGGCTGGCCATAGCGTTTTCAACTAAAGATGTTGTTCGATCTAACGCGGAAGTCGAATTGGAAGATGTATATTCACCTACCATGCCAGCATTTTGCTGAAACATTACTTTAAACAAGGTTCTGGCTTGGCCTAATTCTTCAACACGATAATTACTGTCTAACACATTATTAATTAAATAATCATCTATTGAAGCATCTAGATTTTCGTCAGTAAGTTCATCGCCCAACATTTTAAAGCCATCTTTATTTAGAAAGCTATTCCAAGTTGATAGATCCCATTGATTTTGCGGGTCTTGATATGTTTCAGCCATTCTTAAAGCATCGCGGAAATGTTCATTGTAACCGCCGCCATCGCCGTGAATTGCATCTGCAACTAAAAATGACGCTAAAACTTTTTCTGGAATTAAATAAGATATATCAGAAACATTACCTTCGCCTGATGGCGCAAACCGCATGTCTGTATAAAGCTCATACATATTTGCAAGCTGGTCATCATCCATGTCAGAATTTACGCTGCGAAACGCACGAGCCAAAGACATTGGGATCATTCCAGAACGCTTTATTTGATACATAGCTGTTGTGCGCTGTTTTTCGTTTAAAACGCCGCTGCGCCATGTATCTGCATTTATTGGCCCGTCATATCCTACGTCTTTTAATTGGCCCATTAAAATACGATCTAAACGCGTTTGATTGCTTGGATTAGTTGGAGCTTGCCCGTCAGCAACTAACGAAACTTTACTAGCTTCTTCACGTTCTTTTTGCTCTCTTGCTTCTTGTGCGTATAAACCGCCTTTGATTTGCTGCAATTCGCTTACAAATTTTTTAGCTGCTGCTCGATCAGGAATAACTTGCCCATCAGCATCTACAACCAGATCATTTGTTGCCATGTCAAAAGCGGGAAAATACTCACGCAAAAATTCAATGTTTTCTTGCTCTGGATCTAATAGCTCGGCAATCATGCCATCTATCTGAGCAACCGTCATATCATTTGTGTTAAAATCACGTTGTACGCGGCTTTTACTCATTGCGTACATAATTTTGTTTATTTTTTGCAATTTTTCTGACGGATTTAAAATATGGTCTTTTTCTTCCATCAAACTGTTAATTGCCATTTCTAATTGCAACGCAGCTTCTTGATCATTTCCTAAAAGAATATTTTGAGAAATTCCGTCAACATCGTTTTCGACAATGCCGTTCCAATTTTCTTTTGTAACTTCTTGTTGCAGCAAAGCTTGGCTGCGCCCGATTGTAGCCCCAGCATCAACCATTGCTTTGGTTCTTAATTGCTGATAAGCGCCCTGCATTGCTTCGGGTACATCTGCAAACATAGAATCCAGCCGCGCAGATGCGTCTTGGTTAAACGCCTCCATATCGTACATATTTGCATTTTTTGCTTCGTTAATTTGATTATCAATGGCAACGCCCATTTGATAAGTCATTTTGTCGTAGATGCCTTCGTCGTAAACCCGCCGCGCAATTGATCCCATGCCTTCAGTAATGTTTTCGGGCGGGGCTGGCATGCCGTTTTCATCAGTGGTTAAAACCGCAGCGCGTACCCAAGCTTTAGCTTTATCTTCTGCCTCGGTTGCCATGACTTGCGCATATTGATTGGCTTGATTGGCAAGAGCTTCAGCCATTGCCCCCATTGCGCTGCCTACATTTGTTCTAGGCGCATTAGCTGGATTTATTTGCCTACGATCCGCAATAGAAATGCGCTCTCTTTTTACGGGCATTTATGCCTCCAACTTACTAAAGAATGATTTATATACGCGGCTTTGAGAAAACTTTTTGTCGTATTTTTTACCTAAAAACGCTTTGGCAAAAGTGCCGCCTGTGTTTGTTTTTTTCCAAGTGTTTAATGAACTGGCTAAAGTAGACCCAGCTTGTATAAATCCTGTTTGCCGCGCTGTAGACGCTTCCAATTTAGCATTTATAACCGCCATGCGCCCTTGGGATCGCAATGACTCCACTTCTGTGCGCGTATTCGCATAGCTTTTTGCCAATGCCATACGACCATCTTCGGCAATTGCATTGTTAATAGAATTATAGCTTGCAGATGAAAAACCGCTCATTACTGCTGCCGCCGCATTAGCAGTAAACTGATCTTGCATGTTTTGACGTATTTCTACTTCCTGACCAGATCGCCGCGCTTGCGCCATTGTTGCTTGAGCCTCAAGCATACCTTGTTCATAAGACCCGCGAGATCTTGCATCAGCAGCTTGTAAATTGCCTTGCTGAATTGAGCTAAAAGCACTTGCTGCGCTAAATGCGTCACACATAATTCACCTATAAATACACGTTCATTACCAAACCGCGCACAATAACGCGGCCTACTTTTGAACCCTCAATGACAAGATTAGGCTCTCGATCCCAAAGCCCGATATGATATTCTCTCCACACGTTGACAGGCGTAACAGCTAAATCAGAACCAATATCTAACGTGCTAATAATGTTTTGCCCTGCTACTGTGCCGCTAACAGCCTGATCCCAACTTACCTCCGCAGAAACAAGCCGCTGGTTTTTTCCAATCATAGATCCGCTGGCAAATTCTACTTTTGGCGCATGCAACGTCATATTCCATTGCATTGAATCGCCAACAACTATTTCTTCAAATGCTTGGCTTGTTGTAAATGTGCCATCTGCGGCAATATTTACGTCTGGCAAATCATAATAATCGCCTTGTATTTGCAACGTCTGGCTTTGTTGGAAACTCCATGCTGTTGTCCAATTTGTTCCCGCTGGACTAGCGGTAAGTTTTGCAGAAAAATCCGTTGTCATATAGTTTTCTGTCGAAGTGTCGAACTTTAATAAATAATAATTTATACCGCGCTGCGCGATTGCATATAAATCTTCATTTATTGATGCGACAGAAACAAACGAACCTTGGCTTAATTCCCATCGCATCCAGCCAAAACTATCGTCCGCTCTGGACGCATGAAGACATAATAAAGCTCCATCTGTACTATCTGCAAAAAACAAATAAGGCGTGGCGCTAAACGTATTTGAGCCTTTGTATAAACAGGTTTGTTTTGGCTGCTTAACCCAATCGCTAATAACTGTAGAAGCCGCATTAGAGGTGTATTCTGTATCGCGGTTAGAGGACGCAAATTCACGAATAATTGTGCCAATTTTATCAACAAAAAACACACCGCCATCAAATTTTTGCGGAGTTGTATATGACGCACCAATTTCAGTACCCGTTACCGCCCTTGCTGATGCTTGCGTAATTGGCTCAAAACTATTTCCTTGAATGTAGATTTCCTCATTATCGGTAAAAATAAGCAAATCATACGCAGATACTAAATGACGAATACGCGCTTGTTTTCCAATGCCGTAAAGCGCAAGCGCATCAGTTGATAAAGCTTCGCCAAGATTAAAGTTTTTATAATCGGAAAACCTTGAGGCCCAAATTGCGTTTGGCAAAAGAGAACTGCCGCCCAACCACAATCTGCGCTCATGTATAGCGCAAGCTGTCGGCCATCCTCGAGCTTTGGAAAAAGCTGGTTCTTTAATGCCTTTAATGCCGCCTTTAACAAAAATTGTAACATCCGCGCCGCCAGTTAAAAGTGTTACAGTACCGTTTGCTGCGCCTTCGATTTCAAAAGTATCTGCATCAACAATGCGCTTAATTGTATATGCGGCTGCGCCTCCAGATGGCGCTGCGGCTGTTGAGGCATCTGATGCAAACTTAACCGCATGCGTTAAAATAGTAGGCAAACTGTCTGTATCGGCAATACCAGCAAAAAACACTTCATCACCAGCTTGTAAGCCATGATTAAAATAACTGACTTCTACAAGCTTTGAGCCGTTGCGGATATAAAACGGATTAACGTCGAGTTTTTTAGCAATATTTCTTTTAACCGTAATATTTGCTTCTGTTTGTGAAGTAACAGAGGTTATTTCAACTTCACCGTCTAAAATTTGTAATCTGTTCCCAACCCAATTGTTTGCAGTTCCCGTAAAAAAATTGGCAGAGGTGGTGATTTTTCCCGTACCATTAGTAAGGTCAAAATCACTGGGAGAAAGACTGAGAGCAGTTGCTATGTAACTCCCATAGCCGGAGGACATTCCTTTCGATGTCAAACAGGTTAAAGTTGCGGTTATGTCGCCACTTGCCATTTGAGCAAATGGCGCATTCAAATATGTATCATCAGCCGTTGTTGAAAACTCAAAATCTTCAATCGAAAAACTGGTGCCGCTTAACGTAACAATTTTAGGCGTGATGCTTTCATCCGTAATAACAAGCGTGTTTTCATTATAAGCTATTGATAAAAATGGCAGCGTTGAATCTGTCCATCCTGTGCTTGTAAAAGTAGCTCTGGTTGTTAATGTCAGATCTTTAATAAGCAATTGGTCATTTGAAAAATACAGCAAAAACTGCGTTGTATTGCCTTCTGAATAATCCCAAGTTTCCAGCCGTACTTTGCCTGTTAAAGCTTCTTTAACTTCTGTTCCCCAACGCCGCGCAATACGCCCATCGCTCAGAACCATCATATTTTTAGCTTCTTTAAGGCTGGAGGTATAAGACTTTACATCCTGACGAATACGCAAAGCTGTACCAGTGCGCCCTTTGCGAAAATCCGATCTAAAATCCTGTACTTTTGCCATTAGAGTGCTCGATTAGTTCGTCTGGCTTTAAGAAACATTTTTGTGTCCAGCCGCTGCGGAGAACGCCCTTGAGCGTCCCTTGATCTGGCTTTGAGCATCATGGTTTGTGCTGCTTCGCCTAAATAAGCTGATGTTTGTTCGTCTTGTGTAATGGGCATCGCAAGCGCAGCGGCAAGATGCATAATAAATGCTCTACGAAAATAACCAGGGAATTTATCTGGCCCGACAATATTTGTAACTTCTGCGGTAACAACAGAGCTTGAATTTGCATCAACATTTACAACAACATTTTGACCAAAACGATCAAAGGCACCAATCGCGTCATCAATATAAATTGTGTGCAAATTAATGGCTGATGTCGGTAAAACATAAAGCCCTGTCCACGGCGCAGGCGCTGCGGTTGAACTTCTATTTAAAACAACTCGATCCCGCGCAAACCGCCAAGGATAAGAACACAACGCATCCTCGAGGATGTCTTCAAAAAGCTTATTGCCAGTCTTTGCTGGCAATGTGTTTTCGGTAAAAGATGTGATTTCGTCAACGCCAAGCTGGGCTAATGCCGCATTCATAATTTTAAGCGATGAATTAGAAACTGAAAGAGGCGTTACAGTCATATAGCCAACCTTGTTTTAAAGAAAGGGGCAAGCAGGCACCCACCCCTTTCAATGCTTCTCTTTCATCGCAGTGCGTAACCTAACCAGAAAGAGAATGTTACATCTGCCCCATCTGCCACTGAGACAGATGATCCTATTAAGATGGTGCGGGTGACAAAGTAGAAACTTTGTAAACCCCAGCATCTTCAATCACGATTGCGCCAAGAGACATAGAAGACACAGCAGACCAAGCTGACCGCGTGTTTTCATAATCCCAAATCGTATTGATTTCTTTGTTGACGCCGTGACCAATTGCAGTCCTGTGCCAAGCTACGTTGGTCGCAATGTTTGTACCAGCTACACCGTGATCAATGTTTGGCATAGGCATCCACATTGTTCCCATCCAGCTTTTTGCAGTCAAGTTTCCTTTGAATGGGAGGTTTTCAGCGGAAACATAATCTGCATTGGCAAATTCAGGAACCTTCAGGAATTGCGCCCAAGCATAAGGGTGCAATGCACAAAAACGGTTTCCATCATCAGGAACTTCATTAACTGAGAATGTTGTTACAACGCTCATAGCTGTATCAAAATCCCAAGCAGCAGTGTTATCGCCCAAATCAGTTGAGTTTGCGCCAGCCTCAAGAGCATCGAGGATAACCTCGTCAGTCTTTTTGCCTAATGCTGCAACTTGTGCAGTTGTATGAGCGCGTTTTTCCTCAATGTTTAATTTGAGCAAATCCAGATCATCAACCAATGTGGGAACATAATAGTCCACCATATCGGCTTTTACTTTGCTGTGCGCTGGATCTTGAAACGTATGCTCTGCATTACGTGTTTTAGATTGCGCTGCCAAAGTTCCAAATTTTTGGAAATATACAGATTTAGCTGCAACTGTGCCTTTACGGGTCGTATTCATTAAACGAGAGCCATATTGACGGTACAGCAAGTGAACGTCTGCGTTATATTCTTCAATAAACGCTTGGTCGATAGTTGATGTCATTTTTACACCTATTAAGTTAAATTTCAGAACGGAGTCGGGTGTTCCTCAAACTAACTCAACGGGTATTCCTATGCGGAGCCGCCTTGCGTTTTTGGGGCCGTATAAGAGGCATTCATGTAAAACTTTACATATCCCTCAAAATCAATCTGTGCTTTTAAATCTAATATGTCAAAACCTAAATGTTGTAGCCATTTAATACGCTTGCAACTAGATATGGGAACAATATTCCCAAATCCATCCCAATTAGGTTTTTCTGTCTCTATAAATCTTTGGCATAACCGCGTCATTTGACGCCAATATTTATCAGCAAGATTTGTTCCTAAAAGCCAGATAATACCAATGCTAGAATTATCAGGAACAGCGTTAATACCGCCAACAGCCACAACTCTGTCATTTGCCCACATTGTTACATATTTATCGGAAATACAGCTTGTAATCATCTGGCTATAAATATCTGTGCCAGTTGTTTGTATTGCGTAAGCCAGTTCATCCCTGTCTGATTTACGCATATATTTGTATAGCTCCAAAACATCATAAAGAGTGCTTGGAGCTAAAAAGAATTTAATTTCGCGCTTGTTGCTCTGCAAAAGCTTGCCACCTTGATCTAACCATAGCCGTGTAATCTTCATCTTCGCCAAATCTTGCATCTGCTTGCAAATTGCGAATTTCGTTGCGCGATAGCGGCTTGGCTTGCACAGAAGTTCCAACATCATCAGGCGCAAAGCCTCTTGATGCGTTTTTGTTCATCATACTTTCCATAAGCTCAACGCCTTGGGCTGTTGTCATTACTTTACTAACAGCATCAAAATGTTTTTCGTCTATATTAGACGTTACCCATTTATTAAGCTTGCTAACGCGCTGATCAACATTATCGCCAAGTTTAGCGCGTTCTGCTTCAAAATTGGTTTGGGTTTGCCCGTACACATCAGATATTAACGATTTGAACGCTTCTGGCGGCACATTATTTTCTTTTGCCCAGCTTCTAAGTGCTTGATCAACGCTTTCTGCTGGCGCGTCAAAGCCTTCTGGATATTCATATGCGCTTGCATCATCTGGTACGCCAAGTGATTTTGCATAATCTTGCGCAGCTTCCTCTTTGATTTCCGCGCGCAAATCTTCTGTCTTCTTCGAATACGCTCCATAAAGATCACTGTAGGCTTTGGCTTGATCTTCGGAAGTTTTGAATTTGTCTAAAAGCCAATCTGGGCGTTCTCCCTCACTTGTCGTTTCAACAGCTTGCGTTTCAGCGGGTTCGCTGGACGCTTCATTTGCATCAAACATTGTGGCAGCTTCTTCTGACATTTTTATCCTTTCGCTTTAGATTTACGCCTTGCGTCAAGAATGCCCACAAGTCGGCGCATTCCTTCTTGCATCCTTAATTCTGCATCTGTGCAGCTTGGATGCATAACCGCGTCCGTTGTTATTGAACGCAAATAAGTCATTAAATTTTCACCATCTGGTGAGTTCAAAACATTGCGGCATGTAATGTTTATGTTTTCTTCTGCATTTGCTGGTCGCTGAAAACTATCAAAGGAGTTTTTCGCTTGATCTTGGATCTCGCGTATTCGCCGCTCAATATATTCGCTCATACGGGTTGTTGCGCCTGTTGTTGCATCATCATCATTTGCTGGGCTTGCTGCTCCATCGACTGCACAATTTCTTTGCTCGATTTAAACAACTTCGTTTCCAAGCCCATTTTTTCAATTAACCAAGGGTGCAATTCCTCCATTTGATACATTGAGGTTGCAACTTGCGGCCCGTACATTTGTGCTCGCATTTGGTAATCTTGCATTAATTTTTGCAAATCGCGCCCATTTTGTGACATGGCAATCGGAGAAATAGCGCGGATCTGTATGGCTTTGCCGTTAATGACGGGCAATTCTATATCGCCGCGTTTTTCCAAAATATACAAAGCTCTATAAATATAAGGCTGAATAAACTCATAAAACACACGCGCAAACCCTGCGGATGTTCGATGCGATAAATCAGCCATGCGTTCAGCTACCTCAGTAGCCGTTGCTGGCGTTTTATTGGGATCTGAAAGCATATCATTAAACAATGCGCGTTTAATATTTGTGCGCTGATCGGCCAGCACCACATCTTGCATGTTAAAATTGCCAGTTGAGCCAGTAATTGGCTCCAATCCGCGTGTACCAATCTCTTTGGTTATAATCGTTCCGGGCAAGAGAGAAATATTATCAGCGTTTACAGTGCCTTCATTGTCCGTTTGGTACATTCCAACGATAGACATAGCCGCATTTTCAAGGATCATCTCAACCATAAGGTTTGTTGTGCGAATAGCGCCCATTGCGTTTAACAATGGCCCTCGGCCCCATGTTTCCCCCGCAGCCGTTTGCCAGCGAAATGCTATAAACGGATTTGAGCCTTTGCCTTCCAATTTGCGAACTTGCAGCACTTCATTATGCGTTTCACACAAAACTATGTGATAATAGCACTCAACCTCGACGTTAGAATAATCTCGATAGGTATATTCAATAATTTCCAGTTCTTTTTCGGAATCTTCCCTAAGATCCGAATAAGTTTTCATAGCTTCGCTTTCATTCATGTCGGGATAGCGATGCTTTAAGTGTTTAGCTGGTACTTTTTGAACCCTAAACACGCCGCCAACTGTATCATCCGCGCCGCGCTCTAAATAAACATCCGTTAATGGAACCGCGCGGTGATGAAACGCTTTATCGCCTGTGCCTTCTTCAAACAGCATAATGCCAGTAGAAATAGACATGTCATAAAGGCATTCAGAAATTTCTTGGGAAAAATTAGAGTTCCAAATCTGCTCAAACAAATATTTGTTAATATCATCGAGGTCTTTATTAACAGCCGCTACATCACGCGGCTCAACCATCGCAGATGCGTCTAGTTTTACAAATTCCGTAAAGGGAGGCAAAAGCCCTGCTTGCATACGAGAAACAAACTCGGCCACAGCATTTGCGCCAGTTTCATCAAATATGTCTTCTGCATTGTCGATAGGTTGTGTGTAAAAGCGGCGTCTGGCTGGCATTGTGAGACGCAAGCAATCGTCGTAAAGATTCTCTAAGCGCTGACGGTCTGCTTTTGCAGCATCGCGCCTTTTAATAATTGCCTTAACGTCCATTAATTACCTCATGAAAAAAAAGATCGAGCAGACATAAAACTACCAACGCCAGACAACATCCCACCCATTTGTGCAGCACTTGCGGATCTGCGAGATGCGTTTTGTTTTCTGCGCTGTTTTAGAGCAGCCATATCGCTTTGAGTGCGTTCCTGATTAGCAATTTTTTTAACGCGATCTTGTTCCCTAGCTCGATCTGCTTTAGCCGCTCTAGCTGCGCTAGTTGCTTGATTGTTTTGAAGCAGGGCAGCGCCAGCAATAGTTAAACTAATAGGATCACACATAATTTCACCATATATTGTGTCGTCGGTAAAAAAATGCGCTTTATCTAGTTAAAAAGCAACCCTAACGGCCTCTTGAAAGAATAGACTGGCGATTTCTTTGTTTCGCAGTCATTCCACCGCCTCGATTAAACACAGATTGCTTGTGATAGGCTTGAACGCTGGGTTTTGCGTTAGGATTTCGACCAATTAGCTTTTTGCCGTAACCCATTCTTAGAAGCGCGTATTGCTCTGCATCAGAAATATGCGAATAAATGGATTTTTTGTCGATTTCTTCCCGATCTTTTAGGTAACAATAGCCACCTTTTTTGGCTCCAACGATAAATTTGCAATTTGGAGAGACAAAATAAGCCGGCTTACCCTCTATGAGGGAATTTATTTGAGTTTCTACAGCTCCAACGCGAATAATTGGATCATTTGACCAAGCTGGCGTTACTTCCAGCCCCGCAGCGCGAAAAATCTGGTATGGCGTTACGCTATCAGTCGTAGCGCGGTCTTCCCCTCGAGGATCGCCAGTAATAATTATCTGATATTCAGAATAATGCTCTCGAATATGCGCGGCTAATATATCTGCAAATTGTTTTGCGTTGGTATCTTTCGTTACAAGTTCATCAAACACGCGCACTTGGCCGTACACATCCTGACAAAACGCGGCGGCGGGTGTTAATCCAAAATCAACGCCAATATGAATAGCATCGCCCTCTGTTGGGCCAAATGGCTCAGCGGCAACGTGCATTTTTTCTGAGAAGCCACGATAAACAGGTCTACCTGAGAATATGCGCCCAATTTGGTTTTGGAGCATGTTTCTGATCCAATCCCGCGTTTGGCCTTGCAGCAAATCACTATAATAGGTTTTATCTGTAAATTTGGCGTTTTCGCGGAGAGGATTAAGGTCATACCCCGTTAGCTCTCCGCTTGGCCCATATCTGTCATGCACGGCTGGCGGCTGCTGAAAAAACTCCCAATTTTCTGGTTTTAACAAAGTCAGCCTGTCATCTTCGGTCATCCAATCTGGCGGCTCGCTTTGCCCAGACATAATAGACCACCAATGTTCTTCGTGAGGCGCGTTAGTATCCATAAACACACAGGATCGAGTAGGGCCACCTTCGATCATTCTTGGATAACGCTTAACGCGAGATATAGCTGCGGTTACAATTTCTCTGGATAATTCACGCGCCTCATTTAACCAAATAAATGTAAATTCAAACGAAAGCAACTTACGCACATCTTCATCACGATCTAATGCCAAGAACCAAACCTCGGCTTCTAAATCTATTTCTGGAACCCGTATTGTTTGACGAAACGGCGCTCGCCAGCGCACAGGCCCAAAATCATTTTCTGGCAACCAATCCAACCAAGTTTTCATAGTAGTGGTTTCCAACTGCGGAGTGGTGTTACGAATAACGCCCACTCTTACTTTGCGCGGCCCTGTTCTCTGTCCTGTTTTTAAATCTATAGAACGCTCTTGCCCAAGCATTAAACGCAAACATTCTATAACGCAGCACACAGATTTACCCGAACCAATCGGGCCTTGTATGCCGCGCACAAAAGCATTTGAGGACATAAAATCTACAATGGTTTGTCCGTCAGGCGTGTAATTTACATCAACCAAACAATTACCCCTACTGCTACGGACAAAAACGCAGCGTTTATTGCTGAGAAGGTAATGAGTTGTTTTAAGCGTTTGCTATCCGCTTTTTTTAACATCATTTGCTTGTAGGCTATATCCGCTGATGTCTGTTCTATTTTATTAGAACGCAGTTGCGTTAATGCAGCGTCTATCCAATCTACCTGTTCTGGCTGTAATTCAAATGCCGCATTAAAATGTTTAGCCACTCTTAATCTGTCCTGTAATTTTAATTCCTTGTGCATGGCAGCGCACTCCTATCTTAAGCCGTTTCTCGCGGCTATACTTCTGACCCTGCGCAATTCTTTTTTCTGCGCATCCGATAATGTTGCAGTTATTTTCTTAGGCGCACCACGCGTTACATTAACCACGTGCTTTGCCTTTCTGACGCACCAGTATCCGTCTAAGTCAAAAAACCCCCCTCCCACTTTAAATAAACAACCCCGAGGAACACGATCCACTTTCGCTTTGCTCTGCAAACCAGATTTACGAGGCTCTATTTCCTTCTCAACTATATTACGAGAAACCATCATACGATCCCCGCGCAATGAAACAGGCGTAGGCTTGGGAGGCACTATACTCGTTACAGTCTTTGCCTTAGCTCGCTCAAAAAAACTCATCCAACCCTCGCAAACGGACTATCAGACAATCGCGCAGCATCACGCCGCTGTTCAGCAATCTCAATATGCTCAGAACATACCCACATCCGTCCTTTGCGATGCTCAGGTATCTCGGACGCAATCCCGCCGTAACCAATCCCAAATGGCGCTGGCGCAGAACAAACAAAACACAAATAACTCTGAGGCTGCATTATATACGTGCTGGTCGGGTCACTAGGGTATCGCTTCATCGTTTTTTCCCCTACCCCCCTGTACCACCTCATTGCTAACGGGAATTTGCTGCAAACTTTCAGCTTCACCTTCTATCACTATGCCTGTGTCACTCGTGTTAAGATTAATTGAGATGTTTACCTCACGTCCTGATCCATCATTGCTCGCAGCCTGTACCTCTTGGCTGTTGTACCCAGCCCTGTCCAACAAGTCCGCTGCTGCTAACTGCCTGACGTTCTCGCTTCGTGCAGATGTGGCGAGGTTTAGCATGGTCTGTAGGCCTACTCTGGCTCCGTCAAGCAAGTGTTGCCTAATTGCCACTTGTAACCCCGCTCTCCCTCTATTGCTTCTCAGGAAGTGCGAACATGTTGATCTTCCAGAATAACCTGCTTGTTTAGCAATATCCTCGATGTCGAGTGTGCTTGTTGCGCGTAGCATAACCGCATGCGTCTGTCTGGCGTCTAATTCGGTGCCATCAGGTAGTGTTATTGGGGATATTTCATTGGCAGAAATAAGATCATTCACGTCGAGTTTATGTCCATTTGATTGGGCAAATAATGTGCCGCGTCGGTGCTCATTGTTGTCATCATCATGCTTCTTCTTCGGCAATCAATGGTGTGGGCTACCGCCCCCCAGACCCCCGATAGAGAACAGCGTGAGCTTCTCGAATCATCGTGTCAATTGTGTTTTTATTCAACAGATGGGGTTATTTGCGATAAATCTTACTAAATATGGGCAATGACCGTTGCTGGTGAAGGAACGAGCGGATTTCTAGTTATTACTATTTAGACGTTAGCTTGTAGACTCGATCACTGGTCATTGCGGGAACAGTTGTACAACCGTGTACAACCAAATTGCACTTGACACATTAACGATCCCGCGCGTCTGTCATTTGACCAAATCACCCCCTTGAGGGGCGAGTTTGTTCATACAAGATTCAAAGGCCATCTTGTAGATCTGCTAAGCCTACCCCAGCGAACCAATAACCCGAATATCAATCGAGCAAGCACGCGGCCGCTCCCCGCTATGGCCGCTATGCCGCGATCCAAATGAGCGGACTAAAGCCGCTACATTAATTTGGATCTTATTCGGCATGACTTGCTGTTGGCTCTGTCAGCGTCCTTATATACATTTGTAAATCATGCTGCCTCAAGGCCCACGAAATGCATTTTTAGTTTTAGCTACATTTCTGCTCGCTGGACGCGACTCACCCAAAACCGAAGAAGAAATGACGCTAAGTCAAACGAGTTGACTTGGCATCATTTGCATTTTGAGTGTTTTGGATTCGGGCATGACCCGTGATTTATCAAAGTATCTCCTGTGGGACGTTCTTAGGAACATTTAACTCAAAGGAGAAAACTATGACTAATTATCATTCA
>Ga0181574_10000857_pt1 | contig 28530 bp, 30 predicted proteins | sample 101ome_24_FD_145600 | JGI IMG/M metagenome (GOLD analysis project Ga0181574, IMG submission 145600) | Coastal salt marsh microbial communities from the Groves Creek Marsh, Skidaway Island, Georgia - 101410AT metaG (spades assembly) | ecosystem: Environmental > Aquatic > Marine > Intertidal zone... | reverse complement strand
CCTTTATCAGTTATTTCAGCTCCAAAAGTTGGTCCAACTCTTTGGAATTCTATTTTATTTTTTTCTACATCAAATTTAGTAGAAAGGTAATTTAATAATTCTGTTTCTTTTTCTTGTGTTGATTCTATGGCTCTAAAAATGATTGTATTGGAATTGTCAAACGTTTGATATCTTGCAACTTTTAGTATTGTATTGTTCATTACATCATTTATATCTTCATCTGAATAATTAGCATCAAGTTGGTAAGTTGTACCACCTGTAAAATCAACTGACAAATTAAGCTGTGTTAAACCAAAAATCGAAGATAGCAAAATAGCAATGAACAAAATAAATTCGATCACGAATACTTTGTAGAATTTAGTTCCTAAATTTTTAAAATCTATATTTGTAGTACCTAAAAATAAATTTTTAAACATTTTCAAAATCCTTTTGTTTTAGTGGAAAATAGCTTCTAGGATTTGTAGATAACGAACCAAAAGCTGGCACTGAGTACCTTATAAACAATCTTGTATAAAACAAATCAAAAACAGTAGCTATACCTAAAGTAAGTGCAAATCCTCTAATTGGTCCAATTGCTAAAATATATAAAATAACAGCAGCAATAATAGATACAAAATCAGCAACCAATATAGTGTTCCATGCTTCTGTAACAGCTTTTTCAGCAGCAAAACTAAATGATCTTCCAATCTTTAATTCATCTTTTAATTTTTCAAATATAACTATGTACGAGTCCGCAGTTAGTCCAATTGAAACAATAACACCCGCAATACCAGCTAGTGTTAATGTGTAGCCCTGGTATTCACCAAGTAGTGCTATAACTGAATAAAACAATGCACCAAATGAAGCTAATCCTAAAATTGCAATAACCCCAGAGAGGCGATAATAAAACAATAAGAATATTGATACTATTACTAAACCGACTAAACCAGCTTGCAAACCTAGATTCAAAGTGTTTTCTCCCAATGTTGCAGAGACTTTTTGAATTGAAGACCTTTCAAACGCAACAGGTAAAGCACCGTATCTTAAAATAACTGCTAAGTTATTTGCAGATTCACCTTGATCAGTATTACCCATGGAGATAGCTGCTGTTCCACCAGTTATTCCAATATCCGGATTAACATCTAAAGCAATTCCTGGTGCGGAAATTACTTGACCATCTAATACAATTGCTAATTTTCTTTGTTCACCAAAATAAGAAGCTAATCGTTTAGTTAAATCAGTAAATTTATCTGCTGATTCGTCTTTTAATACAAGTTGTACAATCCATTCATTCTGAGGGTATACAGCTAATGCGTCATCTATATCACTACCAGTTAATTCAGCAGGACCTAAATGGTAAATTACTGGAAAGCCATTGTTTAAAGAAAGTAAATAAGAATCTGTATTTGGATTATCATCAATTGTTAAACCAGTTAAGTTATCTACACCTTGAGGAGCTTCGATCGTTGGATTTTCAGGATCATCAGGATTTTCTGTAATAGTTAATGCAGGTGAATATCCTGTTTCCAATGATGAAGCTAACACTGGTCTAAAAGTTAACAAACCTGTTGTTCCGACAGCTTCTATCGCTCTCTCTTGGTCAGTTAAACCTGGTAACTGAACTAAAACTGAATTTTCACCACTTATTGAAATTTCCGGTTCTTGAACTTCACCAATAGCAGCTATTCTTGTTCGCATAATTTCAACTGCTTGTTCTATTAACTCCGGATCAGTGCCTTCTTCTGCTGTTAATATAACAGAGACACCACCTTGTAAATCAAGACCTAATTTAGGTTGAATTGAATTTATAAATACAAATGTAAATAAAGCAATAGAAATCAAAGGCAGTAAAATTAGTTTGAATAAAGACTTCATTTATTTGAATGAAATATTAGATTTTAATATTTCAATTTCCCCTTTTTTAAGAACTAGTGTTACACGATCATCTTTTATGTTTGTAACTCTACCAAATATGCCAGAATCAGTAATAACATTGTCTCCTATTTTTAAAGAATCAACATAATTTTTATGTTTTTTTTGGCGCCTTCTTTGAGGTATATAAAGAACTACATAAAAAATAATAAATACTGTAATAAGTGGAAGTAACGCTAAGAAATCATTCATTTAAAAATTCCATTTTATAATTATCAAAATTTGATTTTAATATACTTTCTTTCACTTCGTTAATAATAGTTTCTGTTTGATGTAAGTTATGCAATGTTAGATAATACCAAGAAGATGTTGGTTCATTAACCAATAAATGTCTTAAATATGATTTAGAAAAATTTATGCATGATAAACAACTACAATTTGCCACTAACGGGCCTAAATCATTTTTAAACTTAGCATTTTTTAAATTAAAATATTCACCTCTTTTTATTATCTTTCCATGTCGTGCAATTCTTGCAGGCCAAACACAATCAAACATATCAACACCCAAATCAATCAGTTCTATCATTCCTTTTATGTCACCTAGACCCATTACATAACGGAGCTTATTTGTGGGTAAAATATCATTAACAAATTTAACTATTTCTTTACGTTGGACTCTTGATTCACCAATCGCTAAACCACCTATTGCATATCCATCAAAATTTAATTCAATCATGTGCTTCGCAGAAATTTCTCTTAATTCTTTATAAATTCCGCCTTGGACAATACCAAATAATGACTGATTGTCGTTATTATGTATTTCTCTTGCTTCTCTAGCCCAATTATTTGTTGTATTTATTGCTGATAGTTGATCAGATTTTTCTTTATTTGTATCAATTAATTGATCTAAAATCATAGCAATATCACTATTAAGAACATTTTGTATATCCATAGACAGTTTTGGTGTCATTAAAAATTTTGAACCATCATAAACATTTGTAAATTCAATACCTTCGTCACTTTGTTTATTAGGTATAGACCATCCTTGAAATCCACCTGAATCAGTAAGAATAAAATTATTCCAATTTATGAATTCATGTAGACCTCCAAATTGTTTAATTGTTTCTAATCCAGGTCTTAAATATAAGTGGTAGGTGTTTCCTAACAGTACTGGGAAATTTTTCAAGCTAGTTAAGGGCAATGACTTAATAGAGCCTCTCGTAGCAACAGGCATAAATATTGGAGTGCTAAATGATTTATTATTTATACTTACTTCATTTACTCTTGCTTCCCCATCGGTAACAATATTTCTGAATTCTATAGTGTTCATTTATATTCAAATAATACAGCATCACCAAAACTTAAAAATTTTAATTTGTTATTTAGTGCGTATGCATATAGTTCTTTCCAATTTTCACCATATACATTTTCAATTATTGACAATAAGGAACTCATAGGTGCATGAAAATTTGTAATTAAATAATTTGGAATGTTAATTTTTGTGTCAGGTTTTATAAATAAATCTGTAGTTCCATTTAGATTATTTGTTGTGTACGCAGTTTCAATTGCTCTGAGTGAAGTAGTTCCAACACAATATATAGGTTTACCTCTATTTTTAAAATCTATAATTTTGTTGAAATCATCTGTTTTGATATTGTACGTTTCTGAATGAATATTATGCTCATTCAAATTAGATGATTTCATAGGTTTAAAAGTGTCTATATTTACATCTAAATTTACAAATGCAAAATCATTTGAATGTTCAAGTTTTTTAATTAATTTATTTGAAAAATGTAAACCAGCAGTAGGCGAAGCTACTGAAAAACCATCATCAGAAAACTCATTATTATATTTTTTTCTCTTCTCAGGATCATCTTTGATATATGGGGGTAAAGGAAGAATGCCGTATTGTTTAATTAAATCATTTATTTGAATATTAAATTTACAAATTAATGAGTCCTGCTCTTTGTTTAGTATTTGAAAGTTAAAGTCTGTAGTTTTGTAAATTTTATCAATATTTTTTTTATCAGTAGATTTAATCAAACATGATGCTGTAAATTCATCAATAATTTTTAAAATAAATATTTCTAACTTTCCACCAGTTAATTTAGATGTAAGAATTCTTACTTTTTTGACTTTAGATTTATTAAGAATAAATAAAGAATTTGTCGGTACTAATTTAGGCAGTTCACTAAATGAATAAATATTTCTGGTGTTTGCGATTAAAAGTTTTGAATCTTCAGGGTTTTCATATGGATATTGATTTATTGCACTAGAAGGTAGAGTGTAATCATAACGATCACTCATGAGTTATTTGTTTAATAACTTAACAAAAAGATCAAAAGACATCGAAACTACTTCAGGAATACCATCGTTTGTTCTTCTTAAGTTTCCTTCTTTACGTTTTAATTTTTTCCAAAACAATACTGTGTTTTCATCACCTGATTTTTCTATAGCTTTATCTAAAGATTGATGAACGTTAAGATTTTGTCTTGCTTTAGCCTCAATAAAGAATTCTTCTTCGTTAACAAATAATTGAATGTCACCTAAATCTTTAGAACCACCTTCGGCAAGTCTTTGAGATTTAAATTTTTCATATTCATTCAATCTATTAACAATATTAGTTTCGTATGTTGTACCCTGTTTTTTTGCTTTATTTACCATATAGGTAAATTTTACTTTTTTTATTCAGAAAGTAATGTTTCTAAATCTTTTTCTTCAATATCAAAATTTGCATATACCTCTTGTACATCATCAAGTTCTTCTAGTGCGTCTATTATTTTAGAAATGCTTTTGAATTGGTCAGCTGTTATATTTATACCAATATTTGGTATGTATGCAATTTCTGCATTAGATAATTCGAATTCTAAATCTTTTAACCCTTCATTGATTGTTTTAAAATCCGATGGGTTAAATTCAAATGTTACGCTGTTGTTAGACTCAACAATGTCTAGACATTCGTTACTAATTGCAAAATCAATTAATTCATCACTATATTCATCAAATTGAAATATTGCTTTTCTTTCAAATAAATAATTAACACTTCCAGGTGTTCCCATTGAACCGCCATGTTTAGTTAAAGTAGCCTTAACATCAGCTGATGTGCGATTTTTATTATCAGTTAAACAATTAATTAAAATGGCAACACCATGAGGGCCATAGCCTTCATAAGTAAGTTCATGAATTTCTCCTGTATCTAAATTTCCATCTACTCTTTTTAATGCTCTTTCAATATTGTCATTTGGAACTGAGTTAGATTTTGCTTTTGAAATAGCTTGGTATAAAGAAGCGTTGTTAGAAGGATCTGTCCCACCATTTCTTGCAGCAATTTCAATTGCTTTTACAAGTTTTGCAAATAATTGACCTCTTTTTGCATCATTTGCTCCTTTTTTTCTTTTTATAGTTGACCATTTAGAATGACCCGACATATTTACCTTCCTGAATAAACTGTTTTAGCCAATTTAGATAATACTCATCATTCCTTAATTCTGGATGGTATGTAAAAGAAACTACATTTTTTTGCTGAACTCCTACTATTTCATCCATATGAGTTGATAAAACATTAATTTCTTTTTTATCATAATCAATAATTTTTGGAGCTCTTATAAAGCAATAGATATCATTATTATCTAAAAAATTAACACTTCCCTCAAAAGAATCATTTTGTCGTCCATAAGCATTTCGTAGAATGGTTATAGAAATATTAGGTATGCATGGAGTTCCATCAATGATTTTATTAGCTACCAATATAGTTCCTGCACAAGTAGTCAATGTAGGAACACCTGCTTTAATTAAGTTATCTATATTAGACAATAAATTATTAAATGAATTTATCTTCCTCATAGCTGTTGATTCACCACCTGGAAGTATTAATGAGTCTACTACATCTAAATCTTCTGGAGATTTTATTAATTTATAATCTAAACCAATATTTTTTAAAGATTTAATGTGATCAAAGAAACTACCTTGTAGAGCAAGTACACCTACTGGCATCTACCAACCTCTTTTTGCTAACTTTTCTTTTTCTGTTAGTGTATCTATGTTGATTCCAACCATAGGTTCTCCTAAGTTCTTAGAAACTTCAGCAAGTACTTTAGGATCGTTAAAGTTAGTTGTTGCAACAACAATAGCTTCTGCACGTTCAGCTGGATCACCACTTTTAAAAATACCTGATCCAACAAAAACACCGTCACAACCAAGTTGCATCATTAATGCTGCATCTGCAGGAGTTGCTATACCACCTGCTGCAAAGTTAACTACTGGTAACTTAGCTTCTTCTTTAATCTGTTCTAAAATATGAAGTGGAGCACCATATTTTTTTGAAATGGCAACAAGTTGATTTGTGTCGGAAGCTAAAACTTCATTAATTTCGTTAGTAATTGTTCTCATATGTCTTACAGCTTCAATAACATTACCAGTTCCTGCTTCACCTTTAGTTCTAATCATAGAAGCACCTTCAGCAATTCTTCTAGTTGCTTCTCCTAGACCAGTGGCACCACAAACAAATGGTGTCTTGAAGTTATTTTTATTAATGTGATTAACTTCATCTGCTGGAGTTAAGACTTCTGATTCATCAATAAAATCGATACCAATTGATTCAATTATTTGAGCTTCAACAAAATGACCAATTCTTGCTTTTGCCATAACTGGTATAGAAACAGCATCCATAACTTCTTGAATGACTCCAACTGATGACATTCTTGCTACCCCGCCTTCAGCTCGTATATCTGCTGGTATTCTTTCTAATGCCATTACAGCAACTGCGCCAGATTTTTCTGCAATGACAGCTTGCTCAGCATTTACGACGTCCATAATAACGCCACCTTTAAGCATTTCTGCTAAACCTTTTTTAACTTTTGATGTTGCTTCTATTTTCATAAGGTAATTTTAACCCATCACTTTAAATACAATAAAATGTAATTTTGCATATTTTTTCGTAAATCATATTTTGAAATATGTTCTCTTTGTTTATTAAATATGTTTACCAAATTGTTCCTTGATAAGTTATTTAATGTTTCTATTAAATCATCAAGGTTATTGTTTTTAAAATATATGCCAGAATCTTCAAGTACATCTTTAAACGCTTCAATATCAGAAGATACAGCTATACATCCATTATTTATTGCTTCAAGTAATGTAATTCCAAAACTTTCACCATGTGAGTTAAGCGCTAAGTAAATACCTGCATTTTTAATAGTTTCAATTTTTTCTTTGTGGCTTACATTCAATTTATACAGAATGCGTTCATTAGTACCTTTTTCATTTGTAATTGCAACATAGTTATAAGAAGTATTTAATGAATTTGATAAATCTTCGAAAAGTTTAATGTTTTTTCTTTTTTCATTTCTGCCGATAAATAAATAAGTTGATGAATTATTAAAATTAATTGAATTATCGATTTCAATCATGTTTGGAATAATTACTGGAAAAGTTTTCATAGTTAATGCATTAGGTGTAGAAGAATCACTAACTGCAACAGAAATATTATTTAATTTTTTAAAAAAATATAAAAACTTTAACAAGAAAATCACAAACTTTGAAAAACTAGCATGAAATGTAAAAATTAACTTTTTATCTTTAGGTAAATTCCAAAATAATAGTGGAATGTGTGGCTCGTGTACATGAATAACATCTGCCCAGTTGTATGCTTCTTTTAATAACTTCCTAGAAGGAAATATTGATATGTTTGATTTTGACCCATTAAATGGAATCTTAAACGTATTTTTTATATTAAAGTCATTTGATGCAGGGGCTAAAATTTTAGATTCAAAATTATCTAAGTTATTTAAATAATTATTAATAAGATTAATTTGTTCTTGTACACCACCAAAGGTGAGTAAATTGTACTGTGTAACTTGAAGAACTTTAGTATTCACTAGTCCAAATTGGTTGAATAGAGTGCCATTGGTTTGGATCTAATTTTATAAGATCCTCTAGTTGTTTCGCTAAAATTTTAAGTCCGTGTTGAATGCTTTGAGCTTCGTTTTCAAAATGTGGAACAAAAAAAGGATTACCAAAAATTAATTTATATTTGTTATCTTTCTTTAGAAAAGTTGCGGGAATAATAGGGAGCTGTGTTTTTAAAGCTATGGCAACAGGGCCTTTAGGAAATGCAGCCATATTATTAAAAAATTCAACTCCTACTCCAGATTTACCAACATGTCTGTCAGATAAAAGACATACATGATAGCCTTCATCTAGTTTTCTGATTACTTCATCAAAAGTATTTTGACCTTTACCACCTAAAATTATCTTACAACCCAAGTCTTCTCTTAATGATGTGAACCAATTTAAAATTTTTTCATCTTCTAGCGGCTCTGCTACGGCTAATAAATTTAAACCTAAACCTTTTCCTTGAGGTATTGCAAACTCCCAATTTCCAACATGAGGTAAAGCAATAATATATGAATTAAATGATTTATTTAATTTTGATATTTCTTCACCATTTATTATTTCAACTATTGGTTCTACATATTTTTCATATCCTGTTTTTGATAACCAAATAGTTTCGATCCAATATTTAACATAATTAATCTTTACTTTTAAAACTGAATATCCGTCAATAAAATTTTTCCTTTTTGATATTTTAAAATTTGCAAAAGGTGTAAAAAGATAATTAATAATTCCGATTGGATACGCTAATAATAAAACAAGATTAAGAGGCATCTTACGAATGAGCAGATGGACATTTTTTATTAAAACAAATTTCATGAATCTAAAGAATTATAAAGATGTAAGAATCTCTGTATGGCTGTTAACCAAACTAAAAAAGTAAATAAATACACAAAAATAAAGTCGAAATTAAAATACATGAAAAATACTGCAAACAAAACACGTTCAGGTCTAGCAGCAATTCCAAATTTATTATCAATACCGTGAAGTTCGGACTTAGCTCTCATATAAGGAATAATATTTGATCCAACGACTATTGAAAAGATTGTAAATAATTCTAACGGATTAGATGTGTAAGATATTCCTACCACACTCCATATTATTAACTCTCCTACCCTGTCTATAAAAGAATCTAATACTGCACCTTTATTAGATGAAAGATTTGTTTTTCTTGCATACGGTCCATCTAAGCCGTCAATTGCACTACCTAAAAATATAAATACTATACCTAAATTAATATTCGATTCGTAAAAAAAATAAGACCCAAGCAAAATTACTATCAAACCAAGAAATGAAACAGTATTTGGTTTTACTTTTAATTTGATTAAAACGTAAATAAAAGGTGCAGCAAATTTCTCACTTGCTTTTTTAAAATATTTTTCAAGCATTTATATTTTCAGTATATGGTTCGGTTACAACTATTCCTGAAAATGCATTTATTTCTACAATTGTTTTTTTAATTGGTGGATTTTCGTGAGAATAAACAATTACAGTCCAAACTGGTGTAAGAATTGCTTTAATTGAAAAATTAAAAGTTAAAGCAATAGAGTAATATCCAATAGAATGTGGAATTAAAGCTGCAATACTCTCAATAACTTCACTTTGATTGATTTTAAATTTGTTGTTAATGATAGTAAAAAAAATTGTAATAAAAGCAATTACTAAAAATACAGGTAAGAAGTTAATAAAATCTAAAAAATATGAAGCTACTAGAAATAACAATCCAACAATAAAACTTAGTACTGGATAAACTTTTCTTTTTGAAGGGTTTGGAACAACATAGCTACCAACTGCAAGTGAGTTTAGATCGTCAGGCAGATATTCTTGATCTGCATCTTCTTGACTTATGTTTATACCATCAACCATGAAAATTAAATTCCGGTTCTTTTAAATAATCATCAATTTTTTGAATTGCATCTTTTAAAGATATATCTTTTTCATTATCTAAATCTTTAAAGTTAAGTGCTACAGTACTGTTTTCTTTATCGTTTTCACCGATAATCATTTGTATGGGTGTACGTAACTTTTCTGAATTATGTAATTTCTCACCTAAACGAACATTTCTATTATCAATATTTATTCGATATTTATTTAAAGAAGTTGTTACTTCACCAACATATTCATCAACATCTCCAATAGTGCAAATATCTATCTGAACAGGAGCTAACCAGCCAGGAAGTTCTCCTGCATAATGCTCTAATAATACCCCGGTGAACCTTTCAATAGAACCAAGTAAAGCTCTATGAAGCATTACAGGTCTTACCTTTTCATTATTTTTATTCACATATTGAATATCAAAATTATCTGGTTGAGCAAAATCAACTTGTATTGTGGAAAGCTGCCATCTTCTTCCAATTGCATCTTTTGCGTGCAGATCAATTTTTGGACCATAAAACGCACCTTCGCCATCTGCGGTTATATATGGAACTTCTAATTCATTTAATGATTTTTTAAGACTATCAGTAGCTATTTCCCAATCTTCGTCAGAACCAATTGACTTTGCAGGTCTTGTTGATAAATCTGCCTCTATTTCATGCAAGCCAAAAGAATTTAGTAATTTAATTGAAAAATTAAGTAATGTTTTTACTTCTTCATTAATTTGATCAATACTACAAAATATATGTGCATCATCTTGAGTAAAGCCTCTAAGTCTCAACATCCCATGAAGTACTCCTGTTTTTTCATATCTGTAAACTGACCCAAATTCAAATAATCTTATAGGCAATTCTCTATACGAATGAATATCACTTTTATAAACCAAAATATGAAATGGACAATTCATTGGCTTTAAATAGTAAGTTTCATCATTCTCTTGATGAACAAGTGGAGGAAACATATTTTCTTTATAATGTTGTAAATGACCTGAAGTTTCCCAAAGAATACTTTTGCCTATATGCGGAGTGTTGACTAATTGATATCCATTATTTAAATGTGCATTTTTTGAATACGTCTCTATTAGGTCCCTAAGGACTGCTCCTTTAGGTTTCCAAAGAAAATTACCTGAACCTAGTTCTTCTGCTGTCGTAAAAAGATTCATTTCATTTCCTAATTTTCTATGATCTCTTTTCTCAGCTTCTTCTTGTTGGTTAAGATATTTTTCTAGATCATCTTTTGTAAACCAAGAAGTACCATAAATTCTTTGTAACTGTACATTGTTTTCGTCACCTCTCCAGTAAGCGCCAGATATTTTTGTTAATTTGAAATGTTTTAGTATAGATGTATTCGGTACATGCGGCCCCATGCAAAGATCTTTGAATTTATCATTGCTATATATAGAAACATTTTCCTCAGTAATGCCCTCACTAGATTCAGCAGTTTCTATAAGTTCCAACTTTAAACTTTGATCGTTGAAATGTTTAGATGCTTCTTCTTTTGTGATCTCTGTCCTTATAAAGCTTTGTTGCAAAGATGCAATTCTTGTCATCTCGTCTTCAATTTTTGGTAATTCATCTTCCGATATGGGCTTTTCAAAAAGAAAGTCATAATAGAATCCGTTTTCAATGCTAGGTCCTACACCAAATTGAGCACTTGGATATAGGTTTAACACCGCCTGTGCAAGAATATGAGCTGATGAATGTCTGAGTATATGTAAAGAATCTAAGTCTTTATTAGTAAGGATTCGTATATCTGAGTCCTCATTAATGAGAAAACTAAGATCTTTAAATGAATTGTTAATTTCAATACAGATAGAGTCTTTAGCTAATTTAGGACCTATGCTTTCAGCAACTTCTAGTCCTGTTAAAGGATTTTCGTATTCACGAATACTTCCGTCAGGTAATGTAATTTTGATTGACATACTTCAATAATAATAATGGTGTAACAATATATTTTTTAAGTAGAAAACATTTAAATTTATTCAATAAAATTAAATTATGAAATTTGAAATACACATTAATCAAAATGAAATATGTATTGATTTTAAAAAAATAGTTAATAAATATGATGTTTCAATAAATTATGACTTTGTAAATGAATATCAATTAATGCCCTCAAAATTTTCAATAATTCCAATAACAAAAAACAACATAAATTCAATAGACATTCGAAATTTAAATATCTATGGGCTAACAAACAAAGGATTTAAATTGATTAATAATTATTTAGATATTGATGAGAAAGAATTTAGAAAAATAACAAAGAATAAAAGATTTAACAAATTTAATATTAAAAAAGTTACAAAAGATATTAAGAATAAAAATTATTCATCCAAAGATATGAAATTTGCATTGTATGCATATGCGTATTGCTACTACATCCCCTACAACAACCAGAATTATTCCCTGTATCTCTCTAAGAAACTAAATTATTCCGATGCTTACATTAAGAATTTAACAAAAGAACTCTTTAGTAGAAAATATTTAATTAAACAAGGAAAAGGAGTACCCGGAGGGTTGTTTTCAAGTAAATTAATTAAATTATTTAATTCTCAAGAATTTCAACAGTACTTATAACAACATCTTCCAAAGGTTTGTCGGCTGAATCTGTTTGAACAGCTGCTATTTTATCTATAACATCAAGGCCATCAATTACATTTCCAAATATTGTGTAATTGTAAGGAAGTGGATAATCTACATGCATAATGAAAAATTGACTTCCATTTGTGTTAGGTCCTCTATTAGCCATAGCTAAAATTCCTTTTTCATATGGTCTAGGATTATCAAGTTCGTCTTCGAATTCATATCCAGGGTACTTTCCATAGTCACCATGACCAGTTCCAGATGGGTCTCCTCCTTGAATCATGAATCCAGAAATAACTCTGTGAAAAATAACTCCATCGTAATATCCGTCTTTAGCTAAAGTTACAAAGTTGTTAACAGTCATAGGAGCATCATCTGTAAAAAATTCTATGGTCATATCACCTAAATTTGTCTTAACTATAGCTTGATATGTTTTTGAATTATCTAAATTCATAGCGTGAGGCTGCGAGTAAGTTTTATCTGCCACTTGTTCTCCAATCGTAGTAGTTGTTTCTTCAATCTCTATTTCAGGGTTATTAGCTTCTTCGCTATTTCCACCGCAGAATGAAAAAATTAATAACAATATCAATAGTTTCTTCATATAATCTCCTGAATAAGTAAGTTCATTTTATAGTTGTAAAAAATTTAACCAACTCTACTTAAACGAACCTTTGATACGGCACAGAGTTTATCATTATGAAAAATTTTAGATTCCCATAATTGATAAGATTTTCCACCTTTGATTAAAGTAGCCTCACAAATTATTTCACCTTCTTTAACGCTAGACAAAAAATCAGTGTTGTTATTAACACCAACGAAAGTACCTTCTTGCGTAACATTTGCTCCGTAAGAGCAAATAGTTTCAGATAAAGTTGAATAAATGCCACCATGCACAAGACCCATTGGCTGTTTATGGTTATTGTTTACTAAAAGTTTTGACTTAACATAACCTTCTTTGATTTCAATTAGTTCATGTCCTAAGTATGTATCTAAAGTCTCTCCACCAAAGGACATAAATTCTTCATTCATATTCATTTTGTAACCTCTTTTCACCTTCGTTGTTAACAAACCAATAAAATCCATATATAAAAGTTGTTAATGTAATTATTGTCATGAAAATTACAAATAGATCATTACCTAATACATAGAAAACGTTGTACATACCATAGAAATATTGAGCTAATCCTAAAAATGTTATAAATAAAGTAACAAACCCAAAATAAGAAAAATCTTTGCCAAGTTTAGCCACAACAATCTTTTTATCTTTTATTGGAAAAAAATATTTATTTTCTAACTTGTGTGTGATGAAAGTTTCAGAATCAAGAAGATTGTTGATTTTATTTTCCAAATACTCTGAATAATGTCTTGAAAAAATTAAAAAATATGCATGAAAAGCTAGTATCACACTTCCTAACAAAGAAACTATAGGAACTAAGTAAAAAACTTTATTTTGAGAAAAACTAACAATTAATACTGCTAATGATATGAAAAAATAATATCTCACATCAATGAGAAATTGTTCATGATAAAATTTGTTCATTTGTCGCATTCTCTTTAGCTGTTCACTAAGTAAAGTAATTTTTTCCATTAGTTAAAGTGTATATTGGCCATGATTAATAAAAGAAATATAATTACAATTTCAATTTCTCTTTTAGTGTTATTGTTTATAAATTTATTTTCTGATGTCAAAGTTGAATACTTAACAATGTCCTTGACAGAATATAAAAATTTCAGCTTAAATTGCGGTACCGTTTATGACATTTTGGTAAATAGAGTTGAATACACTGATAAAGCCTTACGAATGAATCAAGCTGTGTGTTTTAATAATGCCGTGTTAAGAGTTTTTAATACAGTTTTTGGAACAATTTTTATATTACTGTCGCTATGGATAGGAATTAGGTATATAAGAAACAGATCAGAAAGAGAAGATATCACTGACCTTCTCACGATTTTAAGACTAAGAAATAAATCTTAACTATAATTTAAATATGAAAATAGGAGCTTTTGTACCTCAAGGTTGGAGAATGGACCTAAATGGTATTGATAAAAATGATCAATGGCAAACAATTTTAGACGCAGCGAATAAAATTGAAGCTCTGAATTATGAATCCATTTGGGTTTACGATCATTTCCATACGGTACCAAAACCTACACAAGATCCTACTTTCGAATGTTGGACGCTTATGTCTGCTCTTTCACAAACAACAGAGAAAGTTAGATTAGGACAAATGTGTACATGTAATTCTTATAGAAATCCATCATATTTAACAAAGGTTGCTTCAAATATAGACGTGATGTCGAATGGACGTTTAGAATATGCAATTGGTGCTGGCTGGTATGACCATGAATACAAAGCATACGGGTATGAGTATCCATCAGACGGCGAACGTTTAAAAATGTTAGAAGAGTCGCTTATTATCTATAAACTCATGACGACAGAAGAGGAACCAAAATTTGAAGGTAATTATTATTCAATTGATGGAGCAATAAATCAACCAAAACCTATTCAAAAACCTTACCCCCCTCTTTGGGTTTGTGGTGGTGGTGAAAAAGTAACATTAAAATTATTAGCCAAATATGGCGACTACGGAAATTGGGATGTTGATGTAGACGGTTTTATTCATAAATCCAATGTATTAAAACAACATTGTGAAAATGAAGGAAGAGATTATTCCGAAATAGGTAGAACTTTGCATACCAATGTTTTGATTGCAAATAATGAAGAAGAGCTTAAAACAAAAATTTCTAAACTTGCAACTTACACCAATATACCTGAAGATTATTATTACAAAAGACCTTTGATTGGTACAAAAAATAAAGTTTTTGATACTATTGGTCAATTTAAAGACGCTGGTTGTACTTATTTAATTGCTTATGTACCTGATGTTGTTTGGGGTGACACTTTAGATATATTAAGTGAACTTAACTAGTACATAGTTGTTTGATCTATTTTTCCATGCTTTCTGGATAACTTAAATAAAAATACATAACTTAAAAAACAACATATAGAAAAAATAATTGAAGTTGAAATTAGGCTTCCCCAGTTATACGGATTATCTCTAAATACGGGGTGGATACTAAATCTTACTAATTCAATCCAATGTAATAAAGGAAGAGATGTTGAAAAATTCTGAATATATGAAGGCAGTATTTCTGGTCTAATAATCGATCCTGAAATTAAATACAATAAACCAACTATTGCTTCTCCAACACCAATTGGTGTCCTAGGTACATTTAACGTTATACCTGCTGTTAACAAACCTAAGAAAAATAAAATTACTAATCCAATAACTAAAGACAAAGTAAACTCCAAAAATAAAATTGAATCAAGTGTTATATTTAAATTCAGTAAAATATTCGAAACTATCGTAATTGTTAAAAAACTAAATATCGCAAAAGGAACACCTGAACTAGCTCTTGCAGATAAATAAATAAAGAATGGTGTTGGACTTAGTATTATATTTTTTATATTTCTCAACCATTCTCTTTCAGATGTTATTGCCCAGTACATAAGTTCTACTTGGCTTTGAACAAGCCCCCAAGTACTTATACCGACTATGACCCAGAGTAAATCTTTTAAATTTGATCCTCTGGAAGCTACGGAATACATTATCGACAAAATTATTGCTGAAGAGATAGGTCTAATTGTTTTTACAAAAAGAACATTTATAGGAGAAGCCCAATTGGTTTCAATACGCCACCCAATAATTAGAGAAGAGATAAATCCTCTATATAAATTTCTTTTTTTTATTGCCATTTTAAAGTTAATGTCCCAGTCTCTCTTGCCGATTTTTCCATGTAATTTAATGTATATTTTGAAAATCTAAGTGCTATTAATGCGTAAAAAAACATTATAATTGTTTCTATTTCCCAAGATATGAGTGTTGGGTATTCAGAGACTACCAAAACTTGTCTAAGACCATCTATTCCTAAAGTGAGTGGAACGAGTGAAGCAATAGCGCCGAATAATATGTTTACTGAAAATATAGGGAAAAAAGAACCAGAGAGAAGTTGGACAGGTTCATTAGCCATCTCTAAATAATATTCAAATTCCCTACCATATTTTAAAAATACAGATGCTAAACACATGCCTATTGCATACAATGCAACAACACAAGAAATAAAAATAATTAATGCTTGATACCAATTAGACCATAAAAATTGCGTATCAAACAAAAGAGAAGATATTGAAAATATTGCAACTGTATAAGAAGTTGTAGATATACTTCCTCCAACCATCATCCCTAACAGTATCCAAGATAATTTAGTAGGGCTTGATATGTAGAATTCTAAGTTGCCGCCATCTTTTTCCCACCTAAGCTGTAAAGCCATTGCAAAAACTACATTAAACCAAATAGCCATCATTGAACCTCCAATAACTGCATAAGCTTCAAATGCTGGATCTGCATTAAAACTTCTAAGAACATAAATGAATGCAACAATAGATAAAACAGGCAACAATATTTCAAACAACACCCAAGATGGTTCTCTTAAAACACCCCATATTCTTGGATAAGCTCTTCCATAAATTGTTCTTAAAGCAAATTTATAGTTATAACGATTCATTTAATTTTTTACCAGTTAGATTTAAAAATGTATCTTCTAATGTTGGTTCATATCTGTTTACAGAAACAATCCCTGTTAAATTTTTTAAACTATTAAAAATAAATTCTGAATTTTCATCTGAATCAAGCTCTATTGATACAGTATCTTTATTAATTTCTACACGTTCAAATTTTTCTAAATCAGTAAAAGGGATATTATCCAAAAATTTACAAATGTACCTAACTGAAAACTCTGCTTTATCTTTTAATTCATTAGATGTTCCAGTATGCAAAATTTTTCCATCATCTATTATTGATATTTTTTCACACATATCATCTGCTTCTTGCATGTAATGAGTTGTTAAAAGGATTGTCCTTTCACCGTTTCCATCTTTTATCCATTCCTTTAGATAACGTCTAACGTCTAAGGCTATTTCAACATCTAATCCTAATGTTGGTTCATCTAAAAATAATATTTCAGGATCAGTCATTAGTCCTCTTACTAGATTCATTTTTTGTCTCATTCCTGTTGAGAGTTCATTAAGTTTTACATCTCTAGATTTATCTAAATCTACGATTTCTAATAACTCATTAATTTTGTGTTTAGCTTCATTTTTAGTAAGTCCATTAAACATTGCAAACATTGTTAATTGTTCATAGACACTTAATAAACCATACCCAGACATTTCTCCACCTGTAACAAGTGAAATTTTCCATCTAATTTCATTTTCTTCTTTGAATACATCATGCCCTAAAACTGAAACAGAACCTGAAGTTGGCAATAATAAAGTAGTAAAGATTTTAATTAGAGTCGACTTCCCAGCACCATTTGGTCCTAAAAGGCCATAGAAAGTCCCTCTCTCTACTTCAATATTTACATCATCAAGAGCTAATTTGTAAGGAGAGTTTCTTTTTTTGAATTCACGAACAACATTTTTTGCTTCAATTGCATACATTTATATCCTTTTGCACAAAAAAACGGAAGCCTCCCAAAAGGAGGCTTCCCAACAGGGCTGCGTATCACACTTAATTGAAACGCAATCTAAGGATATCACGTAACATATAAAAAAGTAAAGTTAATTATTCAAAGATGGCGAAAATGTGTTTGGAACCAAGGAAATCCAGGGTTTGCCTTTAGGTACAAACAAGGTATTTCCTTCACTATCGACAATATGAAAAGGATCTAAATTAGAGCCTCTTTTCCATGTTGCATCAAGCATTTTGCCGTTATGCATAATGACAGCCCTACCTTCACCAACGGTTTTAACGGATGGTAATTGAAGAGGATGGATATAAGGTTCACAAAAAAGAGCTATTACAGTTTTCATAGAAATTTGACCAGTATTTCCATTTTGATCAATCCATGAATGAACATTGTTAGATGAACTTCCTTTATACGCATCATAATAAGTTCGTACATATGAAGTACCATTCCAAGTCCACTTTGTTGTTGTCTGACCTGAAAATTTTAATGTAATTGAGCTTCCAGTGCTCCAAGATGCTGTACTTGGATCTCCCCAAGGAAATAATGGTTGAGGATTCGTAGATTTCTTATAGCCTTTAGATATAGCTAAAGATTTTAATTTAGCCGTGTCTGCATAAAGATTATGTGGAGCGTTTCTTGATGAAATTCTAAAATACTCAGGTCTTCTATCTGAAATTACAGGCACTCCCATATCGATTATTTCTGGAATTAAACCACCAGTAGCTCCACTTGCTACCAATACTCCATCGAGAGGTCTTAACACTGTAGGGTCTGTAGGCCTTGCAGATCTTATAGGGCCATGATAATTTGTATCTGATTCATAAAATATATTTATAAATCTAGTCATACCCCCTTCAACCAGTACTTCAAAAACAGCATCTGCATTTTGTGGACCAGATTGAGGTCTTGCTCTAACGTTATTATCGTTTTTAACACCTATTACAATTTTATTATTTGCATTAGATGTCATTGGTAAACCATTAACAGGTGAATTTACACCATCTGTATAATTTTGTGTTTTGACTCTACCAATAGTTACATATGTTTTTTCTTTTTCTAATGACCACCTATCAGCTAAGTAAGCATCAAGCTCGTTTTGTGAATTTACCTGTGCTGTCTTACCAAATCTATAGACAAAAACAGGTTTAAAGCAAGGGTCTGGTACCCAGATGCCGTTTGAATCTACATAACCTGAAACGCATGGTTTAGAAGGATCATAGTTTCTTAAATCTAGGGCTGAACTAGAGTTTACTATACCACTAACTGATTCCGTATTACTTGTTGTATTTTCAACTGTTACATAACTAGCTTCACCTTTTGAAAGAGCAGCTTTAGTTAATGGCCCAAGTACCCCATCTTGTGATAAACCAGTTTTACGCTGGAATTCTTTTATTGCTCTCTTAGTTCCAGGCCCATTAATACCATCAACAGTAGACGTGTATAGACCTAAAACTTTAAGTTGAGATTGAGCATCGTAAATTTCTTGTGAAAAATTATCTTCCGCACTTTCAACATTTTCATTGGTTATATTTGTTGAATTTAATTTTTCATATTTTTTAATATTCGACTTATTCAAAAATAAGGTGCATGTATTGTAACCTACAACTCCATCTGGTGATAAATTATTATTTCCTTGAAAAAGTATTAAAGCCTTTGTGGACTTATTACCAAATTGACCGTCGATTTTTCCATCATAATAACCATAAGATTTCAGAACTACTTGCAACATAATATCGCTTCTAACAGGGTGGTTTTGATAAAAATCGTTACATTTACTTAAAGATGGTTGAGGGATTAATAGTGACGAAAGTATTAAGGAGTAAATAAAGTTAAGCACTTTATTATTTTAATCTTCGATTTTAACTTCGCCTTCATTCGGTAAAATGTGTACCCATTGAGAACTTGGTGGTACTTCAATAGGATCTTGATTTTCATCAAACAAGACAAATGTATCAGTAATATCTCCCCTTCTCCATGTTCCCTTTATATACTTGCCATTATTAAAGACATAAGCATCACCAACTCCAACAGTTAGTACGCTCGGTAATGTTGTAGCAGTGTCTTTATAAAGTGGACCTTGGAGAATTACAATAGATTCTGTTTTCAATATGTCTGTGTTACCTTCTTGTGTAATAAAATTATGAGCAACAGCTTCCTTATTGTCTGAATAATTATCAATAATAAACCTTGCATATTTATCACCATCTTTTTTCCAAATTACAGTTGTAAATTCTGAATATTTAATAGTAATTTTTTCTGCTCCATTAATCCAATTATTTTGATCTAATCCAAAAGGATATAGTGGTTGTGGACCAGGTTGTAAAAAGTAAAAACCACGATCATTTATGCGTTCTCTCACCAATTCAGTATCAGCATATAAGTTGTGTGGTGCTTTTCGTGAAGATATTCTAAACATTGTTGGTGCATTTTGTTCTTCAAGAACAGGCACGCCTAATTCTCTAATAGCAGGAATAAGCCCATCAGTAGCTCCAGAGACAACTAAAGTACCGCCATAAGGTCTAACTAATGTTGGATCTGTTGGTCTTGCAGACCTAATTGGTCCTAAGTATTTAGATGTATTGTCTAAAAAGAAAGCTAGAAATCTTGTCATACCGCCTTCTACTAAAATTTCATGAACCGAATCTGCTTCCTGAAGACCTGATTGTGGTCGAGCATTTATATTATTATCAATTTTAAAAGCTATCACTCTTCTAGGTCGTTTTAACCAAATCTCAGGTGTTAACTCTTTTCCAGTAAGTGGCGACATCTTTTCAACATCAAAAACATATTGAATAACTGGTTCAGTAGTTGTAGTTGATTCATTACTATCAGTTGATGTATTGTTTAATGTGGTAGTTGTTACTTCAGATTGAGTTTCTGAATTAATAACATCCTCTTCAGCTGATGAACCACATGCAACTAGAGTTAACAACAAAATTAGAATCAAGCTTTTTTTCATACTTTTATACTAGTGTAGAGAATATTAATTTAAATAGATTTAATTTGGACTTCGATGCTTGATAGTAAGTTAAATTTTTAAAAATTCTATGACTCTTTTTATTAGTAATAAACCAAGGAGGATCGATTAATCTAGATAGCCTGAACTTAGTTTGAACAACCCCTTTTAAAGGAGACTCTAACAAATAAGCATTGTGAACAAAACCTTGCCCACTTTGAATATCATAATCTGGATTTCCTGGATATCCTCCCCAAGGCATCGTTGGAACAACATATGCTATTGCTGACCATTCATTAATTGCTACTGTTCCGTAATGTAACTCATCAATGTATCTATTTAAATATTTAGAATTTCTTTTTTTATTATGATCTTTAAAAAGTACTGAAGCTCCTAAATTACCCCATAGTTCATCGTTGACATAAGACACTGCTTTACTTACATAATCATTTGCATCGGTGTGATCTAATTCTTTAAAATATAAGACACTTGACCAAACTTCATTTTTTTTATAAACAGGCTGAGATTCTATATTAGAAACAAGAAATGGTGTTTTACATGTAGCATCATTGATTTGCTCATAATTTGAATTTAATTTTAAATCTTCTAATAAATTTGTAGAGCCTGGATAATAAGGAGCTGTATCACCTATTTTTTTTAGATATTTATTAATGTATTTTTTTAATGTTGAACCATGTCGCCACCCTTTAGGCATGATAACTACTTGAGCTGCAATACAATTAAAACCCGAATTATTTAATTTTGCTGTGACAATTTTTCTTGCTTGATATTTGAGTTCACTTTTAGTCCAACTTCCAGGATGAATAATAAATGGAGTAACATTTCCTAGTTCTGTAGTAATTGGTGTTTTATTTAATTTTTTAAGAGTTTTAGTTTTACGCTCTTTATCATTCAAAATTTTTTTATAAACAATTTGTTCATAAGTAAAATTAGAACCTGTTAAATGTATATGATTAAACGTTTCGTGGTCACATAAATATTGAGATGCCTGCATATCGCCTTTAGAAAGAACAAGATAGCCTTTATCAATAAAAGGCATTAATATTTGTTCAAATACGGGCAGTAAGTACTCATTAACAGGATTCAGTTTTAAATAAATAGTAGATTTATGAGCTAGCATATGAAAAAAAGAGTCCAATAAAGGTATAGAAGATACATTTCCTGCGCCTAAAACAAGTGTTATTTTTGGCGTTTTAGATTTATATCTATTTGCAAAACCTCTGTAAGTGCTAATTGTATTGAAGTCTAAGTTTTTATTGAATAAGACTTTGGCATTAACAAAAGGAAATGTAAGTCTTTCTATGAAGTTGTTTGGGAAAACATGATAAGAATTATCACTTGTATTAAAGTTACGCTCATTTAACTCAGCTTCACCATTTAGATATTTTATATAATATTCTATTGCAAGAATTGTTGAGAAAGGACCAGAAACCCAATCTTCTCCTTGACTTTGTTTTTTTGTATAACCCTTATTTTCTGAAGCAATTGATATCCAGTAATAAGAAGTTGTTTTTATATTGTCTATAACTTTTTGAAATAGAACAGCCAACTCTTCATTGCTAATAGTTGCAAATTCTTTTGCATTTAATCTCAACTTACTGATATTTCTATCAATTTCGAGTTTGGAAGGATACATAAATATATCTTATTCAGTTAATTCAAGAAGTTCAAAATCTCCCCAGTTAACTGTTAAGTGTTTTGCAGGTATTAGTTCATTTGGTCTACCTACAGGTAAATTTTTAGGATAAGACTCTAATGATACATCTTCACCTTGCAGTTCTTCAACAATAACTTTTAATGTCTCAGCTAAATCATCTAGAGTATCTACTGATTGAGTTTCTGTAGGTTCAAACATTAAAGCTTCTTCAATAATTAAAGGAAAATATATAGTTGGCGAATGAAAACCTTTATCAAGCAAAGCTTTACCTACATCATAAGCCTTTATCTTGTGTGATTTTTTAAGATCTTTTACTGTAGCAACAAATTCATGCATGCATGGTTCGTTATAAGCTAAAGGAATTATTTTGGAAACAATAGAACTTAAATATCTTGCATTTAATACTGCATACGCTCCTAAATTATCTAATCCTGATTTACCAAGTAATTTCATATAAACTAAAGCACGAAGTGCAACTAAGAAGTTTCCATGATATCCATGCATTCTTCCAATAGAAGAAGTAGGTGTATACCACTCATATCTATCATTTTCTTTTACAACTATAGGTCCAGGTAAAAACTCTTTTAGAAATGATTTTACAGCAACAGGACCTGATCCTGGACCACCACCACCATGGGGTGTTGCAAATGTTTTATGCAAATTGGAATGAACTATATCAAACCCCATATCTCCAGGCCTACAAACTCCTACAATGGCATTTAAATTTGCACCATCGTAATAAACCAATCCACCGGCATCATGAATAATGTTTGAAATCTCCATTATATTTTCTTCAAACAAACCACCTGTATTTGGATTAGTCAACATTAAACCAGCAGTATTTTCATTCACTAATTCTTTAAGGTCATCAATATTTACCATTCCCCTAACGTCTGTAGAAACTTCAACAACTTTAAAACCAGCCATTCTTGCAGATGCTGGATTAGTTCCATGTGCGGAGTCTGGTACAACAATTTCATCTTTGTGACCTAAATCATTTTCTTCTAAGTATTTTTTTATAATTAGCAATCCAGTTAATTCACCAGAAGCTCCTGCTGGTGGTTGGAAAGTTGCATAATCCATGCCTGAGATTTCTATCAAATATTTTTCAAGTTCAAATAAGATTTCTAGATTGCCTTGAGTAAATTCAGATGGTGTTGCAGGATGAGAATTTGCAAATGTAGATAAACCTGAAACATAATCAGCAAATCTAGGATTATATTTCATCGTACATGAACCTAATGGATAAAAACCAACATCTACTGCGAAATTTCTATGAGCTAATCGAGAGTAATGCATAACTAAATCATGTTCAGATACTTCAGGAAGACTTGGTTTGTCATTTCTTATTGCTGAATTGTTAATTTCAGTTACAGGGACGTCCAATTTAGGAAATCTTGAAGCTCTTCTACCAGGTTTAGATAATTGATTTATTGTAGGTTCTGGTGCACCTCCAACTAAAGGAAGTGAACTTGCATTTCCACCACTATACATTGTCAACCTCAACTAACTTTTCAATATAGTCATCTATTTCAACTTTTGTTCTCTTCTCAGTTAATGCGACCAATATTTGATTTTCTGAATATTTAATACCCGCTAAATATCCATGACTACCCATTGCACTAATTACTTCAGCGGCATCTTTGTTTGTTTCAATTAAGAATTCTCTTAGTGAAGTACCAGCATTAGGAATGTTATAACCCTTTTCAACTAATTGATTTTTCATATATGATGCTTTTTGAGTAGCCTGATAACCAATTTCATATAATCCCTGAGGTCCTAACCAAGACAAATGAATAGTTGAACCAACAGCATTTAATGTTTGGTTAGTACAAATATTTGACGATGCTTTTTCTCTTCTAATATCTTGTTCTCTTGCTCTTAAAGTCATAACGTAAGTTTTAGTATTGTTAGAATCACGGGATTCACCAATAATTCTTCCAGGAACTAATCGAGCTAAATCTTTTCTAGTAGCAAACCAACCAACTGTAGGACCGCCAAAAGATAATGGAGAACCCATAGATTGTCCTTCAGCAACTACTATATCAAAACCCATAGAACCAGGCGTTTTTAAAATTCCAAGCATAGAAGGATCTACGTAACAAATTGTTACAACACCAGCTTGTTTAGCTTTTGTAACTATTTCTGTTAAATCTTGAGCTGAACCTTCGTAATGAGGAAGACTAACAACAAAAGCAGCGTCTTCTTCTGAAAATTCATAATCGTCAGGGAATAAATAATTCTTAAGCTCAACATGTTTAATATCAAACTTGCTTGTATCAATTAATGTATTGATAACTGCTTTTGAATTAGGATTCAATCCACTTGATACAACTACCCCATCTCTTTTTGTTTTATTTATTGCTACTGATATCGCTTCAGCAATAGATGTTGCTCCATCATACAAAGAAGCATTTGCAAGTTCCATATCTGTTAGATCACAAATTAATGATTGGTACTCAAAAAGAATTTGAAGAATACCTTGAGAAATTTCTGCTTGGTACGGTGTGTAAGAAGTCATAAATTCTGGTCTCATGGTGAGAGTTTTTACTGTATGAGGAAGATAAACATCATAATGACCACCACCAGCAAAACAAACTAAATCTTGCGTGTTCTTTTTCTGAACAGTTTCAAAGTGTTGAATAGCTTCTAGTTCAGATAAAGATTGAGGTAAATTTAGACCATCATTTAGCTTGAGAGTTTCAGGTATGTGAGTAAATAGATCTTCTAGCGAACTTATAGAAAGCTCTTCGAACATCTTTTTTAAATCGATTTCAGAGTGTGGTACAAACATTAACTTAAGAACCTCTTTTTTAACAAATTTCCCTCTAATAAATTACCACGTATATCAAAATTTACTAAATCGACAGGAGGTTTAGATTCAAACAAAACAAAGCCAATTGGAACTTGTAAAACAGGAGAAAAATTTCCTGAAGTAACTAAACCTTTTACATTATCACAAAATACTTCCGTGCCTGTCCTTGCAATTTGACGGCCATTTAACGTAAATCTTTTTAAATATTTATGCTTACCTGAATTTATTTGATCATCAACCTTGTCTTTACCTAAGTAGTTGGATTTATTTGTAATAGTCCATTTTAAACCTGCTTCAACTGGTGATATATCTTCAGTTAATTCAAAACCATAAAGTGGTAATGACCCTTCAAGTCTCAATGTGTCTCTAGAGCCTAAACCACAAGGTTTTATATCAATTGTTATTAAATAATTTATTAATTCTTCTGCATCATCATTTGAACACATAATTTCAATTCCGTCTTCCCCGGTATAACCAGTTCGAGCATAAGTAAACTTATCAATTCTTCCTGTACTAAATTTTTCTGGAATGTTAAATTTATTTTCTAATTTTTGAATAGCAGTTTTACCTTGGACAGCTATTAAAACTGTGTCAGAAGTTAAATTATCAAAATTTACATTATGTGAAGCTAAATGATTTGTTATTTTTTCTGTATTGCTTGCATTGCAAATAAGAATTAGATCGTTGTCAAATTTCCAAAATATTACATCATCTAAAGCATTACCACTTTCATTTAAAAATAGAGAATATAAAGCTTTTGTATTTTCTATGGATGTAAGTTCAGAGCAAATTAATGAATTTATCAATTCCATCTGGTCTTGTTGTAATCTTAAACGTCCCATATGAGAAACATCAAAAAAACCAGAATCTTCACGTACATAATTATGTTCTTTTAATGTACCGTCATAGGAAAACGGCATGGACCACCCACCAAAATCAATCATCTTGGCATTTTGTGAAGTATGAAAGTTGTAAAGGTAAGTAGTTTTTAGTTCAGACATTAAGAAATAAAAGCTTCATATTCTTGATATGTCATACCAGAATCGTCTACTTCTTTTACTTCAGCTTTAACCATCCAACCGTCTCCAACTGGATCTGAATTAATAAGCTCAGGTTCAGTTTCAAGTTGAGAATTTACTTCAGTAATTACAATATTCATAGGTGCATATGCTTCAGCAACAGTTTTGGTTGCCTCTACTTCAACAATCGAATCACCTTTATTAAATACTTCTCCAACTTCAGGCAAGGTAACAAAAACAATATCTCCTAGTTCGCCTTGAGCAAAGTCAGATATACCAACTGTTATTATATTTTCTTCAAGTGAATACCATTCATGTGTTTCTAAATATTTCTTTTCAGACATAAAGCTCCTACCTAGGTTTTACAGTAGACAATCCTCCATCTACATGTATTGTTTGTCCAGTTACCCATTTAGCATCGTCGCTAAGTAACCAATTTACAACAGGAAGTATATCACCAGCATCACCAATTTTCGAAATAGGATGCATGTTTTTAGATACTTCAATAGCTGCTTCAGATGAAAGAATCTTTTGAGACATATTTGAATCCATAATGCTCGGGGCAATAGCGTTTACTCTTAAATTATCTTTTGCGTAGGTTGCAGCAGCTGAACGTACAAAACCCTCAATACCAGCTTTTGCTGCAGCAATAGCTTCATGATTAGACAAGCCTTTTGAACCTGCAACGGAAGAAAAGAAAATAGCTGAGCCATTTTTCATTCTTCTGGCGAATGATGCTAACAATAAATAAGATGAAAATAGATTTGTTGTTATTACATCGTTAAATTCATCTATAGATGTTCCATGCAAAGGTTTAATTAAAATGGAACCAATACAATTTACCAAACCTTTTATTTCAATATCAGATTCAATAATTTTTGAAAACTTTCTAGGTTCAATAGGATTATTAAGATCAATAACTGTATAAGAACAATTTAATGTACTTGCCTGAGATTCTAGTTTTTGATTATCTCTTCCTATGAGGTGTATGTCATTGTTTTGAGATAAAAATTCTGCAATTGAGCTACCTAGAGTTCCTGTTGATCCTGCAATAATATACATGATTAAATTCTAAAAAGATTTTTTTACTTTGATAAATTGTTTGTTCTTGAGATTTCACCAAACCATTTTGCAGATTTATGAGGGTGTCTACTGAAATCAGTTTTATCGACTTCTACTAGTCCAAAATTCATTTGATATCCTAAATCCCATTCAAAATTATCTAATAATGACCAATATAAATAACCTACAATCTTGCCATGCTCTTCGTTATATTTATGTAAATCAGATAGAACATCTGTTACGAACTCTATTCTCTCATTATCATCGTCAGTTGCTATTCCATTTTCAGTTATAAAAATTTCTTTATCTGGAAATTGTTTATGAATTCTGTGAAGGTTGTAAAGAACAGCTTGTGGTCTGTATTCATATCCCATTTTTGTAGTTCTTACATTTGGTGTTACAAAATCATTTCTACCAGAAAATGTATCAAGAAACTTAGGAAGCAATCGGTTTCTAAACACTGGAATTTTTATGAGTAGCCAAGATATTCCTCGAAAAAATATATTTGGACTTGTTCTTTTTATTGAATATGTTTGCAATGCTATGTAATCATCTTCATCTGATGCAAAAAAGAATTTATCTTCTAAGTGATATTTAATATATTGATTGAGTACACTTTTATCATCATCATCCCATTCATGTAGTGCATGCGTCATTGCAACTTTGGCATTTATATTATTCTTTTTTATTGTTTGTAACGCCTCTTTATGAGCTTTGATAATATTGTCAGAAGCTTTTATAAATGTTTTCTCATTTTGTATTCCAGGAGGAAATTTTTGATTTGAAAAGTAACCAAACATTGAAAATATACCTGGTTCGTTAATTGTATTGAAGTACACAATATCTTTTGATAAATGTTGCATCATGATATCAACATAGTTAACAAAAGCATTAACAGTGTCTGGTGATGCCCACATTCCTCTATCAATTAACCATTCTGGTGAAGTGAAATGATGAAAAGTCACTATGGGGGTTATATCATTATCTAAAAGTTTTTGTGCTTTATTGACATAATGATCTATTTGCTCCTTGTCATACTCACCTTCTTTTGGCTCTATTCGACTCCACTCAATTGAAAATCTAAATGCTTTAATACCAAGATTTTTAATTAATTGTATGTCATCATCTAATAGTTCAAAATGCTTACAAGCTTCATTACATGGTTCTGCACAAATGGAATTTTCTTGATTTTCCCAATGTGTCCAATCATTGTTGTAAATTCCTCCTTCAACTTGATAAGAAGCTACGGCTGTACCGAAAATAAAAGATTT
>Ga0181574_10000845_pt1 | contig 28665 bp, 25 predicted proteins | sample 101ome_24_FD_145600 | JGI IMG/M metagenome (GOLD analysis project Ga0181574, IMG submission 145600) | Coastal salt marsh microbial communities from the Groves Creek Marsh, Skidaway Island, Georgia - 101410AT metaG (spades assembly) | ecosystem: Environmental > Aquatic > Marine > Intertidal zone... | reverse complement strand
CGAGTGAATTATGAAAAGGTAATGGACCTCGTTTATATGGTGAATGAGTTAGGCGGTAAACCCGTACTGGCATTGAAACCAGTACCTATAAACAAATAAGATTATGGACCTGAGTAAAGAACACGATCGTAAAGGACTGGTAGCAACCGTACTGATTCATACCATCATTCTTCTGCTCATGCTTATTTGGGTAATTGGTCAAGCTGAAGATATGATCGACGACCCGGCTGGTGGTGTGGAAGTAAGTTTTGGTGAACCCGACAACGGGGGAAGCGCAAACCGAGTTGAGACAACCCCAACTGAAACAACTCCAACTCCAAAGAGTAATCCAAGTCCGGCTGTTACGCCTGAAGATCCAGTGGTTACAAATGACCAATCGGACGCACCGGAAGTTGAAACAAGTCCAACCCCTCAGCAAACGAATCCAAGTACAACTACAAACGACGAACCTGCTAAAGAGAGCTCAGAACCTTCGATATCAGAAGCACAGAAAGCTCTTGAGCGATTCAAGAATAGAAAGAAAACCGGTGACCAAAATCAATCTACCGGTGACGGTAAAGATGGCCCAAAAGGGCAACCAGACGCACGTAAACCGGGTAAAGGTGGTAATTCAAAGGGATCTCACGGAGGACACGATTATGATTTAGATGGGTTCGGAGTTGCAAAGTGGCCATCAGTAAGAAACCAAAGTCAAGAAGACGGCAACGTCAAGGTTTACCTCTGCATAAACAATAGAGGGGAAGTAATTAGGAATAGAGTTATTGGTGGAACCACCACTAGCACTTATCTGAAAAACCTTAGCAAAGATGCGGTTAAAAAGATGACTTTCTCATTAACAAACACGGATAAAGAAATGCACTGTGGAACAATAACATTCAAATATCGTTTACAGTAGTTGAGTGACATACCAAGAGACCCTCGACTACTTATTTAGTCAACTTCCCATGTATCAGCGTGTGGGCCCTGTAGCTATGAAGAAGGACTTGGGTAATACCCTCGCGCTTTGTAAGCACTTGGGAAATCCTGAAAGTCAGTTTAAATCCGTACAAATTGCCGGCACCAATGGAAAAGGAAGTGTTGCACACATGATCGCTTCTGTTTGTCAAGAGGCCGGTTTGAAAGTGGGTTTGTATACGTCTCCGCACTTGGTGGACTTTCGAGAGCGTATCAAAATAAATGGAGCGATGATTCCGGAATCGTTTGTTATCGATTTCACAGAGAAAATTCGATCAACCATAACCGATATTCAACCGTCATTTTTTGAACTCACTGTGGCCATGGCGTTCGACTATTTCGCTCAACAGCAAGTAGATTTAGCCATTATAGAAACAGGTTTGGGTGGGCGACTAGACAGCACAAATGTGGTTTCACCTTTAATCAGTGTTATCACCAACATTGGCTACGATCACACCGATATGCTAGGCGAAACACTTGAGGAAATTGCGGGTGAAAAAGCAGGTATAATAAAGGCCGGTGTTCCATCCGTTGTAGGGAAAAGACATACGGAAACAGATCCTGTGTTTATGAAAAAGGCCGCAGTGGTTGGGTCAGACCTAAGCTTTGCTGAAGATCTAAACTTACCAAATTACACCTCAGATTTAACAGGTAGTTACCAAGTGGAGAATGTTCGCACAGTAGCGGCCGCACTCAACATCCTAAATCACCCACAGATTACTGAGCATCACATCATTGATGGTCTAAAACATGTGGTTCAGAACACAGGCTTGGCAGGTAGATGGCAAATTATCCAGCATCAACCGAAAGTGATTTGTGACACAGGCCATAATAAAGATGGACTAACACGAATTATAGAGCAGTTACAGTCTGAAGACTTCCGGAAACTGCACATTGTTTTTGGTCAGGTAGGCGGGAAAAAGACCGAAGAGACCATCGAGTTGCTTCCTCTAGAAGCCGAATACTATTTATGCGCACCATCGGTGATACGAGGACTACCGGTAGGTCAATTAGCAGAATTGTTTAAGCAAGAAGCCCTGTCCTACAAGACGTTCGACTCTGTACAAGAAGCGTATTCTGCTGCACTGCAAAATGCTGAGGACACGGACCTAATATTTGTTGGTGGCTCAACCTTTGTTGTTGCGGACTTTCTAGCGCTTATTCAGTCTAAATAAAGTTACTCTAGTCTTCAGCCGAAAAGGTTTCCCAGACACTGTGGGTGATATTAATCGCATAGAAATCGATAATAGGAATCCAAACCGAACGGTTTAAGACCAATACACTTTTACCTCTTCAGCTATCCTACCCACTTCACTTTAGGGCCGGACTCCGATTATAAAGCTTTGCGTCGCTTTAGTTCGTTGACGATTAACGACATTTCACGACCTACCTGACCGGCAACGGAGCTGTTCTCTTCTGCTCGTCGCCCCAAATAAGGAAGCACTGAACGAACTGGACCATACGGAAGATACTTGGCAACATTATATCCTTTTTCAGCGAGGTTAAACGAGATATTATCGCTCATACCAAATAGTTGGGCAAAGTAGAATCGTTCATCGTTTAGAGGCAAACCTACTTCATTAATTTTAGACGCCAGTAGCGCGGAACTTTTTTCATTATGGGTTCCCAAGCAAATGGAAACCAAATCACGTTCGTCGAAACACATGTTGAGGGCAGCGTCGAAATTATCGTCGGTGGCTTGTTTGCTAGGCTGTATTGGATCTGAGTAACCATGTTCTTTCGCTCGCTCTCGCTCTTTCTCCATGTACGCACCCCGAACGAGTTTATACCCGAGTTTGATGTTCAGTTCCTTGGCCTCAGCGATTCGTTTGCTCAAGTATTCGATACGGTCTACACGATACATCTGAAGCGTATTGTAAATCCAAGCATGACTTGAGTTGTACTTCTTCATCATCTCAAACACCATGTCATCGATATTATCCTGAATCCAAGTCTCTTCAGCATCGATAAAAAGTCGTACTTGATTCTCAACCGCTACATTGCACAAATAGTCTATGCGTGATTTTACTTCGTTGAGCTCTTCGTTTTCTTTGGCGCTTAAATCGTACTTACTGGCTCTTTGTAACAATTCGAACCGAGCAATACCGGTAACCTTAAAAACCGCAAACGGGTATTTAGCTTCCTCTTTGGCTTCCAAGATTGTGCGCTCAATCTCTTTCACATTTGCCTCAAACGTCTTTTCATCCTCTACACCTTCTACGGAGTAATCTAAAATGGAACCAACGCCTCGTTCATGCAGCATATCGGCGGTCTTACCACAGTCGTCAATCGACTCTCCCCCACAGAAATGGCGAAAGATAGTGTTCTTTACCATACTCTTTACCGGCAGACCAATACGCAAGGCAAAAGCTGTTGCACTGGGTCCATACTTGACAAGAAAAGGCTTATTGAACATTGAAAACAACCACTTGGCTTGCTTCAATTCTGTATTGGATTTATGTTTGAATGCGACCTCGGTATTATCGAACTGCATAGTCTACAAATTACACTAGCAAAAATACTCCAAAACCCAGTTTGAAGTCTGATAAAGAACAGCTTGGAAAGGTATAATTTCATAAGCCCCGTATACGATGTTTTAAAGCGTATCATGTTTGGGAACAAACTCAACCAAGCTGCTGAATTTCATTTCAACACAATTAAACCAGGAGAACGGATTTTACTTGTGGGCGGTGGTACTGGTAAAATCCTGGAAAATCTCCCACACCATTGTCACGTCACTTACATCGATTCTTCTTCACACATGCTGCATATGGCACAGAAGGTAAATTACGATGGGATTGTCGACCTCATTCATGAAGACATTCGAAGTTGGCAAAGCGAAACGTCTTTCGATGTAATCATATTCCCGTTTATACTGGATCTTTTCGAGGACACAGAAATCCATGCGATTCTTCAGCAGATCATTTCGGTAATGGCTCCCGAGGGAAGATTGTTGGTATCAGACTTTTATCCTACGCACAAGGTTTTTAGATTAAAAAATCGCATCCTTCTACATTCTACTCTCCTATTTTTCAAGGTATTCACAGGTCACAAGCTCAAAGATGTTCCGAACATCAAAGATTCAATTTCAGCCACCAACCTTGAATTAACCAACGACCATGATGTAATTCCGGGTATGGTGTTTGCCTCTGTGTGGACAAAACCGGTATACTAAACTCTGTAAAATCCGGGTTGTAGAAAGAACGTGAAGATTAACAAGGTCATAGTAATTGGTGCAATGCTGCTCATGGTGAATCCAACTTTGGGAGCTTGGGTTAATTTCTATGGACACGTCTTGGATATCCCGACCGAAGCTTTACATCAAGTGAAGTCACCAAGTCACATCAACCAACAAAACATCCATTATTCGCAACGGGCAAATAAAAAATTAGACTTATCTCCTACTGCAAATTCGATTCGTGTCAAAGCTTGGCAATTGAATCTTGACGACTTTGGTGTATTGATGCTTTCCAAGCGAATTGCCGCTCAAGTTAGTCGGGACAAGAATCAGAATGAGGTAATTCTATACAACTTACTGAAAGAACTCAATTTCAACGTAAAGCTCACCTACAACAACTCGATATCGACCTTTGGCCAATTCAATCAAAATCCGGCAGCGTCGGTATACATCATGCTAAACGGCGAGCGCTATAGCCAGCTAAATTTTGACAATAGAAAACTGCAGGGCAACCGATTCATCTACAAAGAGTCAGAACAACAGTTTCCGGTAAAGCGCAGATCTTTCGATTTTGCGGGCAGTGCACCAAAATTAAACGCCCAATTGGGTGGGCGATTGTTCACCTGGAGCTTTCAGGGTAAAGTGTACCAATTGAAAACTGTGACCAACGAATCCTTAAACGAGTATTTAGACGACATTCCGCAATTCGAATTGGGCAAGTCATATTTAACCATGTCCGCGTCTCATGAATTCAAGACTTCAGTTCTTCAACCGCTCGAAACGTTAATGCAAGACATGCACAGTTTAGCGCAGAAGGCAGATTTTTTACTGCTCTTTGTTCAGAAAACACTTACGTACAAGTCAGATTACGAGCAATACGGTCGTGAGAATTACAACTTTCCGGAAGAGACTGTGAACAATCAATACAGCGATTGTGAAGATCGAACCATTCTACTCGCGTACTTGTGCAATGAACTGCTAAACATGGAAAGTGTTATGTTACACTTTGAGAAAGACCAACATGTATGTCTTGGTCTAAAAATGCCCAATCGGTCCAACTCTTGGTCGTTCAAATACAAGGATGAACCCTACATTGTAGCAGAACCAACAGGAGAAAACCTGAGTTTAGGTAAAACCGGTATTTCACTCAGCCGAGTAACGAACGTAATCGACTTATTTTAGCTTTTCTTGCGCGGCCCCTTAGGCTGTAACGGACGCACTTCTAAATTCACTTGATGGAAGTTATCCGGTGTTTCCAGCGCATGCACAATCATTTGCGCTACATCAGCTGGCATAAGCATGTAATCGTGAACCTCAATAGCTGAGTTTCGGAAAAAATCCGTTTTAACAGAACCGGGATAAACACATGTTACCTTAACACCAAAATCACGCATCTCTTTATACATGGATTGAGACATGCCCTTGACTGCGAACTTAGTCCCACAATACCCGCTCACTTGTGGATACCCTTCGATGGCGGCTGTCGACGCGATATTTATGATATGCCCTCGTTCCTGTTTTTTCATCATTGGAACGGCCAATTTTGATGTGTAGAAGATCCCATTAACGTTGGTTTCAAACATCTCATGCCATTGTTCCAATGTATGATCTTCTATGTAACCAAAGTATCCTAAGCCGGCATTATTAATCAAAACATCAACCGTTGGTGACTTCTTTAGTATTTCATCAAATGAATCTTTTACTGCATCAAATGACCTAACGTTAGTCGCGATAAAAGTGAAATTCGGATGATTGATTTCCGGACTTCGTCTGCTTAACCCATAAACTACTGCACCTTTTTCAAGAAGTTGGACAGCTAACTCCTTCCCTATCCCCGAACTTGCGCCAGTAATGACGCATACCTTATCCGTTAAATTCATTTTCTTCTAAATCTTGCGAGGCCAAATTTAACCCCAAGTTCGGTTCTAACTCCTGTAGCATCATTTATTCGCCCATAGAGTTTACCAGCCCCGGCTTTTGACAGTGTGAGTATGTTAGACAAATAAACATCGAGCATAAGAATATGATTCAACGTCGTGGTCATTCCAATCGTGGTAGCAAAGTGATGAGGATCAAACAATGCAACTACCGGGGGATCACCTGACTCGTTTCCGGGGAAATATGCACGGGAGTGTTCATATGCATAGCCAAGTCCTAGATACATGCCGTTGCGATACGAGTTTGCATATGGGTAATATCGATATTCCGCACCAAGCATCAGAGACTGAGCAGAATCTGCTTCTGATATTTTTATCGGGGCGTTGGCTGTTCTGCGATACCGCCCATAAAAGTGCCACATTCCATTTCCCTGGTTTTTAGTGAGCCAATCCAATTGGATTCCTCCATGAATAATCGCGTTCCCGTCTATCAACAGGGCGTGATTTAGAGCCAAACTATCAATAAGCGTAGGCTTCCTGGGGAGTTTGCGTTGTTCTTCTATCCTTCCAATGCCAAAAGCTACCGTAAACGTTGCATATGCAGAATTGTCGGGTGTGTTGAAACCACTATGGGTATATCTGCGTTCTCCGCTAATCATTTGGTTGTATCCAATACCACAGCCTACATCTACTACGCCTTGATCATATAACGTATACTGGCGCCCTACCATGATGCCGACACGTCTATACCGGAACGTGTTTAATAAAAGTTCTTTCCCAAAACCGGGTCCTAAACTACTGTAGAAGGACTCCCTCCCAGCGCCGGTTTCCAGATAAGGTTCGACAAAGTAACCGTGAAATGTTTGAGAGTAATTGCCGAGATAATTCTTAAATCCAAAGCGAAAGCTCTGGTTAAGTATATAATTATCCTGAACTACCGTCTTTACTGTAGGTTGATCGCTTCCAGGTTGTATGTAGAAAAACGGGTTATACGTAAATATGGATTTGTTCTGAAGACTCAGTACAAATCGGTCGTTGATGTTTAACTCAAGTTTGGATTTTGTACCATTTCGAAAGAACTGGAATGGCATGTGGTAGTAGACCATGGAAAACGGCTGCGTTGGCCTGATTGGTCGTTGGGCTAATGACTCATTAACACAGAGAGTGATTAGCAATACTACAACCGCATACTTAATTCTACGACGGATTTTATTCATGGTGGCGTAGCTCAAATATCGGACAAAACCTATTAACAACACCCAATATCCAAAATCCAAAATTCAGGTTTAAGTAAGCTTTGGGAATACACTTCCCGGCAAGAGGGATTGACCTTTCGTATACCTCTAGAAAGACATTGCTTTGATGATTAGGCGATTTTTATCGTAAACATCGTTTCTGTATTGCACCTCCCAATCCTCTGAGAAAGCTATTGTTCTGTACAAGAAGAAGACCGGCATTCGTTTGTTAAGCCAAACTACATGTGTTTCGTCGATAGGCTGAATATGTGCAGTACTGTCTTCAGGATCATATTCTTCCAACCGGATTGAATTACGGGGTTTATACCCCATGTGAATCCTAAAGTCGTCCGAATCCATGGTATCGATGTTTTGTGTAACAAACTCTCCGAGCAAAACTGGATCTTCTACACGTACACAGCCATGACTGACCGCACGACCGGTCCAACTAAACTTCGATTTTTGCGGAGTGTCGTGAAGATAGATGCTGTACTTGTTTGGAAATATAAATTTCACTTTACCTAAAGCGTTTGCTTCTCCGGATTTCTGAACGATCTCAAACGGTAGCTTTCGTGGGTTGAACTTTCTCCAATTGATTGTATCTGACCGAATTTCCTTTTTCTTGTAAAAGACACCATAGCCAGCATCCGCCAAATAGTGACTATCAGTTTTCATTTTCCACCACATCTCCCGTGTTACTATGCTGGTTGGTACGGTCCAGGTTGGGTTAATCACCATATATGCAATCTTACTATAGATCTGAGGTGTCTCATGATCCGGAGGTCTCAACCAAGCCTTACCTTCTTTTTTGTAGCGCTCCATCCGGTCGTTGTAATCGTGTTTTCGGGGCTTACCAATACACGTGGCCATTTTCTGAATACTGTCTTCGTAGTGTAGTGTTAACTCAAAAAATGGGAGGTTAACAGATACATAGGGCTTTTCGTCGGGTAGTTTAAACCACCTGATTCGTTCCATATTCGCCGCCACCTCATTTGCACGATCTTGCAGAGATATATTGAGTAATCCAAAGGTTCTTCGCCCTAGAATGGCATCGTCGTACAAGCCAAATCGTTGTTGAAAGCGACGGATGTATTTAGCAAAGCTTTTTGGGTACTGGTTAGAATCAGCTTCCTTCATCTCAGCCTCTGAGATTACCTGCATTTCATGAAGCTTTTGAGCAATGAGGGGCATTAACGTGGTCGTGTCTCCCGGTTCCAACTTCTTTATCCCTGTCGTGTCTATCATGGCCCACTCTTCGCCAGACTTGATCCGGTTAACATATACAGCAAGCATCTCCTTAAGTTTTACATAGGCTGTATCCTGTAATTCATTCTTGGCAAAAACTTGAGTGTACTTCTTTGCGTGAAGTATGTCGAACAGTTTAAACCCGGTAAACTCTCGACGAGGTAAGTGGTAAGCTCCATCAAATACTTTTACAGGGTCTGTTCGTCCCCAGACACGATCGGAATGGAGGGATAACATGTTATCCGATGTAAGCATTTCGAGATGCACTAATTCGTCGTACAGCTCAGATTTTTTCCCTTTCTTCAGATTCTCAAGAATGTTGGAAATCTCCGGTAATCGGTAGTAATCTGAGTTGAAACCTTCATAGGCCGCATTAGCGAATGGTTGTAGAATTACGTCAGCCGTAGAATCGTCTACCATGAAAAGTGCCCAAACAGGTTTGAAATTTCGCTCTTCGTAAAAATTATAGAGCGTATCGCCAAATCGAAACTGATTGAGGTATGTCGTGTCACCCAGCCTTCTCTCAAGGTTTGCCTCCAACTCCTCCGTTTCAAAACTTGCTTCATCAACCAATTGGTCTAGGGTTTCCTTATTGGGTGTCTTGCACGCAACAAAGAAAGAAACGAGGACGATTAAAGGATAAACAATCGGTTTCACGTTATCAAATGTACATCGCTCTATCTAATTGAGCAATGCATTCAATAATTCTATTGGGATAAACTGATCGTTGTTAAGAATTTTTGATTTTTCGTTGTAATAGCTCTGAGGGTGATATATGAACAAGCATGTTCCCCCTTTGATTAAGTCGACCAAATCACGGTTAACTTCTTGTGAGACCGCAGGACAACCAAAACTGCGTCCAACCGACTTTTGAGCTTGAGCAATCTCCTCTGACACGTAGTAGGCACCATGGATTACTATTCCACGTGCGAAGGCGTTACTATTAAAACCAGGCTCCAAACCTCGTAATTTCAACGAATACCTGTGTTTCCCGTTGTATGTTGAACCCGTTACATAAAAGCCTAATGATGATTTACGACTGTTGGGTCGATTCGAGAAATACGAAGCCTCTTTATCGCCAGAGTTTTTACCATGAGCTACCAACTCATTGAAAACAACGCACTTTTGGTATAAGTCGATTAGCCAGAGTCGCTTTTGATTTGACGACTTGGAGAAATCCATGATTGTCAGGTATCTGTGGTTTTCCAGTTCGTTTGTATAGCGGAGGAACACATATCCGCGAAGTGCTTTCTGAAATACTTCTGTCGACAGTTCAGATTCAGATAAACCGATTTCTTGGTAAAGCTTATTCGCTACTTGATAAAAATCTTGACCGGCTGTAGACACCGACAATTCATAGTTCAGCTCATTGGGGCTGGAAGTAGTTGTAAAGCCCTGTAAAACAAAGCAAACCACAGAAGCAGCAAAGATTCTAATTAAATGAGCGCGCGTCATAAATCGAGCAAAAATATAATATTTAACCAGTGTTTGCGAATTGAGATTTCCTATACGCGTATAGATATATGTACATTTCGAAAAACCAGGCAGATAAAGAGGTGGTGCTCAATCTAAAACAAAAAAAAGGGAACCTGAAATCAGGTTCCCTTTGGTATATTGTTGTAGGAGTTTACTCCTCAGTTTCAGTTGTCTCTGACTCTTCGTTCTCAGTGCTAGAAGCTTCGCTTTTTTCTTTGTCGCATTCCTTCTCACAAGCTTCTTTGTTATCACAGCTTTTCTTGCAATCGTCTTTGCAATCTTTTTCGCAAGAATCGCCTTCTTTCTTACACTCTTTATCCTTTTTACAATCTTTCCCTTTTTTACAGTGGTCAGAGTAATCTGCACAAGCACCCTTGTCTTTCTTGCACTCACTTGGAGCACAAGCTTCTTTACAATGAGCACCATTGTCGTTTGTGTTGTGTCCTCCGCCTAGTTGCGCCAAGATTGGAGCAATTACGAGTCCTACCAAGCAAGTAAGCTTGATAAGAATATTCATTGAAGGTCCGGAAGTATCTTTAAACGGATCACCTACTGTATCACCAGTAACCGCTGCTTTGTGAGCATCAGAACCTTTGAAGGTCATCTCTCCATCGATTTCAACACCTGCTTCGAAAGACTTCTTAGCGTTGTCCCACGCACCACCGGCATTGTTTTGGAAAATTGCCCAAAGTACTCCACTCACACAAACACCAGCCATGTAACCACCAAGAACCTCAGCAGCTAATGCCCAGTCTCCACTGAATGCACCAGTTAAGAAACCGATTAATAGTGGAGTTAAGATTGTAATTGCACCTGGCAACATCATTTCTCTAAGTGCTGCTTGAGTTGAAATATCAACACACTTACCATACTCAGGCTTACCTGTTCCTTCAAGAATACCAGGAATTTCTTTGAATTGGCGACGAACTTCCTTCACCATTTCCATTGCTGCTTTTCCAACACTTCGCATTGCTAGTGCTGAGAATACAACCGGCACCATACCTCCAACAAACAAAGCTGCTAGAACAGGTGCTTTAAAGATATTAATACCATCGATTCCGGTAAATGTAACATATGCTGCGAATAAAGCTAGTGCGGTCAGTGCAGCTGAAGCAATCGCAAAACCTTTACCAATTGCCGCAGTCGTATTACCAACAGAATCTAAGATATCCGTACGCTCACGAACTTCCTCAGGAAGCTCACTCATCTCTGCAATACCTCCAGCGTTATCCGCGATTGGTCCAAACGCATCAATTGCCAACTGCATAGCAGTAGTTGCCATCATCGCTGAAGCTGCAATTGCCACACCGTAGAAACCTGCTAGAGCATATGCTCCCCAGATAGCTCCGGCGAATAACAAGATTGGAGCAAACGTTGAAAGCATACCAATAGATAAGCCACTAATGATGTTTGTTGCTGCTCCTGTGCTAGAGTTTTGTACGATATCCAAAACAGGTTTCTTACCAAGACCTGTGTAGTATTCTGTGAAGTATGAAATAAGACCTCCTACTGCCAAACCGATTAGTACAGCGTAGAAAACATTCATTGAAGACATTTCAATCATTCCTTCTTGGAAGAACTTCATCGAGATGGTGTCAGGTAACATCCACTTAATTACAAAGAATGATGCAATTGCAGTCAAAATGATTGATGACCAGTTACCTCGGTTCAATGCAGCTTGTACTTGTGGTTCCTTCGCATCGTTACTACTGATTTTAATGAACCAAGTACCAACAATCGAGAAAATGATACCAAGACCTGCAATCAATAAAGGCAACAAGATTGGTCCCATGTTTCCGAACGCATCCGTAAAGCTACCATTTGCGCTCATGTCTTTAATTAGGTAGTTACCCAATACCATAGACGCAAGTACAGTCGCAACGTAAGAACCAAATAGGTCGGCACCCATACCTGCCACGTCTCCCACATTATCTCCAACGTTATCAGCAATAGTTGCTGGGTTACGTGGATCATCCTCAGGGATTCCTGCTTCAACCTTTCCTACAAGGTCAGCTCCTACGTCGGCAGCTTTAGTATAAATACCTCCACCAACACGAGCAAAAAGAGCAATTGATTCAGCTCCTAATGAGAACCCTGCAAGAGTTTCAAGAACGACGGTCATTTCATTATAGAAAGAACCCTCGCCACTCATAAACATTCCAACAAGAAGGACAAATAATAAACTCAATCCAAGAACGGCTAAACCTGCAACACCAAGTCCCATAACAGTACCACCACTGAAAGACACCTTAAGTGCTTGTGGTAGACTTGTTCTTGCAGCTTGTGTAGTTCGAACGTTTGCTGCTGTTGCGATGCGCATTCCGATGTTACCGGCTACTGCTGAGAATACTGCTCCAATTACGAAGGCAATTACAATAAAGTACTCTGTAGTTTCTACGAAGTGAGCTAGAATGCCTAAAAGAACGGCAGCTAACACTACGAAGATTGCCAAAATTCGGTACTCCGCTTTCAAGAACGCTAAAGCTCCTTCGCGAACGTACTGCGCAAGTGTTTGCATTTTCTCATCACCTGCATCTTGCTTGTTCACCCACATCGATTTTGCGATCATTACCGCTAGACCAATAAGTCCGAATAATGGGATTAAATAAATCAAGTTTTTCTCCATCTTTATCTGATTTTTATAAAGTCGGCAAAAATACACATAAACCACAGATATGCGGTGTTACCCTACTATTGTTAATTGAAGTCTTCCCAACACGCTCTGTCCGCGACGAGAAATTACTTCTTGACTATGTAGTAAGCGCAGGTAGTGAGGAAGTTCCGAACAAATGGCAGGGCGTTGATAACTCCAAACTGAATCCGTGGTTTTAGTCCAAACTTGTGCTCATAAATGGGGTTAAAAAGATAAAACCGACTTGAAGCGATGCGCAGACCGGCGTTTTTTGTCACCCTGACGAAGCGTTCAATGCTAATCCCGGTCTCTTTGATTTCGATTAAACCGTCAATCATCTCCGGTGTTTCTCCCATGAGCTTTAGAATGGCTTTGTAAATGAAGGTAGGTAGAATGTGGTAATACGGAAGCTTACTGCCAAGTTTAGATTTCGCAACCTGTTGGTGACCACCATAGGGCATGTACCACGGTGGAAAGCCAAAAAATATTACTCCGTCATTCGCTAAAAACTCACCCACACGTTCCATGAACTTGCCTTGGTTGTGGATGTGCTCAATCACATCTTTCAGGATAATCACATCGAACTTCCGATCAAATCGATCTGGGTTGATATCGTATATATCTTCTGCTATAAATTGAATCTGTCCTTTTGCAATCTCATCGGACATTAATGCTTCAGCACGTTTAACTCGCTCGGGACTTAACTCAATCCCAACGCACTTATGATTTTGGGCGGTAAAAGCACTTAAGACTCCCGCTTCTCCACTCCCAATTTCGAGCACATGCAATTCCTTGCTCAAGTCGACATGTCCTCCAATAAACGGCAGGATGTGATCTTCCGTAACACGACGTGTCATGTCGTGATATCGCTTCATGTCTGTGTGAAACTCGAACATGGTGCAAATAAACTTTAGAATTGAGAATGGAAAATGAAAAATTGAGAATTTGTTGTTTAATCACTTTCAACTATTCATTCACTCTTGTTCCCGAAGTTTAGTCAAAATCCTTGTTAGCAAACGCCAGTTCTCTTCAACCAAATGAGTAACGACATGGAGATCCTGGTGGCTTATTAGTTCGGTATGCTGAATCAGTTTGCACCAATAGCGTGTCTCATTCGCTTCTTTCAGACTTATAGACAGCTTGTGAATGAAGTCTTTTTTGCTGATAGCATCTTGTGCCTCATTTACATTAGCTCCTACTGATGTTCCTGATTTGATAAATTGACTTGCGATCTCGAATTCTTTTGCTGCTTTCAGTTTCCGTGCAACTTTGATGACTTCGACAGACAACATCAAGCTTTTATCTAAAATGGGATTTTTTGACATGACTCGAAGTTGGCCAAAAACAAGACATTAATCTTTTAATTACAGTATAAAATAACCTAGATGGAACAAGCACTCTCCCTACGCCATAACCCATTGTTGTAATTTTCAATTCTCAATTTTCAATTCTCAATTTCATAGGTCACTTATTTGTACTTTTGCGCCCAATGAAGAACATCCGAAACTTCTGCATCATCGCGCATATTGATCACGGGAAAAGTACGCTCGCGGATCGGCTATTACAGGAGACCAAAACGGTATCTGAACGCGACTTGAAAGAGCAGGTTTTGGACGATATGGATTTGGAGCGTGAACGCGGAATTACCATCAAGTCTCATGCGATTCAAATGACTCATGAGCATGAAGGTGAAGTTTATACGCTCAACCTAATTGATACTCCGGGCCACGTCGACTTTTCGTACGAAGTTTCGCGTTCAATTGCAGCTTGTGAAGGAGCTCTCCTAATTGTTGATGCTTCACAAGGAATTCAAGCACAAACGATTTCTAACCTGTACCTCGCTCTAGAGCATGAACTGGAAATTATTCCTATCCTCAACAAAATGGATTTACCGGGTGCCATGCCTGAGGAAGTAAAAGATCAAATTGAGGAATTAATCCTATGTGATCGAGACGATATCATCCCAGCAAGTGGTAAAACGGGTTTGGGAGTAGATAAGATTTTGGAAGCGATTGTTAATCGAGTACCACCACCCAAAGGGGATCCGAAAGCGCCATTAAAAGCTTTAATCTTTGATTCCGTTTTTAACTCGTTCCGTGGAATCATTGCTTACTACAAAATCATAGATGGTGAACTACGAAAGGGAGACCACGTAAAGTTCATCAACACAGGGAAACAATATCACGCCGATGAAATTGGCGTGCTTAAAATGACTCAAGTACCTCAAACTCGCATTGAGACTGGTACTGTGGGTTACATTATTTCTGGGATTAAGGAGGCTAAAGAGGTTAAAGTGGGTGATACGATTACGCACGTGAACAACCCGACCAAAACTGCGGTTCAAGGATTCGAAGATGTAAAGCCGATGGTATTTGCCGGTATCTATCCAGTGGATACGGAGGATTTTGAAGACTTGCGCGATGCGATGGGTAAACTCCAACTCAATGACGCTTCACTGGTCTTTGAGCCGGAATCATCTGCGGCTCTAGGCTTCGGTTTCCGATGTGGTTTCTTGGGCATGTTGCACATGGAAATTATCCAAGAGCGTTTGGAGAGAGAGTTTGGTATGACGGTGATTACGACAGTACCTAACGTATCGTATCACGCATTCACTAAAAAAGGTGAAAAGATTGTTGTAAACAACCCAACTGATTTACCTGAGCCGAACCACATTGCCCATGTGGAAGAGCCATACATCCGTGCCCAAATCATTACCTCGGCTGATTATGTTGGAGCCGTTATGGGACTGTGCATGGAAAAACGTGGAATTCTAAAAAACCAAGTTTACCTCACCACCAACCGGGTTGAACTTACGTTTGAAATGCCTATGGCCGAGGTTGTCTTCGATTTTTATGACAAGCTAAAATCGATATCCAGGGGTTACGCTAGTTTCGACTACTACCCTACTGAATATCTTGAGTCGCACCTTGTAAAACTTGATATTCTGTTAAACACAAAACCCGTTGACGCACTGTCTGCGATTATTCACCGTGACAAGGCTTACGAATACGGTAAGAAAATCTGCGTAAAGCTGAAAGAACTGATTCCGCGTCAACAATTCGAAATTGCCATCCAAGCAGGAATTGGTAGTAAGATTGTTGCCAGGGAGACGGTAAAAGCCATGAGAAAAGACGTAACCGCCAAGTGTTACGGTGGTGATATATCGAGAAAAAGAAAGCTACTTGAAAAGCAAAAAGCAGGTAAAAAGCGCATGCGCCAAGTGGGTAGCGTAGAAATTCCTCAGTCGGCGTTTATGGCCGTTCTAAAAATCAACGATTAGAATTAATCTAACTAGTTAACTTCCAGTTGGTTTTGAAACTTCGTCGGAACCAAAACTACTTGATTTAATGATTTTACTTAATCGACTAAAGTCCCGGCGAAAAAAGTCTGATACTTTGAAACCAAAGTATCGTGGACTCAATGTTACCATACATCCGGTTCGATTTACCAATTTTTTAGAGATTAAGTCTGTTGGTGGTATCTCCACCATCGAGGCGGTCAAACACCATGGGAAACTTGTTTTCGAGCTTGGTCAAAAGCACAAAACGAATAATATCCTTTGGGATCAAAGAGAACTGAGCTTCCCAAGTGAACACATAGAGCTAAAAGAGTTCCTCACCTTCGTAGTGAAAAAACTGCCACCAGAGGTTACGGACATGCGGTTTGCGATTGTTGGACAACAACAGCATGAAGAAGTAAATGACTTTGGCGAATTATTTGGTGGAAACCGAGGAATGAAAGTCAAGACCTTCGTTGATATCGACGAATTCCGCAATTGGATGTCCGTAGGCTAAACCCTATCTTCGTCCAAACAAACCACCATGAAACACACAATCTTAGCATTGACGTGCTGTATCGTTGCGCTCAATGCAAAATCGCAAACAGTAAAAACCCAATTGTATTTCATACCCGGTCTGGGTACGGATAACCGCATTTTTGAGCCATATCAATTCGACACATCAAAATACGAAGTACACCATATTCGATATGCTCTTCCTGAAGCGGGAACGTCTATGACAGCTTACGCTCATCAGTTAAGCAACCAAATAGATACATCTCGTCCGTTTGTGCTTATTGGTGCCTCCTTGGGCGGTATGCTAGCTTTGGAAATGGCTGACTTTCTTGAGCCCGACAACGTTTTCATAATAGCTAGTGCTAAAATGAGATGCGAGCTTCCGTTTCGATATCGGTTTCAGAGCAAACTCCCAATCCAACGACTAATCAGCGGTAACGTAATTAAAAAGAGTACTCAACTTCTTCAACCCATAGTTGAACCGGATCGCAATCTGGCAAAAGATGTTTTTATTGATATGCTTCATGAAAAGGATCCTGAATTCATGAAACGAGCTACGGATATGATTCTGGGGTGGAATCGAGAAGCATACTCAGATAAGGTCATTCACATCCACGGAGACCATGATCACACCATTCCTATACGAAACGTAAAGCCGGATTATGTTGTACCAAAAGGCTCACATGTAATGTGCCTTACCGAAAGTGGACAAATCAACGCACTTATTGCCAACGAGCTGAACCACAAACACTAGATTAAGAGGCAATTCGTTATTTGTGTATGTCGGCATTGATTAGGTCACTTATTGTAGTTGTAGCGGTAACCTTTTTTGTGAGTTGTAAAAAGGATGAAGCGATTGTTCAGAAAAGCACATAAACCACTACTACGGAAGAATCTAGCATTGTACATTATTACCCTCTTGAGGTAGGCAATTATTGGGTTTATGACGTATTAACTGTATACCCTAGTAGCAGTTCGACTACCTTACATAGACAGGATAGTGTTGTAGTAACAAATATGGCTAAAGACTCAATAGGCAATGTCATGTGTACGCTTGACTACTTCCAAATAAGAAAAAATAACGTGAGATTGGACGAATCGAAAACGTTTTACACCTCTGATAATGTCTTGTATGACGCGGGTTTGGTTGTTCTATCAAAAGAGTCTGACACCTTTAATTATGCTACTAATCCAAACTTCACTGTAAATATTACCAACTTCAGCTATCGGAAAATAGGTAACAATGAATTCACGGTAAACGGTAAAAGTATGAAGACATAATTGAAATAGAAACTGCATACAAACTTGAACGAAGTGACACTACCTATTGGAAATACGAATCAAAGGTATTCGCTAAAGATGTTGGACTTGTATATTCTAGCCAACCTTTCGTATCACTGACCGACGCACATGTTGAATCTAGACTAATCCGTCATTCACTTGAGTAACAACTAAAACCCACTTATGAAGTATTTCTGTCCGCTCGTTCATCTCAACTAACCAAATCCAAGTTACCAGACTATATTGAAATTTCATGAAAGCAAAAACCTTCAACTTAACCATCGATCAAAGATGCACTGAAAACTGGGAAAACATGAGCGCGTCTGAACGCGGTCGATTCTGTTCTACGTGTAACAAAAACGTAGAGGACCTAACAGGTCTCACTCCTTCGGAAATTATCAAGCTCAGTCAGGATTCGACAATCTGTGGGAGAATGACTGCTCAACAACTTGGGACCTGCACCATTTATGAACAAGAAAACAGTTTAATATCTAGATTTAGATCTGTGATTATCGGATTCTTTAGCCTAATGAGTCCACTGAGTTATGCCGCCGTACAACCACAATCGGAGGTTATTACAACTCCTAAAAAACACAATGAGAATTTGCAGTCCAATGATTCAGATCAAGAGCCCACTATCAGTGGTATTCTCGTTGATAATTATGGAAACCGACTACCATTCGCAGTCCTAACTTTAAAACGAGGTGTAACCACAATAAAATCTACCATTTCCGATGAACAAGGAAATTTCAATATGAAGCTGGCTTCCACTGATCACACTGGATTGACAATCGAAATTGACTACGTTGGATACTATAGGAAAACAATTCCAATTCAAGAGGATATGATTAACTCACCCCAAAAGTTCAAAATGCGCGAGGAGACTCATTTCTACTTAGGCTATGTCGTAACCACTCCAGCTCCTGAACGAGATGAGGATGGTGCCATAAAAAAAGAAAAAGGTGTTAGGCGGAAGCGTTAATTGGCGTAGGAAACTACTGCCCTTGTTGCTCCAAAATTCTATAGGCATCTTTTTGCACCCCCAAGAACAACCAGTTTGCGATCGCCTGTCTATTGTCAGGAATCAAGATTCTCTTCTGGTCAAAGTCGTTGGTTATGTTTCCTAACTCAATATAAACTGCTGTAGGTTTGGATTCACGAAGCACATAAAGATCTCGTGCCTTAACCACGCCTCGATATCCTCTATTTTTCTGATGCTCGCGATACTTGGCATCGATTGTATTCAAAAGCGTATCTGCGCTTTGCTTTCCCCCTTGACTCCCCGGGAAGTGATAAAAGAAAATATCAATCTTTTCTCCGATAGAACGTGAATCAACGTGAATGGCTATCATCTTCTGGAGCTTTGCTTTGTCCTTCTCCTTCTCATAGAGCTCGTTCACCACGTTTGTACGCTGTTTGAGTCGTCTTGTCTGATTAATAGGAATACGTTGCTTAAACCAAACTACTTCGTCTTTATCGTGATCCAGGTATTTCAGGTCTCGTATCCCATCGTTGTTGTCGCGCACAATGACATACACCTTTGCGCCATGGCTTAAAAGGTTACGCGCAAGACGCAGAGTTACATCGTATGCATACTCATCTTCACATAGATAGTGACCGTCCTTTTTGGTCATTGCTCCGGGATCAGGGCCACCGTGGCCACTGATTAAATAATACACGCAGCCTGCAAGACTTTCGTCTTCAACTACAATGGTATCATATCCTTTGCCCAGGATAGGAACCCGCATGGTATACGACTTGAAGTTTGATGTTGCTGGAACACAAAACAGTTCGTGATATGGGATCCATAACTCATTGTCGTCACGATAATCTCTTTTCTTCACTCCAGATCTTACGAGTTCCTCATTAAACTTCTGAATCCGAACTGCCTTTTCATAATCTGTAATACCGAGTGTTGCGCGGATTGTTCCGCCATTGAACGTGTACTTCTTGAGCGGTAGCGTATACGTCTTCTCGAGAATTAGGAAATCGGTTGGACCGAGATCATTCAAGTAATAAAAGGAATCAAGATTACAGTGGTTTAAGTTTAGTTTATATCGACTTAGTAGGGATTGTATCCCGTCGCCAGATTGAGGTTTTACTTTCAGGTTGGTTTGAGCAACCGATGTAGTTGTTGCTGCGAGCAACAGTGCAAAGAATAGCGTCTTAAGTCTTCCAACCATACTTACCCAGTAAGGGTACGAATTTAAATTCACCATGTTCCGTTCGTTCATATTTGTTTTCAACAAGACGACGGATGAGTACCATTTTTTGGATATCCCGATCACCCATGGGAACAACCAGTCTTCCGCCGACTTTCAATTGTTCCTTCAAGGACTCTGCCAAATCGTTTCCTCCTGCGGTGACAACAATCCCATCGAAGGGTGCTTTGGAAGGCAGACCTAGGCTCCCATCTCCAAGAAAACAATGGATGTGTAGCTTTAGCTTCTTAAGTACCTCCGTAGTCTTTCTAAATAATGCTTCTACTCGTTCGATTGTAAATACTTCAACCCCCATTTGCGCAAGAATTGCTGCTTGATATCCACTACCTGTTCCGATCTCGAGGACACGGTCGCCGGGCTTTGGATTCAGTAATTGGGTTTGAAAAGCAACCGTGTAGGGCTGGGAAATGGTTTGTCCCTCACCAATTGGAAAGGCCTTGTCGTCATATGCCTGATCTAAAAAATCAGGTGGGAAGAAAAAATGGCGTGGCACTTCTCGCATTGCATCCAGCACAGAGGTGTTGTTTATGCCCTTCTCGCTGAGCAAGTCGACCAGGCGTTTTCGCCTTCCCTTTAACTTGTAACTATCTTCCAAAGTGTATTTTTTATTCGACAAGTCCTGAAAACATTATTTCGACTGACGTAGATCTATAGGTTTATTCGCAGTGAGTATTTGTGATGCAAATAAATTCAAAAACGTTGAATGTAGGCATCATTGGGAAGGGGAACTTTTCTGATGAGTTGTTACGCAGCTTCCTCGACAAAAAGATGTTCGGACTCTGCTGCGGACTTCAAAGTCACAAATACGAAAATCTTTTACCCCTTCGAAACTACGACGAATTAGACAAGGCCGTTGATGCCGTGCTGATTTTAGATCCGGACTTTTGTGTATTTGAAAATCTCGTTGAAGTTGTGAAGAGCTGCAAACATGCCTTCATAACAAATACGAGTCACATGACTAGACATCAGCTCAAAAAGCTTTTAAGCTACACTGCCGAGGCTGGGGTTCACATTCAAGTGAGCAATGGCTTGAGATTTCAAAACATTTTGGGCGAAATCAAAGATCATGAGGTTAAGCCAAGAATTGTTGAATGCAATCATTACTTGAGGCGTCCGGATAACAAGAGTAAAATCCAGCTAATACAAGATATACTTCTCCCGGACATCGATATCGTTTTATCGCTCACAAAGTCAAGAGTAAAACATGTATCCGCCACCGGGGTCGGGGTTTTGTTCGAAGATCCAGATGTTGTGAACGCTCGGGTGGAGTTTTATAACGGATGTGTAGCCACAATTTCTGCCAGTAAAATTGCAGATAAGGAAGTACACAAAATCCGCTTCTTCGAAAACAACAATTATTATACGCTCAACTTTCAGAACCAGAGCTTACGGGTGCTCAAAGGATCAGAATGGTCCGAAGAAATGGAAGACCAGAACGTGGAAGATCAGATGGACGACCAGACCAACTTTCACAAATCCGTAAATCAAGAAGAAATCTTAGAAAAAGAAATAGAATCTTTCTACTATTGCATCGTTTTAGGTACAGAACCCGTGTTAAGCTTGTCGGAGTATGTTGAAGCTCGCGACGTGGCAGAACGCATTTTGGACCAACTAGAACGAAACTTCGGGCGGAAATGATTCAGAACTCCTTTCTTACAAAATACCTCACATTATCAATTGTAGTTGTTAGCCTCCTTTCAGTAGCTGGTTGCAATGTATTTGACCGAGAGGAAACCATTCCTGCTTATCTTTTCATTGATGAGTTTACACTAGAAACCAAAAATGACAATAGCCAAGGAAGCGCTGCTCACGATATACGCGATGCATGGGTTTATGTGGATGGTAATCTAGTGGGTGTTTTCGAAGTTCCTGTAACGGTACCTATATTGACGATTGACACAGCTCGTGTTACAGTGCTCGGAGGAATCATTAACAATGGATTAGTGGATAATCGAAAGATATACCCATTCTACAAAGCAATTCAGGATACAATTATTCTGACATCCAATAAAATTGATTCAATCTTCCCTTCTGTAACATATCATGATTCTACCCAGTTCAAGTGGATAGAAGATTTTGAAGATAGAACCATCAGCATGGAACCTTCCGGAGTAAATACAACAGAAGATTCCATTCGTCTAACTATGGATCCCAACGAGGTATTGGATTACAGCAATCGTAATCAAGTGTCCGGTTATGTCGAATTTGATTCAGTTGGTCAAGTTTTTGAAAGCTCAACCATAAGTCGCTTTACCATTCCAAGTAACTCGTCAGCGTACCTTGAGATGAATTATAACTTAGAATCCGGAACACAAGTGGGATTCTATGTGTTCAACGAAGCAGGAATTCAAATCGACCGAGTTAACGTACTTTATTTATTCCCAACCGACGGAGAATGGAAAAAAAGCTACGTCAGTTTTAATGAAGATATGAGTAACCCGGATTACGCGAATGCGACCTTCAAGGTTTTCTTTTACAGCCGTAACTCCTCCGATACCCCAAACGCCCGTAATTACTTCGACAACCTTAAGTTGTTACATTATTGAAGTCTAGACGCTATAAGATAGTTTACTTACTGTCCGATTATCTTTCGGGTATTCTTTCATGGTTGGCGTTTTACTTTTATCGTGGTCATGTACTTGAGCACAAACCATACTCCGATGGATTGCAAGACCCGAAGCTATTTCTAGGATTAGCTGCTATTCCACTGTTTTGGGTAGTCTGTTTTTACCTCTACGGGCAATATCAAGAAGTACTTAGAAAGTCTCGACTCAAAGAGTTTAGCCAAGTTCTTACTGTAAGCTTTTTTGGTTCTTTAGTTTTGTTTTTTGGGGTATTACTGGATGACGCAGTAACCGAATACACCAACTACTACAGTTCTTTCCTGGCCTTGTTTGGCTTTCACTTTGGTTTTACACAGCTATTTCGTGTAATTATTACAACTCGAATTGGTCGTCGCATTAAAGACCGAAAAATCGGTTTCAAAACCGTGATGATTGGATCCGATCAAAAAGCATATGATCTATTCTGTGAATTGGAGAATGCGAAACAAAGTGAGGGTTATCAATTTGTAGGATATGTGAATGTTAATGGTGAGGATGACGGTCAGTTAGGCAAAGAAATCGCACATCTGGGAAGTTATCGCGAGTTGCAGCAGATCATTGCGGAGGAGCAAATCGAAGAAGCTCTAATTGCAATAGAATCGAGCGAGCATGGCAAGCTAAATAAGATCATTGATCAACTCAGTGGCACCGGTGTAAACATCAAAATCATCCCAGACATGTATGATATCTTATCAGGTAGTGTACGTGTAAATAACATCCTTGGGACTCTTTTAATCCAAGTTAGCCCTTACCTGATGCCAGATTGGCAAAAGAGTGTTAAGCGGGCGATAGACATTTTGTTTTCGCTGTTAGCAGTGGTGGTTGGTTTCCCGGTTTTCTTGATAATCGGAATCGCAGTAAAGGCCACCTCGAAAGGGCCAATCTTTTTCACACAAGAGCGAATTGGTATAGGTGGAAAGCCTTTTAACATCATAAAGTTTCGATCCATGTATACCGATTCGGAACGTCAAGGACCGATGTTAAGTTCCGAGGACGACCCTCGCATAACTAAAGTGGGTAAGATTTTACGTAAGACAAGACTGGATGAAATACCTCAGTTTTGGAACGTTTTACGCAACGATATGACGTTGGTAGGCCCCAGACCAGAACGACAGTTCTTTATCGATAAGATTGTTGAACGTGCACCTCATTACAAGCGTTTACACCGAGTTAAGCCGGGCATTACCAGTTGGGGTCAAGTTAAATACGGTTACGCCGAAAATGTGGATGAGATGCTTGAGCGGATGAAGTACGACATTCTGTATGTTGAGAACATGTCGTTGGCTCTTGACTTTAAAATCCTAATTTACACCGTCTTGATTATGATTCAAGGACGCGGAAAGTAGGACAATGGTACAATGATTCAATGTTGCTGGCTATTTGCCATTGGCCGTTAGCTATGGGTAACACAAACCGTTGACGCTAACCATTAACTTGCTATGACTTTAACACTGACTATAACTATGACCTTAGACATTGCGTGGGTGCGAGAATGCTTGAATGCGTGATTTTTGGGTACGGACTTTAAACAATACAAGCGTGTCCGAATAACGAGTCCAGAAATTTTCTACTTTCAACTTTCCACTTTCAACTCCAAACCTTACACCCTTAACCATAACCTGAGATAGTGAATGACTGGGTGATTGAATGATTGAGTGACTGAGTGTTTAAGACAGCAATGTACGCTCGGAGATTTGTGCTTGGCTCGCTTGGAAATGTGGGAAGTTTTGACGTGGGAATTCCGATATCCCCTCCCCAATTCTAAGATACAGCATTCGTGAAATAAAGTTGAGCTGAATCAACCGTAGAACTGGGATCTAGCTCCAAGCGTTCGATTTAACACAGCTCAGTTCTATTTGCTACCTACTAATTATTCAGTTTAATAAAACGATGAGCATATGTCCCTTCATTGTTAATTAACTCAAGCGTGTAGGTGCCAGGTTTCAAACCTGATATGTCAACTCGATTATCGATTAGATTTCCTTGTGCTATCATCTGCCCCTGTAGTCCGATAATTTGGTAAAAAGACTTTACGTTTGAGATACCTTTTACAAAAAGCGAACTATTTGCTGGGTTAGGATACAACAATAAGCTTGACTTGCTAACGTTTGCGGTATTTAACACCGTTGTATTCTTATCTCCTTTCGACCTTTCAACTTGCTCTATCGCTTTGTTACCTGTATGTTCCACCATAGCGATTGCAAACATGCGAGATGGATCCCAATCTACATGATTTGCGGTTCGAGCGGTGAATATAATTGAGTCACCAACAGTAGAAGGAAGAACTATATTCTGGTTAATTAGCTCCTTTCTAAAAACGTTGTAGTGCTCTTTTTCTCCGTTTGGAGCGTTATAAAAGACCGTGTCTTCCGCGGCTGCCACATACAAGTTGAGATTGGATAGGCTATGACTTTCAGTAGTTGTTATTACGATACGAATTACCAAAGAGTCGCTTCCCTTTTTGATGGTAGTCAGGTCTATTTTAACCGGACTTGTTTGTCCCTAATCTTCCGATTTAAGTGGGCTTAGAAAATATAATAACCCGAAAATGAGTAACGCCATGCCAATAATTAATTCAACAACCTCTTCCAATTCAAACTCAAAGCCAAAGGCGAATACCATCACGACGTAGGACAATCCGACTACAATAAATACTAAACCCATAGGTTTGAGGCTCTTTCTTTGCGTATTACTTCGAAACACTGATAGTAGCGTTTTCTCTTCTTTTGGATTGTTCTTTTTGTTTTGCTTAAGTATCTATAGGCTTTGATGATATTGGTTAACATGGACTGCACATTCCAGTTCACCACTCATTATGGACGACAATATCAAAGTAAGAAATATACTATATCAAATAATTGAATCCATTTATTCGAAACAAACATGAACTAGTTACTCCCACAAGTTTACTTTTCTTCTCAAGGTTACCTCTGCTTCACTAATATAAAAGATATCCTATATATCCGTTGGAATAATTGAACGGCAACGATTCTTATTCATTTATTGTACTTACTCTAGTTTTTCATGAATCCTGCTCCTTCACCACAAACCAATAATCTAAACACAAAAAAAAGCACCCCAATGGAGCGCTTTAAATCTTGTTCTATATTTCTGAGTTTATTTCCCTACCACATCGATCAGTTCGATTTCGAACACCAATGTAGAGTATTGAGGAATTTGAGGTGGACGACCTTGAGCACCATAAGCTAAATCATAAGGGATGTATAACATCCACTTAGAACCTTCTGGCATAAGTTTCAACGCCTCTGTCCATCCTTTAATAACCTGGTTTACACCAAATGTTGCAGGCTGACCGCGCTCTACGGAGCTATCAAATACTTTCCCGTCAACAAACTTTCCAGTATAGTGCGTAGTTACTTGATCTCCGTCTACTGCTTTTGGTCCGGAACCGGCTTTGATAATTTTGTATTGAAGTCCGCTAGGCAATACAACTACGCCATCCTTCTTGGCATTCTCAGCCAAGAAATCCTGACCTTCTTTGGCCATTACCTTAGCTTTTTCTTTTTCAATCTCTTGTAATGCAGCTTGAATAGTAGCTGTAGCTTGGTCGAGTTGTTCTTTGGTCGCTTCACCGGTGAGTCCAGCTTTAAGTCCTTTCACGAACGATTCTGACTCTACTCCACTAAAACCTGAGTTCTTTAGATTGTCTCCAATACTCACGCCTAGCGCATACGATAGAGCTTCTTGATCTGTTTGTCCTTGCATATTTGTGTTTGAGATGAGCTTCATGGACGTCAAACCGACGAACACGAGCGATAATATAATTAGTGTCTTTTTCATGAATTGAATTTCTTTCTAGGTTGCAACTATTGAGCCAGACTATTCTTTTACGATGTCTAACAGTTCAACTTCAAATACCAGTGTAGAGTTGGCAGGCATCCCTGGATTTTCTTTAGCCCCATAAGCCAAGCTTGGTGGTATGTAAAGTTCCCATTTAGATCCTACTTTCATCATCGGAATAGCTTCTTGCCAACCTTTGATTACTCCTTTAACTTGGAAGGTGGCTGGCTCTCCGCGTTCTACCGAACTATCAAACACCTTACCATCGATAAAAGTTCCGGTATAATGACAAACTACTTTATCGTCAATACTTGGTTGAGGTCCTTCACCTTCTTTAACCACTTTGTATTGTAAGCCGCTTGGAAGAGTTACTACACCTTCTTTGGTTTTGTTTGCTTCTAGGTATGCCAAACCTTCGTCCAGATTCCCTTGAGATTTTGCCTGTGTTTTTTCGAACGCGTATTTCTGGATAATAAACTCAGCCTCTTCCAATGGAATCATTGGTTGTGCATTTGTGTCACCTCCTACATAGTTGTCTTTTATTCCCTCAGCAATCAAGTTAGCATCGAGATCTCCACCAATCTGAGTGTTATAATTCTCACTGGTAAGCAAACCTAAAGCATACGACACGCTGTCAATCTGATCAATCAATTCGACTTCTTCGTTAGACGAAGATGATGAACTGTTACATGCGCTAATGGTCACTGCTGCTATCAGCGATACAAAGAATTGTGTTTTATTCATTTTTAAGATTTTATGCATTGTACATTTTTTCGCGGCGTTCCTTGATCTCCGGATCCTCGATGTATGTATCGAAGTCGGTCTTTTTATCAATAATGCCGGATGGTGTTAATTCAATTATTCTGTCCGCTATCGACTGAGTAAACGTGTGGTCATGAGACGTAAACAGGACAGAACCTTTGTAAGTAGTCAGGCCTTCGTTAAATGCCGTAATGGATTCCAAATCCAAGTGATTCGTAGGTTCATCCAAGATAAGTAAGTTCGGATGCGCAAGCATCAATCGAGAAATCATACAACGTACTTTCTCCCCTCCACTCAACACATTGCTCTTCTTAAACACCTCTTCCCCACTGAACAACATTTTACCCAAGAATCCACGAATGAAGGTCTCATCTTTTTCTTCGGAATATTGTCTTAACCAATCTACTAGGTTTAGGTCGGCAGTGAAGTATTCATCGTTTTCGTTTGGCAAATAGGCTTTCTGAATTGTAATTCCCCATTCAACTTCACCGGAATCCGGTTTAATTTCCTCGTTAAGCACTCGATAGAAGTTGGTTACGGCCAAACTGTTCCGAGATATTACTGCAATCTTTTCACCTTTATAAGCGCTAAATGATACGTCTTGGAAATAGCCTTTAAGTGAAAGATCTTTTACGTTTACAATCTGGTCGCCTGCCTCACGCTCCTGGTCAAATATAATTGCCGGATAACGTCGGCTTGACGGTTGGATATCTTCTACGTTCAGTTTCTCCAACATTTTCTTTCGAGAAGTTGCCTGTTTAGATTTCTTAACGTTAGCGCTAAATCGTTCTATAAAGGCTTGTAACTCCTTCTTACGGTCTTCTGCCTTCTTGTTGGCTTGTTGTTGTTGTCTTAATGCGAGCTGACTCGACTCATACCAAAACGTATAACTTCCGGCATATACTTTTATCTTTTTGAAGTCAATATCTGCCGTGTGCGTACATACAGCATCCAGAAAGTGTCGGTCGTGCGATACGACTATAACGATGTTTTTTGATTCTGCTAGAAAGTCTTCCAACCACGAAATGGTTTCTACATCCAAATCGTTTGTTGGCTCATCCAAAAGAAGGATGTCCGGATTCCCAAATAATGCTTGAGCCAAAAGGACACGAACTTTGAGGTTGTTGCTTATGTCTTCCATTTTGCTGTAATGGAATTCTTCCGCAACACCAAGTGCGTTAAGCATCTCTCCTGCCTCACTTTCTGCCATCCAACCGTTCATCTCACCAAACTTCTCTTCCAGTTCAGAGGCTTTAATACCGTCTTCATCGCTGAAATCCGGTTTGGCATATATTGCCTCCTTCTCCTTCATGATCTCATAGAGATCTTTGTGCCCCATGATAACTGTATCGAGTACTTGGAAATCATCGAACTCAAAGTGATCCTGTTTCAAAACAGCCATCCGCATTCCAGGAGATATAGATACGTCACCTGTGGTTGGCTCAATCTCGCCCGAAAGGATCTTTAAAAAAGTAGATTTACCGGCTCCATTTGCTCCGATGATACCGTAACAATTACCCTCAGTAAACTTGACATTTACCTCGTCGAACAATACGCGTTTACCGAATCGAAGAGAAATATTTGACGCTGATAACATGTGGTTTTC
>Ga0181574_10000844_pt1 | contig 28675 bp, 28 predicted proteins | sample 101ome_24_FD_145600 | JGI IMG/M metagenome (GOLD analysis project Ga0181574, IMG submission 145600) | Coastal salt marsh microbial communities from the Groves Creek Marsh, Skidaway Island, Georgia - 101410AT metaG (spades assembly) | ecosystem: Environmental > Aquatic > Marine > Intertidal zone... | reverse complement strand
CAATTAATGCCTCGTGCCAAGCTTCAAAACTTTCTTTACTTTGATTGTCTCGAAGTAAACTGTAAGCGGAAAAAACATAGCCATATAATAGTGGATAAGGAGTCAAGCGTTTTTCAAGAATTCTATTTGCAGTAGATACGATTTTCGAAAAATTAGAGTCACTTAATTTTGAAGAAATGAATATGGCAGGAAGATCGTTTTGTGTGAATTCTTTCAAATCAAAACTGGTACTCTCTTTCATGAGTTTATCAAATTCCTTAACAAATTTTTCTCGATCACTGGATAAAACTTGTGAAAAACTGGAGAAACCAAGAAGCAATGTAATGAGTAGTATGTAGTGTCGCATTGTTTAAAGTTTTATTAGTTTAAGCACGGCCCATTCTTCCTTATTAAATGTGGCTTCATGACGGAACCCTGCGTGTTCTGCTGCATCAATAAGTTCTTTGGCATCTGTCACAAAAAATCCACTGAGGTAGAGTTCTCCATCAGTTTTGGATCTTTCCGCATAATGCGGAAGGTGAATTTTGAGCACGTTCTTATTAATATTTGCTATGATAATATCAAAATTTCGTTCAGTTACACAATCAATATCCCCGAGACGCATGTCCACTGAAGGATATCCGTTTCGAGCGCAGTTTTCATGTGCGTTTTCTACGGCACCAGGCTCAATATCCGTGCCTATTACAATTTGAGCCCCTCGTTTGAGTGCCAGAATGGCAAGAACACCTGTTCCTGTTCCTGAGTCGAGGACCTGTAGTTGAGTAAAGTTTTTTTCACATAGAATACTCGCTAGTAACCAAGTTGTTTGGTGATGTCCTGTTCCAAATGACATTTGAGGCTGAATAATTACCTCCTCCTCGAATCCTGTTTGGCATTCGTGAAATGGTGCTCGAATAATTAGCTTGTCATCTATAGCCACGGGTTGAAAATCGGCTTCCCAGGTGGCATTCCAATTTTCTTCTAGAATTTGCTTTTTACTATAATTGACACTTACATCATTTGCTGTTAAGAATTCGAGGATATTGATCAGTTTTCCTTCATTGAATAAGGGTGCTTGAATATAGGCCTGTAAACGTCCGTCGTTTTCAGTAAAACTTTCAAAGTCAATATCGGACAATTGAGCGAGTGCAATTTCTGTCCAAGGTTCTTTTGGGTTAATATCTAATGTGAGCTCGATGTAATTCATGCAATCTTTTGGGCTTCTATGATGGCGCTGAAGTCAGCACATTGGAGGGAAGCGCCTCCAATCAAACCTCCATCAATGTTCGGTTGTGAAAATAAATCTTGTGCATTTGATGCTTTGCAACTTCCGCCATACAGAATAGAAGTGGAAACAGCAACTTTCTCTGAATACTTCTTTTGTAGGAGCGAACGAATAAACGCATGCATTTCTTCTGCTTGCTCAGTGCTAGCAGTTTTTCCTGTACCGATTGCCCAAACAGGTTCATAAGCGATTACAACCTGGTTGAATTGGGCTTCTGATAAATGAAATAAGCTATTGTTTAACTGTTTTTCAATCACGCTAAAATGAAGGTCTGCATCTCTTTCTTCCAAGTGTTCACCACAACAGAAATAAATTGTAAAACCGAGCTCGACGGCTTTTGAAACCTTCTTTTTAAGTAGAAGATCTGTTTCGTGAAAAAGATCTCGTCGCTCAGAGTGCCCTATAAGCACGTGTTTTACACCCAACTCGCGGAGTTGCTTAAAACTGACTTCACCTGTAAAAGCTCCACTGTCTTCGGAATAGCCATTTTGAGCACCAATACTGAGATGATCTCCATATGCGTCGATCAATGATTTTAGGTATATATTCGGCGAAAAGACCACAATTTGTTCTTCTACGTTCGTAGGCTGTTTTGCTAATTGATTAGCCAGGTTGTTGGCTTCTTCCCACGATAGGTTCATTTTCCAGTTACCTGCAGTTATTTTTTCTCTCATTCTTTCGTGAAAATATTTTTGTTCAACCAATCCCAAGATGGAGTTGAGCGAAAAGGGAATTTACCTTTGACAACTCCCTTCTCTAAAACCATTAATGTTGGATTCGAGCGCGTGATAGCTTTAATCTCAGTTTCGTCATTGATACAGTATGGGATTATCAATCCTGTTTCCTCCCGGAATTGTTCAATTTCTTCTTTCGCAGCAGTGGTCATTAAGAGCATAGGAATTCCCATTTGATCGGCCTGTTCTTTGATGTCAAGTAGGCGTTGAACCCTGCTGAAATTTGCTGTTTTTATGTTGCGACTAACCACTACGAAAATACGTTCGCTATCCAAAATGTAGTCGAGTAAATTGATTTCATCTGCAAACTCATTCAGACGCATCGACGTATCGCCAATTACATACTGAGACGTATCCCAATCTTCAGCAAAAAATTCTTCTAAGAGTTGCGGGTATCTGTTTCCACTTGCTTTCTCTATGACATCTATGAATGGAACCGTATTCTCAGCGGTAAATGCCTGAACAACGGGTAATTCTCGCTCTACTTTGGTCAGGGAGGCTATCGTCATCGTTGGATTGAACTGCTCCGTAATTGATGCTAGTTTTCCGGCTTTTAAGGTAATTGTTTTGGTTTCAAGATGTTCCCAAACTCCTTCCTCTTCCCATATCTTTGAAGCCATATACTCCTCTTGAGTGAAGGTTTTATTTTCACCCGATTTCAGATTTTTATAAGTTAACACGTTCGTGAATTCGCCCGGGATTCCATCGCTCATTTTTTCACGAATATCGCTTCCAACTGAATATGGTCGATAGTCCTTAATCGGATTATACATGATTACATAGAGGGTGAACAGAGAACAAATAACGGTTACTAAGAGTGCTGCACCCCAGTCATTTCCGAGTAAAACTCCACCAGATCGCTTAATCCAAAGTGTGGCTAATATGCACGCAAGTCCAAATAAAATTGGGAGTCCCCACCCAAAAATCCACGAAAAGATTGAGATAAACACGAGCGAAAAGAAGGTCATTAATGCATTTTCTCGAAGATTGTTGGCTGAAATTCTTTTTTGGCTCACGAAAATCAAGATTACCAAATAGAGTAGGATAATATCCTTCCAAAAAGATTCATTAGGAGTTAATGATCGGCCTAAGGAACCTTTCATGGCGTCCCCGAAACATCCGCAATCATCCACACATTGTGGTTTCTTTACTTCTGAAACAGTCACATGAGTAGCTGATTGCTCAAGGATTTTAATGTCTTCGGACGTATCAGCTGCTTCTAGCTTAATTTTTGCAATAGATTCATTGAGTGAATACGTATCCACATCGACAAACGTTTTGGATGGATTGCATTCCTTGGTATGCCAGGTGAGTAAAGTAAAGAATACCATCATACCAAGCATAAACCAGCTGGTTAATCGTATTTTTCCTCCGATAATGGCTAATACACCGAGTACGATTTCCAAGATGCAAATAATAACGCTCAAGGCTAACGCATGATCTATTAGATATTCCAATGTAAATTTTTCCCAACCCAGAAGTTCTTTTACGCGGTAAGCCAGCGCACCATCTTCAAAATATTCTTCTAATTTGTAGGAAAATCCGAGTGGGTCATTTGCTTTGATTAGTCCTGAAACAATAAATAAACCTCCTACAAGCACTCGCGCAACATACGAAAACATTATCCAACCTTGAAAAATGGTTATTCCTAATAAACCTGCAATGAACAACGCATAACCAATGATTTGAAATAGCAATTCGGAAGATTCAAAGGATTCATGGTAGCCAAACAAGAGAAAAGTAAGACCTGTTAGGTTGATAAGCATGAAGATGATATTCAGAATAAATGATTTTCCGTAAACATTTTTAATTGCTACCATAGTCTATTATTTTTCTAAATGAATGAGTGCGAATACTGCGTAATTTAACATGTCAAAATAGTTGGCATCAATGCCTTCGCTCACGAGCGTCTTTCCTTGGTTGTTTTCAATTTGCTTGACACGAAGAATTTTCATTAAAATTAAATCAGTGAGAGAACTAACCCGCATATCTCTCCACGCTTCCCCATAATCATGGTTTTTCTTGGCCATCAATTCCTGTGCTTCCTGGGTATATTGTAGATATAATTTTTCAGCTTCCTGCACCGGCAGTTCCATGGGAAGGCTGTCTCCATGTTTGAGTTGAATGATCGCCATTACACAGTAATTGATTATAGCAATAAATTCATCCTCAACGTGCTCACCTACTTTATTTTGACCAGTTTCTTGAATGGTCCGAATTCGTTGCGCTTTAATGAATATCTGATCCGTCAGGGAACTTGGGCGCAGAATCCGCCATGCGGTTCCATAATCTTTCGTTTTCTTTTGAAAAATTTCTGTACAGGTATCAATGACTTTTGTATATTGTTCAACTGTTTGCGTCATAAACGTTCTCTCAAATATGGACGCGAAAGATAATAAAAATGCGGGAAACATGATGATAAAATGCGCGGATAAATTAATCGATCTTTCTACCCCCTTGGTGATGGGGATTGTGAACATCACTCCAGACTCATTTTACCCGGGAAGTCGAGTGACTGAGCAAGTCAAGCTTCTATCGCGGATTCAGACGTTTATCAGCGAGGGAGTAGATATAGTCGACATTGGGGCTGTATCCACACGTCCCGGAGCGGAAAGTGTTCCAGAAGAGATTGAAATGAGCAGGATGAAACATGCATTAAAGTTGATTGTAAAACACTTTCCTAACATACTTATTAGCGTAGATACTTTTCGTTCCTCTGTTGCCAGAATGGCAGTAGGAGAAGGTGCACATATCATTAATGATGTTTCGGGAGGAGATCGAGATTCTCGGATGTTCGATGTTGTCGCTGAATTGAACGTTCCATACATACTAATGCACAGTAGGGGAGAAAGTAAAACGATGCAGGAATTAACTGAATATGAGAATGTAACACTAGATGTTATTCGCGAGTTATCTGATAAAGTTTTGACAATGAGACAAATGGGGGTGAAGGATGTCATTGTTGACCCTGGTTTCGGTTTTGCTAAAACCACAGAACAAAACTTTAAGTTACTTGCCGAATTATCGTTACTAGAAGTCTTAGGGTGCCCCGTGCTTGCTGGTATTTCACGTAAGTCAATGATTTACAAAACATTTAACGTGGGTCCCATGGAGGCATTGAATGGTACCACAGCACTTAATATGACGGCCTTGATGAATGGGTCGCAAATACTCCGCGTTCATGATGTGAAGGAAGCCCGCGAGGTGGTCGTTTTGTATCAAACATTAATGCGTTCTATTTGATGTTTTACGTAGTTGGTATTCAGGTAGTTAATTTGGACTTATTCATTTATGTGTGTTTTGTCACATGCTAGTTGATTTCGTTATAATATTTTTAGTGCGAAACTAAACTGTTCTAAAACTTATTTCTGAATTTTGATCAGAATACGGAGTTGTTAATGGATCGTGTAAGGCGTGACATTATCATGGGGGATACTTTGTTCTTTGCTCAAGAGCTGCAATTGATTGACGATTCTCTGGTTCCATTGATCGGATATTTAACAGAGATTAGGATGCGAAAAATACATCAGCAACTCGTCACTTATTTAACGGGTTAGAGGCATTGACAGCTCATTTTTATCCCGTTATTTTCGACAACAGCCAATATTTTTTTCAATTGGATAAAAAGCGCTTTTACCGTTGGATTGATGGTGTCAAACAACCTGTAAAAGCCGTAAGGCTCACTGAAGAGGTCATCACGGATAAATAATTGAATAAAGTTTAACGCTGAATATTGGAAATCAGAACTTAGTGTTCAGAATAAATTTAACTTAAAACTTTTACGTTGAGCTCACCGAATAGCTTAATGTAATACTCAAAATCCCCCTATAAAAATCATTTTGTTAATATCCTTTTTTGAGGGGCTAGCCGCCACATCTTTCCTTGCAGTAAATTTGTTCCTTCATGGAAGATAGTTTAAGACATAAAGGAATGCGTCGCCAGTTGATTGAAGAATTGAAGGCGAAAGGAATAAAGAGTGCTGCAATTCTGGATGCGTTTGATGCCACACCGCGCCATTTCTTTTTAGATCTAGCTTTTATCAATCAAGCATATTCCAATACAGCATTCCAGATTGGGTCAGGTCAAACGATTTCACATCCCTACACGGTGGCTTTTCAAACAGAGTTGTTGGAAGTGCAAAAAGGGACGAAAGTATTGGAAATCGGAACGGGTAGTGGATTTCAAACGTCGATTCTATGTGCGCTTGGTGCCAAGGTAGTTTCTATTGAACGGCAGCGAGAGTTGTTCCAAAAAGCCAGTCGAATTATTAAATCGCTAGGACATAATCCTAAGTTGTTTTTTGGTGATGGTTATAAAGGCCGAATAGCCTATGCGCCGTATGAGCGAGTGCTCGTGACCTGTGGAGCGCCATTTATACCAGAGGCACTGTTAGAGCAATTGGTTGTTGGTGGAATACTTGTTATTCCTATCGGTGAAGGCGACAAACAAATTATGACAAAGATTACCAAGGTTTCGGAAACGGAATACGAACAGCAAACCTTCGGAGACTTCAGTTTTGTACCCATGCTAGAGCGCACCGCAAAATAATACGTATGGAGGAATTGAAGCCGCTCACAATGAATCGTAGTCTGCTCAATTCTCCTTCGGTATTGTTGACAACTGATTACCGCAAATATTTACTCTATGCGCCGTTGAATCAGGAAATGATTATCGGTAATCACTTGTTTTCCTTTATGATTAGACATTTTAGATTTAACAAGTTGGAAACTGCTTCGTTCACTTTAAAAGGTAAGCGGTTTCTCTGTTTAGAGCAATTGGAAGGAATCACGATGTTCGATTCATTTTATGATTTCTAGTGGGAATCCAAGCAGAAATTCAACGCTTTTCTTCGTCCTAGGACATTGTTTGAATTGTTTCTGTTCGACCTTTATTTTCCGATTTGGTCTAAACCGATTCCGAAGTTGTTGGTGGCAGAAAAGAAAAATAGGTTCGCTGTAGATGCAGTTGTATCCAATGATTTTCAAGAAATAAATTTTTCTCCATTGACCATAAGTCAACTAGGAATGGACCATTCTGCCATGCGCTTATTCTTTGGTTATATCAAAGCCGATTTGCCGACTATTTTAGCCGATTTTCTGGCATTATATCATGAGAAATTTGAAATAGACATTAAATACCAGTTAAGCTATTATCCAGAACACCGCAACGCCTATTGGAACGAGGTAAAACAATGTTTTGACCCAAATTACATGAATTATGTGACCGCAGCGGTGCACAATTTCATCATTCGTTTATCCTAAATTATGGAATCGTTTTATTCAATTATCTACCTCAAGCCAAATGCCCTAAGCGACGAACATTTAGCCGTTGGTTTGTTCACCGGGGGAGGTGAGGGTCCGTTTCTGTTTTTATCTGAATCACGGATGAGGTTGTATAAGTTAATTACGCGTAAGATTACGTATTTAGCCATTCAGCGACTCTTGAACGGATTGAAGCAAAAGGTAGATGGTTACCAAGGTAATCAGGCTGAACTGCGACTTTTCGACCCGTTGTATTCCAAAGAGGAGTTGATGAAATTGAAGAAAATGTCTAAGGGAACGGTCGTTTTTTCAGAGCCAACAGTTATCAATGAATGGTTGAACCAGGAGGTACATGACCAGCTGGTTCAAAAGTTTCTAGGGGAGCAAAAGAAAAAGGTGCTACCCAAACGATCAGCGTTTCACTTATTTTGGAAAAGGTATTTGAATCAGCCCGATTTTGATGCCTACACGCGGTTTGCAACTACCAAAGAGCTGAAGCAAGAAGCAGAGGTAAACATTTCCGTGGACCTGTATCATGCCGAGAAACGGGAAGTGGTCAAGGCCATTGATTTTGATCTAAAACCGATGACTGTAGAGAAGAAGTGCTATGAGTTTAATCTTCTGAGTTTAATTTTTCCGAACACACCCTTATTTGCGTATTTCCAAGTCCGAAAACAAAAGAAGGCAAAGAGCGCTTGATGCTTGCGCAAACAGATTATCCCACCGTGAAATTCAAAAAGTTTCGTATTGAGTTTTGATAACAACCGAACTTATATGCTTAACTTGGTCAAATGAAAGTATTCCTAAGTATGTTGTTTTTGGGTCCGCTCGTGTGCTGGTCGCAAAAGATTTTTCCGGTAGACTATGCGAGTCAAGCCGATGTTAAAGTATTCGTGGTGGACTATGAAAGTCAGGCGGATTTAAAAGTGTATAAGGTAGATTACTCCAGCCAAGCAGGTAAAAATGATGGAAAATGGTTTTTCGTAGATTATGCTAGTCAAGCGGATAAGAAAATCTTTTTTGTGGACTATGAAAGTCAAGCAGATGTAAAAATATTCTTTGTCGAATACGCCAGCCAAGCAGGGTGGAAAAACAACAGTAAGAAAGCAAAATTTTATTAAATCGAACGTCATGAAAAAAACCACCCTTTTATTTTTAGTCCCTTTTCTTCTTGCTTGTGGTGTAACCCAGTCTGTTGTAACAGCGCCAGTAGATGTTGTAGAGGAAACTCTTGAGGAAGTTCCAACCAACGAAGTGATCGATCAAACAATTTTTACGGGAATCGTAAGAATGTATAAGAGTCCGTGCAATGTGCTTATTGAACTAATGGACAGCGGGGCAAAGTTGTATCCGGTGAACCTCGACGAAATGTTTATGGTAGACGGTGGAGTTATTGAATTTAAGTTCGGACCAACACGCGCAATGCAACCTGAAGAATGCGGAGTGGACTCAAAACCAGTTGCTGTTCGTGATGTAGTGCGCTTGAAGCATTAGTATAAGTTGCTATAGGACGATGGAGACAGAATATTAAGATCCTCTTAAAATACTTTCCACAGTAGCATGATAAGCGTCGATTTTTTTGCGTAAAATTGATAGATGAGTATTTGCTTTTCTATAGTTTTTCATGAGTAATTGATGCGCGTTGGAGACGATTCAGAGCATTCCTAAATCTTGTGCAGTAGAAGACCGTTCAGCTAACGAATTCTTATTAATTTTGCAGCAAACAAATTGAACATGAAATATTACAACAATATATTAGAGACGATCGGAAATACTCCGTTGGTCAAAATCAACCGAATCACCAAAGACATCAAAGGAACTATTCTTGCGAAAGTAGAAACCACCAACCCTGGAAACTCTGTAAAAGACCGTATGGCTTTGAAAATGGTCGAAGATGCTGAAGCAGCAGGGCTCATCAAGCCTGGAGCTACAATCATCGAAGGAACATCCGGAAATACGGGTATGGGGTTAGCGCTAGCGTGCATCGCAAAAGGGTATAAGTTAATTTGTGTATTGAACGACAAGCAGAGTAAGGAAAAAATGGATATTCTGCGTGCAGTTGGAGCTGAAGTAGTTGTTTGTCCTACTGCGGTCGAGCCAGAGGATCCACGTTCGTATTACTCCGTGTCGCGAAGATTAGCAGAGGAAACGCCGAATTCGTGGTATGTGAATCAGTACGATAACTTATCTAATAGACAGGCGCATTATGAATCCACAGGTCCCGAAATTTGGGAGCAAACAGAGGGGAAGATCACGCACTTTGTGGTTGGAGTAGGTACCGGAGGAACAATCTCTGGAGTTGGGAAATATTTGAAAGAGAAAAACCCAAACATCAAAATTTGGGGTATCGATACCTATGGTTCGGTCTTTAAAAAATACCACGAAACAGGGATTTTTGATCACAATGAGATTTATCCTTACATAACGGAAGGAATTGGAGAAGATATTCTTCCTAAAAATGTGGATTTCGACGTCATCGACCATTTTGAGAAAGTTACGGACAAAGATGCGGCCAACTATACACGTCGTCTAGCACGTGAAGAAGGAATCTTTGTTGGGAACTCCGCTGGTTCTGCCATTAAAGGTGTTTTGCAAATGACGGATCACTTGAAAGAAGATGATGTGGTCGTGGTGTTATTTCACGACCACGGAAGTAGATATGTAGGTAAGATTTTCAACGATGATTGGATGCGTGAGCGTGGATTCTTGGAAGAAAACAGAAAAAACGCGAAGGATTTGATCGTCAATCATATGGATGAGCCATTAGTTACATTGGGAACAGAAGAATTGGTATCGCACGCCGTATCCAAAATGCGTAAGTATAATATTTCCCAAATTCCTGTCGTAAAAGAAGAGCAGTTTGTGGGGATGGTTGACGAAAAAACATTGATCAATCAGCTGGTTGAGAACCCTGAATTTAAGGATGAGTTGGTAGGTTCTATTATGGCGCCACCACTTCCGATTGTGCCTGCGGGCTTATCAACGAAAGAGCTATCCAAGTTAATTTGTAAAGATGTTCCGGCTGCAATCGTAGATTTAGGAAATGGGAAGTACCATATTGTAACTCGCCACGACCTTATTGCTGCTATAGCCTAATGATTCGTACCGTGAAAGATCAGCTGGGTGATGTCATCACTGTTCCTGTCTTTCCAAGCCGTATTGTTTCGTTGGTGCCTTCGCAAACTGAGCTGCTCTATGATTTGGGGCTAGGCGAGAGAGTTGTAGGGATTACCAAGTTTTGCGTACATCCGAAGGAGTGGTTTAAAGCTAAAACACGCATTGGCGGGACCAAACACGTGAACATCGAAGACATCAAGGCGCTTTCTCCCGACTTAATCATCGGAAATAAAGAAGAAAATATCAAAGATGACATCGAAGCGTTGCGCGAAATAGCGCCGGTATGGATGTCGGATATTGAGACGTTAGGGGATGCCATGCGGATGATTATTGAAGTGGGAGACTTGACCCTTACGCAAGATAAAGCTAACAATATAGCGCAATCAATTCGTAGTGCCTTTGACAGTTTTCAATTTTCCATAAAGGATAAGTCTGTACTCTATTTGATCTGGAAAAATCCCTACATGGGAGCTGCAGAAGGTACCTTTATCCATGATTTATTAACGAATGAGTTAGGATTCAAAAATGTGCTATCTCCAGAATCGCGCTATTCAATTTGCGACTTGAATGACCTCAAAGAGTGGCCGGATTATATCTTCCTGAGTTCAGAGCCGTATCCTTTTAAAAAAGAGGATTTGGATGAATTAACTCAGCATTTCCCCACTTCCAAAGTATTGCTTGTAGACGGAGAATACTTTTCTTGGTATGGTTCGCGTTTGTTGAGAACAGTGGAGTACCTTGAATCTTTGCAAGCGCTCCTTTGATCCCTTTTACGTTTTATTTCAAATCTTGACCCTCTATCCAAGGAGCTCCCAATGCTTCCAATTGTTTTTCAAGTGCTGGAAGTTCTACTTTTCGGATTTGTTCTACCTGCACGCGTGCGTCCTCCATCAGTTTTTTCGCATTTGATAAGCTCTTTTGATGGGTTGGTGTTGGACCATAGGTAGATCCAGAAGTTCCTGTACTTGCAGCACCTAGGAAATCTCTTATCGTAGGATAAGGACTTTTTTCACCTACTTCATCGCGAGCTTTACTTCCTGATAATGTGTAGTCCAGTTGTGTCATCTTACTATGCAAGTCAAGCATGGCTTGGTTCAACGATGGATTCATTTTTGGAGACCGTTCGTAGGCTTTCATAAACAGTGCTAATCGCTCTTTCGCGTTATTAAATGAGGTATTTAAGGCTGTCAACTTTCCATACATTTCTTCTACTTCTTTCCAGAACGCCGCAACCTCTGATGGATTCGCGCCTTCCAACGCTCCTTTGCGCAAAGGAACTACCTCAAAGGTCACTTTTTCACTAATAGCAGAAATCACTCCATCGATTTCCTTCATTAACTGTCCTTGGTATTTTCCAGGAGCAGCCATCGCACCATCATAACTTCTGTTAACGTTAGAACTCGTAATGGCCCCTTTAGAGATTGTGCGTAGGTCCCAACTTACACGCTGAATACCTTTGCTGTTGGTCGCTTTTTCGCGTTGGATGATATTTCCATCCATGTCCATGATGTATAGCCAAACTGCTGGCTTTTCTTGGTTCTTTTCTTTTTCTAACGCATCCCATCCTGGAAAGGAAATTTCTTCGTTCTTTTTGATTTTGTCCCTTTCGGCTGCTTTGCGCTTTTCTTCTAGCGTAGAGTATTTTTCTTTCAAGAAGTAGGTGAACTCTACACCAAAAGGCGGGTTATCCGCAACAAAATAGTTGTCTCCTTGAGAAGCTACCTTACCACCGCCTAGAACGCGTTGTTGCTTGTACCAATATCCTTTGCGAGGTGTGTAAAGTGTAGCTTCTTTGTCCAACGTTGCGGAAGACACTTTTCGTAAGGCGGAATAATCATCAAGTACATAAAAACCGCGGCCAAACGTCGCTAAAACTAAATCATTTTCTCTTTTTTGAATCGCTAAGTCACGCACAGGAATCGTAGGTAATCCACCTTTCAATTGAATCCATTTTTTACCTCCATCGATACTGTAAAACACACCGAACTCGGTTCCTAAAAACAGTAAATTCTTTTCCTTGTGATCTTGAACAATCCGCCAGCATAAGTGCTTTTCGGGTAAGTTGTTCACGAGTGATACCCATGTCTTTCCTTTGTCAGCACTCTTGTAAACGTATGGCGCATAATCTCCATATTTATGATTGTCAAATACAGCATATACTGTATTCTCGTCGTATAAATCAGCTTTTATGTCATTTACAAAAGCAGTGGCAGGTAGACCCGGAAGCTGACCTACATCGATTTTGCGCCAATTTTGTCCACCGTTTTCGGTGACTTGTATCAATCCATCATCTGTACCAGCATAAATAAGACCTGACTTTTTAGGAGATTCTGCAAGTGAAGTAATGGTGCTGTAATTCGACATCGCATAAACGTCCCAAGGGTTGTCCCAACTTTGTTGCTTACCGAAAATTGGGGTCTCCAAACGCTCAATGTTCTTTGTTAAATCTTTTGAGATGGGCGTCCAAGAGTCACCACGATCGGTTGACTTCCAAACACGCTGAGAGGCAAAATAGAGATGAGTCGGGTTATGAGGACTCACTAAAATCGGTGCATCCCAGTTGTGACGCTCGATGGGGTCGCCGAGGTCAGGCTGAGGTTGAATGTACACATTCTCTCCTGTTAATCGGTCATGACGCATCAAATTACCTTGTTGCCACTGGGCATAAACGATGTTAGGGTTTCCTGGCTCAGTAGCAGGTTGGTGACCATCTCCTCCAAGGACAACGAACCAGTCTGAATTTCGAATTCCGTGCACATTGTCAGTGCGCGACGGACCTCCTTGTGTATTATTGTCTTGTGTTCCCCCAAATATATTGTAAAACGGAGCGGCATCGTCGAGCGCCAACTTATAAAATTGAGTTAAGGGTAGATTCCCTATGAAATTCCATGTTTTGGTCTGGTCGTACGACTCATAAAGTCCGCCATCAGTACCTACCAACAAGTAGTTTGGATCTGATTTACGAAAAGCCACGGCATGATTGTCAACGTGTTTCGTGCTTTCATTCATGCGGACGAATGTCTTTCCGCCATCGTTGGAAATTTGCATGTAATTATCGGCAAAATAGATGCGGTCAAAATTGTGTGGGCAAGCATACAACTCCTGGTAATAGTGTGGTCCAGTCCCGCCTGCGATGGCATCCGACATTTTTGTCCAGTTTCCACCTTGATTACTTGTGCGATACACTCCTCCTTTACGACGGTCTAGCTCAATAGCAGCATAGAGCACGTCCGGTTGCTGTGGCGACATAGCTAAACCAATTTTCCCCATATTTGATGATGGAAGGCCGTTAGAGAGCTTTTCCCATGTTTTCCCGCCATCACGTGAACGGTGAATTCCACTTCCAGGTCCACCTCCCATATAGGCTGCAACAGTCCGTTGACGTTGCCAAGTCGCCGCATAAAGTACGTTCGGGTTTCTTGGGTCAAGCAGAAGATCGGTTGCGCCTGTCCATTCATCTACAGAAAGTACGTGTTCCCACGTTTTTCCGCCATCAGTTGTTTTAAAAATCCCGCGATCACCGCCAGACGACCAAAGTGGTCCTTGAGCTGCTACCCAAACGATATTGGAGCTCTTCGGGTGAACAATAATTTTAGAGATGTGCTCCGAAGCTTTGAGCCCCATGTTTTTCCACGAGCTTCCACCGTCTTCGCTCCGGTAGATTCCGTCACCAAAACCAATATGACGTCCGCCATTGTTTTCTCCTGTTCCTACCCACACAATTTCTGGATTTGAAGGATCTAGAGTCACGCATCCCGATGCGTAAGAAGTTTGCTTTTCAAAAATAGCAGACCATGTTGTTCCTGCATTTTCTGTTTTCCATACTCCTCCAGAACCAACGGTTACGTACCACACGTTTTCATTGGATGGATGAATCGCGATGTCGGAAATTCGACCAGACATAAACGCAGGTCCTACGCTTCGGAACTTCATGCCCGATAAATGGGAGGATTTTAGTTCATTGGTTCTATTAGTGCTTGTTGACTTTTTCTGTCCGAATGCCAATGAGGAAAGCAAGACGGCTAAGGCAAGGGTAAAGGAATTCAATTTCATAGTTCATTTGTTTAGCAAGCAACTAATTTAACCACAAAATTTTAAGTAGAACTAATTTTAAAGTGGTGAACGATAGAATGGCAATAGAAATGACAGAAAATGGAGCTTTGACGACACATAAAGGTCATTTTTCTTAAAATTCGAAAGGCGTTAATTCTTACCGTCTTTTTCCTATCTTTGCAACTTCAATAAAAATTATGGCTGATACCCGATATAACCTGAGAGGCGTTTCCGCAGGGAAAGAAGACGTTCACAACGCAATCAAGTCGATTGACAAAGGACTTTATCCTAAGGCATTTTGTAAAATTGTTCCAGATTTATTGACTGGTGACAATAATTACTGCGTTGTTATGCATGCAGATGGCGCAGGAACAAAGTCCTCTCTGGCGTATATGTATTGGAAAGAAACAGGGGATATTTCAGTGTGGAGGGGAATTGCACAAGATGCGTTGATTATGAATATTGACGATTTACTATGTGTAGGAGCAACAGAAAATATTCTATTGTCTTCCACGATTGGAAGAAATAAAAACCTTGTTCCAGGAGAGGTGATTGCGGCATTGATTAATGGTACTGAAGAGCTCCTAGAGCAATTAAGAGAATTGGGAATCGGAATATTTTCAACAGGCGGAGAAACTGCCGATGTTGGGGATTTAGTGCGTACTATTATTGTAGATTCTACAGTAGTGTGTCGTATGAAGCGTGAGGATGTAATCGACAATGCGCGTATTCAAGCAGGCGACGTGATTGTAGGGCTTTCATCTTATGGTCAAGCAACTTATGAAACAGGATACAATGGAGGAATGGGCTCAAATGGTTTAACATCAGCGCGACATGATGTGTTCCACAAGTATCTGAAAGAAAAATACCCTGAAAGTTTTGACCCTACTGTGCCCGGTGATTTGGTATACAGTGGTTCGTATAAATTAACTGATGAGGTAAAAGGGGCACCTATCGACGCAGGAAAATTAGTATTGTCACCAACACGCACGTACGCTCCAATTATTAAAAAGATTTTGGATACCCATCGTTCGCACGTACATGGAATGGTACATTGTTCGGGGGGGGCTCAAACAAAAGTGCTTCATTTCGTGGATAACGTGCATGTGGTGAAGGACAATCTCTTTCCTATACCTCCGCTTTTTGAAACTATTCAAAAAGAGTCAGGTACAGCGTGGGAAGAAATGTATAAGGTGTTTAATATGGGGCACCGAATGGAGCTTTACGTTCCAAAAGAAATTGCCCAAGATATTATTGCCATTTCGGAATCATTTGGCGTGGATGCACAAATCGTGGGTCGCGTGGAAGACAGTGAAACCAAGAAATTAACGATTCGTTCGCCGTATGGTGAATTCATTTACTAATCCTTTATGGAAGATTTAATAGGGAAATTAGAAGCGATTAATTATCGTTTTGTTGAGGTAGGTCGCTTGATTGTGGACCCGGATATTATTTCTGATATGCCACGTTATGTAAAGCTCAATCGAGAATACAAGGAGTTGGAAGATATCGTGCGCATCTACAAAGAGTATAAGAATGTATTGGATAATATTAAGTCCTCGAAGGAATTGTTGGCAGCGGAAACAGATCCGGAAATGCGCGAAATGGCTAAAATGGAACTGGATGAATTAGAAAACCAACGTTCAGCGATGGAAGAAGAAATCCGTATGATGCTGATTCCTAAAGATCCAGAGGATGATAAGAATGTTATACTCGAATTACGTGCTGGAACAGGAGGAGATGAAGCATGTATTTTCGTGGAAGATATTTACCGCATGTATACCATGTACTTCAAAGAACGTGGCTTTCAGGTGGAGTTAATTAACTCCAACGAAGGTAGCACCAAGGGGTACAAGGAAATCACCATGAATGTGGAGGGAGAAGGTGTTTACGGAACACTGAAATTCGAATCAGGTGTACATCGCGTACAACGCGTTCCTGAAACAGAGTCTCAAGGTCGTGTGCATACCTCTGCGATTACGGTGGCGGTGATGCCAGAAGCGGAAGAAGTAGATATTGATTTAAATATGACCGATGTAAAACGTGATACCTTTCGAGCGTCTGGAGCTGGAGGGCAGCATGTGAATAAGACAGAATCGGCTATTCGGTTGAGTCACATACCTACTGGTATTGTCGTTGAATGTCAGGATGGACGTTCGCAACATAAAAATTTAGAGAAGGCGATTACAGTTTTACGGTCACGCTTGTACCAGCAGAAGTTGGAACAAGTTAATGCGGAGCGTGCTGAACATAGAAAGTCGTTGGTGTCCACTGGAGACCGTTCTGCAAAAATAAGAACGTACAATTATCCGCAAGGTCGTATTACGGATCACCGGATCAATAAAACCATTTACAACTTATCGGCTTTTATGAATGGAGATATCCAAGAAATGATAGATGCCTTAAAATTGGCAGAGAATGCTGAGAAGATGAAAGGGGAGGCATAAACCTTACTGTTGAAGAGAAAATTATGAATAAAGAGCAGTTAATCGCAGAAATAAAAAGGAAACAAACTTTCCTGTGTGTAGGGTTAGATACCGATATCGAGAAACTTCCTGAACACTTGAAAAACGCTGAAGATCCGGTTTTTGAGTTTAACAAGGCGATCATTGACGCCACGAAAGACTACTGCGTTGCGTATAAGCCAAATATTGCTTTTTATGAATGCCTTGGACCGAAAGGATGGGAATCATTAAAGAGAACATTGGATTATATCCCTCAAAATATATTCACCATTGCGGATGCAAAAAGAGGAGATATCGGAAATACTTCCCGTTATTACGCGAAAACTTTTTTTGAATATTTGGATTTTGATGCTGTAACCATTGCTCCCTACATGGGCGAGGATTCGATTACTCCATTTTTGGAATTCAAAGATAAATGGGTGATCGTGTTGGCGTTAACTTCCAATAAGGGGGCATTGGATTTTCAGTTCATGACGGACATGAAAGGGGAGAAATTGTTTGAAAAAGTATTGAAGACCACGGAAAAGTGGGGGACTCCGGAAAATATGATGTACGTAGTAGGGGCGACGCGTGTCGAAGGCATTGGGCATGTGCGGAAGTCTGTACCTAATCATTTCTTTCTAGTTCCTGGTGTTGGAGCACAAGGAGGAAGTCTAGAGGAGGTTGCTAACTTCGGCTGGAATCAGAATTGTGGATTGCTCGTGAATTCTTCAAGAGGTATAATATATGCCTCAAACGGAGAAGATTTTGCTGAAAAAGCATCTGAGAGTGCACGACAGATTCAACTTCAAATGAAAGCGATTCTCTCAGAAAAAGGATGGTAATGTGGAGTGTAAACGATAATTGCTTAACCAACGAATTTGAGTTCGAAAACTTTCAAGAAGCACTTGCATTTGTCAATAGAATTGCAGAGCTTGCAGAAATACGAAAACATCACCCAGATATTTTTATACATGACTATCGTTTTGTAAAGATTTCGCTTACAACCCATGATGCAGGGAATAAAATTTCTGAAAAGGATGTGGAAATGGCTCCCATGATAGACGCTTTATACACGACATAGTTAATAAGTTTGAAAAAGCGGGTAACCGTTTTTCGGAAAAAACGTTATTTTCGTGCAAACTTGCTCAACTTATGCGCTATTTCTTTAAATTCCTTTGTTTACTCTGTGTTTCTTGTTCGTCATTAGCAATAGAGAAAGATTCTATTCCAGAGGAATCCAGTAATTTATGGTCACACGAACTGGTCGAGATGAGAAAGCTGAATGATACGATTCAGTTGTCGATAATTGATGCTTCACAGCTGTATTCAGAACGTTGGGATACATTGGCTCATCCTCAGTTTTGGAAACAAATCATGCAATTATCACCAGATTCTTGCGTCATTAATGTGGCAAAAAACAGAGAAATTGTAGCAAAAATGAGCCTTAAGGATTGGAACAAGATCTCTGACCATGACAAAGATGCTTTTAGAGATTCCATCCGAAAAATCAAAGGATTGGAATCATCCGATAAAATTTTTATGACAACTGGGAAGAATGACTTTTACAAGTTTGAGGCCGTGCTAACAAGCGTTGGAAAGGGTGTTTCCGTATTTAATGCGATTGGAGTAGATCCATGGTATGCCCAAGCCATTCTAATGATTGAAAGTCCTGGTAAAATTGCAAAATCTAATGCTGGAGCTTATGGTCCTTTCCAGTTGATGCCAGGTGTAGCGCGCAGCCATGGGTTGCGAGTAGATAAATATGTGGATGAACGCAAAGATTTTGAAAAAAGTGCTAAAGGAGCCGCGAGTCTAATCTCTAAGGTGTGTATCCCTGAAGCACGTAAGATTTTGGAAGCACATAATGTTACATTTAACGAAAATGATTTGTGGTTTCGTTTGTTTGTCTTGCACATCTATCACGCTGGAGCAGGAAATGTTGCAGCTGTCATGGATGTGATCAAGCCTGAAAAAGGAGGAGGAGATTTGATACAAACAATGTGGACTTCAAAAGGTGGGAATTTTGGAAATGCTTCTCAAAACTATTCCCAATTGGCACTGGCAGCTTTGCTAATTCTAGATGAAATGATTTGGGAACGTTGTGAAGACATTGCAGAGGATAGTGTGTTGGATAAGTCAACAACAGCCAAAGGGTAATTACTCTTTGTTATTTAGTATTCGGAACAAATTTAATGGATACGGAATTCACACAATGACGGGTGTTTTTTACGGTAAATCCCTCTCCTAAGAAAACATGTCCTAAATGACCTCCGCAATTCGTGCAAATAATTTCAGTTCTGCGCCCATCACGATCTGGCACACGTGTAACATTTTCTGTGATTTCGTCATCAAATGAGGGCCATCCACAATTCGAATTGAATTTCGCTTCGCTTGAGTATAAGGGTGCTTCACATTGGCGACAAACATATGTGCCTTCCTGTTTATTATTGAGGTATTCACCGGTAAATGGAAGCTCGGTTCCTTTTCGCAATATTACGCGCTCCTCTTCAGGAGTCAATGAATTGTAATTATTAGGTTCCTTAGTCATAATTTAAATCATACTTACAAAACACATGTTTAGATTGAATTGTTTTGACATGAGTTCAATTAAATTAAAATATTAAAGTTTTGTGCCTTCAATTTCTATAGAATACTCGAAGTTACACTTAATCGTGTGGTTATCTCTGGATACCACAAAAAAATAGTTTTTTGTTTAAATTTCATGAATTTTTATAGGTTTTAGGGTGACAAAATCGCTATTAAAACTAATTTTGTACAAATCACGAAATAAACTATGAGTGTTATAATCGGTGTAATCAAAGAAGGAAAAACTCCACCTGATAAAAGGGTCCCATTGACACCCGCACAATGCGTTCAAGTCATGAACAGGTTTGAAAATGTTGAAGTGCATGTCCAAAAAAGCCCAATACGTGCTTTTTCAGATGAGGAATATGAACGCCTTGGAGTGAAGGTGGTAGATGATTTGTTCCACTGTGATATAATTATGGGTGTTAAAGAGGTGAAAATTGAGGACCTTATTCCGAATAAGCAATTTTTCTTTTTTTCGCACACTATTAAAAAACAGCCATATAACAGGAGTCTGTTGCGAGCAATCATTGAAAACAAAATTCAATTAACGGATTACGAAGTATTAACCGATGAAAATGAATCACGTTTGATTGGGTTTGGCCGTTATGCGGGTATCGTTGGTTGTTACAATGGATTTAGAACTTTTGGATTAAAGCACAATCTTTTTCAGTTAAAGCCTGCTCATGCTTGTTTTGATCGGAAGGAGATGGAGGGTGAATTAAGTAAGGTGAAATTACCAAACAATGCAAAGATTGTGTTAACGGGCTTTGGTCGCGTTGGGTATGGAGCACGAGAAATATTGGATTTATTGCCTATCACAGAAGTAGATCCTGATGAGTTTATCAATGAATCTTTCTCTGGTCCGGTGTATACACATTTAAACGTGGAAGATTACAATGCCCGTGAAGATGGTGAATCGTTTAATAAAGCGGAATTTTATTCTGATGGCCGTGGACACGTGTCTACCTTTCCCCGTTTTTTAAGACATGCAGATATGTATGTCGCTTGCCACTTTTGGAAATCAACGGCACCTTTTTTATTTACGCGTGAAGACTTAAAGGCGGGCGATATTCGAACTTCTGTAATTGCGGATATATCCTGTGATATTGATGGCCCTGTAGCTTCTACGATTCGTCCCAGCAAAATAGCCGACCCAATTTATGGGTATAATCCAATTTCAGAATCAGAAAATGATTATTCCAAAGAAGGAGTGATTGCTGTAATGGCGGTGGATAATCTTCCGTGTGAACTTCCAAAGGATGCTTCCGGGGATTTCGGGAATGAATTAATTGAGAAAATCCTTCCTGCATTACTCGAAAAAGATCCAACAGGAATTATTGCTCGTGCAAGTGAAACAACGAAAGAGGGCATGTTGTCAGAATATTTTTCTTACCTTCAACCTTACTTGGAAGGAAAGGAATAATTATTCATGAATCTAATCTCCGAAATACCGTTATGGTGGTTGCCAATTATTGCCATTCTGGCTTTGGGTGCATCTCTTTGGTACTATGCCAAAAAAGATTGGAAAAAGGAAATTAGCACCTCTCTCCGTTATACGCTTGTTGGATTACGTTTTTTAAGTCTGTTTTTAATTGAACTATTGTTGCTTGGAATCCTTCTGGAATCAATTTCCTACAAAGAAGAGAAGCCGATATTGCTGACGATAGTGGACGATTCCAGTTCAATGAGAAATTATCAAGATAGTAGTAAAGTATTCTCTTCGATAACGAATTGCCAGCACGAATTGAGAGAGCAATTTGGAGACAAATTCGACTACGAATTTATTGGGTTGAACGCGCATTCGATCGTCCTTGATTCACTTACCTTTAATGGCACGTCGACTGATTTAGATGCTGTATTAAGTACCGTGTATGACCAATATTACAACCGAAATCTTGGAGGAATAGTATTGATTTCGGATGGAAATTACAATGCCGGAGCAAATCCAGTCTACACAGGAGAGAAATTTAAGTTCGTTCCGATTTACACATTAGGAGTAGGCGATACGATTCAAAAAAAGGATATATTAATCAATACTGTATTGACCAATGATATCACATTTTTAGGGAATCAATTTCCCATTGAGGTGGGTATTGAAGGATTTCAAGTGAGTGGACAACGCACACAAGTAGGTATTTATCGGGCCGGAAAATTATTACAACAAAAACAAGTAGTTTTTTCGAACGAAGGCTATGACCTGCAGAAACTCAATTTTTTTTTGGAGGCAGATCAAATTGGGTTTAATGAATACAGCATTGAGCTGGGCTCCATTTCGAATGAGTCAAATTATCAGAATAACTCGAGGTCGATTTATGTTGAGGTCTTAGATGCACGGAGTAAAATTTTGCTCTTAGCAAATGGCCCACATCCCGATATGGGCGCGATAAAGAACACACTCGTGCAAGACCAAAATTATGAAGTGATTACCGCCAGGGATGTAGAGAGTTTAGAAACAATTAAGAACTATGATTTAATTATCTGGCATGAGCCAGAAAAAGGTTTTTCAGAAGAATTGTTAAATCGATTAGAAACTGAAAACAAGTCGGTTTGGATGATTATAGGACCATCAACTTCGAATGCTGTTCTTCGTCAGTTACCTTTGGGTATTACATCTACGGTTGGGCGTCAGACAGATGAGGTACAAGCAGCGCTCAACGAGCGATTTACGCGTTTTGAAATATCTCAAAAGGCGAAGGAAGAATTGGCGAATTTCCCTCCATTGATAACACATTATGGTGCCTTGACTTTAAATAAGCCTGCTGATGTGCTGTTATATCAACGGGTTGGGCCAGTGAAGAAAAAAGATCCTCTCTTTTTCTTTGTGACTGGGCAAAATAAAAAGTTTGGAGTTACTTATGGGGAAGGGCTTTGGCGGTGGAGAATAGCGGATTACTTGAGGAATCAAAATCATCAGGTATTTGATGAGTTAGTGAATAAATCGGTACAGTATTTAATGGTGAACGCTAATTCAAGTAAATTGCGCATTGCGCTTCCGAAGGAATTTCTAGAAGGAGAGGAAGTTATTCTAGGAGCTTCTTTCTACAACGAGAGTATGGACCCGATAACAACTGTTCCTGTTAAGTTAACGCTGAAGAATAGTGAAGAGGAGTTAATCTATGATTTCAAACCGAATGAGTCTAGTTATGAGCTCCGCTTGGGAGCATTGGAAGCCGGGACTTATAGTTGGGAAGCTTCGACTACTTTTGAAGGTGAAACGTACTCCAAAACTGGAAGCTTTTTAGTCCGAAAATTAGAGCTCGAGGCAATGAACACAAAATCCAATTTCATGTTATTGAATCAATTGAGTGTGAACTCTGGGGCAGAATTTTTCCTGCTCGAGCAGCATAAGGAGTTGTTGAAAGAGTTGAGTTTACGTGAGGATATGGTAACCGTCTCATCACCTTCTACTGCCTATTCGAAATTAATCGATTATTGGTGGTGGTTAGTACTTATTGTATTGTTTCTAACTTCAGAATGGTTCATTCGCAGATATTCTGGGGCATATTAATCCTTACAAGAGTCCCATTGTGAGAAGATGGGCCCATCTGTCATTAAGGTAAAGTAAAACAACCAAAATAATTCCATACATATAAAAGCTTACATTAAAAAGTAAACTATATGTTAGTGTCCTTCCACGAATAAGAAATGTGATAAGTGGTATGAGCAAAATGATTGGAACGATAGGGAAGGTGCCCATTACTGAGAAGTCGGTCGTAATGCGATGCCATTCTTTGTCTTCAAAGACCCAAATAGCCTTTATGTCATGAAAGATAAAGCTTTTCTGAAGGACCAATTCTACATTCCGATCAATTATTCCATAGTTGGAACTTTTTACCCAGAATTTTTCGTTATTTTTTGTAATCACAGGAACGACTCGGTTCTCAGCCATACCTCCATAAGCCATTATGCGATTCCCGTGTGTAGCAACATCTTGCTCCCAGTGACTCGGGAGTAGGAGTTTGTCAAGGATAAAAATAACGGCAAACAACGTACATCCAATCATAATCAGTTTGAATTGCCACCACGCGCGTCCATTTGAGATTGCTTGGTAATATTGCTCTGTTTCTTCTGCTTCTTTACGCTTTAAGTATTCATACCGTTCTCGCGCTTTCCGCATGCGTTCTTTTAAGAGTTCTTCTTTTGTGTGCTTTGCTTGCTGGGTAAAGTCGTTGAAATCGTATTGCTTTCCTCGAGTAGTAGATTTCTGCCAACTTTTAGTCATGAGGGCATCATAGGCCTCTGAAATCAGCAGGAATTGATGAGCTGCATCTTTGCTCGGATTTTTGTCAGGATGATATTTTAAGGCTTGTTTACGATAGGCTTTTTTGATGATTTTCTCATCTTCTGTGGGCGCGATGCCTAATATATCGAAATAGCGTTTGCTCATTTAAGTTGATAGTCAATCATAACCGCATAATTGATAGTACTTAACGCGGAATTCTCTACTGAGTGAACTCTACGCTCTAAACCCTAGTTCTCTCAATGTTCCAGTTCTATCCAATTTGTTGTTAGCTAAATATACAAAATGTCCAGCAACATAAACTTTTTTTGGTTGTTCATATTTTTCGAGGAGCACGCCACAACTACTCATTAATTCTTCCTTGGAAATCTTGTCTTTAAGAATTATTGCGACGACGCATTGACCAAAGCGCTCATCAGGTACTGAAGTAAAAAAATAATCTCCATGTTGGAAGTGACTGCTTAATTTCTGTTCAATCTGTTCTGGAAACACTTTTACTCCGCCTGTATTGATTACATGGTCGCTGCGTCCTTTCCAGAGGAAAGCTTGGGGATGAATAATTTCTACAACGTCATTGGTGACCAAATTAGAAATACCAAGTTCGGGGGAGTTAACTGTCAACTGGCCGTCACGTGTTGAAAATGAACTTTCTCCAATTCCAATAAAAGGAGCGTTAGTATTGTTAAGTCGTTTCAAAGCTATATGCGAGATAGTTTCCGTCATACCGAAAGTGGAATATGCCTCACAAGAATATTCCAGTAGTTGTTTTTCGAGTTGTCTGCTCACAGGGGCGCCTCCTATAATAAGGTAGCGTATCAGATTGAGCTTTTCAGGGTTTTGCTCCAAAATAGTTTGTACTTGTAATGGAACCATAGCCGCAAAATCAATTGGTAAGTCGAGTACTTCAATAGGGTTCGCTGAAATGGGGGCCGTATACAATTTGAGCTTAAACTCAAGAGCCCGCACGATCATCATTTTTCCACCAATATACTCAGGAGAAATACAGAGTAATGCATTTTCACAGGCTGAGAGGTTGAAAAATTCCCCCGTCATCCTAGCCGATGCCCTCATTTGATTCTTTTTTATTCGAATAAGTTTAGGTGTTCCAGTTGATCCAGATGTTGCTTGTATAACGTGTTTTTTATCCGTGTCGTACCAATCCTCTATGAAGGGAAGTGCTAATTCACGCGTTTCATCCTTCAACGAAAACGAAATGGAAATGAGGTTTAACATTTTGGAACGACTTTTGCCAATAGGAACAAATCTAATTAATGTTAATCAATAGGCAATTTAATTAGTTTGTTTTATTTTTGAATTAAATCTAGAAAGTATGAAGTTAGTAAAATTGGGAATATTCACATTAGTGTTGGGATTAATGTCTTTTGTATTTTTAGAAAAAAAACCAGCTGCAGATGAAGGAATTCAATTCAAAAAGATATCATTTGAACAAGCTTTGAAAGAAGCAAAAACGAGCAATAAGTTAATCTTTATGGATGCTTATGCTGAATGGTGTGGTCCTTGTAAATACATGGCCGCCAAAGTTTTTACCAACGAAGAAGTTGGAAAATTGTTCAATGATAAGTTTATCAATTTGAAAATAGATATGGAAAAAGGAGAAGGACCAGCATTAGCAGCAAAGTACCAAGTACGTGCTTATCCCACACTGTTTTTTATCGATGGAGATGGAAAAGTGGTGAAAAAGGTGCTTGGAGCTCAACCGGCGGATAAATTAATTGCTATTGGTAACGAAGCGACAAAATAAAATAAGCACAACTTTGAAAAAGCCTGTTTAAAAAACAGGCTTTTTTTTGCGAAGAATCTCTTGATCTTGATGGATTATTGTGGAATAGCTTCAGGAATTAGGGAAGATAAAATACAGAGTAAAATACGAAGCACATATTAACTGTTGAATAGGAATACTCATAGATTTCTTGTAAATTCGCGAACTATTTTGGAGGCATGAATCTCCGTTTAAAACGTTAAATATTATTGATTATGAATAGCTGGTATACCGTTAAAATCAAGTATATAAAAGAATTGGAAGATGGACGCTTGAAAAGTGTTACCGAGCCTTATCTTGTCGATTCAGTTTCGTTTACTGATGCAGAAGCTCGGATGTATGAAGAAGTGGGTTCTCAAGTGAGAGGAGAGTTTATCATAACTGGAATAACGAAAACAGATTATGCAGACATTTTCAATTACGACGACTGTGATGATTGGTACAAGTGCAAGGTGACGTATGAAAGCATGGATGCAGATTCAGGGAAGTCGAAAAAGGTTTCCAATAATTATTTGGTCACTGCTGCTAATGTGCATCAGGCTTACGAAAGAATGAATGAAAGCTTGAGTGAAATGCTGGTAACAATCGATATTCCAAGCATTATGCTTTCCCCGATTGTTGAGGTTTTGCCTTATGTTCCTAGTGCGGATGTAGAATTGGATAGAAGACCAGCAACGGAGGAGGAGATGTCTTCGGGGATTCCCTCAGCGCGTTATGAAGAAGATGAACTAGAAGATGCAGAAAGTGTTTCTAGTTTTGAAGACGAAACGGAAGAAGAATAATGGATGAGTTTTTTACACAATTAAGAGACGACCATTCTGATTTTTACAAGGGAACTTTAGATGATCGAGTAAAATCGTCCGACCCAATGTTGTTATTTCAGAAATGGTACAAAGAGGCGTTTGAGAAAAACTGCGCCGAGCCACATAAAATGGTGGTGAGTACGGTGGGGAGTGATGGACGTCCATCCTCTCGAATTGTGTATATGAAAGAAGTTCTTGAAGAAGGTTTCGTATTTTATACGAACTACGATAGTCAAAAAGGGAAAGAAATTGCGAACTCTCCAGAGGTTTCCTTACTTTTTTATTGGGATTGTTTAGAGCGCCAAGTACGTATACAAGGTACGGCAGAGATGGCCCCGGGAGAACTCTCAGATGATTATTTTGCCTCTCGCCCGAGAGGGAGTCAGATAGGAGCATGGGCTTCGAAGCAAAGTGAAACCATTTCCTCTCGGGAAGAATTGGATTTAGCTTACTTAGAAATTGAACGTCGTTTTGAAGGTCAAACGATTCCTAGGCCACCATTTTGGGGAGGTTATTTTATCCGTCCGACCTATTTGGAGTTTTGGCAGGGAAGACCGAGTAGGTTGCACGATCGAATTTGTTTTGAGCGCGAACAAAAGAATACTTGGACAGTTACTCGAAAAAATCCGTAATGACGAATAAAGAACCTACTATTCATACTTTGCCTAATGGCTTGCGTGTTGTATACCTTCACGATGACGCAATGGTATCGCATTTGGGAGTAACGATATTAGGTGGGTCTCGATTCGAACAAGCCGGTGAAGACGGCTTAGCACATTTTTTAGAACATTGCATCTTTAAAGGTACAACGAAGAGAAAGTCATTCCATGTCCTTTCGCGTCTGGATTCGGTCGGTGGCGAATTAAATGCATACACTACAAAAGAAGAAATTTGTATATACGGCTCATTTTCTGCCGAATATCTTGATCGCGCAGCAGAATTGCTCTATGACATTACCTTCAATTCAACTTTTCCTGAAAAAGAAATAGAGAAAGAAAAGGAGATCATCTTAGATGAGCTTAATTCTTATTTGGATAGTCCGAGTGATAAGATTTTTGATGATTTTGAAGCACTGCTTTTTCCGGATCATAGTTTGGGGAATAATATCCTTGGGACGAGAGAGTCAGTTATGGCTTTTACACGTCAACATTTGTTAGATTATGTTCAGCGTTTTTTCTACCCAAAAAACATGGTCGTTTCATTTGTAGGTGATATTCCTGAGGATAAGGTGATTGCTAAAATTACGAAGTATTTTAGCTTGAATAATCACCATTTCGAAAAAGCCATACCTTCTCCGGCGCAAACATACAGGGCAAAAAAAATCAGGACTAAAGAGGCAAATTACCAAGCTCATATTGTGCTCGGAGGATTGGCTCCAGGATATAATGACACCCACAGAAGAGTATTTACGTTGATTGTAAATATGCTCGGGGGACCTGCGCTGAATTCTCGGTTGGTATTATCAATTCGTGAAAAATATGGTTATTCCTACAGTGTTGAGGCCAATTATACCCCTTACCAAGAAGTAGGATATTGGAATGTTTATGCAGGTACGGACAAGAAATACATCAACAAGACTATCAAGTTGATTTATAAAGAACTCGAGCTTTTTCGCACGAAAAAATTAACTGAACAACAACTCAAAAAGGCAAAGGTTCAATTAAAAGGTCACATTTCCTTGGGTATGGATAGCAACTCAAGCCTTATGTTGGGCTATGGTAAAAGCTTATTAGTATTCGACCAAATTGATACCTTAGAAGAGGTGCATAAAGCGATTGATGAAATCACAGTCGAGGAGATTTACGAAATAGCCAATATGTATTTTGCTCCTGAAACGATTACAGAGTTAGTATTCGACTTCTAACCTTAACATCTCAACTCAACCCTTATCTGTTTAATATGACTCATTTGTTATGCGCTCCTCTTTTGGAACCATCAACAGAAGTACTAATCCTATAGCGAAAAAAGTAGCGATGGACAGTACAGAAACTCTTAAATCACCAGTCAAGGTTTCCATTAAACCGTAGAAGAATGTTCCCATAACAATACCAATTTTTTCAGTTACGTCATAGAAAGAAAAGAAGGAAGCCGTATCAGTTGTTTCTGGAAGAAACTTGGAGTAGGTGGATCGCGCCAAGGCCTGGACGCCTCCCATTACTAAACCAACTCCAGCAGCAAGAAGGTAAAACTCTTTTGGAGTAGTTATGAAGTAGGCAAAACCACAAAGAAGAATCCAACCAGCAACCACAATTGTTAAAGTTTTTACGTTGCCAAGTTTACTGGAGACGAATGACATCAGGTAAGCTCCGCCTGCGCCTAAAAGTTGTATAAGTAAAATGGCTACAATTAGACCCGAATCACCCGACTCTTCAGGCCAGATAATTTCA
>Ga0181574_10000834_pt1 | contig 28882 bp, 23 predicted proteins | sample 101ome_24_FD_145600 | JGI IMG/M metagenome (GOLD analysis project Ga0181574, IMG submission 145600) | Coastal salt marsh microbial communities from the Groves Creek Marsh, Skidaway Island, Georgia - 101410AT metaG (spades assembly) | ecosystem: Environmental > Aquatic > Marine > Intertidal zone... | reverse complement strand
CCCCCGTGGATCTCGTTATTAATCACATCGAATCACCCCACAAAGAAACATTTATTCAACAACTTGTGGCCCGGGGGGCTAATCTGGATCTGTGCAAACAGCCCCCGTGGGATTCGCCCAAGAGTCCAAAGCGTCTGTTTTGGCTAAAAACGCTTCAGCACGACCCCATCTGTTTCAGACGTGTGTATCATCACGGCGCTAATCAAGAAACGATAAAAGAATTATGGGGGTACGCCCCGACAACCGACGGTGTTGATCAGTGTCTGCGTGATAAAAACTTGGCCGCACTGTCGATATTGCTAATGACGGACTGCCCCATGAATCTTGATCAAAAACGAACGATTGTGCAGCAGTACGCATACGCGCTGTCTGTATGGGTAGGCAATGGCACATTAGCGGAATCTGAGTGGGCATCGTATGCGCAACTAGCTATTCAAGCGGGGGCGGATCACGTGATTGTGGATTGGCTGGATCGCTTGCCATTATTTAAAGTATTTAACTTGGATACATCGCCGATTCAGCTGAGTCAGGACTTGAATAAGAAGCGGTCCGTGCGGGTTGAGAAATTGTTTAAACAGATCGTGAATAAGTACACGGCCATTCTGAATCGCTATGGCGATGTATCCAACTTGACGAGCGCTTCAGTGTTGACGATATTAAATAATTTGGCACAGGCCACTGAGGCGTCAGACAATAACGCATTAATTGATGGTGCTGCCTATTATTTATTGGATCGGTATGGCCAAACGTGTCGGTCAGACGATCATCGACGCATTAAACGAGAAAAATTAATGCGTGGCGCTACCCCCTTGCCCCATGCTGAATTGATACGCCAATGGATCAATGATTCGGTGTTTTATGATGATAAAAAACCCATTTACATGAGCCATCGAATGCGTCGAGAGACCAATCGATTATTGCGCGCACTGACACCCACACGCTTGCCAAGCTACTATGCAGACTATTCTCGATCAAAACAGGCCAAAGCCTTTCAGCAAGCAACGCCCATTTCCCCAACACCAACCGAATGGTTTCAAAATCATTTAGGGGTACCGGCATCACGGAGTCCAGCCCAACCCATTGTTCTACGGCATTTTGACACCACACGGGATAGGGATTCGGAAGCTAACACAGCCATTAAAGAATTAGAACAGACGATTGGGCATTATTTTACCCATCAGATTGTTGATCGCGTGCTTCCCAACGCCGATTCAACGGACTGGCAAGTATTAACACGGCTCTGCGCTCAACTACATCATAGTGGACGGTTAATCGGTCAATTACGACAACTTCCTAACACACAATTGCCCCTATCGGACATGATTAATCACCTAAAAATCACACAGGCCGATTCAAAAAGTTTGTCCGATGTTGTATCGGATTTTAAACAATCCCCGTTGGTGTCAGAAGCTGTCCAAAATCCGGAAAAGTATGCTGAAATCTTAAAAGAAATACAGGCTTTTCAACGTGCTAATAAAACAAGCCGTTTATCGGTGTCTGATTTGAAACAAAAAATAATGGAAGAAAAAGAGCGCTTATCCAATGCATCACATCCTGCGATGCATGAACGTGTTGCACTCATTGCCTATTTAATGGAGCTTGTTAGCTTGTGGAAAGGGTATTCGTTGTACTCGACGCAGGTCATCAGTATTTTAGCGATGTTGGATCGGAATGCCCACAAAGGCAGTATTGCACAAATACGCACGGGTGAAGGCAAGTCGCTGATTGTCGCAATGGTTGCGGCCATTAAGGCCTGTGAAGGAAATTCTGTGGATATTGTTAGCTCATCCCATGATTTAGCCCGTCGCGATTGTGAATCGAGTCGATATTTTTATGAATTAGCCGGTCTAACAACGGCGCACGCCTGTGATCAACATCCGGGCCAATCGGTATTTAGCTGTGATATTGTTTACGGCATTAATTCTGATTTTGAATTCCCGTTGTTATTTGATGATTTTTTAGGCCAACACAATCGGTATAAAACATCAAATACAAAACGCGAATTTTCTGTTGCCATTATTGATGAAGCGGATAACATTTTTATTGACAAAGGTATGAGTGCGGCCCGTATTGCTGAGCCAGACCCAGAAAGCGATACGGAGTTTTTTAGAGTGTTAATGGCATTTGTAGATCGCTACCCAGATGAAGCAAAATTATTAGCGGCCTTTCACCAAACACCGACCGTGCCTGAAATTAAATTGATTCTATCGGATATGGTGTGGAGGTCTATTGATACAGACTTTCCTCGATTAAGAGATAATCTGGATCAATTTGTTCTGTATCTTCCCTCAGCAATAAAAGCCCGTAACACATTGCATGAAAATCATCATTACATTGTGGATACTGTGGATGGGGTCCGTCAAATTGTCATGATGGAAGTGAATACAGGCAGTCGACAAGAAGGTCTGCAGCTGGGTATGGGTGGGCACCAGTGCCTGCAAATTAAGCATGATCTACCCATAACACCACTATCCAAAACGGTTGCCAGTATCTCACACCCCGTGTTTTTTGGAAAATATAAAGAACTCTATGGGGTTACGGGTACGATTGGGAGTCAATCTGAACGGGCTGAACTCAAAGCATTGTACAATGTTCAGACATTTGATGTGCCAACACACAAACACAACCAGCGGACAATTGTAAATCCAAACATTATTGAAGACAAGAATGCCTCCTTGGAAGCGGTGTATTCACTGAAGCATTATGACCGGTTGCTAGCGAGCATTCACGAGAAAAAGAAAGCAAATCGACCGGTTTTAATTTTATTTCCAACTATTGATCAATGCAATCGGTTTTCCGATTATTTAAATAATCAGAATCTATCACATCAACGATTAACATCGACACAGTTGGTGGACGGGGATTATATTGTATCGCGTGCCGGTCGCCCCGGTATGGTTACCTTAGCGACAAACAATGCCGGGCGGGGTACCGATATTCAAGTATCTTCTCAAGCTTTAAAAGCCGGTGGTTTGCATGTAATTCTGACGTTTTACCCCGATAGCCAGCGCGTGTATGACCAGGCCGTTGGACGGGCAGGTCGAAATGGACAGCCGGGTTCGGCACACATGATTCTCTCAAGTACTGATCCTATGATTGTATCGGCGATGCGTCAGGGATCGTCGCCAACCATCCAAGATTTGGATACGTATCGTATGCAAACGACAGAGGTTCTGTGTCAACAACGACTGCAGTCAGCCAAAATTGAATCCTTTAAAGGTGACATAATGGCGGATTATTTGAGTATTCGTCATGTGATTGAATCCATATCAGACGCTGATCTTGCCCGTGAAATAACCCAGTCCATTCGTGGGCCTGTTGATACAAGCAACGACCATGCTGTCTTTAAAGACCTCGTTCGTTTAATCAACGCCTGTCAGCCAATTCCCCCATCGGTTTCCAATACCATCAAATTGTATATACTCCACCGCATGAAGCAAGAGTGGACGGATATTTTTTCTCAAATTGAATCGCTGGATACAGATAATGAAATGACATTTAGGCAAACAAGCCAGAACCTATATCAAGCGTTTAAAGACCGATATATCCAAAAAAACACAGCCAATCCGTTACGGGAATGTGTCGCGATTATTCAGCAAGACGTTTGGGCAAAAACCAGCTGTGCCGCTGCATAGGTCACAACAGCCGATCAATACACCACAACATGGGGGTCAATGCTGCGCCAGAGGTACCAAACGGCGAGGGTGCAGTAGGGCTCCCAACGGGTGGCATGCGCCTGAAGCCAGGTGCGGACATCGGCGTGTGTGTGGTTCGCCAGTTGGTATTCTGTTCGGACGGCGTTTAGCAATCCCAGGTCGGTTAGGGGCAGCACATTGCTATGCCCCAGGTGAAATATTTGAAACATGGCCACAGTCCAGGGCCCAATGCCTTTAATGGCCAATAATTCAGACGCAATGGTGGCATCGGGTGTTTGATGAAAATAGGGGTCGGGTCGGCCATCGATATAGGCCAAGAATCGGGCGACGGTTTTGGCTTTGGCGTCCGATAGCCCATAGGTGCGCCATTGAGCATACGGCACGGTTTGCAAATTGGCCGATGTAATAGGGCCGGCTTGAGTTTCAATCGTCGCCCAAATCGCACTTGCAGCGGCAACCGATATTTGTTGCCCAATAATGGCCCGGAGCATTGTTTTTAGGGCATTGGAGTGTGTGACCATGCGTTCGTTGGGGTAGCGCTGAATGAGTGCTTCCAACACAGGATCTGCGTGACACAAGGCCAAAACCCCCGACTCCCAAGCAGATTGCGATAAAATAATGTGGGGGTGCATGGGTGCTACTATAGCACACGTGCCCCATGGACTCCCGGGTTTGTGCTAAACTAAGGAATCTATGAGCAGCGCAATTAAACTGCATCGTCAACTGGGGGTTTGGGGCGCCGCCATGATGGGGTTGGGGTCTATTTTAGGTACGGGTGTTTTTGTTAGCTTGGCAATTGTAGCGGATATTACCGGGCCTTCGGTTATTTTAGCCTGTGCGATTGCGGCTGTATTGGCTGCTTGCAATGCCATGAGTACCGTTCAATTATCGGTAAGCCATCCGGTGAGTGGTGGTGCGTATGAATATGCGAGTCGGTATTTAAATGCCCGGCTGGGGTTTGTGGCCGGTTGGTTGTTTTTATTGGCCAAAGTAGCCTCGGCTGCGACGGCCGCTTTGGGGTTTGCCACGTACTTTCGAGCGGGGTTTTCAGCAACGAGTGCCATGCCCAGCGTGACGGTTATTGCCTTAATCACCGTGCTGATTATGACCGCTGTTGCAGCGTTTGGGCTAAAGCAGGCCAATGTGGTTAATATTGCTATGGTTTTAATGACGATTGGCTCATTAATCTTGTTTGTTATTACCGGATTTCAAGCCAACCATGCGCCCATTATCACCAGCTTAACCCCATTTTTTTCTGGAACCATTAAAGAGTTTTTGTATGGGGTTGCGTTGGCTTTTGTGGCGTATGCGGGGTACGGGCGTATTGCGACGTTGGGGGAAGAGGTGCGCTACCCCAAAGAAACGATTCCCAAAGCGATTGGCCTCACAGTTGTAATCAGTGCCGTGCTTTATATCACGGTTTCTTTGGTGGCGATTATTTTGACGGGGGGCGAGTTTCATGCGGTACTGGCGGAAAACCCTACGGTGGCTCCCTTGATTCATGTTGCACAAGTGGCTCAACTGCCCTTTAGCCGCAGTATTTTGGTGTTTGGCGCGATGACCGCCATGCTGGGTGTGTTGCTGAATTTGATTTTAGGCTTGTCTCGAACAATCTTGGCCATGGGGCGACGCGGCGATATGCCCAGAGTATTAACCCGGTTAAACGCCAACCGAACCACGCCGTATATGGCGGTGCTGTTTGTGGGGGTGTTAATTTTAGCCATTACCAGTGCGGGTGATTTGAAATTGGCCTGGACGTTTAGTGCCCTGAATGTGTTGGTCTATTATTCTATTACCAATTTGGCCGCCCTAAAAATTAAAGGCTCGGAGCGGTTTATCAGTCCGGGGTCTCGCGGCTTGGCTTTGTCGGGTGCTTGTTTTTATCCGTTTGGATTGAATCAGACGTGTGGATTTTAGGGAGTGTCTTGTTGGGTGTTGGATTTATGATTCGGTGGGTGATGCGGGTTTCAAATCGGGGACTGAAAACAGAATAGGCAAGCCGGTTTTGGCTTGAATTATGGCCATGTTGTCGGTGGCAATGGGGTCGGGTGTGTTGGGGTCAATGGCATTAAACACAAGCCCCACAATGGGACTCTTGGCGGCACGCAAGGCCTGAATGGTGAGCAAGCTGTGGTTAATACACCCCAATGTGTTGCCAATAACAACAACTGTTGGCAAGGCCAATGCCGTCACACAATCCAATAGGGTTTCGGTTGGGGTGATCGGGACAAGAAGGCCCCCAGCACCTTCACAAATTACGGTGTCAAACTGGTGAGCGAGTCGGCGAAAGGCGGCATGAATGACCGGTGGCTGAATGGCTGTGTGTTCCAATTCAGCCGCCAAATGGGGGGATGCGGGATAGGGAAAGTGATACGGGCAACAGTCCGCCAAGACTTCGGGTGGGCGCTGTCGAATGGCCCAATGCGTAGCCAAGTCTTCAGCCATAGGGGCCGAACACCCCGTTTGAATCCATTTTTGCGTGATCACCCGTCGGCTGGCTTGCAACTGTTTGGCAATTAAGCCGGTCACGATGGTTTTGCCTACCCCGGTGTTGGTCCCGGTAACAAATAGGTGCTGGGGCCATTGGATTGTGGATGGAATGTCAAAATCAATCATAATTGCGGATGCTAATGAGGGTATACGTGGCCCAAATGCCACCAAAGTGTCTGTGATAGAGGTCTTCTAAAGCGGCTAACCGGCTGGGCGTCCATATGCGCATGCCGGTGGGCATGGCGGTACCGGTGTGTTTAATGGCCCTCAGGAGGGCGGTCATAGACGCATACGGGACGGTTAGGCGGGTGTGGCTAAGCACCAGCTTCCCCCATCGATTGGCTAAGTCATTGACATAGTCGTCAGCGGTTCGAAACTGTGTTGCCGGAATGGGGGCATGGTCGGGCCAACCCATGCGCAGGACCTGATTCAATTCCGTATAGGTTTCGGGGCCAAACATATGCAGGTTAAATCGCCCATTGGGGGCTAGGTTTCGGGCCATAATGGGGGTGATGGGGCCGGTCACCCATTGCAGGCTCCCATGACTACTGATAAAGTCCACGGGTGTTGGGTGGGTATACGTATCGGCGTTCCCAATGGCCCAGGTGATGCCACGATGCAGCGTCTGAGCTTCTTGAATCATCGCGGGGGATTGATCCAGTCCGGTGAGGGTGGCGATTGGGTAGCGCTGGTGCACTTTAAGGGTGTTTATACCCGTGCCGCACCCAATGTCTAGAATATGGTCGGGGGCGGTCGTTGGGTATGTGGGCAGAACCGTATCAAATAAGTGCTGTTGCACGGTGCTGAAGTGGGTGTACGTGGGCGCCGCTGTATCAAACATTGGCTGTGCGGTGGTGGTTGAGTTGCTGTTGAAACTCAGTATTTAGAAAGGGAAAGTGCCCGGTATTTAGGGTCTGGCATTCGGTATTTAGCCGGTCGGCGAATAGCCGGGTGGCATGTATGGGGGCAACCGCATCGTGTTGGCCGTGATAGAGCGTGAGCGCCGGCCATTCGGCCAAGGGTTTCACGTGAAACGGTCGTTCCAGTTGGGCTAAGCCTTGGATCAAATCGGGGCCGGACCACATGGTGTGGCAGAGGGGTTGAAAGTAGTCCTGAAATCGTTGGTATTCGGTGGCGTTTTCAAAACAGGCAGTGTGAAAATTGTCTAAAACAGCTGTTGGGTTTTTGGCAATGGTCTTTTTAAATCGGGTAATGGTTTTGGGGTCGTAGTGTGCGCATACTCCTACCAGATAGATATGCTTGAGATAGGGTGCTAAGTCGGGTAACCAGTACGACAGCATGAATCCACCCAAGGAAAAGGCCAAGCAATCCAGGGGTCCATGGGCCTTGGCATACGTGATCCAAGCGGCTGAATCATGGTGCCAATCGGCAGTATAGCTGAAATCGGGGATGCGATGATTGGGGATTGATTGAAAACAGTGGGGGGAAATCCCCCAGCCAGGGATGATGAGTAGTGGGTTCATACTAAGCGTTTCCAAGCCTGAGCAAGGGCGTCAATGGCGTCTGGGGTATGGTCTGCACGCAGGCTAATCCGGATGAGATCCTGGTGTTTGGGCACGGTGGGATGCCGAATGGCCGTGGTAATGAGGCCTTGGCGAGCCAACTGATCCGCATAGGTAAGGGCTTTCTCGGGGGTTCCCACTGGAAGCGGAACAATGTGATGGTGAGCGGTTGGGGCTCGGTAACGATCCAATTGGTGGTGGCAATAGCGGGTAATCGCAGCTAGGGCGGCTTGTTTCTCGGCATGATTTTGGGTGACACTGGCTAAATTCACACCGGTCACAAAGGGTGGCAGGGCGGTTGAATAAATAAACGGCCGGCAGCGATTAATCAAGTAGTTGCGCAAGTCTAAGGATCCTCCGATAAAGGCGCCTAGGCTGCTAAATGCCTTGCCAAATGTACCAATGAGGATATCGACATCATTCAGAACGCCGTGTGCTTCAGCCAGGCCCATCCCCGTGGCGCCATAACACCCGACGGCGTGGGCTTCATCGAGGATTAACGTCGCATTGGCTTGGTTTTTAATGCGAATTAAGGCATCAAAATCACAAGCCGTTCCCGTCATGCTAAACAGAGATTCCGTGACAATAAACAAGCGGTCATAATTGGCTTGATTTTGGTGAATGATGTGGGCTAAATGCGCGTAATCTGCATGCCGATAGCGCTTTAGGGTTGCGGCAGAGAGCTGGGCCCCGTCAATCAAGCTGGCATGGCAGGCTTTGTCGGCAAGGATGAGATCGGTGCGTTGCGGCAAACATCCCAATAGGCCGGTATTGGCGTGGTATCCAGAATTGACTACCAGAACCGATTTGCCCAGGCGGGATGTCAGCGCCGATTCCAGGTCATTGAGGGTGGGGTAGTGCCCCCCCAAGAGCCGAGACCCTGTCGCACCGGTTCCGTAGTGATTAGCGGCAGCTAAGCCGGCTTGAATGCGGGAGGATTCAGTATTAAATCCCAAATAATCATTGGTATTAAATACATGCGTCGTTGCCGTGTAATCGGCATGTTTGGGGATGCTTCGGTAGGTGTGGGTGTCGTTTAATTTAGACAGGGTATCGGTTAAAAAACGATCCAAGGTTTATTTTCGCAAAAATGCGGGAAACTCCAGGTCATCTTTCAAAGAGTCGGATAAAATATCGGCGTCTTCGGGACGTGGCCGATTAATATCATATTGAACAGGAGGTGTTTCAACGGTTTTAGCTTCTTGAGCCGGGGTTTGGGTGACGGTTGTGGCTGTTGTTTGAGGGAAGGGGTCGCTGTCATCGGCATCATCGGGGCTATTGGCATCCTCGGTTTGGTTGATCCCAGAGTGCGGGGTTCCCAGTGACGGGGTCGGTGTTGAACTGTGTAACTGAACAGGTGCTTGAGGGTCCGATTGAGGGGTTGGCTGTGTGTGTTCTGCTTGCGTTGAACGGCGATTATCAACAAACGTTCCACGAGCGGTAGTTGTGTTGGTTTGGTGCTTGTCTGGTTTAAATCCCGTGGCAATGACGGTGACAATTAGATTGTCACCCGCCTCTTTATCAATAACGGATCCAAATACAATATTGGCATTGGCTTGATCCACTGCTTCATAAATGGTTTGAGCGGCTTGATCCACTTCATGCAAGCTCATAGTTTCACTACCGGTAATATTAATAATGACCCCGCTGGCACCGGTAATTGTTTCTTCTAGTAATGGCGACGAAATGGCTTGTTCAGCGGCTTCAATGGCCCGATTTTCGCCGCTGGCCTTTCCAATGCCCATCATGGCAGAGCCAGAGTTTGACATGATGGTTCGAACGTCGGCAAAGTCCAAGTTAATTAGACCGGGAATCGTGATCAAATCAGCGATACCTTGTACCCCTTGACGCAAGACATCATCGGCCATTTTAAACGCATCAATTAAGGTGGTCATTTTTTCAGTGATTTTTAATAGTTGGTCGTTGGGAATGACAATTAAGGCATCCAACTCATCCCGAAGCGCCTGAACGCCATATTCCGATTGTTGCAATCGAATGGGGCCTTCAAATCGAAACGGTTTTGTGACAACTCCAATGGTTAGCGCACCCGCTTCTTTGGCAATTTTGGCAATCATGGGGGAGGCCCCCGTCCCGGTTCCACCCCCCATACCAGCCGTAATAAAGACCATATCAGCGCCTTCGATGGCCATTTTGATATCGTCTTTACTTTCTTGGGCGGATTGCTCGCCCATTTGGGCTTGGGCGCCGCATCCCAACCCTTTGGTAATTTTAGTTCCGAGTTGTAATTTGTGATCGGCTAAGCTGGTGTTCAAGGCTTGCAAATCGGTATTCATGACCCAAAATTCAACACCGGTTAGGTTCGCTGCAATCATTCGATTGACTGCGTTGTTACCCCCGCCGCCAACACCAATCACTTTGATATTTGCGTACTTGTTTAATGAATCATTGCTCACAACGATTAGTTTAGCATAGTCACACATTGAATGCTAGCGATTAATTTAGAGAATTATTTGACAAGTGTCGCTTCGGTTTTGTACCCTTTTCAATGGAATTATTATGTTTCAAAAATTGTGTATTGCGATTGGGTTAACATTGGTGCTCGCCGGTTGTGCGGGGCGATCGTCCATGCATCAGGCTGCAAATCCAGCAGATGTGGAGCCCCCCGTCATGCATCGAATGATTCAGCAGTACATCGTCGAAGGGGAAACCCAACGCGCGGATGTGGTTGCGGCGTTTGGGTATCCCAGCAGTGCGTTTCAGTCGGATAATGGGCGAACTGTTTGGTACTACCCGGGGCTGGGGTATGCCGAGTCGGAAACGCAGCCCTTTCAGATGCATCAGCATGCAGACCCCAATGCGGTGGATGTGGTGCTAACGTATGCCAGCGCTCCACTGGAAAACACCGTGATTCAGTTGCGTATCCGCCCCCCACAATAAGTTACGCTCGAACTTTAATTTGGTACCACAGTAAGCTAATTCCCATGAGTGCGGTATTGGGAGTCCAAGCGGCAACAATGGGGTGGAGCCACCCCAACAAACACAGCCCCATGTTGATGGATAGCAAGACGTAATACGCAATGATAATGCCAACCCCAATCCCAACATTGGCCATCGACCGGGTGCGTTGAAATGAGATGCTCATTAGCGCACCAATAATGGCAAACGTGAGGGTGGTAAATGGCAATGAGAACTTAACATGCAAGTTGAACTGATCATCCCGGCTAAAGCGGCCTGTGGCTTGTTTGTGCTGAATTTGGGCTTTAAGGTCCTGGCTATTTAATTGCTCGGCACGGGTGTCGGATGCCTGCAAGCGATTGGGGGGGGTGGTGAGTGGGGATGCCCAGGGGTCGGATACGGTTTGGGATTGAATGCGATGGGGGGTAATATCAAATTGAATGCCGTCACGAAATTCCCAGTAGGTGTCTCGCCATTGGGCGGCACCGTGTGTCATGCGAACAATGCGGGTGTGGGCATATTCAATGAGCGTGGCGTTGTGCAACGTGGTGGGCGTTTGGGGACGGGTTGATGCATGCAAGCTGTATTTAAGGTAACCCGATGAATCAAAGGATTGATAATGAACGGCGGGGATGCGCACCGTTTGTGTAAACTGTTGGGTGATCCGTTCAGCGGCCTGATTGCTGGGCGCAACGCCGTATTCGTTAATGCCAATACTGGCAAGGCTGAGCATCAAGCTAATACCAATAATGGGTTGAATTAATCGTGGAATTGATATGCCCATGGCGCGGACGCTCACAATGGCCATTTGTTGGTTGAGTTGGCTCACGCTCACTAGGCTGGCACATAGGCTGCCCATGGGCACCGCATACAGTAAAATGCCGGGCAATTGATAGAGCAACAAGAGTGTCGCTGGTTTGAGGGGAATATCGGAATCACTCACAGTCGCAATCCAAGTGAGTAGTTGGGTGGATGCCATTAAGATAATGCTAATCATGAGCACGCTAAATACGAATGTTTTGCTCCATTCAGCCAGCAAATGGCGATCAAAGCGTGTGATCATAAATGAAACGATTCCCCTAAATAATAGCGCTTGGCATCGGGGTGATTGACAATGTCGTTCGATGATCCATGCAACAGAACTCGCCCGTCATGCAAGATGTACGTTTGGTCGGTAATTGATAAGGTTTCTCGGACGTTGTGGTCGGTAATAATTACCCCCAAGCCCAGGGATTTCAACTGCATAATAATCTGTTTGATTTCAGCGACAGCAATCGGGTCAATGCCGGCAAACGGTTCATCCAACAAGACAATTTTGGGCTTATTGGCCAATAAACGAGCAATTTCAACCCGGCGTTTTTCGCCGCCAGACAGTTCAATGCAGTAGGCATGTTTCAAATGTTGGATGCTCATTTGGGCCAATAGCCGATCCAGTTCCTCCGCTCGATTGATGGGGGCTTGGGTGAGCTCCCAAACCATTAAAATATTATCAGCCACCGTGAGCTTCTTAAACAACGACGTTTCTTGGGGCAGATAGCCCAACCCCAATTGGGCGCGCTTGTGCATGGGGTATCGCCCAATCGGAACGCCATCAAATAGAATGGCGCCCTGATCCGATTGAACCAGGCCCATAATCATATAAAATGTTGTGGTTTTTCCGGCTCCGTTTGGGCCTAAAATACCCACAATCTCACCCGCATTTACGGACAGGCTCACATCGTGAACAACGGTGCGTTTGCCGTATGTTTTTTTTAAGTTCCTTGCCTGCAGCATCCGGACTTATTTGGCGGTTGAGTAGGCCCGCGTTTCTCGAATCAACGATACGGTGACTTCACCGGGATAATCGACTTCAGATTCAATCCGTTTGGCAATGTCTCGGGCTAATTTGTACATGCGATTGTCTCGGACCTCAGACGGTTCAACCAAGACACGGACTTCACGCCCCGCTTGAATCGCAAACACTTTTTTAACCCCATCAAATGTTTTGGCAATGGCCTCCAGTTTTGTTAATCGCTCGATATATTTTTCGATTGATTCTCGGCGAGCCCCTGGGCGAGCGGACGAAATAGCATCGGCCATCATGACAATCACAGCCTCAATTGTGGCGGGTGCCTCATCTTCGTGGTGGGCATTGATGCAGTTAATCACCGCGTCACTTTCGCCATATTTCCGACACACCGTATCCCCAATATCGACGTGGGAGCCTTCGGTCTCAAAGTCTAAGGCTTTCCCAATATCGTGCAGCAGCGTTCCCCGTTTCGCTAAATCCACATCCAACCCCAATTCAGTGGCTAAAATACCGGCAATATGCGCCGCTTCCATGGAATGCTTTAAAATATTTTGGCCATAACTGGTTCGATAATTGAGGCGACCAATCAGCTCGATTAGCTTGGGATGAAATTTTAAATTCAGTTCTTCAGCGGCTGCTTGCCCAATGCCAACAATCGTTTTTTCTAAATTTGCTTCAGCATTTTTGACCGATTCTTCAATACGGGCCGGGTTAATGCGCCCATCCGATACCAAGTCGGTTAACGCAATACGCCCAATTTCGCGTCGAATCGGATTAAAACACGACAACGTGACCGTATCGGGCGAATCATCAATAATAATGTCACAACCCGTTGCCGTTTCAAACGCTCGGATATTGCGGCCTTCTTTACCAATGATGCGGCCTTTGAGCTCTTCATTGGGCAGTTGAACTGCCGTTGTTGTAACAGCCGCCACCACGTTAACAGCCGTGCGTTGAATGGCATTGACCACCAATTCACGGGCCTGTTCTTTTGCGGTTTCTTTGGCTTTGGCAATGGACTGCTTAATAATGGTCCCAACATCGTGTTCCGCGGCCTCTTCGGCCTGCTTAATAATAATGGCTTTGGCTTCTTCCTGGGTAAAATTAGCAATGTTTTCCAATTGGTTCGCCAGTTCTTGGTGCCGAGAGTCCCACTGATCTTTAAGGGATTGGATATGGGCTTTTTCCTCGTTCAGGCGGCTTTCTTGACGCAACAACTGGGCTTCGGCTTCCTCAACACGCCCCAGGCGTTTTTCCACATCCCGAGCTTCTTCGGACAAGGCCTGCCGTCGCTCAGACTCTTCCTGGGCAATTCGCTTGAGGGCGTCGGATTCCATTTTTTGTGTTTTTCGATTGGCCTCGGTGAGCAACTGGTTAATTTTTCGGTCTGTTTTTTTTTGGGCGTCTGCAAATTGGGCTTGATTGCTTCGGTGTTTTACCCACAATACCGCATAGCCAGCCACAAGGGCGCCACTGCTGAGTATTAGGATCCACTTATCCATCAGACGGACTCGCAGACTGACCCGACGGGCTTAAGCCAAACCGATCCATTAACTGGTCTCGGATAGACGTCATGACCGTTGGATTTTCTTTTAAAAACACTTTGGCTGCTTCCCGACCTTGTCCCATGCGCTGCTCTCCGATTGAAAACCAGGTGCCGCTTTTTTCGATTAAATCAAATTTTACAGCCAAGTCAAGGGTATCGCCCGTTGCGGAAATCCCTTCCCCGAAAACAATATCAAATTCAGTGACTTTAAACGGAGGGGCTAGCTTGTTTTTCACAAGTTTGACCCGAACTTTAATGCCGATCATATCCGTACCGGATTTTAGTGTTTCAATGCGCCGTACATCGATCCGCAAGGATGAAAAAAACTTCAAGGCTCGTCCACCCGGGGTGACCTCTGGGTTGCCAAACATGACCCCAATTTTTTCACGAATTTGGTTAACAAAAATAATGCCCGATTGCGATTTGTTGACAATACCGGTTAGTTTTCGCAAGGCCTGAGACATTAATCGAGCCTGAACCCCCATGACAGAGTCCCCCATTTCGCCTTCGATTTCTGATTTTGGTGTCAAGGCGGCTACAGAATCCACGACCACTAAGTCGACAGCGCCGGACCGGATGAGGGCTTCCGCAATTTCCAAGGCTTGTTCGCCGTAGTCTGGCTGCGATAACAAGAGACTTTCAACTTGAACACCAATTTTTTTGGCATAATTGGCATCAAAGGCATGCTCGGCGTCAATAAAGGCACACACACCGCCTTGTTTTTGGCATTCAGCAATGGCGTGAATAGCCAGGGTCGTTTTTCCGGAGGATTCGGGCCCAAAAATTTCAACAATTCGGCCCTTGGGGTACCCCCCAATGCCCAGCGCTACATCCAAGGATAAGGCACCGCTTGAAATAACGCTAAGTGCACGATCGGGGGCATCGCCCAAGCGCATAATCGACCCTTTCCCATGCGATTTTTCAATTTGGGCAATCGCAAAACCCAATGCTTTCTGTTTTTGTTCATCCATACTATTGTTTCCTTACTAATTTATGAGTCAAAACGACGATACCATGACCGTGTGCTAATTTACAGAGCGGAGTGTCTATTTCGCACACGCCGCATATAATAGTGTACCAGGGTTGCGCTTCCGAGGACAGTATCCATTGTTGGGCCCGCTGGCTTTTCGGATATTGGCACAACGATTGATTCGGTGTGATTGGCGTGGCTAATTCCCACATAAAAACACCGGTGGTTTTCGTTGTATTCACCCAGAGCAAGACCCAATTGGGCGGCGGTTAGGTGCCGGAATTTCTGACTCACCTGTTCGATGGTAGTGGCACTGGTTTTCCCATGGGCCTGAATGTCTTTTGGCGACAAACCCAGGGGTCGAATCAGAATGCTGGGGTGATGAATAGTCAGGCTTGCGACAATGTGTTTGGGAAAATGATGCGAAAACCAATGGCTAAACAAGCCCCGAGTCCCCATGTCCGCCACACTCACTGTTAGACCAACAAAATCGGCAGATAACTGATCCACCAGCGTTTCTGTTTGCTTGGCCTGCGCTTCAATTAATAGCGATTCAAACGCATCAGCCATTGGGGGGAAACCCGCACGCTTAATGGCAGTAAGCCGGGGTTAGTTTTCGCTGAATTTCAGTGACTTTGTTGGTTTGTTCCCATGCGAATTCATCTCGGCCAAAGTGCCCGTATACCGCTGTTTTTGAAAATTCAGGAGCCGTTAGCGACAAAGTTTCAATAATGCCAGCGGGGGTCAAATCAAAGGTGTTTCGAATCAGCTTGACTAAGGTATCCGTGTCGTGCGGACTATCGCTGGCGACATGAATGGACACTGGCTCTGCAACACCAATCGCATAGGCCAATTGAATTTCCATACTGGCGGCGAGGCCAGCGGCGACCAAGTTTTTGGCAATGTAGCGCGCCATATACGCAACACTTCGGTCAACTTTTGAGGCATCTTTTCCAGAAAAAGCACCCCCACCATGGCGAGCCCAGCCCCCATACGTGTCCACAATAATTTTTCGACCGGTAAGACCGGCGTCGCCTTTGGGGCCGCCAATCACAAACCGACCGCTGGGATTAATTAAAAATCGTGTATTGGCATCCACCAGTTTTTTAGGTAAAACGGCTGGAAATACATGGGTATGCAAGGCATCGGCAATCGTAGCGGTATCCACGGCTTCGGTATGCTGGGTAGACACCACAACGGTATGAATGCGAACGGGCGTCGTTCCCGAATACTCAACGGTTACTTGGGATTTGGCGTCAGGCAGCAAATAGTCTACCGTGCCGGAATGCCGCAAGTTGGCAATTTCGTTCACCAGTTTATGCGATAGCATAATGGGCAATGGCATTAATTCTGGGGTTTGGCTGCAGGCATATCCAAACATAAGCCCTTGATCCCCGGCGCCTAATTGACTGGGATCTTCATGGGTAATCCCGTGATGAATATCAGCCGATTGCTGATTAATGACAGATTGAATGGTGCATCGGTTGGCATCAATGCCGATGGCGGCATCGGTATAGCCAATTTGGGCGAGCTTTTTGCGAACAATGCTGTCAATATCCAGGGTTGCCGCTGTGGTAATTTCACCCCCAACCACAACAAGATCGTTGGATATAAAGCACTCAGCCGCTACCCGACTGGTGGGGTCTTGGGCCAAACAAGCGTCTAAAATGCTATCAGACAATTGGTCACAAATTTTATCGGGGTGTCCCTCGGATACGGATTCGGATGTAAATAAATAATGCATAAGCGACTGCTCTCCTTTTTTAAATTTATTTAGTAAAACAACAAATATAACGTATAGTCCTGTTTTTAATTATATCAAATTTGTCTAAAAATTAACATAGAAACTTAACACAAGTCGCCGCTAGCTCGTATACTTTAAAAGTGATCATAAATAAATACCCGCTCAGATTGATGGCAATAATCGTGTGTATCAGTACAACACTGTGGGGGAGCACCGCCCAAGTCACCGCCCGTACTGTGCTGGACAGTCAATACAACCAACAACAGCAACAGTGGGGGTTTGATCAATCGTCCCGGCAATTGGAACGCCATGAAAAACTGGATGCGTTACGGGTTGAGTGGCCCACGCAATCCCATCGTATGGCCGTTTCAACAAGCCCAGCCGTTTCCATTCAAAAAATTTCGATTCGAGGGGCTACCGTGATGGGGCGCAAGGAACAGCGTCGATTGGTGCGTGCGTTTGAAGGCACGGATATGGATATGCAAGCGATGGACGCCTTGGTGCATCGCATCAACACGTGGTACATGTCCCGCGGGTATATAACGTCGCTGGCTTACATAGCGCCGGGCCAGTCGATGGCATCGGGGGAGTTGGTGATTGATGTTGAAGAGGGCCGGATTCAATCGGTGGTGTCTGAAACAGGCGCAACTCCGGTTGCCCTTACATTGGCATTTCCATTTGTTGGAAACGTGTTAAACCTTCGCGATTTGGAACAGGGGTTGGATCACGTGAATCGATTGGGGCAAAATCGAATGGTGTTGGATCTGGAACCCGCTTCAATCGGCTACGGCACAGTTGTCCGCATTATTAACCAGCACCCAGCGCCTAAACCGCAGTTGAATCAGGCCATGATTACGTATTTATATCAAACCGATGGACGGATTAATGCGTTTCCGTCACAGGTAACGGTATTGTCAGACAATTTTTTGTCCATTAATGACCAGTGGGCGATGACCTATTCCCAAAGTGCCATGACCCAAGACAATCAGGCTTCGAGCCTGTTTTCGAGCGTTACGGTTCCGGTGGGCTATTGGCTCATGGGGTATACCTATAGCTTGTTTGTGTATCAACAACTGATTCCTCAAGGGCCGTATGCCTATGCCAATGCCTATGGGCACACCGAACAAAATACGGTGTCGCTCACACGAACGGTGTTTCGCAATCAAGTCAGCAAAACCCATGTTGAAGCAGCGCTATCGGCGTCCAATCAAATTCAAATGCTCAATAAAACGCAATTGGGGGTTGGCAGTCATAAGAAAACGGTGGGGAAATTGGGGGTGTCGCATCACTGGTATGGCCGGGTGTCGGGATCGGTATCCGTTGCACAGCATCGGGGCTTGCCGTGGTGGGATGCTACCCCGGATTTAGCCAATCGAACGACGGATGAGCCGGTCTTCATGTTTGATAAAACAACGGTGATGGCCCAGCTGAATACGCATCTATCGGTACCAGGGTTTACAGCGCCCATTGCCTATCGCATGACAAGCCTGCATCAATGGAGCCCCCACACGCTTTGGGCGTCGGATCGGATGGCGTTGGGTGGCCGGTACAGTGTTCGGGGCTTTGATGGCAGTTTGTCCGGGGATTATGGGTACTATGCGCAACACGAATGGCGGTTGCCATTGCATCGGTCCTTTGTCTTGCCAAGTGCATCGGCGTCCCTGTTTTTGGGATTGGATCACGGCACGGTATTGTCTCAAACGGGGGCTTCTCCGGATGGAGCCAGTGGCGAGGGGTCGTTAGCGAGCGCAACGCTGGGTGTGGATTACCAATGGCGGGATATCACGCTATCGGCTATGCTCAGCAAGCCCCTGCAATGGAGCACGCCAACGCCCCCATCCAATGAAACGGTGTATGCGTCATTGCGCCTGGATTGGTTTTAGTTTAGGGGTGACAACAGCGCCCATTTCCGATATGCTTAAATGGGTATGATAGTTGTGGATAATTTAGGGGTTTCCTTCAGTGGAAATGTTTTATTTGAGGATGTTAATTTAAAATTCGTCCCAGGGGAATGCTATGGGTTAATTGGGGCTAACGGGGCTGGAAAATCAACGTTTTTGAAAGTAATGTCTGGCGATGTTGATTCGACATCCGGGGCTGTTCACATTCCCGATGGGTGTCGGTTATCCATGTTGCGCCAAGATCATTTTGCTTATGAATCGCACACGGTTTTGGATACTGTTTTGATGGGGCACAAGCCATTGTATGCGGTGTATGAAGAGCGGATGCGCTTATATGACAAAGCGGAGTTAACCGATGCTGAGGGCGAGCGCATTGGTGAGTTGGAGGCCCTGTTTGGCGAGATGGATGGCTATGTGGCCGAGTCTGACGCAGCAACAATGCTGGCCGATTTGGGTATCTCAACCGATAAGCATGACAAGCCAATGGCGCAATTGGATGGGGCTGAAAAAGTGCGCGTATTGTTGGCGCAGGCGCTATTTGGCGACCCGGATGTTTTGTTGTTGGATGAGCCCACCAACCAACTGGATTATTTGTCAGTCTTGTGGTTAGAAAAGTTTATTATGGATTTTAAAAACACGGTCATTGTGGTTTCGCACGATCGTCATTTTTTAAATAAAGTGTGTACCTATATTGCGGATGTGGATTTTGGCCAAATTAAGCTATACCCTGGGAATTATGATTTTTGGAAGCAGTCTAGCGAATTAATTCAGCAACAGCAGCAAGATAAAAAGCAAAAAGATGAGAAAAAAATTCAGGAGTTGGAAGCATTCGTGCGACGATTTAGTGCCAATGCATCCAAGTCCAAACAGGCAACCTCTCGAAAAAAAATGATTGAAAAATTGCGTCCTGACGAAATGCCGACCTCACGACGACGGTCCCCCTTTATTCACTTCAAGCCTTTCCGATCCTGTGGCAACCGGGTATTAACTGTAAAAAACCTAAGCGCGTCGGTTGGCGGGGATCCGGTGCTCAAGGACGTCTCATTTACATTGGAAAAAGATGAAAAGCTCGCCATTGTTGGGCAAAACGGGGTATCTAAAACGGCATTGCTCGATGTGTTGGCTGGTGAGCTAACCCCGGATGCTGGGTTGATCGAATGGGGGGACACCATTCGGACGTCGTATTTTCCGAAAGACAATACCGATTACTTTAAAAACAAGATGTCAATTATGGATTGGTTGTCTAGTTATCAGGATTCCGTTGATAATGAAGCCCTCCGAGGGTTTTTGGGGCGCATGTTGTTTTCTGGGGATGATGCCAAGAAAAATGTGCAGGTTTTGTCTGGGGGTGAAAAGGCGCGAGCCATGTTTTCCCGCATGATGATGGCCGATGGCAATGTCTTGTTGTTTGACGAGCCCACCAACCACTTGGATTTGGAGGCGATATCGGCCATTAATACAGCCTTAGAGGTCTTCGACGGTGGGCTGATTTTAACCTCCCATGACTTTCAATTGCTAAACACAGTCCCCAACCGCATTATAGAAGTGTCGCCGTATGGCATGATTGACCGCCGAACGGATTTTGATAGCTATATGCAAGACGAGCGCGTGGCTCAAATTCGGCAGTCGTGGGCCGTGCCAGTCCAGTAAGTTGACCAGTCCGTTGGATTGCGGAGTGTCTGCAAACTATGCTATAACTAAAAGTGTATTGACGTGAGGGAATCATCACAAAAGGAGCTGTTAAATGGCAAACACAATTAATGTATCATCGCTAAAATTTCCCAATTACACCCGCTATTTAGTTGCTCTAGCCCTTGTTTTTTTATTTGCCCCATCGGCATTTGTCATTATTGATGCCGGAACCGTCGGCGTTGTTAAGCGATTGGGTGCCGTTAAAATGGTCCCTTTAGATGAAGGCTTGCACTTTAAAATCCCATTTATCGAAACCGTTGTTCCGGTCAACATTCGGTTGAATGGCACCAACTCAGAAGCCTTGTCCTCCTCCAAAGACTTGCAAACGGTTCGAACCGTTGTGTCGGTTCAGTATTCGATTAATGGTGAAATGGCGCCCATGACCTTTCAAAAAATTGGGCTTAACCCCAAAATACAAGCCACAGTCATTGGCCCTTCCATTGGGGAGTCGGTTAAAGCTGTAACCGCCAAATATACAGCGGAAGAATTAATCACCAAGCGCGAGACCGTTAAAGAGCAAATTCAAATGGCAATTCAAACATTTATTGACAAAACATTAAACGAAAAAGCCATTGCCAACGGTATTTCAATTGCCAACGTGGCGATTACAGACTTTCAGTTTTCCGAAGAATTTAACCGAGCCATTGAGCTAAAAGTAAAAGCCGAACAAGAAGCGTTACAAGCAAAGAATGAAAAAATTCGACGCGTCACGCAAGCCGAAGCGGCGGCAGCTGAGCGTCAATTGGAAGCCGATGCAGAAGCCTATTCGGTAACGGTTAAGTCCAAGGCCCGAGCGGAAGCCATTCAACGGGAGGCGCGGGCGCTTCGTGGCAACCCTGCTTTGGTTGAATTGCGTCGGGTTGAGCGATGGAATGGGGAGCTGCCGCAGTTTACCGGTGGCGCAACCCCGTTGATGGATGTGAGTAAGGTTATCAAGTAAATCATGAATCAGTGGCCGGGCGTTGTTGAATATTACAAACAGTACCTCCCGGTTACCGAGCGCACCCCCATTATTTCGTTGAATGAGGGGGCAACTCCGTTGATTCAGTTGAAGCATTTGCCTAAAAAAATAGGGGTGCATGCGGATTGGTACGTTAAATTTGAAGGGCTGAACCCCACAGGGTCCTTTAAAGATCGAGGCATGTGCATGGCCATTAGCAAAGCGGCTGAAGACCAAGCTAAAATCGTCATGTGTGCCTCCACGGGCAACACCTCAGCCGCTGCGGCTGCCTATGCTGTGCGTGCCGGTATGCGGTGCGTGGTGGTGATCCCGGAAGGCAAGATCGCTTTGGGGAAGCTGTCTCAAGCCATGATTAAAGATGCGCTCGTCTTGCAAATTCGGGGCAACTTTGATGATGCCTTGCGCATTGTTCGGGATGTGTGTGAGTCCCATCCCATTGCCCTAGTGAATTCGGTCAATCCGTATCGAATTGAAGGACAAAAAACCGGTGCGTTTGAAATTGTCGATCAATTGGGTGGGCGGGCCCCCGATTACCATTTCATTCCCGTTGGGAATGCGGGCAATATATCCGCATACTGGAAAGGGTATACCGAATATTATGAGCATAAAAAAATTACCCAGCTCCCTAAAATGATGGGGTATCAAGCTGAAGGGGCGGCCCCCCTAGTGTTGGGGCATGTGGTGGATACACCGGAGACAGTGGCGACGGCTATTCGCATTGGCAATCCGGCAAGCTGGCATTTGGCAGAAGCGGCTCGGGACGAATCCCGGGGCGTCATTGAATCGGTCACGGACGATGAAATTACCCAAGCCCAGAAGCTATTAGCCTCCGAAGAGGGTGTTTTTTGTGAACCCGCTTCAGCTGCATCGGTTGCCGGTGTCATTAAGTCGGTTCAGCAATTGGGACGCTCGTTTGAGGCTGGCCAAGTGTTGGTGTCGGTCTTAACAGGCCATGGGTTAAAAGACCCCAACCGAGCCATTGACATTGTGCAGCAAGAACCGGTCGTTGTGGATAACGATCATGCCGCGGTTGTGGCGGCGCTAAAGCCCCTGGGGTTGTAAGCATGAAATATATAGTATGTTTGGGAGACGGCATGTCCGATTGGCCCATTGAGGCGTTGGGCAATCAAACGCCCTTAGCGTATGCCAAGACCCCCCATATGGATGCCTTGGCAATCCAAGGCCGTGTGGGGCTGGTCGATACCGTTGAAGAACCGTTTTACCCCGGTTCCGATGTGGCCAACATGGGGATTTTGGGCTATGATCCTGCGGACTATTATACAGGCCGAGCGGCGATTGAATCAGCAGCCATGGGCGTGGACATCCCCAAAGGGTCGGTTGCGTTTCGGTGTAACTTGGTCACCATAACCCAAGGCACAATGACTAGCTTTACGGCCCATCACATCCAAACCGATGCGGCTGCGCGTGTTCTAGATGCCTTAAATCAACACTTTTCGGGGCGCGTAACCTTTCATGTGGGCGCCAGTTATCGGCACATTGCCGTGATGCCGGGGTCGTATCCAGACATTGTGTGTACCCCGCCGCATGACTTAACAGACAAACCCATCGTATTGCCATCTGGAGGCGGTTCAGTCGCAATTCAAGCGATTATGACGGAGGCGCAGGCGGTTGTTGACTCTGTGGGGACCGCTGCGACGGATATTTGGCTGTGGAGTCCTGGAACGGCTGTGGATGTGCCGGCGTTTCACGTGAAACATGGGCTCACGGGAGGCGTGGTATCGGCTGTGGATGTGGTTAAAGGGCTCGGTCGTTTGATGGGCCTTCAGGTGCCCGATGTGCCGGGCGCTACGGGGTTTTTAGATACCAATTATGCGGGCAAGTGGGCAGCGGCTGAGGCTATTTTGAAGGATCATGATTTTGCGTATGTGCATGTGGAAGCGCCGGATGAATGCGGGCATTTGGGGGATGTGGACAAAAAAGTACAAGCCATTGAGGATTTTGATGCGAATATTGTCGGGCCCGCCCGTGCGTATTTGGCCGCCAACCCCGATACTCGGGTGATGGTGTTGCCGGATCATCCAACCCCGTGTGCCATTAAGACACATTCTCGGGAGGCTGTTCCGGTGCTGGTGGCCGGCTCGGGGATTGAACCCAATGGGGCCACGCACTATTCGGAAGGCGCCGCTGCGCAAACGGGTTGGCAGGAATCCACCCCGTGGGATTTATTTTCGGTTTTGGTTCATTAATTGTGAGTGGTGCAATCCGTTTGGTATACTGAATTGCATGATTAGCGTTAATACTGTCGGTCGACATTCTCTATAAATATGGGGGTTCGGTTTTCGTCTATACGGCCGTGGTTTTTGCCTCATACGGGGGATCAACTGAAGCCCATTGCCCATATGGCCCATACGCCGGATGAATGGTTGGTCCGGTTTCATGCTATTTTAACGCAGGCGGGAGTTCGGTTAACCCCCTTGTATGGCACCTGTTTGGGGTTTTTTCGAGACAATCGCATTATTCCGGGGGATACCGATGCGGATTTTGGCATTGACCTCTCGGACTTGCCGGCGGTGCGATCCTGCGTGCCGGCGTTGTTGGCCGCCGGTTTTTATATTTCCGGTCGGGGGAATTATCAGCTCACATTTAGCATGCCCAACAGTTCATTTTATATTGATATTTGGCCGTATAAGGCGTTGAAGTTTCCTCTAACGGTGTTGGGGCATCGGTGGTTGTGTGATCATGTGTATTACAAAGCCGATTTTTTTTCAAACTGTCAGCCGTTTGATTACAATGGGTGTCGGTATTACTTGCCGTCGCCATGCGAAGATTATTTGGAAACCGTGTTTGGGTCAAACTGGCGGATTCCAATTGCCGGGTGTTTTTCTGGGCCGCGTGGGCTTATATCCCAGTGGCTGAACGCCTTGTTTGTGGACTTTCCGGTGCCAGCCGCATTTTCTGGGGAAGACAGTTTGGGTACTTATAAGCCCTGGGTATCCAAAGTGTTGAAAACGGTGTGCCCCAATGCACGTATTGCCCAATTATTTAAACATCCGGAGGTATAGATGATGATTGATTTACAAACAAACACAACCACGAAACAACGCAAAACGAGTCAGTTGCGGGCCTTGTTTCAGGGTCCAGAATTGGCGTTTTTGATGGAGGCTCACAATGGGCTATCCGCCCGATTGGTCGAAGAAACGGGGTTTGCGGGTATTTGGGCGAGTGGTTTGGCCATTTCGGCGAGTATGGGCGTGCGAGATAACAATGAAGCGTCTTGGACCCAGGTTGTGGATACGTTGGAGTTTATGAGCGATGCAACCTCGATTCCTATTTTACTGGATGGCGATACGGGCTATGGCAATTTTAACAATGTTCGACGGTTAATTAAAAAATTGGAGCAGCGGGATATCGCCGGTGTGTGTTTGGAAGACAAGCTATTTCCAAAAACCAATTCGTTTTTGAATGGTGAGCAGCAAGAACTGGCCGATGTCTCGGAATTTTGCGGCAAAATCAAAGCCGCTAAAGATACCCAATCGGACCCCGATTTTTCGGTTGTGGCCCGCATTGAGGCCTTTATTGTGGGCATGGGGCTCAGTGAGGCCTTGGATCGGGCGTATGCGTATGCCGATGCGGGTGCGGATGCCATTTTGGTACACAGCAAAAAAGCGGTGCCGGATGATATTGTTGCGTTTATGCAAGCGTGGAAATCGCCGGTGCCGGTGGTCATTGTGCCCACCAAGTATTATGCCACCCCCACAGATCAATTTCGGAACATGGGTATTTCTACGGTGATTTGGGCCAATCACAGCATTCGGTCTGCCATGTCCGCTATGCAAACGACGATGAAAACCATTTATGAAACCGAAACATTGAAAGATGTGGAAAATAAAATTAGTTCGGTATCGGATATTTTTCGGATTCAAGGTGCCGATGAATTAGCCGAGGCCGAAACCCAATATTTGCCGGGATACAATACCCAATTGTCTGGGATTATTTTAGCGGCGGGTGCGTCACGAATCGATGGATTGTCGGGGCCCAAAAGCATGCTGTCGGTTCATGGCAAATCGATTTTGGATCACCAAGTGGACCATTTGGAGCGATTTGGTATTGGTCAGGTGACGGTTGTGCGGGGGCATGACAAGGAAAAAATGGTATCGGATCGGGTGTCGTTTGTGGATAACGATGCGTATGCGACGACATCGGAGGTGCAGTCGTTATCGCTTGTGGCGGACCGACTGGATACAGCGGCTGTGATTAGTTATGGGGATATTGTGTACAAGCATTATTTTATTCACGAATGTTTATCCCATCCGGGGGATGTGGTGATTGTGGTGGATGTGGAGTGTGCCAAAACGGATACCTGGCGGGACTATGTTCAAGCCAGCGAGGCATTTGACCCGAGGCAGCTTCAGCAAGCGCCCACCTTGGTGCAGATGGCGCGTGCCATGAATCCGGATCAGATTACGGGTGAGTTTGTGGGGTTGATGAAAACAACCAAAACGGGCAGTCGTGCGATTCAAGCGGCCTTGGCCAGTGTGCCAGAATCGGAATTGGCCACGATAACGATGCCAGCGTTTCTAACCCGACTCAGTCAAACGATTGCGGTGCATATTGTGTATGTCCAAGGCGGTTGGGTGGATGTGAATACCCTATCCGATTGGACGGCGGCGGCTGACGTTTAAATGCTTTCAGCGCATGCGTTTTGCCAAGCGTTAGCGGGGCGTGGATTTGATTGTTACACCGGGGTTCCTTGCTCCTTTTTGACCGGTGTGATTAATGTGGCCATGGCGGATTACACCTATATTAATGCCACCAATGAGGGCGATGCTGTTGCCATTGCTGTGGGAGCCGCATTGGCGGGCAAACGTCCGGTGGTGTTGATGCAAAATTCGGGCTTGGGCAATGCGGTGTCGCCCATTACGTCGTTGACGCATCCGTTTGCTGTCCCAGTTTTAACGGTGATTAGTTGGCGGGGTCAGCCGGGCATTCAGGATGAGCCTCAGCATGAACTCATGGGGGCTATTACCCCCGACATGACCCGGTTAATGGGTATGGAAACGATTATTTTTTCTGCGTCTGACTTGGCGACGCAGTTGGATGCGATTGATGCGGCCTTGGGTCGTGGGCAGTCGGTTGCTTGGGTGATTCCCAAAGGCGAAATTGAACCGGTCAAAACCCCGGGGCGGTCTCAGCCAGTGCCTCACACGGGGCCGATCCATAGTCAATCGGCATCTCGGGTGGTGGTTGGCACCCGAACCGAGGCCTTGCAAACGATTGTAGCGGCGCAACCGCCCCACAGTGCGGTGTTGGCAACCACGGGGAAGACGGGCCGAGAATTGTTTACAGTGGGGGATCGGGACAATCAGGTGTATCAAGTGGGCTCTATGGGCTGCGTGCCGTCGTTGGGCTTGGGCCTTGCGTTAGCGAAGCCCACGTGTCCGGTGATGGTGATTGATGGGGATGGGGCGGCCTTGATGCGGTTGGGATCTTGGGCATCGGTGGGGTACTACAAGCCCAAGCGTTTCATGCATATTGTCTTAGATAACGGGGTGCATGACTCAACCGGGGGCCAAGATACGGTGGCGGCGTCTGTTGATTTTGTGGCTTGTGCCCGGGCCATGGGGTATCCGGTATCACGGACGGTGGCCAGTTTGGATGCCTTAGCCAATCAGATTCAGCAGTGGTCCGCTGAGCCTCAATTAACGCTGTTGCATGTGCCGATTGCGCCGGGGAGTCCGGCAACGTTGGGCCGGCCCACGTGTACACCCGCAGCGGTTGCGGCTCGGTTCAAACAGTATTTGGGGGGTGTGGCATGATCCGAACGGCGGTTATTCTTGCGGCGGGGAAAGGGTCCCGATTGCGGCCCCATTTGGATGCCCCGTTGCCCAAAGGCGCGCTGACCATTGGGGCCTGTTCGATCATTGAGCGCAGCATTCAGCAACTGCTTGCCCAAGGGATTGAGCGTATCATTGTGGGGACGGGGCATGGGGCCGATTGGTATGATGCGTTGGCGATGCGCTACCCTTTGGCGTGTGTTCCCAATGCGGCGTATGCGACCACGGGCAGCATGGCAACGTTGCGAACGATTGTGGCAGCTACGGGGCTTCAAACGCCCGTGGTGCTTGTGGAGTCCGATTTGATTTATGAGCGGGCTGTTTTGTCCGATCTTCTGGAGCATCCAGAGCCCAATTGTGTGTTGGGCATGCCGTATCGGGGGTATGGCGATGAAGTGTTTATGCAGGTGGATGCGCAGGATCGTGTGGTGGGACTCACGAAAACAGCGCCTGCATCCGTTGAAACGGCGCCGGTGTTGGTGGGTTTAACGACGATTGGCCCGGCCTTATTGCAGGCCATGGTGGCGCATTACGATGCGGCTAAGCACCCGATGATGGATTATGAAGATGCGTTGATAGCCGCAAATGAACCGGCGGTATGCTTGATGACAGACGGACAGGCGATGGAGGTGGATGATGCGAATCATGTGGCGATTGCCCAGGATTTGATGGTAGACATTGAGTGCAACGATGCGTATCCGGATCCAAAGCGAACCCTGTTGTTAAATCCGGGGCCGGCGGCAACCAGCCAATCGGTTAAGTTGGCTCAAATTGTGCCGGATATTTGCCCCCGTGAGCAGGCGTTTGTTCGGGTGATGGCGGCGTGTCGGCAGCAGGTTTGTGCGGTGGCATCGGCAACGTCTGAGGCGGTGGCATCGGTCTTTTTTAGTGGGTCGGGAACGGCGGCTGTGGAAGCGATGGTCAGTTCGGTGATGCCGGCGAGTGGCCATGCGTTAATTATTGATCAAGGGGCGTATGGGCAGCGCATGGCTAGCATTGCCCAGGTGCATGGCTTGGCGCATACGGTGTATTCGCCGGATCCAGTGCGGGCGTTGCCGGTATCGGGGGTTGAGAGTTACTTGAAATCGGGTCAATTTACCCATGTTTTTGTGGTGCATCATGAGACATCCACGGGGTTGTTAAACGATGTGGCGGCGTTGGGGGCACTGTGTGACCAGTATGGGGTTGTGTTGGGCGTGGATGGCATGAGTGCGTTTGGGGCTGTTCCGGTGGATTTGGTGGCAGACGGCATTGATTTTTATGCCGCCAGTAGCAATAAAAATATTCAGGGCATGGCGGGCTTGGGGTTTGTTGTGGCACGTATGGATGCGTTGCAGGCGATTCAGGCCTATCCCAAACGGAGCTTGTATTTGGATTTGTATGGTGAGTATGCGGCGGTAGCGGCGAAGGGTCAGTGTCGGTTTACGCCCCCGGTACAGTGTGCGTATGCGTTTCGAGCGGCCTTGCGGGAGTTGCGGGTGGAAGGGGTTTCGGCTCGGTATGCGCGCTACCAAGCGTTGTGGCGCCGGCTGTATGATACGATGCTAGCCTTGGGGTTTGAATCCGTAGTTGCTGAGGCGGATCAGGGGTATTTAATTACGGCATATCGGGCTACGGATCGGGTGTCTGATCGGTTTGATTTTGATCAATTTCATGATTATCTGTATCGGCGGGGCATTACGGTGTATCCGGGGCAATTGCCGGGCACGCAAACATTTCGATTGGCAACCATTGGGGATTTAACCCTGGCGGATATTGAGCGTGTGTGTGAAACGATTCAATCGTTTTTTGAAACAGTATTGGTATGAGTCAAAAGAAACGCTGGCACTATCGCTTTGATAATTATAAAAAAGCATTGGGGTTGCTTCGGGAAGGGATTGAATTAAGAAAGATCCAGGT
>Ga0181574_10000833_pt1 | contig 28882 bp, 25 predicted proteins | sample 101ome_24_FD_145600 | JGI IMG/M metagenome (GOLD analysis project Ga0181574, IMG submission 145600) | Coastal salt marsh microbial communities from the Groves Creek Marsh, Skidaway Island, Georgia - 101410AT metaG (spades assembly) | ecosystem: Environmental > Aquatic > Marine > Intertidal zone... | reverse complement strand
ACTGCAGCATTCCTTGACGATGTGGACTTCACACACGAAATCTACAAGACGGCGATGAAAGAAAAGTATCGCTTCTTGGTATACGGGGATGCATTACTTATCGTATAGTCCGTCCGTCAATTAAAGCCGGTACATCATCTGTTTAACTTTGTCTGTAATGGCGAAGTATCCTGAAATAGAGCGTCTCGAGGAATTCATCTCCGCCAACGACGTTGTAATTACACCAATACCTGATCGGTATTTAGATCAGAAGCGCTATTTCACCAAAGTTGAATTTCGCATTCGAACGAAGACGTTCATTTTATTCGTGGACGACGAGTTTGAAGATTTAAAACTGAACAAGCCGCCCTTATCTCTGTGCGTTGTTTTACGGGAGATTGAAGGAGTGCACATTGAAAGTCCTTATCCAAATTGGTGCAAGGCGCTTAACCTCGATGAGTCGAATACCGCAGTTCGAAATCATTATGACAACCTTCTACAGATTAGCAAGGATTTGAAAGCGCTAGTTGGTACATATGACAGTATTATTTCAGATTTCGACGTCACCTTGAATGCCGGAGAGGCGCAAGAACTCAGAGAGCGATATTAACCAATCCTCCCAACGTGATTGATATTGTGAAGAAATTGAGTTAGGGCACCAATTAACCCCTTCCCCATCGAAAGTTAAACCTTCTCGAAGATCATGTGAAGACAAACTCACCTGATGTGCTCAATCATCCACCAGAACTGCAGTATTGTAATTAAATACGCGCTATCGTAATTCGTGCCATACGTTTACGTGCGTCTCCAGTATGCCGGCATGAACAATAGAAGGATCGTGAATAGCTCTAAACGACCCAAGAGCATCAAAAAGGCTAAGAAGAGTTTTGCAGATTCCGGGAAACCGGCAAAGTTGTGGACAGGACCAACTCCCCCAATACCCGGTCCAATATTACCTAGTGACGAGATCGTCGCACCAGCTGAAGTCATTAAATCATAGCCATACATGGTCATAACTATGGTTCCAACAACAAATACAGTTAGATATATGAAGAAGAAAGCGAGGATGTTGTAGATAATCTTTTGCTCGACGGCATGACCGTTATAGCGAACCGGTATGATTGCTGTTGGATGCAGAATTCGTTTTAGCTCTGTAATACCGTTTTTAGCGATAAGCACGTGCCTCACGATTTTAATGCCACCTGATGTAGACCCGGCAGATGCCCCAAAGAACATCAGCAAGAAAAACGCGAGTGTCATGAAGTAACCCCAAGTTGTATAATCCGCCGTGGCAAATCCGGTTGTGGTAACAATACTAATTACCATAAAAAGCGAGTCGCGAAAGCTTTGCTCCCATTCGGTTCCATAGCCGAGGTATATGAGAGATACGGTAGTGGCAAGTGCAGAGAAGATTACCAGACCGGCATAGAATCTAAACTCCTCATTCTTGATAATCTCGCCGAACTTGAGTTTAATGATATAATAGAACAAAGTGAAGTTTAGTCCACCAAAGAACATGAAGATGCTAATGATGTAATGTATATGTGGTGGGTACGCCGCCACACTTGCATTCATGGTTGAAAATCCTCCGGTTGAAACAGTTGTGAAGGAATGATTTACCGCATCATACCACGTCATGCCTGCAATCTTGAGTGCAAACACCTCTACTAGTGTGATCGCAGCATAGATGTACCACAATCTCTTTGCTGTTTCAGTAATTCGTGGATGGAGTTTACTCGCAGATGGACCAGGTGATTCTGCCATAAACAACTGCATCCCTCCCACTCCCAAGATTGGCAGAATAGCAACCGTTAACACGATGATCCCCATACCGCCAATCCATTGTGTAAGACTTCGCCATAACAATATGCCTTTGTGTACACCTTCAATGTCATTGAGAACCGAAGAACCGGTTGTTGTGTATCCTGAGATTGTTTCAAATAATGCAGAAGAAAACTCCGGTATTGCGCCACTCAGTAAATAAGGCAAACTACCTCCAAGAGACAGGGCTAGCCAGCCGAGCGTTACAATGATGTATCCGTCTTTCTGGCGAAGTTTTTTCTCGTGATCTCGGGTAAAATACCAGAGTATCACACCCATGTTTAGATTGGTGGCTGATGCGATTAATAGCGCAAATGTGTCGCCCTCACTAAAGAAAAAACTGGTAGGTAGACAGAATAAGATAAAAACGCCATTCAGCATGAATAGCAATCCAAGTACGTTTAGAATTAAACGCCAGTTTATCCGACTTCTAGAAGAACTTTTCAACCTCTTTTATTACGGTGTACTCGGAAAGCACTACCACTTTATCGTTTGCTTGTATTTGATCGTCGCCATTTACAATCTGGGCTACACCATTTCGAAGAATCCCTCCGATAATTGCTTGTTTCGGAAATTTGAGATCGCGAATCTTTTTGCTTGTAATCTTTGAATTCTCAGATGCGTTAAATTCCAGAATCTCCGCGTCAAATCCGTGAACTGCCGCAATACTAATCACATCACCTTGACGTACATAACGGAATATGTTGTTGGCGGCGATGAGCTTCTTGTTGATTAGCGTATCAATTCCAATATTTTGCGATAGGTTGATGTAGTCCATGTTCTCAACCAATGCGATTGTCTTCTTCACGCCTTGATCTTTGGCCATCAAACAAGCCATGATGTTGGTCTCCGAATTACCTGTTACGGCAATGAATGCGTCCATCTCATCGATGTTCTCTTGCTCCAACACGCGTACATCGTGCCCGTCGCTATTGATTACCAAGATGTCCGAATATTTATCAGCGAGGGTGTTACATCGTTCAGCGTTCTGCTCAACAACCTTAATCTTTCTGCGTTTTCGGATTTTCTCGACGGTGTTCATACCCACCTTACCTCCACCTAGAATCATTATGTTCTTGATTCGGTGTTCTTCCTTTCCGGTAAGCTTTATGATTTCATCCAAACCAGGTGGCAGAGACAGGAAGTAAATGTGATCACCTAATAGGAATCGTGTATCTCCGCGTGGTACGATTGTTTCCCCATCCCGCTGGATACCAATTGGTATGAAATTAAAGTTTGGATTGAGCGCAGAAGTTTCTTCAATGGTTCGATCAACTACAGGAGCGTCGTTATCCAAGTGTATGCCAACCAGCATTAGTTTCCCCATTTCGAACTCAAATGCATCTGTAAACGCAGAGCGTTTGATGAGTCGCCAAATCTCTTTCGATGCAAGCTCTTCCGGCGATATCATCACATCAATACCTAGGTGTTTAAAGTCAATACTACACTTTGGATTTAGGAATTCCGTGTTGTTTACACGAGCGATGGTACGTTTGGCACCCAATTGCTTGCCAATAGTGGCTACCATAAAGTTGATCTTCTCGGACGAGGTAACCGCAATGAGCAAATCAGCATCGTCTACTTCCGCTTCACGTAGTATTCGGATGGAACAAGCGTCCCCTTTGATGGCAATGACGTCTAAAGATTCTTTGGCGCGGTTTAATACTCGGGCATTGTCATCAATAACAACAATGTCGTGCGACTCAATGGATAAGAGTCGAGCGAGGTAAAACCCTACTTCTCCAGCACCCGCTATAACAATTCTCATGAATGAATAAGTTGAGCAAAAGTATAAACTCTTTGTTTTAGTTGAGTGAAAACAGTGAAAAACCGCCCCTATTTGGTGTCATTTTAGAAGCAAAAAAAAATTAGGCAAAAAACTAATGGAACACTACGCTAGTATTGACCAAAAGACTATTTTTGCAAAAATTTTTTTAGCGATGGCGGTAACGAGATTAGAACGAAAAGCAAGAAGAAATAAGACAAAAGCGAAAGAGCGCATCAAGTCGATTAAGCGCAGTATCCGCAGAAACTTTGTAGCATCTCCGTACAAGGAGGAGTCAGGTATCATCTTGGAAGATGACGCGTTAACCGTGGCTAAGAACTTAACTTCTGCTCCGGCTAGGGCGGCAAAGAAAGAAGCACCTAAAGCGGAAGCACCTAAAGCGGAAGAAAAAGAAGCTCCAAAAGCGAAAGCGAAGCCAAAGGCAGCTAAAGCTGACGGAGTTGACAAACTGAATAAGATTGAAGGTATTGGTCCAAAAATCGCTTCTGTATTGAACGAAGCTGGAATCAACACGTTCGCTGAGCTTTCTGAGAAAAGTCCTGAAGAAATTCGTGAGATTTTGGACAACGCAGAAGGTAACTTTAAAGCACACAATCCAGGTACATGGCCAAAGCAAGCTGGCATGGCTGCTGCAGGTAACTGGGACGAGCTAAAAGCATGGCAAGACGAACTTAACGGAGGAAAGTAATCCTCTCATAAACTGTAAAAAAGCCCAGGCGTTAACGTCTGGGCTTTTTTATTTGGTTAAGGACATAGACATACAGCTCCATGAAGTAACATGGTTGTTATAATTCTCTAATTAGTCTCGATATAACTTATGAGCGCTCTACCCTTCCTCCTTGGTCTTGCAAGTACTGATTCCAAACGGAAGATAAGCCGGGCAAAAACTCATAAAGCTGGTGAGTAGAAATATTGCAGCTACCACTAAGGCAATTGCACCAATGGTGCCGCTCAAAACTCCCATGAAATACAAAATCGATAAGACAGCTGCTGCGATTAAAAGTACCAGTCTGTCTGTACTTCCCATATTCTTTTTCATATCTGAAATATTAAATCCGCTGGGCCGTTGCCTTAGCCAGTTGTTTGTGTTTTCCTTTGCTCTTTCGAATGCGGCAGCTAACTACCTTATACTCAGGACACATCGCCTCTGAGCAGTGCTCATCAGACGTAATAATATTCAACATAATCTCTGGAAAATGGAAGGTTGAACTCAACACACCCGGTTTCATTTCATCTGTAACTACCGCCTTGATATCCACTTTACCACGCGGTGATTCCACACAAACAAAATCACCATCGGCGATACCTTCTTTCTCCGCGTCTTGTGGGTTAATCAACAGAACATCCTCGGTGAGAATTTCAACATTACCGGTACGTCGTGTCATAGCACCACAGTTGTAATGCTCCAATTCACGATTGGTTGTAATGATATACGGGAAATCCTTTCCGTGGGTCTCAATCTCATTAGACTCTGCAAACTCAAAGAAGGTAAACTTCCCTTTGCCACGCTTGAACTCTTCCGTGTGTAAGATTTGAGTGTCCGTACCATCCGGTTTCACAGGCCATTGCTTTCCGTTATCTCCTAGTTCTTTCCACTTAACTCCGGCAAAGAATGGAACGATTTCAGAAATCTCGCTTAAGACTCCTTCTGCTGTATAATCCGGTTGCTCGTAACCCATTCGGTTCATGATGTCTGCAATAATCTGACCATCCGGCTTAGTTCCTTCCAGCGGTTCAACAACTTTGTTCACGCGTTGAATACGACGTTCTCCATTGGTAAAGGTTCCTTCTTTCTCAAGGAAACTTGCACCCGGTAAAATCACAGTTGCATGCTTCGCAGTCTCGGTCATGAACAATTCCTGGACAACTAACAAATCAACTGCATCCATAGCTGCTTTTACCTTATTGGTATTGGGATCCGTTTGCACAACATCCTCGCCTATAATCCATAAGGCCTTCAAATCGCCGTCTATAGCCGCATTAAACATCTCAGGAATTTTGTATCCAACATGACTCGGCACCTCAGCTTTGTAGAATGTATTATAACGGTGATTGATTTCCGGGTTTGTTACGTCCAAATATCCGGCACCTTGATGCGGTTGAGCACCCATATCAGCCGCTCCTTGAACGTTGTTCTGACCACGCAGTGGGTTAACTCCCGCACCACGTTTACCAACGTTTCCGGTAATCATGGCTAAATCCGCGATTAGTTGAATTGCAAAGGTTCCTTGAGAATGCTCTGTAACGCCCAATCCATGGAATTCCATTGCTGCGTTGGCGTGTGAATACGCCTTGGTCGCTTCTTTAACTAAGTTCTTATCTACTCCTGTAATGCGTTCAAGCTCATCAATATCCAACTGCATCAATTCCGCTTTCAGCTCGTCAAATCCCTCAGTACGGTTCGCTACAAATGTTTCATCCATCCATCCTTCTGATACGATGTAGTATAACATCATATTGAGCAACGCCACATTTGTACCCGGCCTCAATTGGAGGTGATAGGTAGCATACTTCGCAAGTTCAATGCGTCTTGGATCGACGACGATGCTTGTAACGCCCTTCATGAACTTTTGCTTGATACGAGCTCCGGTTACTGGGTGTGCATCCGTTGGATTTGCACCGATAACGATAATACAATCGGTATAATCAAGATCTTCAATCGAGTTTGTGGCGGCACCCGTGCCGAAGGCACGCTGCATCCCAAGTGCTGTTGGACTGTGGCATACACGAGCACAACAATCAATATTATTAGTTCCAACAACCGCACGAATAAATTTCTGCATGAGGTAGTTCTCCTCATTTGGTGTTCGAGCGGATGAAATACCAGCAATGGCATCCGGTCCGTTTTCCGCTTTGATGCGGTTTAGTTCATTAGCAATATAATCGTAGGCTTCATCCCAAGTTGCTTCTTCAAATTCACCATTTCGCTTAATCAAAGGTGTTCGCAAGCGATCCGGGTGATTGTAAAACTTGAATGCATATCGTCCTTTTAGACACGTATGTCCTCCATTGGCCTCCGCCTCATATGGAGCGGTGATTGAAAGTATTTCTCCGTTTGCAGTGCTTACTTCTAGATTACACCCAACGCCACAATACGTGCATATAGTTCGGGTGGTTTCTTCTGCCACAATAGCTTTTGATTGGAATACATCGGAAATAGCTGATGTTGGGCATGCTTGAGCACATGCTCCACAACTCACACAATCCGACTCCATAAACGTTACATCCTGGCCTTTAATAATATGGCTATCAAATCCTCGTCCCGCCATACTCAATACAAACTGACCTTGCACCTCATCACAAGCGCGAACACATCTGTAGCAATTGATACACTTAGACATATCGCTGGTCATGTACGGATGACTTAAGTCTTTTGCGCGATCTAAATGATTCTCCCCTTCAGGATATCGTACTTCTCGAATACCTACTTGTGCGGCAACGTCTTGTAGCTCACAGTTTCCATTCACCTCGCAGGTTAGGCAGTCCAACGGGTGATCCGTTAGAACAAGCTCCATGATGTTCTTTCGGAGCTTCTTTACGTTGGCTGTATTTGGGTAGATGTATTGTCCTTCCGTAACAGGTGTATGGCAAGAAGCCATAGTCTTCTTATTCCCGTCTTTTTCCAATGCAACGTCAACACTACAAACACGACAAGACCCAAAAGGATCTAAGTTTGGTGCGTCACAAAGTGTTGGGATAATATTATCCTGACCGGTGATACGTTTTACGAATTTTAATATAGTCTCCCCATCATGAAATGCATGAGGCTCGTTGTTGATATATGCTATCTTGTTCATTTTATCAGCTGAATAGTGGTAGGTTAATTTTTTTTAGCTCAAGTACTCGCTTAATTCTCCGTCAAAATATTGCAGTGCATTCTTCACCGGTAACGGGATACCACCACCATGTGCACATAGAGATCCTTGCTGCAACGTTTCCAATAAATCGTCTAACAGTGTTCGATCGATTTTATAGCCTTCATTAATGGCCTTGGTAAACATCTCATGACCACGTGTGGTACCTAATCGGCATGGGAAGCATTTTCCGCAACTCTCATATGCGGCAAACTCCATCAGATGTTCCAAGTATTTAATCATCGGTACTTTCTCAGGAATGCAAACCACGGATGCATGACCCAGTAGGAAACCATTTGTATTAAACGACTCGAAATCAATAGCTAAATCATCGATCTTAGAAACTGGTACAAGGCCACCCAGTGGGCCACCTATATGCATAGCTTTCACAGGTTCTTTAAAACCTCCACCCATCTCATCTATTACTGTGCGCAGCGATGTTCCCATCTCTACCTCGTACATGCCGGGCTTATTGAAGAAAGAGTCAAGACATACCAGCTTAGTCCCTGTGGATTTATCGGTTCCAAGCGATGCGTATGTATCGCCTCCATGTTCTAAAATCCAGTGGATGGCAGCTAGCGTTTCAACGTTGTTAACGATTGTTGGTTTATTAAAAAGTCCTTGTTGTGCCGGGAATGGTGGTCGAGTTCTTACCTCCGGTCGCTGTCCTTCAATGGAGTTAATCAATGCCGTTTCTTCACCGCAGATGTAAGCACCTTTTGCTTTAATCACTTTGAAATCGAAATTGAAACCTGAGTTATGGATGTTCTCGCCTAACAAGTTTCGATCTCGGAGTTCTTGGATGGCATTTTCTACAATATCGATTGCCTCGGGATATTCAGCACGTATATATAAAATACCCCATTGAGCTCCCATGCAATATGCGCCAACCATCATCCCGAACAGAACACTGTGTGGACGCTCCTCGAGTAAATATCGATCAGAATAAGCTCCAGGGTCACCTTCATCCGCATTACAGATGATAAACTTCTTATCTGATTCCGCTTTACGGCAGAAGTCCCACTTCACTCCCATTGGGAAACCAGCTCCTCCTCTACCTCGAATGTTTGATTTCTTAACTTCTTCTAAGGTCTTCTCCGGACCATTGGCAAAGATCGACGCTAACAACTGGTAGTAACTATCAACGTCCGGTATCTCTTCTGTGAGTACTGTTTTATTGCCACCCACATTGTAATGGTCTTTCTGCTGCAAGGCAGCTTGCGTACTTATGATGGTGTCAATCTGATTGATGTCCTCACCCGAGAAATTATGACCGTACATATGAAATGCAGAATTCTCATGGCAGCGCCCCAAACACGTCATATGGCCAATCTCTTCAGGTTTCAGTTTAGTCTGTAATTTCGAGATTACCTCATCTTGAGTACCCGCACACAAGCAGGCAGACCCATTACACACGTAAGCTTTTTTACCCTTGTTATCGGGCTTCATGAAGTCGTAGGCAGTTATGGTACCGTAGGTATTCGCTTTGCCTACTAAAAACTCATCTGCCAGTCGATCTAATTCCTCTTGCGACACCGTGCCAGTCTGCTCGGCCGCTTTTCCCATCTTCTCGAAGAGGTTGTCTACTATACCTCCTCTGCCAGATAGTTCACTTAAGTTTTTGGACATATTCTTACTAGTGGTTTGTTAAATACTCGCTACCGAATATACACAAATTGAAGTAAGATTTTTATGGCTATTATATTAAGAGTCAGGCAATCACCCGTTGTACACCACTATATGCTGTTACCTTGTTGGTGCGACAGAAGCCCAACAAACTAACACCAAACTCATTAGCAACATCCACGGCAAGTGAAGATGGAGCCGAGATTGCAGCTAAAATTGGGATACCCGCATAGTAGGCTTTGGATACAATTTCGTACGAAACTCTACCACTTACTAATAAGACTTTTGCCTCTCCAAAAAGACCGTGATTTAGAATGTTTCCAATTACCTTGTCAACAGCATTATGTCGTCCAATATCTTCACGCAAGACGAGCATGTTCCCGTCGCTATTGAACGCTGCGGCGGCATGACAACCACCCGATGACAAGAATGCATCTTGGTGTTTAGCCATCTCTTCAAACATGCTGTTTATCTGCACCATAGTGAAGGTGCTTTCATCGTCTAGCGGTTGGCCGCAGAGGGTGATAGACGACAAATCCTCTTTACCACAAATTCCGCAGGAAGAAACCGATGTGAGTGAACGTTCAGATTCAAAGCCAAAATCGAGTTGATCTTCTGGAATCAAAGCATTCATTTTAGTAATGATGCCATCGGTATCGATTTCCATCGTTTGGTGCTTGAAGGAAGCTGCTTTGTTGGTAAAAACGTTTTCAGAATGCAGGATGCCACGTAACAAGTCGACTTCATAACCCGGTGTACGCATGGTTACACTAAATGGTTTACCATTGACCAGAATCTGAAAAGGAGCTTCATTGGTGAGTATGTCGCTCACCTCCGAAACTCCTTTCAGTGTATGTTTTACTCCTGTATACTTCGATACCGCTTTCATCGGTGTGAAGATAACAAGAAACTTATCGTGTTGTTTGTTTTACGACAGACCGCTGATCTTGCCGTTGTTATCAATCGTCATGCCTTCGGAAGCCGGAACAGCCGGAAGACCAGGCATTCGCATCATATTACCCAAAATTGGGATAAGGAAGCCTGCTCCAGCAGCGATTTCAAACTCACGAACGGTAACTCTAAAGCCAGTTGGACGTCCAACTAACTTGTCGTTGTCTGAGAACGATTTTTGGGTCTTTGCCATACAAATTGGCAAGTGAGATAAACCAAGTTTATCAATTGTTCGTAGACCAACATTCGCTTTCGCTGCAAAATCAACTCCATCAGCACCGTAGATCTCCTTGGCGATCGTTTCAATTTTCTCTTTAACTGGGCTATTCCAATCGTATAGAGGCTCGAAGTTGTTATTGCCACCTTCGATTTCTTCTACAACTGCGCGTGCTAAATCTTGGGTTCCATTACCACCTTCAGCCCAACCTTTACTCAATACAGCTTTCACACCCAGGCTGGCACATTTTTCAATCAACCAGTTGATTTCTTCTTCAGAATCAGTATGGAAGTTATTTACAGCAATAACCGGATTCAGTCCGAATTTCTTGCTATTCTCGATGTGTTTCTCGAGGTTCTCAAAACCTTTTTGAACGCGCTCAACAGATGCATCGTTGTATTGATCAGGAGTTGCTCCACCGTGATGACGCAGTGCACGTATTGTTGCTACAAGAACTAGCGCTTTAGGCTTTAGGTTTCCGTAACCACATTTGATGTTCAAGAATTTCTCTGCCCCTAAATCAGCGCCAAAACCAGCCTCTGTTACTACATAATCAGAAAGGCTTAAGCCCATTTGTGTTGCGATAATCGTGTTTGTTCCCTGAGCAATGTTAGCAAACGGTCCACCGTGAATAATCGCCGGGTTACCTTCTAACGTTTGAACCAAGTTTGGCTTAACAGCATCTTTAAGTAAGATGGCCATTGCGTTCTCAGCGTTTAAGTCACGCGCATAGATTGGATTTCGGTCGTATGTATAGCCTACGAAGATGTTTCCAAGTTTCTCTTTCAGGTCTTCAAAATCCTTAGCCATGCAAAGAATTGCCATGATTTCAGATGCAGCTGTAATGTTAAATCCATCTTCACGAGGGATACCATTTCCTCTACCACCCAAACCAATTACGATATCGCGAAGAGCTCTATCGTTCATATCAATAACTCGTTTCCAGATAACTGTTCTTGGATCAATGCCAAGGCTACGAGTTTTGCTTTGAATGTTATTATCGATAACCGCAGACAAGAAGTTGTTGGCTTTCTCAACTGCAGAGAAATCACCTGTAAAGTGAAGATTAATATCTTCCATCGGCACCACTTGTGAGTGACCGCCACCGGCTGCACCACCTTTTATACCAAAAACAGGTCCAAGAGAAGGCTCACGAAGAACAACAACACTCTTCTTCCCTATCTTGTTCAAACCTTCATTCAAACCAATCGAAACGGTCGTTTTTCCTTCTCCTGCAGGAGTTGGTGTTAGAGCAGTTACGAGGATAAGATTGCTTTGTTCGATTTTCGATTTGTCAATCAAATCAAGAGGAAGCTTAGCCTTGTACTTTCCGTACTGTTCAATGTCGTCAGCTTGAATGTCTAGTCGTGAAGCCACATCGTTGATGTGCTTCATTTCGACGGACTGTGCGATTTCTATATCTGTCATGTTTCTATTGTGGGCTGCGAATATAGAAAAACAGCTAGATTGATACAGAAAAGCATTTAAACTTAACGCATTGCTTAATTGTAATTAATCAAAGACACGCAACTAATTGCAGCAATCAGGTGTCTTATTGTGGAATGCATTTTGATTATACATTTGAAAAATCTATGAAACAGCTCACTTTCTTATTCGTCGGATTACTCTTCGCAGCATCTAGCTATGCTCAACAGCCAAAAGTCGAATTCAAAGATTCAATTCACTACGATATGGGAAGTTACCAAGAAGGAGAAATGGCTGAACATGTTTTCGAGTTCCGCAATACCGGTACAGGTGACTTTGTGATATATACGGTGAGTACAACCTGTAGTTGCACGGCAAGTGAGTGGCCTAAAGACTCTATCAAACCGGGTCAGTACGGCAAAATCAAAGTAACCTTCGACACGCGCGACAAACTCGGCACCTACGACAAGGGGGTTAATCTTGAGACCAATATTGGTGAGATTAATATGATTATAACGGTTACGGTTACGAAGTGATAAAGGTTGTTGACTATGACTTTGACTTAGACTATTTGATGGGTAACCATTGCATTGAGTCATTCAGTCATTCAGTCATTGCTAAAGGTGCACTTTCATCCCTAGACGCATACCTGCCGACCACTGATTTTGTCGGATTTCGTAATCACGTTTGAACGTTGGAGTAACAACGTATTTGAACTGCGGATTCGCGAATATTTCTATCTCCTTGGAGATGTATTGCGTAAGTTCAACACCAGCAATACCTGTGAGCAGATGTTGGTTCAGCAATTGGAAATCTGAACTTGGAATCCAGAAGTACTTGTTGGTTTCATAATTGTACATCAACACATCAGCGTGATCCAAGTAGGCATATGAGCAACCAAGCTGGACACCCAAATGAGTCATCTCATCAAGCGATTTGAATCTGTAGGATACAACCACCGGGACTTCCATCATCCCATAATAGTTGGAAAACGGTATAACCTCATTGTCGCTGTACTCAACCATTTCAGGTGATTCAAAAACACTTTGCTTATTTAGAAAGGCACTTGATGACGAGATGCTTGGACTAATTGCGTTCGCATCGTCTTTTCGTATTACGGTGAGTTTCTCTCCGAAAGACGCATAATGAAACCCGGTTTGGACATTCCAACGTTCATTGAGATTTACATAAACATCAACACCCGAATAGAAATTCATTATAGGTTTATCGTTGTTGTTCCGATATTCTTTACTCTGGCCAAACGTATAAGCCGTGTTGTCCTCTATTCGAGCAACATCATTAATATCATTGTACCTCAGGCGGCGATAAGCTATTCCCGGTGTGAACGAAGCACCAATGGCTACTCTCGAGCGTTCCGGCGTAATATCTTGAGGAATAAGAAACTCCTTCTGAGACATGTCGATGTATCGTCCACCTGTTCTTAGATAGTTTAGTTCGTCTGCAGGCTGGCGCATTTCCAATTCGAGTAATTTGAACTCGTTGGAAGGTTTGGAGAATGTTGTGTTGGATAAGCTTGATACTTGCTGAAGCACACGTTGTGTAACGGGTGCTACAGATACCATTTCGATTGCTTTTTTATTCCGCTGCTTAACGAGTTGCTGTACGAAAGGCCGTGATTCGGCAAGCTGCACCATGGCACTTTCTTCGACACGCATAGGTTGTTCTTTTTTCTTATCTCCCCATGACCAAAGTTGGTAAAACGAGAAATCCATTGAATCAATACCGCCGGTAGAAAACTGGTATATCATGCTCCCTCCACCAATTAAGATGAAAGGCACCAAGATGAGCGCACCTATCCGGATGGCTTTGCGAATTTTCTGTTGAGCTATGTTCTGGGTAGTTCCCATCTAATAAAGGACTATCAAAGATATCCTTTAGTATAGGTCAATCGCCCACTGTATCACTGCTTTTACCGAAATATGAGACTATCAACCACAGCGTTAGAATTGCTATGGGAAAGGTTACATAGAACGGTATTCCAAATCCAGAAGGTAGAGTTCCTAGTAAAATGGATACCACACCTACAGTTAACGCGTACGGTAATTGTGTTCTTACATGTTCAATATGATCGCACTCGGTTGCCAGAGAACTCATGATTGTTGTGTCGGATATCGGGGAGCAATGATCTCCTAAAACGGACCCGGCAATAACCGTAGAAACCACATTGGCGAAGATGGATAGGGACGAGTCAACGTCCAGTCCACCAGCCTGGCAGACACTCCACGTTGTACCCAAAACAAGTGGATAAAGAATCGACATAGTTCCCCATGAGGTACCTGTTGAGAAAGCGATTAATGCAGCTAAAATAAAAACAATGGTAGGAAGGGCTTCGGGGCGAATATTACCTCCAATCAGATCAGACAAAAACTCCGCGGTTCCAAGCTGCTCAGTTAATCCACCTAATGCCCAGGCCAAGGTAAGAATCATGATTGCCGGAATCATTGTTTTAACCCCGTGCTCCACAAACTCCATCGTCTTTCGAATTGAATGAATCTTCTGAACAACTGTCAATACTATCGCCACCACCAAACCACTGAAAGAGGCCCAGAGCAGCGCCAGATAACTATCCGATCGGCCAATGATATTCGAAAGATTTGTGGTGAAAGACGCATCACCATCCCAGGTGTAGCCTTTACTCCCAAGATATATAAGTCCTACGGCAGCCACACCGATCATCGTAAGAATTGGCAACAGTCCATTAAACACTCTTTCTTTACTATCCACTACATCATCCACCTCACCAACGGATGCTAAAGAAGACTTTGAGGTTTCACTCTTCCGTGCCAGGCGCTCAGCTGTTAACATCGGACCAAAATCCACCTTTTTTCGAATCAACATCAAAATGAAAAACAGTGTCAAGAATGGATAAAACATGTATTGGAGCGACTGAAAAAACACTCCGTATGCATTGCCAATCAGCTGCTCTCCTTGTTCGATGTTACCTATTCCGTTTGAGATGTAACTCAGCTCTGCCCCTATCCAAGTGGTAATAAATGCGACTGCAGCAACTGGCGCCGCGGTTGAATCAACAATATACGCGAGCTTTTCTCTACTTATTTTAAGTCGGTCAGTTAGCGGTCGCATGGTATTTCCAACAACCAGCGTATTTGCATAGTCGTCGAAGAAAATAGCCACCCCCAACAGCCATGTCGCAAACTGACCTGAACGAGCCGTATTGGCTCGTTTAGCAATCCGCTTTACCAAAGCCATCATTCCCCCATTTTTTGAAATTACCGCCACCATCGCACCGATGAGGACCGTAAACACAATTATGCTCAAATGATCCTTGCTAAACAGCGCATCACGAAGCGTGATTGGAATGTCTAAAACCGCACCGGTCAATGATTGAGAACTGCGCATCGCACTCAAAACCAGGCCCGTTAAAACACCTACCGATAGACTGATTAACACCTCTCTAAGCAGCAACGCTAAAACAATTGCAACCAATGGTGGAAGCAGACTGGTCCAGTCGGCAACCTGTTCAACACCCGCTTGACAAAGCACCGGAAAAGCGAAAAGAGTAAAAATGAATGCCCGAAAGCGCATGTGGCAAATTAAATGATTTTGATGGATGATTATGGAGAATCAGAATTTACGAACAGAGAATGAGGTGGAATGTCTGAGTTTAGGAGTGTACCTTTCCTGTGGGGAGGGGCTGACCGTATTCCCTCGGAAAAATCCCACCAGATTCAAAATTATTTCGCAATCATCCTCCCAGCGTAGTAGTTCGAGTTCGAGTAACAGAATGAGGTGAATTGAGTGTAACACTGGGAGATTTGAATGGACCACTTTCATTTAAATGATTACCTTTTCTCTGGGGAGGGGCTACTCGCTTTCCCTCGCAAAAACCTTCGACAAAACCTGGTTTATTCCACCCAACTCTCCTTTCGCGTGGGTACACTCCCCGTGCGCATAGTGTGGTCTGAGTTTGTAGAGACTTTGAGAACTAATCACAAACGACTTCCTTAATTGGATTGGGCAAATACAAAATCACACGTACTATTGCACCATTGAAACCAGTATGAAACAGAAATTATTTTTTACCGCTTTACTTGCGTTAACAGGTGCTTTGACATTTGGTCAAAACAAGCTAGACACGACCGAAATTAGCGCCACTCGAATTTTAGTTCCTGAAGAAACATCTGGTAAGTCGACAACCATTGTTTCTCGGGAAGAAATAGAATTACTTCCCGTAAATACTGTGGAAGAATTACTGCAATATGTTGCCGGAGTAAACCTAAACAGTCGAGGTGGTTTCGGTGTCCAAACCGACATCGGTCTGCGCGGTAGTACCTTTTCTCAAGTATTGGTATTGCTGGATAATCAACGACTAAATGATCCACTCACAGGGCACTTCAATAACAACATTCCTATCGCTATTTCGGAGATTGAGCGTATTGAAGTTATTCGCGGTTCCGGTAGTGTGGCTTTTGGCAGTGACGCAGTAGGTGGAATGATTCATATCAAAACCAAAGCATATACTGCTCAAAAGAAACTGAGATTCAATTTCGCGGGAAAAGTGGCTCGTGGTGAATATGGTTTGCGAAATAATGATTTGGGAATTTTCGTGGGAACAAAGAAGTACGCCGTTTCCGGTGGTTTGAAGTCGCTCAAGTCTGATGGACAATCTTTTGTGAATCCAAACTATACGCAAAACCCTGTTGGTGATTCTCTATACAACACGGATTTCAACTTGCAGAATTATACGCTCGCCGGAACCTATTTCTACAACAAATGGAAGTTCTACGCCAGAGGAGCATTGGACTATCGTGACTTTAACGCAAAGTACTTCTACACTACCAGCACATTTGATGAGAGTCGTGAAAAAGTATCGGCTTATTGGTTTCAAGGAGCGGCGATTTTTAAGAACGACAAACAACGCACAGAATTCAACATTGGCCACAAGACCAATCGTGATAGTTTCGATTTCTTACCTGGGGTTATTTCAGCAAACGGCCATGTAACGTCCAGACTGAACGCTACATTAACTCAACAACGCAAGATCAAAGGACTTGATGTGGCATACGGTGGTCAATTCGATTATTCAACCATTGAAAGTAACGACCGTGGAGATCACACGAATCAAAGTACTGCAGTTTTTGCGGAAGCACGTCACAACTACAACAATATGATTTACACCAATTTGGGTGTTCGTGGCGAGCATAACAGTATATATGGAACGAGTCTAGTACCACAACTAACTATTGCTTGGTTACGTGGAAATTATACACTTCGTTCTTCTATTGGACAGTCGATACGAAATCCTGATTTCACCGAGCGTTTCGTATCGTACAACATTCCCCAACTCTCACCGGGTAGGAACGCCGGAAATCCTGATTTGAAACGTGAGACTGCGACAAACATCGACTTGAACCTTACCTACAGAGAACGAAAAAAAACATACTTGAGCATCGGTGTTTTTGCGCGACAATCGAACAACCTAATCGATTTTATTCGAACAAATTCCAAGAACATCACTAACCTCACCAATTTGGTAGCAGACACAAATTATTTCTACGCTCAGAATATCTCCGAAAGTCTTACTACAGGAGTTGAATTTAGCGGAAAGTACGACTTCGTTAAAAACGACTCGATTGAACTGATTACCATGGTGGATGCAACTTATTTAAACACTACAAACAGCGATGGTTCTGCCGTTTCTAAGTACATTGCAAACCACCCGGTTGTTGTTGTAAACCCCAGAATTATTGCGATGTACAAGAAGTTCCGTTTGTCTGTAACTGCTTCCTACATCCAACGGAACCCATTCGACATAACTTCTCCAATAGGTGAAGCACCAAACGAATATCTCGTGTTAAATGCTCGTGTATCGTTTAAACCTCCTGTTTTCCCAGCTCGAATCTTTATTGAAGGTAGAAATCTTACAGACATGAACTATCAAGAAATACTAGGTGCTCAAATGCCTGGTCGTTGGTTGTATGGTGGATTCGTATGGCGCTGGGGCGAGGTAAATTTGTAATCAACGCGCCGTGCAGAAAACCCAGTAGTATCCATATGGACTGTCTGGTTCGTGCACCATGCCAATTCCAACATATTTGCTTGATTTATTAAACATGTTATCGTGATGCCCTTTGCTGTGATACCATTGTCTGTAGGTTGATCCCGCGGTGCTATTCCCCGCTGCAATATTTTCAGAATTAACGAAATGGGGACAGTTGAACTTTCTCATTCGACTGAATGCTCCTCCTATCTTTACTAACTCACCGTCTATCCGATCGTGCGTTGAGTGACTGAAGTACTTATCCTTTGCCATATCATACGCGTGGTATCTCGCAGCGCGAATCAAATTGGGTTCAAAAACCAATTCCTTCATCCCTTTACGCTTGCGCTCTGCATTAATTAACGCAAGCATTTGGCGTTCTTTCGAAACGTCACTTCCAGGTATATTTTCGCCTCCGGTAGGTAAACCTAAACCTCGATATCTGTCACTTACTTTTAGCGGCACTTGTCTTTCTTCAGCGGTGCGTTTTTGTTCGAGTTTAACCAGCTCGTCTCGCACTTCTTTTGATGGCAATTTCTGTTCTGATATGCGGTCGTACTTATACTTTACGCGGTATGCAAAGTCCTCATCGTTACGTGCCACTGCGCTATCCCAAAAAGGTTGTAATGCGCTACAAACTGTTTTTAGCAGAGAGTCCGAAGTACTTGGGAAGTAATCCGCATTTCCTCGATATTTTTTAAACTTATATGCTGATGAGGCCGCACGGTTTATATATCGAAACCGTCGGTGTTCTTGATTATGCTCTCTGGCTTTATCCAGGTAGTAAGTTGCAAGGAAATAGTGGGCATCAGGCTCCTTCGGAAACTTTTTAGACCACTTGTAGGCCTTTTCAAAACCTTTGGCAGGAGATTTTTTGAACGATCGATCCAAGCGCTTATAGTGCTTTTCAGACGCCATGGCTCCGGACCCAATGAAAACGAGTAAAACAACCGATAATAATTTTTTCATATCTCTTAATACCCTAACGTGCAAAAAGATAAATGATGTATATTGGGATGAAATCTTTACAGCGTGAATTTCAACCTGAGTGAAATACTATCCGTAACCATGGTGCTGTTTGCGGTTATCGACATACTAGGCAGTATTCCTATCATTGTTGGTCTGCGCGAAAAAGTAGGTCACATACAGTCGGAAAAGGCGAGCGTCGTTGCGTTTGTTATCATGGTGGCCTTCCTATTCTTCGGAAATAAAATCCTTCGATTGCTGGGTGTAGATGTAAACAGTTTTGCGGTAGCCGGCTCCTTTGTAATCTTTTTCCTCGCATTGGAAATGGTTTTGGGTCTCTCGCTCTTTCGTGAAGAAACGCCAACATCAGCGAGTATCGTTCCGATCGCTTTCCCATTAATTGCAGGTGCGGGAACCCTGACGTCGCTTTTATCGCTTCGCGCAGAATATGCGCTTGAGAACATCATTGTTGGGATCCTCATAAACGTACTACTTGTATACCTCGTTTTGAAAAACACAGATCGCTTTGGTAAATGGTTAGGGCCAGGAGGAATTAGTATTCTGCGAAAGGTATTTGGTGTTGTTCTATTGGCGATTGCCGTGAAGCTCTTTACCGCAAATATTCAACAGTTACTGGCCTCTTAGTCTCCTTTACTGACGACTACATTCAAATGTTCTTCGAGTTCCCGACTTATACCATCCCAACTGAACTTGTGACGTGCCAAGTCTAGCCCTTTTTGACCAACTCGCCTTCTTAAGTCTTCTGATTTCAGTAAACCGACCACTTGTTTAACAAATTCTGCGTCCTGCGGTGCGTGTATTACTCCTTCACCCGACTCTATCTCTAAGCCTTTGAAACCGATGTCTGTGCAAACTACCGGCACTCCCATTGCCATAGCCTCGAGCACTTTATTCTGTGTTCCGGCCCCAAAACGCAGAGGCGCTATCACTACATCACCTTGATCATACATTTCTGAAAGGTCCTCCACAAAACCAGTAATCTCAATTTTGTCTGATTTTAAATCCAGGACTTGCTTCACAGGTCGTTGGCCCGCAATTACTAACCGAGTTTGGGGATGCTGCTTGAGAATCTCTGGAAATAATGTTTTTACGAAATGTGTTACCGCATCAACATTAGGTGCGTAATCCATGTTTCCCGTAAACAATAGTGTCTGATCGCGACTGTAGTCGTGATTCTTGTATTTAAACGTGTCTAAATCGACGCCGTTGCGCAACAATCGTACGTTAGACCCCTTGTGTAAACCCAGCAGATGGTCTCGATCTTCAACCGAGCAGACAAGCGCCATATCATATTCGTAAAGCACTTTCTCTGCACGGATTACACGCTTAGATTCCAGTTTATCGAATAATCGATTTAGCAAAGGTCTTTCTACTTGTTCTCTGCGCTGCCAGTACAACGAATAAGCGTCAGGTAAATCCAGAATCCTTGGATACTGTTTCATGTTTCGCGTATACTGCGACATACGCAGATGCTGTGTGTGAATCACATCTATCTCATGCGTTTCTATAAACTCAGCCAGTGTTTTATGCATTTCTCTTGACCGGAAATACGCAAGCTGAAATGGTTCTGATCTAAGAAAATTGATTGCACTGTTGAAATACGACCTCCACTTCGGTTGATATACAAAGGTTACAGAATCAAATACCTTCTCAAGTTCACTTTGGTAGGTCAGGTCTTTCTTCGACTCGGCAAATGCCAATAAATGAATCGTATGACGCCCGGCTAGTCGTCGACCCAAATTGTAGATCTTCAACTTATCACCTCGGAACGGTGGATACGGGACTCTATTTGCTAGGAATAGGATTTCCAAGCCGCTAAATTAAAGCCTTGTATCGAATACCGGTCATTGATGCGAACCATTTTATTATCCTAGTGTTCAGTTGAATGAACTACCTTTGCCCGACAAGATGGAAGAGATAAAACTCAACACAATCGACGAAGCCATTGAGGATATCCGAAATGGTAAAATGGTTATCGTGGTTGATGACGAAGACCGCGAAAACGAAGGTGATTTCGTTGCTGCAGCAGAAACAGTTACCACTGAAATGATCAACTTCATGGCCCGTGAGGGTCGTGGATTAATTTGTGTTCCGCTCATCGAGGAACGATGCGAGGAACTCAATCTTGAGCTCATGGTGGGTAAAAACACAGCAGCCTACGAAACTCCATTCACGGTTAGTGTTGATTTGATTGGTTATGGCACGTCCACAGGCATTTCTGCTTACGATAGAGCCATGACGGTTAAGGCCTTAGCTGATCCGAAAACAAAACCTGAAGAGTTGGGTAAACCGGGTCACATTTTCCCGCTAAAAGCCAAGACACAGGGCGTTTTGCGTCGTGCAGGGCATACAGAAGCAGCAGTTGATTTAGCTCGACTAGCGGGTTTCAGACCAGCAGGATGTATTGTCGAAATTATGAACGAGGATGGCACAATGGCCCGACTCCCGGATTTGATGGAAGTTGCGAAGAAGTTCGACATGAAGGTGGTTTCGATTGCCGATTTAATTGAATACCGACTTCAGAAAGAGAGCCTCATTGAGCGCCAAATATCTGTTCAACTTCCTACCCATATGGGTGATTTCGATTTAGTGGCCTTCAGACAAAAGGCGAATGGCAGAGATCATCTAGCCCTGGTAAAAGGAGAATGGAAAGAAGATGAGCCCGTTTTGGTCCGAGTTCACTCCAGCTGTATGACTGGCGATATTTTTGGTTCTTGTCGATGTGACTGTGGTGAACAGCTACAAAAAGCAATGGAAAAAATCGAAGAAGACGGCAAGGGTGTAATTGTCTACATGAATCAAGAAGGTCGAGGAATCGGTTTGTTGAACAAACTCAAAGCATACAAACTTCAAGAAGAAGGCTTAGATACTGTCGAAGCCAACATTGAATTGGGTTTCAAGATGGATGAGCGCGACTACGGTGTAGGGGCGCAGATTCTGCGCGACTTGGGCGTGCGTAAAATCCGACTGATGAGTAATAATCCGAAGAAACGGAAAGGACTTATCGGTTACGAACTTGAAATTGTAGAAAATGTCAAGCTTCAGGTAGAGCCAAATCCTCACAACACCGCTTACCTCAAAGCGAAGCGTGAAAAAATGGGACACGAAATCTAATCGTCCTTGGTTACAATCTATACAGACGGAGCTTCAACCGGTAATCCGGGACCTGGAGGCTATGGTGTAGTTCTCAAAAAAGGGAATCGCAGGAAGGAGTTGAGTAAAGGATACCGGCTTACGACGAACAATCGTATGGAGTTGCTTGCCGTCATCGTTGGTTTAGAAGCACTGCTAAAACCAAATCTCGACGTAACCATTTATTCCGATTCCAAATACGTTGTTGACAGCATAGAGAAAAAATGGGTGTTTGGTTGGGCTAAGAAGAATTTTGAGAAAAAGAAAAATCCAGACTTATGGCGCAGATTTCTCAAGATTTACCCCAAGCACAATGTCAAAATGGTTTGGGTTAAAGGACACGCCGGTATTCCGGAAAATGAGCGTTGTGACCAATTAGCTACCACGGCCGCTGCAGGGGAAAACTTAGAGCCTGATGCTTGGTATGAGCAGTTTGTGGCGAACCCCAACGGAGGAAATCAACTCTTATAGTCGATCTCCAATATCTGCTTTATTCCCTCGCTATATGATGTTGGAGTAAAACTGTACTTCTTCTCAAACTTCGAGGAATTAAATACGTAGTGTCGGTCGTATTGATACATCATCTCAGGCATTTCTCGCATGATTGGGACAAACAAACCCAAGAACTTGATTATAAACCTACCGTTTGCCCGTACTTTGGGAGGCGTGTTGAAGTGTTGAGCAATAGTCTCAACCCAACCTTGACCGGTTAGTGGATTTGGTGCTGTTGGTAAATGCCAAACTTGGCCGTACGCAGTGTCATCATTACCTAAAATCGCCGTCGCCTTTCCGGCATCCGGAGTATACGTAAACGAATGCTTTTTGTCCAAAGGACCCATCCAGTTAGCGGTCTTTCACTCAGAAAGTGGCTTTACCGTCGTTTCATTTAGCATGGACGTTTGTTTAACTGACGGACCATAGAAATCTGCTGATCGTGCAATCAACGCTTTTATGCGTCCTTCGTTTGATGCCTGCATAATCATATCGGAAACCATCTGTCGCACCTTGCCTTTCCTACTTGTTGGACCAATCTTATGATCTTCGGTCATATCCGACAAATCTTTTGGATCGTACATGTATATGTTGTCGAAGAAAACCAACTTAGCCTGATGAGTTTCGCAGGCCTTGATAACGTTCTTTACCAACTTGGGCCAAGAAGCAGACCACACACTGGTTTTGTATGGCAGACCAACGGTTAGATATACGATATCAGAACCTTTGACAGCATCCAGCGCCTGCTTTTCATTTAACAAGTCGGCCTTGAACAACTCATCTGATTGATTTACTTTCTCTGGATTTCTGTTCACCAATCTTATGTTGGTGTCATAGTCCCTTAAAGCCTTTGAAAGCTCAACCCCGATAGCACCTCCGGCGCCTAAAACAGTTTGCAACATCTTACTTAGTTTAGGTTGATGTCGTAAGGCATTACCATCTGTATACCGGACAAATTCTTTAGCTTTTTGATTTTGTTGTACACCGTGTAATATTCTCCCAATTCTTGTTTCACCCATCGATCTTTAAGGCTTACACCTCCAAGCTCGTAAAACAGATCTTCAAATGGGTTATCCGATTTGGGGTAGTTCTTTACATCGTAATCGGTAATTTTCGCAGCTTCAGCTGCTAATTCAACCGCGTCTAACAGTCCACCATATTCATCTATTAAGCCGTGACGCTTAGCATACTCGCCAGTCCAAACTCTACCCTCTGCAATCGTGTCTATATGTGCACGATCTAGGTTTCTTCCAGTTTCTACTCGATTTAGGAATTGGTCGTAAATCTGACCAACCAACGCATCTAAGATCTTTGTTTCCTCTGATGTTAGCGGTCGGTCTATTCTTCCAAAATCAGCAAGCTCTCCGGTTTTAACCACATCGGTATGTAAACCTAAATCACCCATCAGTTCTTCGGCATTTGGATATAGACCAAATACACCAATCGAACCTGTAATGGTTGATGGACTTGCAAGAATCTTTTCACCCATACAAGAAATGTAATATCCACCACTGGCTGCAACATCACCCATAGACACAATCAATGGTTTTTCTGCACGTAGAAGTTTGGTCTCTCTCCAGATTACATCGCTCGCCAAAGCGCTTCCACCCGGACTATTAACACGCAAAACAACTGCTTTCACATTTTCATCTTCGCGTGCTTTTTTCACCGCCTTAGCAAACTTATCAGAGCCAATTTCTTCAGCCTGACCGTTACCACTTACAATAGATCCATCTGCGTAAATGATGGCCACTTTAGGTTTCGTATTTGGCTCACTTTTAGGGTTAACATGGCGATTGTACTTTGCTAATGAGATAAACTGTGGTTCATCTTTATCCGTACCACTGGCACTCTTCAAAATTGCCATTACCTCGTCTCTGTAGATCAATTTGTCTATCAACTTATAAGCAATCGCATTTTCCGGTGTTCTCACACGCGCGCTATCCGCAATATCCATTAGCTGGTCTATACTAACTCCACGGGAGTTGCTAATTTTTGACGTGAAGGTGTTGTAGATTGAATTCACGTAATCTGTAATCTGCTTCCGATTCGCCGGACTCAAACTATCTAATACGAAAGGCTCTACTGCACCTTTAAACTTACCACGTTTTATTACTTGCATTTCCACACCCATTTTTTTGAGCGTTTCCTTCATGAAAGTCACATCAGCGGCCATACCATTGTAAAGCATAGTTCCGCTTGGGTTAAGGAAAATTGAATCTGCAACAGACCCAAAGTAGTACGTTGGGTTGTAGAACACTTCTCCGTAGGTGTAAATGAACTTACCGGAGGATTTAAAGTCTTCCAAGGCATCTCGAATCTCAGAAAGCTTAGCATAACCCGCACCAATAGTAGAGAGATCAAGGAAAATTCCTTTTATCTTTTCGTCTGTCTTTGCATGCTCAATACTGGTAACAATGTCATAGAGACCGACGGGTTTAACCAACTCTCCCATGAGAGATGCTGTAAACAAATCAAATGGATCTGACTGTGGTTTGTCAAATATTTGATAGTTGAGTTTGAGGTGTAGAATGCTGTTGTCCTTTATCGTGACTTTCTGATTCTTCCCGCTGTTTACAGCCATAGAAAAGAGAATTAGAAAGAAGATAAATCCGAGTAAAATTACACCAGTGATGGTTGCTAAAACGTATTTGAAGAATTGTTTCATATTGCGCTACGTTAGGGTCAAGGAACCCAAACGCGCTGTACAATCTGCTCGTTTGATTTTCTCTTAACGCATACGAAGTACGCACCGGATTGAAGGTTGTCAACCATGATTTCGGTAAACGGAGATTGAATTTCGGTAAAGAAGACGGTTTTACCTTGAATGTCCATAACATACAGTTCACCGGATTGATTGGGGATCACTCCTATTTGCCCTTCAGAAGTAATTAGTTCGAGGTTTTCTTTGTTGATGTTCTCGATGTTACTCATTCCTACAGAAACCTTGATGTCCAAGTTGTCGCCAAAACCAGAGACCTCAATGATGTCAGAAACGGGTTGAGTTGTTGGCTTGAACGTAACCTCTATGGTTATTGATTCACCAGGTTGCAGATTGGCTGTATTTGTTGACAAAGTGATATCCGAACTTGAATGAGCCAAATTAATGGTTGCGCTTGCTGTACCCGTATTCGTAAGAACCAATTTGTATGGTGATGTCCAAGTTGGTACACCGGATAGCCTAATCTCGTCAACAGAAGGTGTTATCTCAGCCTTGAGCGTCGCATTTGCTGTTGTAGAAATACTTGTGATTCGGTCTGTAAATTCCGGATAGTCTACAAAAGGATTTCTGTTCCGCTGATATCCGAAGATGGCTTCGTTACGCTTGCGCGACCAATCATTTGGCAACTTATCGTTGTGCCACTCGCGCAACAATGTTTCTTGATTGGTTAAAAACGACGAATAATTCTGGTAACGAACAGCAAAGTACATCATAGCACGGGCTACATCTCCTTTGTGTTCGTCTCTTGGTTCGAAAATACCGCTTCCAAGTTTTGAACCTCCCTCCGACCAAGATGCGTTTGAAACTACATTAAATCGGTAATTACTTCGTCGACTGTTGGCTCCTGCGTCAGTGGGGAACAAATGGTGGATATCGGCACGTTCTGGTTCGTTTTGATTGAACAAGCTTTGTGGCCAAGTATGCTCACAATTGAAGTTGTTGCTATTCGCGCCAGATCGTGAGTTAAATGTCGCCTCTCGTCCTGTGTAAACACAAGTTACTTTACCGTTCACATTGTCGATGTTGCTGTACATGGCATCACGTGCGGCTGTATAACCCAGGTTTCTGTAATTTGCTGATATAATGGATTTTAAGGCAGACTTTAAATCTTCATCTCGCTTATCAAAGGTTGATGCATAATACGCGTCGTACTGTCCCTTACCTCGAACATCGAGTGCTAGTGATCCATATCGACTTGACGATACGAAAACAACTTCCTGATTGTAGGTCATGTTGTACCGCGGAGAGAAAAATACATTAACGGTGTGAGATTTATTCCCACGTATCACAAAGGATGAATCGTCCACGAAAAAATCCTTCGAGTAACACTTCACGGTTACATTAACATCGAAATTATCCGAATTACTAATGGTCACCTGTTGGGTTTTATCGGCTTTATACTGCACAGTCCCAAAATCAATTTGAGACTTCGTTAAACTGAGTTGTGCCGATGCCGAAAGGCCAAAAAGAAGGAGAAAAACTCCGAAGAGATTACGCATGACACAAATATAGCTGAAGTGCTTAATGGACTGTGCGTATTGAATGGAAATCTTCTGTCATATCACACAGTCCTATTCACTAAGACAAGTAAATTTGCACCGAATATTAGTTATGGAATTAACCGCCCTTACCGCCATTAGTCCTATTGATGGACGTTACAGATCTAAAACTGCAGACCTCGCACCGTACCTATCCGAGTTTGGTTTGATTAAATACCGAGTTCATGTAGAAATCGAGTATTTGATAGCAATGTCTAGAACCGGAATTGACAAACTCAAACCACTACAAAGTGAGGATGTTCAGAGCAAACTACGAAGTGTGGTGACCAGTTTTAGCGAGGCTGATGCTCAGCAAGTTAAGGACACTGAAAAGGTAACCAATCATGATGTGAAGGCGGTTGAGTACTTTGTTAAAGACCAACTAGATCATCTTGGATTAGGCGACATCAAAGAATTTGTTCATTTCGGCCTAACCTCGCAAGACATTAACAATACAGCAATTCCATATTCGCTCAAAATCAGTTCGGACGAAGTATTGGTACCAATGCTTGAACAAGTTGTATCCTTAATCGCAGAACACGCCACAACATACAAAGATGTTCCGATGCTTGCCAAGACTCACGGTCAACCTGCCTCTCCTACCCGACTGGGAAAGGAATTCCAAGTATTTGTGAGTAGGTTAAGCGAGCAGATCAGCCAATTAAAATCTCTAAGATGGCCGGCAAAGTTTGGAGGTGCTACCGGAAACATGAATGCTCATGTAGTAGCCTATCCCGAGTTGAGTTGGAATGATTTTGCCAATGATTTTGTTGAGACCCTAGGACTCAGACGATCAGAACCAACTACCCAAATCGAACACTACGATAACTTGGCCGCCAAGTTTGACGCCATGCGGCGTATTAATGTGATTCTCATAGATTTCTGTAGGGACATATGGACCTACATCAGCATGGAATACTTCAAACAAAAAATTGCAAAGAACGAAGTTGGTTCATCCGCCATGCCTCACAAGGTGAATCCAATCGATTTTGAAAATGCCGAAGGAAACTTAGGTTTTGCAAATGCTTGCTTGAATCATTTGTCTGAAAAACTACCGGTAAGCCGATTGCAGCGAGATCTAACGGATTCGACCGTTTTGAGGAACGTGGGTGTCCCAATGGGACATATGGCCATTGCCTTCCAGTCTATTCTTAAAGGTCTAGGGAAACTTTTACTTAACCAAGATGCAATCAACAGAGATTTGGAGAACAACTGGGCTGTGGTTGCAGAAGCTATTCAGACCATACTCAGACGAGAAGGATATCCAAACCCGTATGAAACACTCAAAGGTTTAACACGCACCAACGAAGAAATCAACAAAGTGCGAATTCATGCGTTTATAGAAGAGCTGGATGTTGATCAGGACATTAAAGAAGAGATGAAACTGATTACTCCATTCAACTATACCGGATTGTAATGTCGAACAAAAGAACCCTGGTTATTGGAGCTAGCCCCAATGCGTCGAGGTATTCACATCGAGCTGCATTAGAGCTGTCATATTACAAGCACCCAATTCACTTGTTGGGTTTACGCCCGGGTGAGATAGCAGGGGTGCCGATTGACACCTATCCGGAGCCATACCAGGACATAGACACAATCACTTTATACTTAAATTCAACCAACCAACTCGCTTACTACAAGTACATTCTGTCGCTTAAACCCAAGCGCGTAATTTTCAATCCAGGCGCAGAAAATGAGGAGTTGGCATCATTACTCGTTAAACATGATATCGAACCGCTCAATGCATGCACATTGGTCATGTTGAGCATTGGAAACTATTAGCACTATGAAAAAAACACTTGCATTTGTATCTATCGCTCTTGTCTTAGTTGCGTGTAGCGACAAGAAAGCTGAATTGAAAAGCGAAATTGATGCTCTTCGTGCAGCTGAGTACCAAGACGGTGAAACAAAACGCGAATTATGCGAAAAGCAAATTGACTACATCAATGCGTTTCCAAAAGATAGCGCAACGGAGTACTACATGGAAAATGTGGCGTTATATCTCAATAGAGTAGATTCGTTTGCAACATCTCAAACGTACACGGAACGATACATTGAAACGTATCCGAGCGCGCAGAATATGGTTGAAATGAAACTGTTGAGAGCGCGAAATTATGTTGGAATGCAGAAAGCCGACTCCGCCTATTATGTGTATGACGACGTAGTGTCTGAGACCATCCTTTCTAATGACGACTTGCGAAAACTGAAAGCCGTTTTGTTGGAGTTAAGCGAAGATGAGAACCGGGACGACCAAGATGTTATGCTATTTAAACTTGGAGGAGTGACAGAAGAAATACTCGGTTTTGCTGATGCAGCTCAAGTTTATGCTG
>Ga0181574_10000828_pt1 | contig 28975 bp, 11 predicted proteins | sample 101ome_24_FD_145600 | JGI IMG/M metagenome (GOLD analysis project Ga0181574, IMG submission 145600) | Coastal salt marsh microbial communities from the Groves Creek Marsh, Skidaway Island, Georgia - 101410AT metaG (spades assembly) | ecosystem: Environmental > Aquatic > Marine > Intertidal zone... | reverse complement strand
CTTCCGTCAGGCGTCGGGTGGCCAAGCGATTTAGCGGACCATGCCATCAAGGCTTCGCTACATTTAAAGGGCGGCCACCTTTTTACGGGTGAGTCCCTCTCGACACTCGATGACCAGGATGTAGCGAGTTGTCATGACCTGCTGAGCAAGCATTCCGATTGCCCGGTGGTCATCAGCGCGCCCTTTTCACCCATCCGACCTGAATCCGAATTAGGCCTAGCGAAGGCACTCGCTCAGCAAGATCCTAGGAGACGGTTCACCTGTTCACAAACAATGGGAGGACTTGGGCTGCTCGAACGCGAGAATGCTGCCATTCTGAACGCGGCGCTTCGCCCCTATGCCGAGGACGTCGTGGACGGATACCATCGAGCGCTTGACGATCGGTCGATTAAAGCGCCGTTTTTCGTAAGCCAAAATGATGGCACCGTGCTATCTGCGGGTCGCATCAAGGCTCTACCGGCACTGACCTTCGCTTCAGGACCGACCAATTCCATTCGCGGCGTTGCCGAAGTAACCGCCCTAAAGGACGCGATCGTGATCGATGTCGGTGGCACCACGTCCGACATCGGTGTGCTAAAGCAAGGCCTACCCAGGACCTCGCATCAAGTGGTTGAAATTGAGACCGTTCGCACTCACTTCCGCATGCCCGATCTCGTCTCTCTTGGGCTAGGGGGCGGCACCCTCGTTCATGAAGACGGAACGTTTGGTCCTGAGTCAGTGGGTTATGAGCTAGGCGACAAGGCGTTGGTCTTTGGCGGCAACACGCTCACGCTAAGTGATATTGCCGTTAGAGCAGGTGCCATGGCAATTGGCGACCCATCTTTGGTCGCGCACCTTAGTGACGGCTTCATCGACTTAGTCTATGACCGGATTCGGGCTGCGGTGTATCCACTCGTTGACCAAATGCGGGGAGAGCAAACGGCGCTACCCGTCATCGTGGTTGGCGGAGGCGCGGCCATCTTGCGACCCTGTGCCGAGGCATACTGGTCTTTTCTTGATGCCGCCGTGAGCGGTCTCGTCAATGCCATCGGTGCATCTGCCGCGGAAGCGAGCGGCTATGCGGACGAAGTCATACACTTTAATGACGAGCCACGAGCCCTCGCGATAGAGAGACTGACGAAGAAAGCGCTCGATGATCTCGAATCCAGTGGCGGGGTGAGAAACCTCGCTGCCCTCTCGTCTATCGAAGAAAATCACGTGCCTTATCTCGGCAATGCCTGGTTCCGAGTAAAAGTGTCAGTTCGTAGCCCCATCGCGCCGATGGTCCAATCCCTTAATCTTCGTGAGGTGTCGGAATGAAGGCTATTTCCACAGCCGACATTCATGATATTTCTGTTGGATCAGTGTTCCTTGCCACCGGGGGAGGGGGCGACCCGTGGGTATCACGAATGCTGGCCGAGCAAGTACTCACTGACCGCGGCCCAGTTCAATTGATTGGACCCGAAGCACTACCGGATGGGGCTCGCGTTGTTGCGCTCGGCGGTGTTGGCGCGCCAACCGCTAGCCTCGAACTCTTGCCCTCGCTCGAGGATCCTGCAATCGCAGTCCGAGCATTTGAACGAGAGCTCAATGTCACCGTCGACGCACTCGTCTCTTTCGAAGTTGGCGGTGGCAATTCATTGGTTCCGATTCAAGCGGCCGCTCTACTCGATCTTCCAGTGATCGATGGTGACGGCATGGGGAGAGCACTGCCTGAAGCTCAAATGATGACTTTTGCGCTGGCAGGAATTTCACCCACGCCCGCCCTTGCGCTGGACTACCGCGGGGAGACCGAGCTTTTTCAGTCGCTCGATGGAGATCAGTATGAGCCCATTATACGAGCGTGGGCTCATTCTCATGGTGGGATGATCACCACAGTCGAGCACCTAATGACTCGGGAGGACGTTGCCAGCGCCGTCGTTCCGAAAACCATCTCGTTCGCCGCAGCACTCGGGCAAGTGATCCGTCGATACGAGGGCCACTTGAAGCCCCTACTTCGGGAGGTCAGCCGGCTTTTCGATGAAAGCCTTTATGGCAGCGTGCACCCATTGTGCACGGGGAAAATCGTGGGGCTCGAACAGTCGATCCAAGGCGGATACGACATAGGCAGTGTTCACCTTGAGTCTTTTGATACGAACACATCGTTTGAATTGCTAATCAAAAACGAATTCATCCAATTAAGCCAAGGCGACACCGTACTTGCCACTGTTCCTGATCTCATCATTGCTTTGGACTTCGAGTCAGGCCAGCCCATCAATGCGGAGCGACTCGCCTATGGCCAACGACTCTGTGTCCTAGGCATTGGTGCGCCGCCCCATTACCGGACGGCCGACGCGCTCCAAGTCGTGGGTCCCAGTAATTTTGGGCTACGCGCACCCTATCAGCCGTTGCCCTAATCGAATACTGCTTTCAACCTGCGCTTTGATTGCCAAGAATCACTGAGCCTTCAACTCGGTTGGTCCGTTACTTGGTGCAGAACGCGCATTGAAGCCCTTTTTTGGTGCTGAAGACTGAGCATCTGCACTCTTTACGACCCCAAATGAAATTCCCAAAAACCCTTGATTTCTAGTAAAAAATGCGAAAAATGCCCGGTTCGGTAAAAACAATAGTTATAAAAACTCGAGTGCCGTGCTGCGAGCAGCTCCATCTTTTATTCGGCCACCGTACATCAACCCCTAGGTTATGTGGGGCTTCGACACAAGAGATTGCAAAAGAATTCACGCCTTACATCAGCTGAGTGCTTTTCGCTCCATCATATTCCTCGAGCATTCCTTCATCTGGAACGAAGTGTGCATGTCTTTGCCCGAACTATCAGTGAACGAGCGAACGCTATCAGCTAGCCCAGCTCGAGTCACTAACAACAAGCAACTAATGAGGTCTAATGTATGAAAAGCATGAAGCGCTCAATCCCGCTTGCGGCCATCGCTGCAATGCTGGCACTCCCAGTTTCGATGCCCAGTTTCGCGGCGTCCGACGAGATAGAAGAAGTTGTTGTGACTGGAAGTCGAATTGCGAGGGACAGCAACCTAACCGGCGCCCAGCCCATTCAAGGCGTGTCTAGTGAAGACATCGCTGAGTCTGGCGAGTTCGCGCTGATGGATGTTGTTAACGACATCCCCGCATTGATTGGCTCACTATCGCAAGAAATGTCCATTGACAGCGGTTTCGCGGATGGCGCGAACCTGCTGAATCTTCGCAACCTGGGCATTAACCGAACCCTCACGCTAGTAGACGGCAGACGTCACGTTGGCGGTGTCCAGGGCAGTGCGGCCGTTGATATTGGTTCTATTCCTAAGCAATTGGTTGAGCGAGTTGAAGTGCTTACGGGCGGGGCCTCAGCAGTTTATGGAGCAGACGCAGTGACTGGCGTTGTGAATTTCATCCTGAAAGATGATTTCGAAGGCTTTGAAATCGACGTCAATGCCGCAGTTTCTGGCGAGGGCGATGGCAGACAATCGTCCATTGGCGCTATCTGGGGTAAAAACTTCTCAGACGGCCGAGGCAATATCGTGATTGCCGTGGACTACAGTAAAGACGACGGCCTTCGCATGAGCGAGCGCCCGGGTGCTACCTACGGCACAGGGGATGACTACTCCAACCCAGCGCTTCGATTCCAAAATGGAAACATTGGTGCGGGCACCCCTAATTTTCAGGCCTACTATAATTATGCAAACACTGGCCTGTTCCCCGTTGGTCTTCGAATTCCAACCGCGGACGACTTCGTTGCCGATTACAACGATGCCTTCCCTGACGCGCCGATCTCTCCTGATGATCTGACCAGCGCAGAACTAGCACTAATCAATCAAGCTGGAGCAGCGTTCCCACGCGCAATTTTCCCTGAGGCGACCTTCTCGATTACTTCAGGCTATGGCTGGCTGATCCCAGGTGACCCTTTCTCGTTTGCTGGCTTCGATCCAGAAACGCCGATCGACCTAAACGGCAATGGTACCCCTGACTGCCTTGATTCTTTCGCGGGCTATAACTCCGTATTCGGCGCCGCCTCTTTCGGTGTTGTTGGTGGCTGCTGGTACCAACAAGCCGATGGAACCTATGCGGTCAACGAAGACGGATTAGTCGCAGGGAACTTCAATGGGTTTGGTGGCACGTCTACCGACGTCTATTTGAATGACCAGATGGACTTCTTACTCCCTGACGAAAAAATCGCGGTCAACGTTAACACTCGTTACGATTTGACGGACTCTATGCGAGCATTTGCCGAGCTGAAGTGGGTAGACCAGTCAACAGACACTGGCGGCTTCTCTAATTCCTTCTGGGACTTGCTCTACGGGGCTGCTGATAACCCTTACATCCCCGAGTTCGTCGCTGATGTCGCGGCCGGCTACGGCGGCGGAGTTGCACTGACTGTCGACCCCATCTACTTCGGAGCTGAGCGACGGACCGACCGCGAAACCATCCGTGCGGTGTTCGGCATCGAGGGAGCACTGAATGACAACATGGATTACGAGGTGAGCGTTAACTTTGGACGCTTTACCCAAGACCGCGCATTCCCCAATTCAGTCATTGTGGATCGATTCTTTGCCGCGATCGACGCGGTGACGGACCCTGCCACCGGGGCCCCAGCCTGCCGATCTTCGGTTGACCCAACGGCTCCTGCGCTCAACACCCCGTTTGGAATCCCTGCTTATGATGAGGGTTACTTCTCGTTTGTTCCGGGCGACGGCCAATGCGCGCCACTGAACATCTTTGCAGGGGAAGCAGGCGTCTCTCAGGCAGCTAAGGACTTCGTTCTCATCGAGACGAAAAATTCACTTGAACTCACTCAAATGGTATTGAGTGGCGTAGTGACCGGGGACACAAGCGCTTGGTTCGAACTGCCCGGCGGTGCTCCAGGATTCGCAGCGGGTCTAGAGTACAGAAAAGAAGAATCTGATGCTGAATTCTCGCCATGGAGCCGTGGTGTTTTGCCTGCGGGCTCAAACTTCACACCCGGCACACTCATTTCCGAAGTATCTGGAAACGGAAGCCTAGTGTTCGATCCGGGTCTCGCGGACAACAACGAGCAAGGTGAATACGCCGTTACTGAACTGTTCCTCGAATTGTCTCTGCCGCTCTTGGCCGATGTGCCAGGCGCGCGTGAGTTGACGGTTGATCTAGCGGCGCGGTTCTCTGACTACGATTCCATTGGGCAGACCACTACGTGGAGAAGCACGCTCATCTACGCACCCGTGAATGACTTCGCCGTGCGGGCCACCTACTCTGAAGCAGTCCGTGCACCTAACATCACCGAGCTCTATGGACCGGTCACCAGCGCTACCTTCAGACCAACTGACCCTTGCGATGCCACTTACATCGCGGGCGTTGATGCGGCACTGGGTGCGAACTTGCAAGCCAACTGTGCGGCTTACTTCCAGAGCATCGGGATTGACCCCTTTGATGCAGACGGCAACTACGCGTTTCTTGACCCCCTCTCCGCCCGTTTCGGCGGTCTGACAGGTGGTAACCCGAACCTCAATGAAGAGACCGCTGAAACGTTGACCTATGGTTTCGTCTTCCAGCCCTCTTTCCTCGACGGTTTCTCATTAACCTTCGACGTGTGGGATATCTCTATTGAGGATGCGATTCAAAGCGTTCGTGCCGACGACATCGTGCTCGGATGCTATCAGGGCGCTGAGTTGAACAACCAATTCTGTGATCTGTTTGAGCGCAATAGCGATCCAGACAGCCTACAAGCAGGTGGTTTCACATTCATGAGAACTGGTCTTTTGAACTACGCCAAGTCTGAGACGGATGGCTACGATCTGGCTGCGAACTACGCGTTCGAGTTAGGCGAGCACATGTTCTCGATCCGAGTCTCGGGCACTAAGGTGAACGACAATACTCGTTATCAAAATCCGCTCGATCTTTCTGAGAAAGATCCCGAGCTACTAGAGATTGGAGCGCCAGAGTACGCGGGCAACATCTTCCTGAAGTATCAGATTGGCAGCCTGTCACTCGGCTGGCAGAGCCAGTTCATCAGCGAGATGCTGCTTGGCAACGGTCCTGAGGTTGAAACCTATGAGACCTTATTTGGACCTTCAGTCCTTATGGACGATATGTGGATTCATGACTTTAATGGCAGCTACGCCATTCAGGACAACGTGAATCTGTCATTTGGTGTTCGCAATGTGACTGAAGAGGAGCCGTTCATCACGGCTAACGCTTATCCTGTTAGCCCCCGAGGTCGAATGTTCTGGATGGGAGTCAACCTCTCACTCTAGACATTAGACTCTGGATCTAAAACGCCCCGCATGGGGCGTTTTTTTTGCATGGCCCTGCAAGGAATCAGAACTCACTAGCATTCACGAACACACCACGCGTGAAGCTCCACGATTCAGACCACCTACCCACGCCCGCGCTGACTCGCTGTTCATCCGGATTCCTCCCTCTCATTGATCACTTGGCACTAGGTGTCACGGTGCATGGACGGTAAGCTCTCATTCGATAGCTTTCAGCCATTAGAGGTACTCTGAATGAATGCACCATCACCGCTTGAACTCGCCACCGCACAAAACAGAATTGGCGAAGAGCTTGGGGTTAGCCCTTGGGTCGCAATTGATCAGGTCAAAGTCAACGTGTTTGGGGAAGTCACCCACTGGCGAACCCCAGGCCACTGCGACCCTGAATACGCCGAGACAACACCCTACGGCGGCACCTTGATGCATGGCTTCCACGTGGTTGGTTTGTTATCGCACTTCTTCAAGTCAGCAGGCCTCTGGCCAATCGACGCTTGTGACCCACTCAATTACGGACTCGACAAAGTTCGAATCCTTAAACCCATCATCATCGGCGAAGGCCTTCGGCTCCGATCCAGAATTCATCTGATGGAGGTCACCCCAAAGGGCAACGGCGAGTATCTGCTGAAAGTAAGCCATCATGTTGAAGTTGAGGGAGCCGCCGAGCCCGCGGTCTATGCGGAATACCTCACCTATTGGCACCCCTTACCAACATCCGAATGACAAAAGACACACTGCCTACCAGCGCTCAAGTCGTCATTATTGGCGGCGGCATCATCGGCTGCTCGGTGGCTTACCACCTTGCACGTGCCGGCGTTAGCGACGTGGTCTTGCTCGAACGCAAGCAACTGACCAGCGGAACCACCTGGCATGCCGCTGGACTCGTGGCACAGCTTCGTGCGTCCCAGAACATGACTCGCCTCGCCAAGTATTCAACCGAATTATTTCAGTCATTGGAGTCTATTACCGGACAGGCAACCGGCTACCAACGAACGGGATCCATCACTCTCGCGCTTAACGTGGAACGCGAGGCGGAACTGCGCAGACAGGCGACCATGGCCAATGCTTTCGATGTGACCTGTCAGTGGGTTGAGCCCGATTTCATAGCCGATCAGTGGCCAGGCATTACACTCTCTGACGCGCGGGGCGGCGTTTACCTGCCAGGCGACGGTCAGACGAATCCAATCGATACCACCCTTGCGCTTGCGAAAGGGGCAAGGCAGGAAGGCGCACTCATCATCGAGAACAGTGAGGTCACCGAGCTGGTCTTCGCTGACGGTGCCGTAAAAGGTGCGCAGCTTGCTACAGGCGAAACCATCACCGCACAACAAGTCGTGATCGCTGGTGGCATGTGGACGAGAGACTTCCTCGCTCGCTACGGCGTGCTTGCGCCGCTTCAGGCTGCCGAGCACTTTTACCTTGTCACCGAGCCGCTCGAACGCTTCACAGCGATGCGACCCACCCTGCGTGTTCCTGATGAGGAGGCCTACTATAAATTTGATGCCGGAAAGCTGCTGCTCGGAGCGTTTGAGCGTCGCGCGAAGCCTTGGGCGCTAGAAGGCATTCCCAGCAACTTTGAGTTCGACAGCCTGCCCGCTGACTTCTCCCATTTCGAGCCCATCTTTACCCGCGCCATTGCCCGCCTCCCCGAGCTAGAACAGGCAGGCGTGCAATTGTTCTTTAACGGCCCAGAGAGCTTTACCCCGGACAACCGCTATCTGCTGGGCGAAACCCCAGAGGTCAACCAGCTCTTTATCGCGGCAGGGTTTAACTCAATCGGCATCCAGAGTGCGGGGGGCGTCGGGAAGGTCCTCGCGGAATGGATGATCAGTGGGCGTCCGCCTATGGATTTATGGGATGTCGATATTCGGCGCGCCTACCCATTTCAGAACGAAAAAGCATTCCTCGCCGAGCGAACCACCGAGGCGTTGGGGCTTCTCTATGACCTGCATTGGCCTGACAGACAGTTCGAAACGGGCCGCGGCATTCAGCACTCCCCGCTTCATGAAGCCCTCAGCGAGGCGGGTGCTGTGTGGGGGGAACTCGCTGGATTCGAGCGCCCTCTCTGGTTCGATAAAGATGCCGGCCCCGGAAGGCAGTACTCATACGATGATCCTAAGTGGTTCGGTGCGGTTGCCCAGGAATGCCGCGCGGCGGCGGAACAGGCTGTGATCTTTGATCAATCGAGTTATCCCATCTTCGACATCGAGGGGCCTCATGCACTCTCTTTCATGCAGTGGCTCTGTGCTAACGACGTTGATGTAGGGTCAGATGATCTCGTCTATACCCAGTGGCTCAACGAGCAAGGGGGCATCGAAGCAGACGTCACCGTTCTGCGGCTTAGTGACTCAGCCTTTAGAGTCACGAGCGCCTGCGCAACCTGGCGCAAGGATTTATTGTGGCTTACATGCCAATCGGCCAAATTTGATGTGACGGTGAATCATCGGACTGATCTCGCAATGGTAGGACTCATGGGCCCATGCGCTGGGTCCATTCTTCGCACGACACTCGATATTCCGTTCGATGACATCCCTTTTTATGGATCGCTGACGACTGCGTTTGACGGGGCGAGTCTTTGGTGCAACCGACTGAGCTATATTGGCGAATCCGGCGCAGAACTCGTGATCGACGCGAACCGACTCCCTGATCTATACGCGCACCTTACTGCCGCGGGGGCACCTTATGGACTCCGCCCGGCCGGCTTCTACGCGATGAGCGCTTGCCGCATGGAGAAAGGCTATCGGCACTGGGGCGATGATCTCCATGACCACATCACACCCTGGGCCGCGGGCCTCGGGTTTTGCGTCGCAATGGAAAAGCCAAATTTCTTAGGGAAAGCAGCCCTCGCGCAAACGCGCGGCAAACAACCAACGCGCCTCGTTACAGTCATCGTAGATTCCCCTGACGCACCGAGAATGATTCATGACGAGCCTATATTTTCTGAGGGCCGCCAAATCGGGCTGACGACAAGCGCAGCGTGGGGGCACCGGTTAGATCAGAATCTGGCGGTTGCCTCCGTCACCCACGAACCCGCTATAACAAAACGCTTTCTCGCTGAATCGTCGTTTGAGATTGAAATCGCTGGCCAGCGCTACCCCATCCAGCTACAAATCGGAGCGCCTTATGATCCAAGCGGCAGTCGGATGAGGCGCTGATCCAATACTTTACATCTCATCAGGGCCTTCTTAGCCTCACTCCCCTATTCAAGTTCATCAATTAGGAGCTAAAGCACTCATGATTCACCAACTCCGCACTTACACCATCCAGCCTGGGGCCATGGACGATTGGGTTGAGCTTTTTGAGACTCATATTCGGCCCGTTAACGGGCGGCTTGGCATGCACATCATCGGCACTTGGGTGAATCATGAGCACAACGAATTCATTTGGCTCAGAAGATTTAGCAGCGAGGCTGAGATCAAGGAGTTAGAAGCCGCTTACTTCGCCTCACCGGAGCGACAAGCGCTAGGCGATCGTCCGCAGCAGCTCATTCAGCATATGGATATCAAATGCCTCACGCCCGACAGCGCGGCAGCGTTGCTCGATTAAGGCTGTGCAGCAGTTAGGCCTAACGCCAAGCGCCCAGCTTTAGCGAGAGCAAAATGATCACCCCATAGAGCACCATCCCCGCAGCGGCCATCATGATGATTGCTTCAAACCCGCCGCCCCGCGCCACCCACAGATACGCGCCGCCAACCGCGACGCTGAACCGAACGAAGGTGGCGATGACAGGCCAACGCATGCGCTCAGCGCCTTGAGCCGCAAAGTAGAGCACCAAGCCCACGGCTAGCAATGCGTAACACGGCCCTGCATATTGGATGTAGCTTGTCGTCATCGCAGCGACATCGGCATCGCTCGTGAACAGCGGAATCCACGCCATGGGCGCCAGCGCAAGCGGCAGCCCAATGCCCGCACCGATTACCGCTGCAAGCCCTGCACCCACCATCGCGGCTTTGATCGCTCGATCGCGATTGCCCGCGCCCACGCAAGTACCGACTAGCGCCGTCAGCGAGGCACCAATGCTCAAGACGATCGGCGTAATCAAAAACTCAATACGCGCGCCTACGCCATAACCCGCGAGCGCAACGTCACCCACTCGAGCGACCAGCGCCGTCAGCCCAATTACTGTGGCGACCGTCACGATTGGAGAGAGTGCTGCTGGCCTCGCTACCCGCAGGATGTCCTCCATCAGTTCCTGCCGGTAGCTACGTCGCTCCCACATTAGACGGCCCGGCAAGGACGGCCCCATTAGTCGCAGCAGGTAAACGAGGGCCATCAACCCTGAAACCAGCACTGTCGAGTAAGCTGCCCCAGCTATGCCCATTGGCGTCACACCGAACCACCCTAGTATCAAGGCACCAGATACGAGCACTTGTAAGGCATAGCCCGCGACCATCACTCCCGCAGAAAAGCCCATTAAGCCCATGCCCCGGAAGATCGCGCCAAGTCCCGAGGTCAGCCACACCGTGAGACCGCCCCACATGAGAACATCCGCGTAGGCGAGCGCGAGGGTTAAGATATTCCCTGTGCCTCCCATCCAAGCTAGAAATGCCGCTCCAAATAGCGCGTAGATCAGCAGAAACCCAGCATAGGCAGCAAAGCACAGAATGATGGCTTGCCACATGAGCCTGTCCGCGCTATCGGCATCACCGCCGCCGAGGTAACGAGCGACTGATGAAGAAATAGCGCCGCCGACAGCGCCGCCCGAAACGGTTAGCAGCAAAATGAGTAGTGGAAACACCAGCGCGATCGCGGCGAGTGGCTCAGTACCGAGCTGACCGATCATCCACACTTCAACCAAAATCACCGCTGATTGGGCAAGGAAGCCGCTCACGTTTGGCGCAGCCAATTTCAAAATCAGCGGCAGAAGCGGTGCCTCTAATAGTCGTTGCGTGCGCGGGTCCATAAGCGTCTCGCGGGGAATGCTGCATGCTCTCATAGAGGCAAACCGCTGCACAAACCAACCGGGTTGCGCAGAATTTCAAATTTCTCTAACGTCGAATGAATGCTGGAACTTAATCACTAGGGAACGGTTTATCGCGAATTGCGGCCCGTGAATGAGGGGGCCATCACTGTCGGAGAGTCTCTCTTTAGGACTTCCTCTGAGAGGCTTCGTTGTTAACCGAAGTAGTTGCAAGCGCGGTATTTAAAAGACCTTGTTTCTGAAGGTCGTACGACAAGATTGAATACCCTCGGTTTGGTGGCCATTAGCCTCACTCGACCGAGCGACGTGAAAGAGGAGATAAAAGACGATGGCTTATATTGAAAACCGTACGGTGCACGACGCGGATTCTCACGTCATGGAAATGCCGGACAAGATTCTCGAATACCTTGAGCCAAGCTATCGAGAGGAATTCATTAGCGAAGCCAACAAAGCAGTGACCGTTACCCAAGACTTGGCGGCGGCTGAGGCGAAGCAAAACGACCCTGAATTCCGCGCCGGCGATGAGGCTGAGCTCTTGCAGCGTAAAAATCACCTCGCCCTCGGTGCGTACCGAAGTCAAGATCGACCCAAAACGCTTGATCTCTTAGGGGTGACCAGCCAACTCGTTTTTACTACCGCTGCGCTCGGCAACTTCGGGCTCGACGAGAAGAACCCAAAGCTCGCGCAAGCGGCTGCGAGAGCCCACAACCGAATGAACTCGGACTTTTGCTCGATTGACCGAAGACTGCTAGCGACTGGCTATGTGCCGCTCTCAGACGTTGACGCAGCCTTACCTATTGCGAACGAGGCATTGGACCTCGGCTGCAAAGGCCTTGTTGTGCCCTCCATGTGCCCGGCAAACCACAGCCCAAGCCATCACGGCTTTGATGCCCTTTGGGCCACGGCAGAAGAAGCCGGCATCCCCATCTTGTTCCACGTGGGTGGCGAGGAAAAAATGAGCATGGCCTACACCGAAAACGGGGGCGAAAAGGTCAAAGATTTCCACGGGGGTGACGAGAACTTTACCGGGCTCAGCTACATGGCGATTCCGCTCTCCATTTGGCAGACCATGACCGCACTGATTTTCGATGGCGTGTTTGATCGGCACCCTAATCTTAAGTTTGGTGTCATCGAGCTTGGGGCTTCTTGGCTGCCTAGTTGGCTTCGCTTTATGGATTCGGGGTTCGAAGCCTTCCGCAAGGGAGAGGCGCGACTTCAAGCGCTGTCGATGAAACCAAGCGAACTGGCTGAGCGTCAATTGCGAGTCACGCCCTATTGCCACGAACCAACCGGTTGGATCCTTCGGGAGTCCAGTCCAAACATGCTGCTATTCTCATCGGACTTTCCTCATGTAGAGGGTGGCCGCAACCCGGTCAAACGCTTTGAGGACAACATGGAAGGCATTAGCGACAAGGCGCTCGGTCGGTTTTACCGAGACAACTTCATTGACTTGATGGGCCGTGGACTGGACCAGTCTCTTCACGACCACCCATCCCAGCAAGCTGCTTGATATACCCATTAATGATGCCGTCAACCGCGCGGGCGTCAAACAACCCTTGATCGGCTCGCGCGGCGCTTACATGCTTTAGCACAGGAGACCGCTAACATGAGCTTAGTCGCTTTTCCCGAGTCACCCGAGGCGCTCTCTCCTGCCTGGGTTACTGAGCACTTTCAATCCACAGGCGTCATTAACGCAGGCAACCAAGTGTCAGCGCTTGAGATCAAGCCCGTGGGTGACGTGATTGGCGTCGTTGGCGAGGTGGTTCGGTGCCACATCACGTACGCAGAAGTATGCGATGCACCCGCCTCCGTGGTGATTAAGTTCGCGCACCGACTTCCTGAAAACAGGGCCATTGGGAACAACACAAGAATGTACGAGCGGGAGGTGTTGTTCTTTAATGAGATCGCCACCCAACTCGATACGCCTAAAACCCACTGCTACTTTGCGGGTTTCAACGCCGACACGGGCGGCAACATGGTCATCATTGAAGACCTTCATGACTACGACGTGGGCGACCAAGTCACCGGCGTCACGCTCGCCCAGGCCAAACTCGTGGTCGATAACATCGCGCCACTTCACGCACGATATTTTGATGCTTGGCGAGAGGACTTCAGCGACCTCTACACCATCGATAGCGATGACTACATCACCTCCTTCCTACCGGGTTTTATGGGTAGTTGGGAGAATGCCATGGCGAATTTCCCGGAGTGCTTTGACAATGAGATGGGCGAGGCCATGCCAGGTTATGTCTCAAGCTTGGCCGCGCAAATGAAACGAATGGGTGCGGGCCACATGACCCTCGTGCACGGCGATGTGCGAATGGACAACGCCATGTTTGGACGAGGACTCGCGCACCAGCATCCCGTGGTCATGATCGACTGGCAAAACATCATGGTATCCAACCCTCTCCAAGACTTGGCCTGGATGACCACTTCGAGCTTCACACTGCCTACCCGAAGGAACGATGAAGAGGCCCTCCTCGCCTATTACGCAGACACCATGCAAGGGTTGGGCGCTGACTTCTCATTGGATGCGGTTCGCGAGCACTACGATCGTGCGATCCTTTTTATTATGAATTTCCACATGATTATTGCAGGGGCCTTTGTGCCATCTGACGATCGGGCAAGGCAAATGGCAAGTGAAGGCCTTGATCGCGCTGTGAAAGCCGTGACTGACCGCGGGTTGATCAACCTGATTCCTTAAGCCCACTTCAAGCCAACACCAATATCGAAAGGTCAAGCTGTCTGAAAGAGCAGCCTTGGAGCCTTTGTGCCGTCTGATGAGCGGGCGAGGCAAATGGCAAGTTAAGGCCTTAATCGCGCTGTGAAAGCCGTGACCGACCGCGGGTTGATCAACCTGATTCCTTAAGCCCACTTCAAGCCAACACCAATATCGAGGGGTTAAGCTGTCTGCAAGAGCAGCCTTGGAGCCTTGGAGCCTTGGAGCCTTGGAGCCTTGGAGCCTTGGAGCCAAAGAAAGCACACGTCACCGAGCCTGAATAGACAAGTAAGTTGATGAGCAATTAAGCAATCGGTCTCGGCAGGTGAGGCTCCATCGCAAGCCATCGATTCAAATCAGTAGCCACATCCACATCCCATAGGGGTGCCATCTCATTTAGAGAAACGCCCTGCTCGGAGGCCCTCTCGCGAGTCTGTTGCATGACTCGATCAGTGCCCCAATCGATGTCACTAAATAAGTGCGGCACCGAACCGCTCACGCCAACACCGACATAGCCCCCATCCGCCGCTGGGACAAACAGCGCGGGAGCAGATGATATTCCGTCTATGGCTTGTCGCAGCAAGCTAGTTGTCCAAACCGGACAGTCTGCACCGATGAGCAGCACACGCTCGAAACGAGTCAGCCCCGCCTCAAGCGCATTCGACATCTTTTGACCCAGATCGCCAGAAGCCTGGGGGTAAAGCCCTACTGATGCGTCGTTAATCAGTTCCATCAGCGGGTAATCATCGTCTTCCGCCGGATGCCACACCTCAATTTTAACTTCAGGTAATTGCCGGACAGTCGCGAGCGTTCGAGCAAGCAAGACTCGGTACCAATGGAGTGCCGCACCCTCCCCCAGCTCACTCGCCAAGCGACGTTTGGTTTGCCCGAGCACCGGCGCCCTAGCAAAGATTTGGATGAGATTAGCGCCCTCTAACATGCGCGTAGTAGTTTGCCAATCGATCAGGACCAACCCCTGCCCAGAAGGCGAACCTTAAGCCCCACATTCTAAGAACGGTCCGAAGCCAGCCACCCTGATCCCAACGCCTCCCATCAGTTGCAAGCGGTGTGCGAATCACCGTGCTTTTCGCGACGCCGCGGAGCGCCTTCGATAATGCAACATCTTCCATGAGCGGCATGTCAGGGAATCCTCCAGCTGCGTCAAACAACGCTTTTTTCATAAAGAGCCCTTGATCACCGGTGGCCACTTTCGTAAGCCCAGCTCTCGCGTTCATCATCGCGGCGGTCAATGGGAGAAACGGGTGCTTGCCTTCGATACGAACGTCAAACCAGCCCCAATCGGGATCACCGGAGAGCGCTTCGAGCAGTGCCTCAAACGCCGCCTCTTCCAATCGCGTGTCTGCATGAAGAAACAATAGCCACTCGCTACTCGCCTGCCGCGCCCCATGATTCATTTGCTTGGCACGGCCAGATGGTGACTTCAAGGTGTGATCACAAAGCGCATGTGAGACTTCAAAAGAGCCATCTGCACTGCCACCATCAACCACAATCAGCTCAACGTCCCGACAGCGAGCAAACTGCAGCGCTTCTAGCCTATCAGGCAGGATGCGCGCCTCGTTCAGCACAGGGATGATGATCGAGAGCGAAGTGTTCAAGGAGCCGGCTGCTCCAGTGAGGCTGAGTCATTCAACGCCCAATCGTAATCAGACCATTCAATCTTGATCGACCCCTCATTCAGTGCACGAACCGCATCATCGTCTAACCCCAGCGAGTCAGCATACCGCGACAAATAGGCAAGCTCCCCTTGACGCTCTGGCACCCCGAAGTCCCCGGTGTACCAATCAAAGATGGGCGACAATGTCAGGCGATTCGTGGTTGGGTTCATGCCGTTTTTAGTGCGATCGCTCAAAAAAATGCTGGCCTGCTCATCCAGCGCAGCATCAAGGGATGAGCCATTGAATGCCGAAGGCCTGAGCGGCGGGCAGCCTTTGGATGCGCAATTCACCGCAAAATGTACTCGAGGATCGAAGAGCGCTGGGTCGCCCCGAAGCCGGCCATGTTCAATATCATCGAGGCTCATTCGTTCGCCGAACAGCTCCACAAATCGATCTTTGAACGGGTGGTTAAAGATCCGCCCGAAGTCCCATACGGAATCAATATCAGGATAGCGCTGCAGGATCTTCTGGATCATCGCGGCGTTATAAGCATTGATCAAAAAGGCCGTCTGATTGGCTTTGCCAAACTGAAGAAACTCTTCTTCGGACACCGAAGCCAGAACTGACAAATAATCCTCGACTAATGCCTTTTCCTCGCTTGCAACCGAATAATCAACTCGGTTCGAGGTGCCATCAGTGGATACCACAACCACCTGAGAGAGGAATCTATCAAAGCCCTGGTGCGTGTGATCAAACTGATCCCCAAGTGCAGGGCCCATCGCGAAGACGAGAAATGTGGCGCTCAGCCAAACCTCTTTCCAATCAAGCGGCGATGGCACCCGGGTGTCGTTAGGCATCAGAATGGGCATGACTGAGCAGTGAGCTTTGAGCGGGACAACAGTATACCGAAAGGCAATCCACTACCGAATCAGTAGTCTGGGTTTCCTTGAGACGGCGCGTTTCACCGAGGCAGCGAAAACACCGTCTCGTTATCGCAGTCAGTTTTGAATTACAGACGGCCGTTCACGTTCAAGAACCACCCCTTCGACTCATAATCCAGATTGGTTAGACGATCATTGAAATCAGTGAAGTTGTAACCGACTCCGATGCCCACGTGGTTACCTAACTGGAAGTCCACACCGACCAACGCTCCTTGTTTCTCGTCGCCGATTTCATCGACCTCGAGCCACCGATATTCTCCTAACAGATCAAGCGCACCTATGATGTGGTAGCGGGCGCGCAATATGGACAAGGTGGTCGTCGCCTCGATGAAAGGTCCCTCGCCCCGATCCAACCGAATCGCGCTGTTTTTCCATGCGTACTTGCCACCCACCTTCAGACGATTCGTGAGCTGGTAAAGGCCCTCTACCGAGAGCACGTATCCTTTTTCATCCGCATATAAGCCACCCATCTGGTCCGTCGGGTCGAGGTCATACACGTAGGAATACATCGCTAACATGTTCAGTTTGTTATCGAGCACTGGGCGGTAAGCGAAGCCAAAATCAAACTCACCGAATTTAGCGTCTTGGCTGCGATCACTATTCTCTGTTGATTCGGTGTAATCAGCTTTAGCCACGATCACCCATTGGTCCGATGTTCTGAGATTGATTCGGTTGGTAGTCACCCATTGATCTCGGTCAGTGGGCGAACTATTTTGATCGACGCGGTATTCGAATCGATTGACTAGTTCAACCCGCTCTTGGCGATACCTCGAAGCGAGGCTATACGCTTTTCGATCATATTCAGTACCGTTATTAATCGAATTTCCCTGCAGCACATCACCATCGACAGTCCACCGCTCAGAAAAGTCATAGCTGATTCCAAAACTATCGCCTTCGACGTTCTGTCGGCTACTCCGATCAAAGCGGTGTTCATTGTAGACCCTTAGACGATCTGTTAACGACGTCTTTTGTCCAAACGTGAGCCCATCACGCGCCAAATCACTGCGCTCGGTCACGTAATTCGCATACGCCGAACTATTTTCTCGATAGCGATACGCAAGTCCTAATCGAGCGCCATCGTTGTCCCCATCGGAGAACGCTTCACCAAGGATATCAAGCTTCTCAGTTGCCCGAAGGTTAAACCCTAAACCACCCATATCTTCCATGGCACTGTTTTCAGACTGGTCGAGCACCGACTGCGCATTTAAGAAGGTGGAAAAGCGTTCATTCCAAGAAACAGTGAGCCTGGCACCCAAGGTGCTGCTGTCATCGACAACTCCAGCCACTTTATCGTTTTGAGCCAGATACTCCGCGGCTAGTCGAACCTTCTCACCCACGGCCCAATCCAATTGTAAGCCTGAGTCATCAAAGGTATCGTCTCCCCTCGCTTCATGATCGACTCTAGATCGCAGCGTCCAACGCTCGCTGAGCGCAATGGAAGTTTCTATGCCATAACTTTCAAGGTCTTGCCCACCTGGATTGTGGTACTGAAGCGAATTAAATCCGCCTTCCTGATCTCGGTACCAAAACCCAACTTCTCCAGGCAAAGCGCTTCCAACATCCCGCATATCCAACTGACCAGTCACTGACAACGCTTCACCACCAACGCTAAGACCAGGCAACGCCACAGCGTCAAAGTCTAAACCGCCATCCATCGATCGATTCAGTTCGATATTTTGGCCGGCCTCCGTCTCACTCGTTTCGAACACGACATACGAGTTTTCGGTAGCCTTCAACGTAAGGTCAACCCCTGTTATCTCGAACTCGGAACCCGTGGTGTTCTCGGACACATGCGTCAAGCCAATGCCAACGTGATCACCCAACCATGTCTTACCACGAACACCTGCAGTCAAATCCTCGCTCGCCATCATGCCGCTCGAAACGTATTCATAGTCCACGACAAGAACCACGTCGTCGCCGTCAAGCGGGGCTTCCCGAATGATCGACAGAACCGAGAGATTCGCAGTGCTTCGAAGTGGCCTCGTCAACATGATCCGGCCCTGATAGGGATCAATCTCGTAATCCTGACCCTCGACCAACTCGATCTGCTCTCGCGTGCGTTCCGATTTTCGGTCACGGACCTCAACGAGTACTTTCGCGCTACCCAATACAACATCCGCATGACTGAGGTAGTAAAGGCTGCCGCCCGTGCCTACCAACTCGTCACGTGCCGCTCGAGTATTGGGCTCTGAAGCAAACGCTTTGAATATGTGTTTGTCATCTCCAAGCTCAGTCTTCTCAACGCTTCGATAGTCCAAGCTCGCGCCATAAAGCGACCGATTGAAGCTCGACAATTCTGTACCAGTAAAACTTGTGTTGTAGTTGCCCCACATGAAACGGGATCGATCCCAATCCAATCGAACATAGAACTTGCCCTGGGTATCGACATCTCTGACCACCTGGGAGTTATCACCATAAACTGGGTAGAACCGATCTGGATCAATTCGCTGAAACAGCCGTCTTGGGTCGTTGCGATCCAGGTCTTTAAAGACATCTGATAGTTCAGACTCGCCGGTATCCAGCTGAGCGGTAAGCAAGACGTTGCCTTTTATTTGCCCTTTTAGGAAGAACGCAAGTCGACCATCCACGAAAACGTCGCCGTCATAGTGGTAATCATCATCGAGCAACTCGATATTCCCCGAGACATCATTTTTGCCCGTCGTGACATCTGCAAGACCCACCATGAAGAAGTAGTCGCCTTTCACGTCAAAAGTAATTTCACCACGCCCCAGATTCGAACCATTAGCATCTAAAAGGGCGACTGGCACCTGATATGCTCCTGGCGCCACTTGTCGCCTGACCGAGAGCTTACCGGTCTTACCAACTGGGTAACGGTGAGCGCCGATGATCAAGGTGCCACCCGCAGGCAGACCTGCGGTGTTAAAAGTCACCAAGTCGCCAGCAAGAGGGATATCCTGGTTAACCAAGTGATTGACCTCTTCTATTGACTCGTACCAGGTCTGATCTTCGTTGGGAAACAAAATGTCTGTGTCCTCTACCTCATCAAACAGTTCAATCTGATTTCCTCGAACCTTATGGGTTTGCCCGCTAAGGTCCTTGAATTCAAATTGAAACGCGACTGAGGGAATATCCTTCAGACCCTGTCCATCAGTTCTGCCATCCCAAAGCACGGGATCTCCTATGGGTAGCAAAGTACCGGAAATCTCAGCAATAGGACTCACACGAAGACTATCTCTCGAATCAAAAATCCTGAGTGACCATTCGCTAATTTGATCTGGGAACGAGCTATCCAGCCAAAACTGAGTAGGTTCGGCCAACCCATCTGCTAATCTCTGCGCGTACCTCGGCGCTCGAATCGCAAATCTAGGGTCGATTCGACCTGGCTCGGATGTCGTCCAAACTTTAGCTTCATCGCCAAACGTTAGCCCTCTTGCACCCATAACCCCGTGGGCCACTGGCGTGCTATCTGACACATAGATCTTCAGCTGATCCGACTCACATAACGTTTCGGATAAACACACCACGTCTTCCGCTATTGCTGGTGGGATCAACAAATTCAGCGCGATCAGCGCCCATTTCGATAGTTCTCGCGTCCGATCGCTCAGCTCTCCTGCTGGCTTTACGACGAGCTTTTGCAAGTGCTGGGTACCACTCTCACCCATGACCGCATGAAGGTAAGCCATTATTGATGCTCGGCGATTCAAGAATTGCTCTCCGGACGGGATGCGGAGCTCGACTTGGCTCAGATCCTTCTGAATCAGCACGGCTGCTAATTCGCTCAAGACTGAAGTCGCTCTCGGGATCAGCCGATGACCTTCAAAGTAGGACTCGGACATCTCAATCACTGCCTGACGGCCAGTCACACTCGTCACTCGCTCAACGATGGTCTGATCGTAGGTGATCGTGATCTCAACTCTCCGGTTCAACGCCATGCCGGCAGGTGTGTCGTTCAATGCGACCGGGCGATCAGGGCCGTAGCCTTGCGTTACAAATTGACTCATAGGTAACTCAAGGCCTTGGCTCAAGAATTGGGCAACTGCCTTCGCTCGCTCATTGGACAGCCCATAGTTCGTGCCGTAACGCGCCTCGGCTCTCGGTGACAGCGGTTCATTATCCGTGTGTCCTTCGACCACAAGACGCAAGTTATCAACTTTACGCAGTGGATCAATTGCCGCCCTCAACTGCTCCAGGTAGTCATCGGTTATCTCGAACTGCCCCGACCTGAACCGGACTGGTTCCACTTGTGCATCTACTTGCATTGTCTCGGTAGAGACTGTCTCAATCATCTCTGGCGCTTGCTCAACCGCTTCAGGAAGTTTCACACCGAAATCGAACTGATTCATGAGCCCGCCAGTGATTCGAAGCACCCTCGGGTTTTCCGTCGTGAAAGTACTACCTTCAGGGAGGGAAGCTGGATCAACCTTCAAGATGGCGTTGCGACCCCGCGAATTTCTACCTGGATCCACACCGCGCAGACTAAACCGTCCAAATTCATCGGTGTTGATCCATTCACCACCGGTAGTCGCGATTCGAACACCCGGCAAGCCCGGTTCTTCTTCATCCTGGACGCCATTTTCATTCGCATCCGCGAACACTTTGCCAAGGAATGTCGTAAGGTCAAAGATCGGGTCTGCAACCACTTCTATCACCGCCATGGACTGATTCCCAACAACACGGCCATTCAGTTCAGGCACGACCACATTTCGATGCAGACCTCGGGTTACGCCAGAGCCCACTCTCAAAACATAGCTCACCTGAACCACCTCGCGAGGCGAAAGATCGAGGCCATCGAAACGAACAGGTCGATTGCCTGAGCGACCCAATGCGACCACGGTGTCATCCGTCGTATTGAGCTGGCCATCTGGACCAGATCGATGCAGCCTGACGCTCTCTTCTGCCAAGGCGAATCCAGCTGCCTGAGTGTCAATCACCTCGATTCCCTCGAGCGAAAATTGTGTCAAGTTCTCAACCCGCACGGTGTAAGGCGCTAGCTCACCAATCGCTATTGTGTCCTTGATAGACGCCTTCGTAAGTAGGACCAGTCCATCCAGAGGTGGGTCCAAAGGTATATGGTTGTTCAAAATGGACGTCGAAGTGTCTGAGACAATAACTTTGTTGTAATAAGGCTGCAGACCACTGGCCACGTCGGGCACTACTGCTTGGCTAATCTCGCATCGGGCGGTCTCCGCATTTGCGTCGACAGACGCGCCTGCAGCAACACAGCCTTCAGCCAAAAGCGTCAAAGCATCCGCCTCTGGCGCACGCAATAACGAGGGCCGGTAATCTCCTGGCAAAGTGTCAGCATCAAAGACAATTTGATATTCAGTTACCGTGGTCGGACACTCGGGAGCCGCACCTAAATCGAGACTGAATTCGTAGGCTCCAGCGGGCAAGCCTAGTACGCTCGGAGACGCTTCAGAGCCGGTGACCTGCCCTTGCTGCGCTGGCACCGCCAGGCAAGCGTCTGGCAATAAATCACCGTTTTCGTCGGCCACGCTGATGGTCACGCCGCCGATGGGCTCTGCGGTGAGGCTATCGTAAATTGTCCCTTTAGGATCCAGCACGAATGCTTCAACATCGAGCACTTTAAGCGACTGCCCCGTCCCAGCTGTTTTCCCGACAACAACGCCTTGCGGACTCACAAACTCAAATCTATAGCTACCCGGCGGAGCGGAAGGAATACTGTAATAGCCGTTTTCATCAGAGGTCGCGACAACAGGCTCGCCTTGATTATCAACGAGCGCTTTTCCTTGTTTGGCAGATAACGACTTCTCGTTTCCCGGACTTGGTGCGCCGCCCGCCGACAGCACGTTGATGCCCCAACCCACTAGGGGTGGATCAGTGTCCGCGCAAGCGCCATCACCATCAGCATCTCGACAGAGCACACCTTGTATTGCCGTTGGGAAAAGCACCGGAGTGGGCACGTTTTCACCGGGCTCGTTCGGATCAAAATCACCATCAACATCAATTTGCGCCGCGACTTCTTCAAAACCTAAATCATCCAAGGCGACATTACTCACATCCTGAGAGAGGTCACTAATGGTGCGCCCTGAATCGGGGTCAGTACCATTGGCCACGATCTGCGTCTCGAACGTTTGCCTTTGCAGTTCTTCGAGAGCGGATTGATTCGCGTAGTCAATTTTGATTTCTAACGAGTAGCTGATTCGGATCGATTCGCCAAGCTTGAGATTCACCTTTGAGGAATCCACAAGTTCTAGATCTGTGATCCCATCAAAGTTTGGATTTCCAGCACCTTCCACAACTGTCTTACTTCGCCGCCCTGCACCAAGCATGGGCTTCTGCAATTTGCCGCTTGCAGCTACCTCTTCAGCACTGAGTTTCTCTACGACGATCGAGCCATCAACTACCGAGAGCGGCTTCTTAGGGTCGGTCGCTAAAGTGGGGAACGTGCTGGCCAGTGAGTTGACGACCTCGACTGATTCCAATTCCGTGTTACCTAAGTTCGCAATCTCTACTTGGAAGGAAGCGCCATAGGTCAGTTGCCGTTCTTCCAAGTTCTGCGTAGCGTCGCCGGCGTCAATCAGCTGAATCGAACCCCCGTCAGCCGCCCTATTCGCTTTAGCGACGGCGCCAATAATCGGCTGTGAAACAATTTTCAGGGGTGTAGGATCACTATCATCAGAGGGGCCATCACCGTCCTCATCAGCTGCAACTCCGTTATCCGACACATCACCGACCGAAGCACCCGTCTCATCAATCGCCTCACCCACCGCCGCGAGCTCAAAGGATTCATCTATCGTTCCTGCAGGAAGCTTGAATTCGATCACCAGTTTGATCGATCCCTTTCCTCCAATCGGTAGCGCATCCGTTCCGTTAAGTAGGGCAATTGGGTCGTCTGTACCTACGATGAATGTCTTTGATAACAGGTCACTCCTCAGATCGGAGATACTACCGGCAGCTGAAACGCTGCTGATCACAATCTCAGTGCCTTCGGGTAGACCATTAACCCCGCCAAACAACTGTTGGACTGTGACGTTTTCAAGTACCGTGTTACCGGCATTTTCAACGTTGATCGTCAACGTCGTCACACAAGCAGTTGCCTCACAGCGATCCGCCGGATTTGCTGCCGGCGTTATTTCGCGGGGCGGTGATGCAGACTGCGCAATCCCCAAAACCCCAATGGGCTCAATCGATATCTCCGTCGCCTTATCCTCGCCACTGATCACATCGTCTGCTGAATCATCACTTACGGAACCGGCAACAGAGTCCGCGATTACTTGAGCATCTAAATCAAAGCTCGTTTTTTCTCCGGGCGAAAAGGTCACGGGGACTCGAACCACCACCACATCACCGACGCCTAAGTTACTGGTGATGCCGTCGGTTTCATCAGCATCAAACAGACTGGTGTCACTATTGCCGTTGTACCCTGCGTTCAGCACCACGCTCGGGTTGTCACCAGTAATCTCGCCAGAGATTTCAAATCCATCGGGGAACATCTTCGCTAAGTCGGCCAAAAGATCCACATTGGAGAGCGACAGATTGCCCGTGTTGGAGACAACCAAGACTAACTCTGTCTCGTAAATTCCTTCCCCCTTTGGAGTCGGGATGCTGGCTCTCAAATCCACGTCGACTTCCGCTTTAAGCTTCAGCTCAATAATGTTCGGCTCGTCTTCTTCAACATTGTTGTTCTTGTTGACATCAGGTTCTGGACCGGCCGTGGACACATCTGTCGCGGGAATGCGAGCGCTTGGGTTCTGTGGATCAGAACTCTTAGCTGAAATGGACGCCGAGTGGGAATACACTTCAACCCCAGGTGTCGGCGTGACCTCGATCACCGTTTTGACCACCGCATCAGATTGCGCAAGGAGACGGCTAGCGGTCGCATCGTTGCAATCTGAGATCAGTAAATTAGTGTCGGTCACCCCATCGAAGTCTGGATTTGGTTTAAGGGTGCCCGTCGTCGCTGGTGGCGTGACCGATGCAATCTTACCCTCTCCAAAAGTCTGAGTTAGATCGTCCACCAAGCGCAATTCACAAACATCAACAATGCCAATATTTTCCAGCACAAATGACATCGGGATCGTGTAATTGCCGTTTTGCTTGGGAACGGGCGTACCGATCTCAACAGCAAGACCGACAACCGGCAGCACGAGCACAGTGGCCTCATCATCTTCATCTTGGTCTCCGTCGTCATTGGCTGGAACTGAATCAGGATCCTGAGACAGACTTTCAGTGACTTCTGCCGTGTTACGGAACTCGCCTGTTGACAAGACTTTCGCTGTTATGTCGAGCGTCACCGTTTGGCCAAGATCAACTCTGCCGATGGTCCACTTACCCGTGGCGGGATCATAGGCTCCGCCACCCGTGTCCGAGAGATAAGCGTAGCGGCTGCTCAGTTTATCAGTGACCACAACGCCGAGCGCAGGACCGGTTGGCGTCTCGATCACTTCATTCGTGACTGAGAGGCTAAAAGTCACCTGATCGCCCGCCGACACCGTGGCGCTTTGATCTCCATCATCGGTCAGCACGACATTTTTCTTCAGGGATAAATCCGCCAAAGCGGTCACAACATCCGTTTCTAATTTGACCTGCCGAGGACCAGGTACTTCTTTTGTCGTACCCTCGGCCCTGTTAATGACCTTGCCCAATGCTTGATCAGCCGCTGTAACGACGTAGGTGCCCACCAACTCACACGCTTGACCCGGAAGTAACGTCGTGCAGCTCTTTGAACTGGGGGAGATCGTTGAATCTGTAACAACGGCTTGGGTGACCGTGGTATTGCCATCATTTAACAATTTCACTGTAAAGGTCAGAACGTCACCCACCGTGATCGACCCTGAACCGTCCTTGTCGTTATGAGCGCTCAAGACTTTAGAAAGCGTCGGCTTTTCATTTTTTTCCAGAGACACGGTGACATCTGCTGTGAGGTCCTGGCTTAAGTTGTCCGCGCTTGCAGTTGCAACATTATCGACCACGCCGGCATTGAAATCTCCTTGAGCCAACGTAATTGAGCCCGTCAATGTGCACACAGCTTGAGGTGCTAAGGTCTCGCAGGTTTTGCTATTCGGCGTCAGCTTGGGATCTTTAATCACCACGTTTAACAGTGTGACGTTGCCGGTATTGGTTGCTTTTATCTCGTAATTGAGCAAATCCCCTACGGAAGCGGCGCCGTTATCATCAACATCCGTCCGTTCCAGCGACTCCTTAACCAGCGACATATCAGGTTTCTGGGGAATCGGTGTTGTCAGCGTTGCCAGTCTTCCCTCGGGCACCTCTTTCATCGTTGCCTCAGCCTTGTTCACGAAGGATCCGGCGTCGACATCTGCTTGGGTCACCTTATAGGTTCCCTTGAGGACGCAGGTGTCGCTAGGCGACAGCTTCGGGCAGGACTGAGAGGATGGAGAAATCTTATTGTCTTTCACGTACACCTGAGTGAGCGTGATATCCCCATCGTTAAGCAGGACAATTTCGAAAGAGAGAATATCGCCCGCCGAGATCTGACCGTCATCATCCTTATCCAGATGGGCAGCTAGTTTCTTGGTCAGCGTGGGCTTTTGATTTTGCACCAGACTCGAAGTCAACGTTGCCTTTTTGGGTAAGGGCGTCTGGTCTGATGTAACGGTCGCTTCGTTTGTAATTTCTCCGGCATCTTGATCCGCCTGGGTGACGGTGTAGCTGCCCGACAGAACACAGGTTAACCCTGGATTTACAGTGACGCACACCGTTTCTGCAGGCGAAATCATCGAATCCTTGATAGTCACCGCCGTGAGCGTTTGGTTGCCGGTATTGGTCGCCACAATTTCAAACGTAATGGCATCCCCGACAACGTACGCACCGGCTTTCTGGTCAACGACTCGCTTTTCAAGGGCGATTCCAGGTGCAGGCTTCGCTGGGGTTTTAAGCGTTGTTTTGGTGGGCCCATCGATCTCATCGCTCGCTACAGACGCCTCGTTGACAATCTCGCCCACATCGATATCCGACTGAGCTACTTGGTAATTCCCAGACAACTCGCAGGTCGCGCCGGGCGCGACCGACGCACAAGTGAGACTCGTTGGGGTCAGTTTCGCGTCCGTGACCACCATATTTGTCAGCGTAATGGTGCCGCTATTAGTCGCAACGACTGAGTAAGTTAGCGTATCTCCAACAGAGATATCCCCGCTTTCATCCTCGTCTACATTGCCGCTTAATCGCTTACTGATCGTTTGTGCTGGTTTGCCGTCGATTGGCGTTTTGGTTGGGTCATTCGTTGGGTCCGTATCAACGTCATCGCCGTCTTCGGTTTCATTACCGTTATCTGACGTATCACTGACTTCATTATTTGATGGGTCTTTACCCTTGGCGACGGCCGAGTTGCTCACCCCGCCGGCATTCACGACTGCCTGCGTGATGGTGAAGCTGGCAGCGTAAGTTGCCGTTTCTCCGGGAACCAAGGTTCCGGCAGCAGACGATCCTGAATTCGATTCAAAAGTAGGTCCGCTGGTAAGCGCCAACGCTCTGCCTTGTAAATCCACCAAGGTGTCCGTTAAACCAAGCGACGTCACAGTCACGTTGCCGGTATTTTTAACCGTAATGGTGTAATTGATCTTGTCCCCTGCATCGGTGCCATCGGGTGTTGCAGCTGTCTTCGTTACCTGCAAGGCAGGCGATGGAGTGATTGGCGTCTCAGTCGGGTCATCTGAGGTATTGCCATCGGTGTTGTCGCCATCGTCCGACACGTCCGAAACAGATTGACCACTAGGCCCAGTTCCCGTCGCCGTCGCCGTGTTAGACAACCCTCCCGCATCGATCACTGCTTGCGTCATTTTAAACGTGGCGGTGTAGGTGGCAGTCTCGCCTGGAACAAGCGTTCCAGCGCTCGAACCATTACTGGCTGAGCCAAACGCTATGGGCGTTGTCAGACTTAACGCGCCGCCCTTCGCGTCCTTTAAAACATCGCTCAATCCCACGCTCGTCAGGGTAACGTCACCAGTATTCTTAACTTTGAACGTGTAGGTGATGACGTCCCCTAGCCCGGTTGTTCCAGATGCAGTCTTGACCACATTGATTGCTGGATTTTGGGTAACGTCTACCTTCACCTGAGCCGATCGATTCAGTGTTTTGTTTGGGCTGACCGTTTTATCTATCGAAGTTGACGTTGCGGTATTGGTAATACTGCCTCGGTTGGCATCCTCGAGCGTCACCACATAGGTGCCTACCAAAGTGCAGGTCTTATTCCCATTCTGAAGCTGAGTGGCGCTTGATCCAGCGGAGCACGTCAAAGAAGTTTCGGTGAACCCATCCAAGTTATCCAAGATCTGATTGTCATCAATTGGATTATCACCATCGTTTTTAAGCTCAATGGTGTAGGTCAGCGTGTCGCCTTTAGTGATCGTGCTAGACCCATCTGCGTCAGTGCTGAGGACAACCGACTTCGACAGCGATGGCTTAGTTTGCAATATGGGCGTTTCGGTCGGGTCATTGGTTGTATTGCCGTCACTGTCGTTATCGTCATCGCTGACATCCGAGACACTTTCTCCTTGCGGGTCCTTACCCGTTGCCGTCACGGTATTCTCGACCCCCTTCGCATCAATTGCGGCTTGCTCAATATCATAGGTCGCGGTGTATGTTGCGGTCTCACCAGGTATCAACGAGCCGACTGAAGAGCCACTCGTGGCAGACTGGAAAGTGGGTGCGGTTTTTAAGGTTAGAGCGCCACCGTTCTTCGTAGTGAGTGTGTCGTTCAATACAACGTTGGTAATCGTCACATTGCCGGTGTTTTTGACCTTAATGGTGTAAGTGATGGTATTGCCCAGTTCGACACCCGCGATCGATCCAGTTTTTACGACCTCAAGGGTGGCCACCTTCGTGATAGGTGTTTCGGTAGGGTCATCCGTCGTGTTGCCGTCCGTATCGTCGGCATCATCAGATACGTCAGACACATCACCATCATCTGGATCCTTACCCGATGCCGTCACTGTGTTCGATACACCCCCCGCATCGATTACCGCTTGCGTAATCGTGAAACTCGCTGAATAAGTCGCCGTCTCTCCAGCAACCAAGGTGCCTTCAGCTGAGGATTGGCTTGATGAACCAAATGTGGGACCGCTCGTCAGCGTTAACGCACCTCCCTTAAGGTCCGTCAACGTATCCGCCAACGTGATCGTATCAACCGTTACACCGCCCGTGTTCTTGATCGTGATCGTGTAATTGATCGGATCGCCTACATCCTTACCGTCTGGTGTGGCGGCCGTCTTCATCACCTCTAACGAAGCAGTTGAATCGATCGTCGTCTGCGTTGGGTCATCCGTCGTGTTGCCGTCCGTATCGTCGGCATCATCAGATACGTCAGACACATCACCATCATCTGGATCCTTACCCGATGCCGTCACTGTGTTCGATACACCCCCCGCATCGATTACCGCTTGCGTAATCGTGAAACTCGCTGAATAAGTCGCCGTCTCTCCAGCAACCAAGGTGCCTTCAGCTGAGGATTGGCTTGATGAACCAAATGTGGGACCGCTCGTCAGCGTTAACGCACCTCCCTTAAGGTCCGTCAACGTATCCGCCAACGTGATCGTATCAACCGTTACACCGCCCGTGTTCTTGATCGTGATCGTGTAATTGATCGGATCGCCTACATCCTTACCGTCTGGTGTGGCGGCCGT